>Ga0306920_100011494_pt1 | contig 11962 bp, 13 predicted proteins | sample flu12Cox44000170_FD_204666 | JGI IMG/M metagenome (GOLD analysis project Ga0306920, IMG submission 204666) | Lab enrichment of tropical soil microbial communities from Luquillo Experimental Forest, Puerto Rico - flux4day.12C.oxic.44.000.170 (v2)... | ecosystem: Environmental > Terrestrial >...
GAGCGATCTGCGGCCGATCAAGCAGATGCGCCTGGTGCGTTTCGATGGCGAACGCTACGTGCTGTTCAGCGACGTGCTGGCGAGCGAGTGACAGCATTCAGTGGGTGGTACAAAACAACCTTTTCAGGGGCGCCGCTTGCATCATTCGGAGCAATCAACGAGCCCGAATTAAGCCCCATGCTGTCCGGATTTGCGGCGCATTGCGACCCAAGTTCTTTGGGAGAATTCGACCGTGAAAGTATCGCGTAGCGTCACCGGAGCCGGTCTATGTTAATCCGAACCGCGAAATTCGCGTCAGCCGTTTTCGCCGGCGTTCTCGCAAGCACCCTGCTGACAACCGCTTCGCACGGCGAAACCCCTGCGCCCGACGACTGTCTTTCCGCTCCGAAGGGCGATGCGCCCGCGGGCAGCCATTGGTATTACCGCATCGATCACGGTACCAAACGGCACTGCTGGTACCTCCGAGCACAAGGCGAGAGGGTTTCGCAAGGAACCCCACAGAACATTCTGCCCTCGCCAAAGCCGCCACCGCCGCAAACAGACACGGTTGTGCAGCGCTCCCCTGCCGACGCCCATGCCGAACTGCCAGCGCAAACGAATGGCAATGACGCGTCAAATACCGATTTGACGCCGACCGCCGCGGATTGGAATGCTGCGCCGCGAGCAAATGCGACCGGTGCCAATGCGGGATCGGCCCTTGTCGCCTCACGCTGGCCGCAACCATCAGCCGCGAGCCCGACCGCCAGTCCGACGGCGAACCCTCAGCAGCCGGCCGCGGCCAGTCCGACATCTACTGTTCCGTCGATCCCGGTCGCCTCGCTTGCGCCGGCCGATACGACGATCATTCCCGCTGCCGAGGACTCCTCTCCGCGCACAGAGCGGGGCCTCATGCCGTTGCTGGTCGCCATCATGGGCGCCTTCACACTCGCCTGCGGGCTGATCGCCAAATTCGGCCGCCCGCGACAGCCTCGGCCGCGCAAATTCCGCGCGCGACGGGGTCCGATCTGGGAGTTGACCGACGACGACCGCATCGTGCTGTCGGACGATCCGGGCGTGCAGGACTTGCCGCGCCGGCGCGCTTTTTCCCAGACTGTCGGCAAGGCCGGCCGGCGGAGTGCTCGCACCGGAAAAGCTTTCCCGCGGCTGTCCGGTCAGGCGCGGACGTAACGGCTGCCTATTTTTCCAGTTGCCGTTGCAAGGTGCGCACGAATTGCGACAGCCACATCTGTCGCTCGCGCCGCAGCCGCTCGACCTGCAGGATCGATTCAATCATGCTGTAGGCGACATCGAGGTCGCTGTTGACCACCACGTAATCGTACTCGGCCCAGTGACTCATTTCGTGGCTGGCGCGGCTCATGCGGCCGCGGATGACATCGTCCGTGTCCTGCGCGCGGCTATGCAGCCGTTTTTCCAGAGCCTCTGCCGAGGGCGGCAAAAGGAAGACGCTGACGACATCGCTCCTCGCGCGCTGCCGAAGCTGCTGGGTGCCCTGCCAATCGATATCGAAGAGCACATCGTGCCCCGTGGCCAGCGCCTCTTCGACCGGCTTTCGCGGTGTACCGTAGAGATTGTCGAAAACGGTGGCCCATTCGAGCAGTTCGCCATTTTTCTCCATGGCGACGAATCGCGCCTTGTCGACGAAATGATAGTCGCGGCCTTCGACTTCTCCCGGCCGCTTTTGCCGAGTCGTGACCGACACGGACATTCGCATGTCGGGCATTCGTTCCATCAACAGGCGCGACATTGTCGTCTTTCCCGCGCCCGACGGCGATGAGAGCACGAACATCAGTCCACGGCGCTCAATCCCGTCCAAACCCTGACCGTCAATCGCCATGGTTCACTCCAGATTCTGGACCTGTTCGCGGAATTGCTCCACCACGTTCTTCATTTCAAGGCCGATGTTGGTCAATTCGATATCATTGGACTTGGAGCAGCAGGTGTTCACCTCGCGATTGAATTCCTGCGCGAGAAAATCGAGCCGACGTCCCACCGGCCCGCCCCTTGCGATCATCTCCCGAGCCTGCGCGATGTGCGAAGCTATGCGATCGAGCTCTTCGCGGATATCGGCCTTTGTCGCGATCAGGAGCGCTTCCTGATTGAGCCGGTCGGGATCGAACCGGTCGGACGACTCAAGGAGCGCGGCGATCTGTTCGGCCAGTCGCGCCCTGATCGCCTCGGGCTTGCGGCCGGGTGCGGTCTCCGCCTTCTTCGCCAGTTGCTCGATCTCATCCATCCGCTGCGAAAGAATCTGACCAAGCGAGACCCCCTCCCACCGCCGCATCGCCACCAGGTCAGTGAGCGCCTGCTCGAACGCGGCGGTTGCGACTTCCTTGGCGGCCAAGTCCTCCGTTTCGCTGCTTTCCGGCTCGACGACCTCGATAACGCCCTTGATCCCGAGAAGCCCGTCGACGCTGGGCGCCACCGCATCGAGCTTTCCAGCGAGCGTGCCTGCGACTCTGACGATCGAGGCCAGAACCTCTTCGTTCACGCGAACGGTTGAGGCGGCGGTGGTGCGCTTGACGTTCAGGTTGGCATAGACCGTGCCCCGCGACAGCACCTGGCTGGCGCGCTTCTTGGCAAGAGCCTCCAGATCGTCCCATCCCGGCGGGAGACGCATGCGAAGGTCGAACCCCTTGGCGTTGACCGACTTCAATTCCCACTCGAAGACGTAGGGTCCGCTGGCGCCGTGGCTTCGGGCAAAGCCGGTCATGCTCGACAGTGCCATCGCGTGAAATTCTCCGGAAAAGCCGCAAGTTCGAGATTCTGTGCGAAACAATAACCCAAGCCGCGAGGCGATTCGACCATCAGGCATTGCGCCCTGCGCAAGTCTATCTCGTCTTGCCCAGAAGTGGAATTTTGATTCCCGGCAGGCGATCCGTCCGCGCTACTGCTGGAGGACCGGCGATGTCGTGGATTGTGCGGCGCCCTGGCGAGCCGGAGCCGCACTACGCGCAGGTTTTTTTGCCGGCGCCGGCTTTGATGTTGCGGCCGTTGGGTTGTTGGCATCGGACGGCGCGCCGGCGGCGGCCGGCGGGGGTTCGTCGGCCGGCTCGACGGTGTCATTCTGGATCTGCTTTTCCATCGTCCTGAGCTTGGCGACGTTTTTCTGGTGCTGGTCGTAAGTGTCGCTGAAGGCATGGCCGCCGCTGCCATCGGCGACAAAGAACAGATCGCGCGTTCGCGCCGGATTGGCTGCCGCCTCGAGCGAGGCGCGGCCCGGATTGGCGATCGGACCGGGCGGAAGCCCGTCGATGACATAGGTGTTGTACGGAGATGGCTGCAGGATTTCGCTGCGCTTGATCGGCCGCCCCAGCGTCCCCTTCCCGCCCACCAGGCCGTAGATGATCGTCGGATCAGATTGCAGCTTTATTTTCTGCCGCAATCGATTGACGAAAACCGCCGCAACGCGGCTGCGCTCATCTGCTTTGCCCGTTTCCTTTTCAATGATGGAGGCAAGCGTCACCAGCTGATCGGCCGTCCTGATCGGGGTGTCGAGATTGCGGCGCTCCCAGATCTCGGCGACCACGCGCTTCTGCGCCTGCTGCATGCGCGATATCACCTGCTCGCGCGGGGTGCCGCGCGGAAACTTGTAGGTTTCCGGCAGCAAGGTGCCTTCGCGCGGCAGCTCGCGCACTGAGCCGGAGAAGATATCGTTTTCAGAAAGGCGAGCCACGATCTGTTCGGATGTCAAACCTTCCGGAATCGTGACGGCGTGCTGTACCACCTTGCCTTCCACGATCGTGCCGATGACGTCCCGCAGACTGGCATTCCTCTGAAACAAGTATTCGCCGGGCTTGAGCTCGGAGCGTGCCTTCAGCGCAAATACGCTGCCAATGAACGCCCAGCGATTATTGTCGATCACGCCTTCGCGCTGCAGAATGTCGGCGATGTCGGTCATTCCCGCCCGCGACGGGATATTGACGATCTTGTCCTCTTGCAATGGGCCCGGCGCCTCGATCTTCTGCTTGCCGTAGAGATAAGCGCTGCCGGCGCCGAGCATCAAAAGCAGTATGATCGTGAAGACGGCATTGCCGAACACGACGAAGGGATTGCGGGCACGCTCGGATCGACGTGGCGGTGGCGGAACCTGTTCCGGCTCCAGCGCAGCGCGCGGACTCCGTGGCGAAATGGGCGGCCTCTCACTCATCGATGCGACCTGAATCCTGTCGGTTCAACCTGGCCTCGCAAATGTGCCTGCATCGGCGGATAATCTAGCGCCCGCATCCAGGAATATCACCGAATGGCGGCGAAACGGTGGACTTCTACTCAATAGGACACACGTCAATTGGCGACGCGCTGCAAGATCACGGATGCGTTGGTGCCTCCGAAACCAAACGAATTCGATAGCACGACGTTGATCTCGCGTTTGCGCGGCGTCAGCGGCACGAGATCGATCGCGGTCTCCACCGAAGGGTTCTCGAGATTGATCGTCGGCGGCGCAATATTATCGCGAATCGCCAGAATGCTGAAAATCGCCTCGACCGCGCCGGCCGCACCAAGCAAATGGCCCGTGGACGACTTGGTCGAGGACATCGATACCTTGGAAGCCGCGTTACCCAGCAGCCGTTCAACAGCCCCCAGCTCGATTTCGTCTCCGACCTGCGTCGACGTTCCGTGCGCGTTGATGTAGTCGATATCCGCGGCCGAGACGCCTGCGCGTTTCATGGCGGCGCTCATGCTGCGAAATCCGCCATCGCCATCCGGGGATGGCGACGTAATGTGATAGGCATCGCCGGATAATCCGTAGCCGACCACCTCGGCGTAAATCCTCGCGCCACGTTTTTTCGCGTGTTCGTATTCCTCTAGCACCACGATCCCGGCGCCCTCTCCCATCACGAAGCCGTCGCGATCCCTGTCGTAAGGGCGCGAAGCCTTTTCCGGCGCATCGTTGAAGGCGGTGGACAGCGCCCGCGCAGCACAAAAGCCTGCCATCCCTATCCGGGAAATCGGTGATTCGGTCCCGCCGGCTACCATGACATCCGCATCGCCGAGCGCAATCAGCCGGCTCGCATCGCCGATCGCGTGCGCGCCGGTCGAACAGGCCGTCACCACGGAATGATTGGGTCCTTTGAGACCGTGCTCAATCGACACATAGCCGGAAGCAAGGTTGATCAAGCGACCGGGAATGAAGAACGGCGACACCTTGCGTGGTCCGCGCTCCTTCAGAAGTACCGCGGTATCCGCAATGCCCGACAGGCCGCCGATCCCGGAGCCGATCAGGGTGCCGGTAGCGCATCGATCCTCTTCAGTGAGGGGATGCCAATCGGCATCGTCGAGCGCCTGGCGCGCCGCACACATCGCAAAAATGATGAAATCGTCGACCTTGCGCTGGTCCTTCGGCTCCATCCATTGGTTTGGATTGAACGTGCCGTCGCCGCCGTCCCCGCGGGGCACCAGGCAGGCGATCTGGCTGGGCATATCCGAGACATCAAATCTGTCGATCTTCCTCGCGCCGCTTGCACTGTTGAGGATACGTTTCCAGGTCGGCTCGATGCCACAGCCGAGTGGCGTAATCATGCCGAGGCCTGTGACGACAACCCGCCTCATATTGACCACTCCGGTCTGCGATTCGCAGTCAGTGATGACAAACCGATGGACCGCGCGACCACGGCCCTTCCGGCTTCATCGGCACCGCGCTCGGGCGTCAGCTTTTCGCGTTCTTTTCGAGAAATTTTGTCGCGTCGCCGACAGTCAAAATCGTCTCTGCGGCGTCGTCGGGGATTTCGCAGCCAAACTCTTCTTCGAAGGCCATCACAAGCTCGACGGTATCGAGGCTGTCGGCGCCGAGGTCGTCAATGAAGCTCGCGTTGTCGACCACTTTTTCGGGTTCAACACCAAGGTGTTCGACCACGATCTTCTTAACCCGCTCGCCAATCTCACTCATCGTTCAACCTCGTGCTTGTTCCATTGGACCCGACCCAAGACGTACGAGCCATCGTGGTCGTTTATTTCCTTCGCAATCGCGCATAGTCTTGATTTGGCTCCGCCATGGCCGACACGGACCGGCGAACGGCAGGCTCCGCACCGCCAATATACAGGGTTTCAACGTCCTGCAATGGTGTTCTTTGCCCATCCGCCGGTGGTCCGGTTATCATACTTCGAAAGCCTTGACTACAAGCCTTGATCGGCTGTCCGAGCGGCGATTCGTCTCCCCGATGGGACCGCCATTGGCCCCTTAAATCATGGCCATTCCACCGTTGACGTGAATGGTTTGTCCGGTGATGTAGGCCGCTTCGTTCGAGCTGAGAAAAACCGCTGTCGCCGCGATATCTTCTGGCGTGCCGAGCCGCGCCGCCGGAACCTTGGAAAGGATCGTTTCGCGCTGCTTCTCGTTGAGTGCATCGGTCATTGCCGTTGCGATGAACCCGGGCGCGATGCAGTTGGCGGTGATATTGCGCCTGGCGTATTCGGCGCCCAGGGTCTTGATCATGCCGATCAGCCCGGCCTTCGAGGCGGTGTAGTTGCCCTGGCCCGGATTGCCGGTGACACCCACCACGGAAGTGATTGCGATAATGCGGCCGAAGCGCTTGCGCATCATCAATTTGGTCGCGGCGCGCGCCAGGCGGAAGGTCGCGGTCAGATTGACCTTGATCACCTCGTCCCAGTCTTCATCACGCAACTGCACAAACAGGTTGTCGCGCGTGATGCCGGCATTGGCGACGAGAATGTCGACCTGACCCATGGCTTTTTCTGCGGCCGGGACCAGTGCCTCGACCTCCGCGGCATCCGAGAGATTACAGGGCAAGGCATGGACTCGCGACCCCAGTTTGCCGGCGAGCGCGTCCAGCGCGTCACGCCGCGTCCCGGAAACAGCGACCGTTGCACCTTGCGTGTGCAGGGCCTGTGCGATCGCGCCGCCGATACCTCCGCTGGCGCCGGTAACGAGAGCCGTCCTGCCGGTTAGATCGAACATCACTTCTTCTCCCAACTCAGCCCGACTGCGCAGCCGCGAGCGCGTCTTTGGCCGCATTAATGTCGCCGGGGCCGCCGACCGGGATTCCAACGGCGCCTTCGGCGATCCGTTTGACCAGCCCGGTCAGCACCTTGCCCGCACCGATTTCGAAAAACCGCGTGACGCCGTGGTTTGCCATATAGGCGATGGACTCGCGCCAACGCACCGTTCCGGTGACCTGTTCGATCAGGCGGCGCCGGATCTCATCAGGCTCGGTGATCGGCGCGGCCAGCACATTCGAGACCAGCGGCGATGCCGGCCGTTTGATGGTCACACCGGCAAGCGCTTGTGCCATCGCGTCCGCGGCCGGTTGCATCAGCCGACAATGAAACGGCGCCGACACCGGCAACACCATGGCGCGTTTGGCTCCCTTGTTCTTGGCGATCTCCAGCGCACGCTCAACCGCCGCCTTGTCACCGGAGACGACGACCTGGCCACCGCCATTGTCGTTGGCAGCCTGACAGACTTGGCCTTGCGCTGCTTCATCGGCGACCGCGACCGCCGCCTCGTAGTCGAGGCCGAGCAAGGCGGCCATCGCGCCGACACCCACCGGGACGGCCTTCTGCATGGCAAGGCCCCGGATGCGCAAGAGTCGCGCCGTGTCGCTGATGCTGAGGCTTCCGGCGGCCGCGAGCGCGGAATACTCGCCGAGCGAATGTCCGGCGACATAGGCGGCGTGGGCGGCCACCGAAAAACCCGCTTCGCCCTCCAGCACGCGCATGGTGGCAAGCGAAACCGCCATCAGGGCAGGCTGGGCATTTTCCGTGAGTTGCAAGGTCTCCGCCGGACCTTCCCAGATCGTTGTCGTCAGCTTTTCACCGAGCGCGGCGTCGACCTCATCGAATACCGCGCGGGCGACAGGAAAGGTCTCCGCCAACGCCTTCCCCATGCCTACCGCCTGGGAGCCCTGCCCCGGAAAAGTGAATGCTGCCGTCATCGATACCCCTGCACGGTTGACTGCCCGATTACCCACGGCACGGGCGACACGTAATTTCTTATTTTACTTCAATGTGTTATATTAAGATTTGACACAAAGCCGGTCCGCTTATCCGACCGCGCGGCCAATTCGGGCCGAAAGACACCGCTCTCCCTGCTTGTGTCAAGCGGCCCACCGGTTTCGCGCCCCCACCTGGCCTTGCGACCCCGCGGCTTTTCCTTGCCATCACGCTCAAAATCCGTATAAACCCCGCCATCCGTGGGTCCCTGGCCGGGAGCTGAACGGACGGTCTCAGCAATTTCACCGTAGCGGCGATTTTGATGTGGCAGGGCCAGTTGGCCCGTCGTCCCGTGCTTCCGCCTTCTTGAGCTGATCCGAGTCCTTTCCGAAGGGTTCGAAGGGCTTGCCGCCGGCGACCCGCGCCAACACAAGGAAAGGACAATCATGCCTCTTTATGAGCATGTTTTTCTCGCGCGTCAGGACGCGAGCACCCAGCAGGTCGAAGAATTGACCGTCCAGATGACAGGCGTCGTCGAGCGGGCGGGTGGCAAGGTCACCAAGACCGAGAATTGGGGCGTGCGTTCGCTGACCTATCGTATGAACAAGAACCGCAAGGCGCATTTCGTGCTCCTCAATATCGACGCGCCCTCCGCCGCCGTGGCCGAAATCGAGCGACAGGAGCGGATCAGCGAGGACGTGATCCGCTATCTCACCGTTCGCGTCGAAGAGCTTGAGGAAGGCCCCTCGGCCATGATGCGCAAGGCCGATCGCGACCGCGAACGCGACGACCGCGGCGGCAATTTCCGAGGCGACCGTGACGGCGGATTCCGCGGCGATCGCGGTTCGCGCCGCTCGCGCGATGATGTCGACACTGCGGACGAGGAGTAAGAATCATGGCTGAAGCTGGAGCACGCCGTCCGTTTTTCCGGCGGCGCAAGACCTGCCCGTTCACGGGTCCGAACGCGCCGAAGATCGACTACAAGGATTCCAAGCTGTTGATGCGTTACGTGTCGGAGCGCGGCAAGATCGTGCCGAGCCGTATCACCGCCGTCTCCGCCAAGAAACAGCGTGAACTCGCCCGCGCCATCAAGCGCTCGCGTTTCCTGGGTCTTTTGCCTTACGTCATTCGTTAAGGCGAAGCCTGGCCCGCGGCCTCAAGCGCCGTGGGTCGCAAATTTTCATAAGGCTTCCGGGCCGTCCGGTTGCCGATGGTTGGGGTTTTAAAAAAGCCTCTAACCGCTCGAAAGGGGCGGGACAGCTGATGATCGCGACGCTTCTTATCGCAATAGCGGCCGGCCTGGCGTCGGCGTTGATGTTCGCCTCGGTCATTTCGGGCGCGCTGATTTCGCTGTTGCTGTTTTATCTAGCCCCGCTGCCGCTCATGGTCGCGGCGCTCGGATGGGGCCCGTTTTGCGCCGGCGTGGGCGGTATCACGGCGGCTTTCATTTTGGGATTGACGTTCGGCCTTTCCTATTGCGCCGCTTTCGTCCTCGCCATCGCGCTGCCGGCATGGTGGCTTGGACACCTTGCCCTGCTCGGCCGGCCAAATGCCGCAGACGTCTCGCCGGCCAACGATGCAGCGGCGCTCGAATGGTATCCCGCCGGCCGAATTCTGCTTTGGATCGTGATTTTTGCGATAATCACCATCACGGCCACACTGCTGACATTCGGCTCCGACGCCTCAACGATCCACGACACGATGCGCAGATCGCTGCTGCGTATCCTGGAATCGGCAGATGTCGCGCTCAGCGACGGAAGGATTGAGGCGCTGGTGATCGTCGCGCCACCCGCAGCCGCAGTCATTGTGATGGCGACGCTGACGCTCAACTTGTGGCTCGCTGCGAAGATCACGGCGACTTCCGGACAATTGCGCCGTCCGTGGCCCGACTTGAAAGGCACGGCTTTGCCACCGCTGACGCTTGCAGTCCTGTTCGCCGCCATCGCGCTGTGCTTCTCCGCCGGTCTGCCTGCGATAGTGGCGCAGATCGCCACTGCCGCCCTGACGATCGCATATGCGCTGGTGGGTTTTGCGGTGCTGCACACGCTGACTGTCGCGCTGAAGAACCGATCCTTCTGGCTCAGCTGCAGCTACCTGATCGTGGCGGTGTTCGGCTGGCCTATCCTGGTGATGGCCGTGCTCGGATTGGCCGATGCCGTTTTCGGGCTGCGCAGGCGATATCTGCAAGGGCGGTCACCGCCCTCCCCGCATCCCGAATCTCTCAACTCAAGCCCTTAAAATACTTCGAAAGGAGATCGAACATGGAAGTCATCTTGCTGGAACGCGTCGCCAAGCTGGGCCAGATGGGCGAGGTCGTTCGCGTCAGGGACGGATTTGCCCGTAACTTTCTGCTCAAGCGTGGCAAGGCCTTGCGCGCGACCGCAGACAATCGCGCCAAATTCGATGGCATGAAAGCCGAGCTCGAGGCTCGCAACCTGCAGGCCAAATCCGAGGCAACCAAGGTCTCGGAAAAGATCGATGGCCGCAACGTCATCATCCTCCGTCAAGCCTCCGAAACCGGCCAACTGTTCGGATCGGTGAGCGTGCGCGACATCATCGCGTCGTTCCAGAACGAAGGCGTCGCCATCAGCCGCAGCCAGGTCATGCTGGACGCGCCGATCAAATCCATCGGCAAGCACCAGATTGCGATTGCCGTTCATCCGGAAGTCGAAGTCGGGGTGACGGTCACAGTCGCGCGCAGCGCTGACGAAGCCGAACGCATCAACCGCGGCGAAGAAATTTCGACCCGTCAGGAAGATCAGGACGCTGCCGCCGAAGCGCTCGCTGCCGCCGGAGAGTTCTTCGATCCTGAAGCTCGCCCCAATGACCTGGCGCCGCAGGAAGACGCTCCCTCCGAGAAGTAGACTCGTCTTGCGAAAGAGTACGCCACAGCCGGCCCGGTCAGGCTGGGCTGTGGCTTGCCGTCTGGTCTTAAATTACCGGAGCCCTGACGACGGCCCCAACCCTATTGGGAGATCGGCGGTGCGGGTGGTCCGGAAGGCGCGGGCGGTGGTGGTGGTGCGGAAGCCGTTATGGCCGCCGTTGGGGGCTCCGACGCGGCGGGTCGGGCGGTGCCCGGTGCGGCAGAGCTGCCAGCTGGCTCAGACTCCGGTGGGCCACTTGAGGCGGCCGCAGCGGACGCCGACGAAGTGGCTGGTGGCGCGGGCGTAACGAGGGGGACCGGGTCGGCACGTAGCGAGGGTGTCTCGCCGCCGCTTTCTTTGGGCGTCTCCCCCCTGGCAGCTTCGGTCTTGCCTTCGTCTGATGGTCTTGGTGTCTCGCCTTTGCCGATCTCCTCGGTTGCGGCTTCAGGTTTGGCCTTGTCGTCGATTGCAGGTTCAAGGCTTTGCGGTTCCTCTTTGGCGGAGGGCGCTTCCTCGCTACCCGGCCTCGCGCGTCGGCTCAGCCGCTGTTTGGTAGACAATCTGCGGCCATCGGGGCCGCGTTCGCTCCCGGCCTGTGGCGGTAATTGCCCGTCCGCAGCCGGCTTTGCGGTATCGGTCGTCTCCGGACGCGCCAGCCGCTTGCGGCCCTGGAGAAGGCCTCCATCGGCTTCCGGCGTCCTCGTAGCTTCCTGGGGCGATCCCGCGCGCAGCCTGCGGCTCTGCCGGTCGACCTGATCGGTCGGCGCAGCGGGCTTGGCATCGGCCCCCTGTCGGGATCGACCATCGCCGGCCCCATTGGCGATCAGGAAGCTGCTGAGCTGCGCGGCCATTTCGCCGCTGGTCGTGTAATGCTGTCGAAGAAAGCCCGGCAGCGATGCGGCGGATACGGTCTTGAGAAGACCTCGGGGCGTCCTGTGGCAGCCGTTGCACGTCCCGGCGAAAAGCTGTGAAGGACTCTTGCCGGCTTCAAGATTTTGCGCCTGCGTCCGCACTGCGCAGACCGCAAAGGAACCGATGAAAAGCATCACCGCCGCTAAACGGAGCGTTCGGCCCAACATTCCTTACTTCTCCAGACGCCTGAAATCGCATGCAATGCGCCGTCGCCGGCGCCGGCGGCGGTCACCTTTTAGCCGATTATCCCGCGAATGGAAGCGCACTTATGGCGGCGCTGCACAAATGCACCACTTCCG
>Ga0306920_100011495_pt1 | contig 11961 bp, 13 predicted proteins | sample flu12Cox44000170_FD_204666 | JGI IMG/M metagenome (GOLD analysis project Ga0306920, IMG submission 204666) | Lab enrichment of tropical soil microbial communities from Luquillo Experimental Forest, Puerto Rico - flux4day.12C.oxic.44.000.170 (v2)... | ecosystem: Environmental > Terrestrial >...
CCGACATCTCCCTCCGGTCGAAGCCGGCGCCGAAACGCCGGTCGTGGTCCAGGACGCGAAAGTCCTGGTCGCGGGTTGCAAGGGGGCGCGACCGCCCCCCTGCTCGATGGGTCCAGGGAGAGCCGAAGTCTCCCTGCGTCGCGATGCAACGGCGATGACGTTGCGACAGCCGGGACGGGCTCGATGCCCGTCAGCGCCAGCGTCCGGCTGAACAATCCCTTGGCGAGACGCTCCTAAAGAGCGGACGAGCCCTAGGGATTGCCTGGGGGGTCCGCGGGGGATGGGAAATCCCCCCGCAAGGTGGGCGCGGTAGTACCGCGCACACCTTGTACTCTTTGAATGGCGCCGTCCCGCCATACTCTATTATGGAGAAATAACCTTAAATTGTGGTGAACATTACCGTGCCGCCATAGGGCAGTCCCGTAATGTGCATTACAGCGGTCAATGTCATAGCGCGATATTCCTGCACTGCACAAGAAATTTCGATACGAAAAGCTATTGAGCCGCCTGCCCTGATTGCCTACCTGCAAACTGCGTGAAGGCACTCCAGTTCGCCGGCACTTTGGAATTGGGATGTGCATTCCAGTGACGGAAAAATACAGGCACTCGTTCCGTATTAGGGCGTCTGCAACGCGCCCGGCGTTCAGAACGAGGAAGCGTCGAGGCCGATCCAGTCGCCTCACAGTTAGACTTTAGGGAATCGGCAGAGTGTCCGTCGTGGTCATGCTTACGGAGTGGATATTCCAGGCCGATGAAGGCTTGAACTGGAGTGTGCATTCCAATGACGGACCCGGACCTCTCCGACCGGACAATAGAACCCACCAAGGAGACCTATGATCAGTTTCAGGAAGCCTATTCGTATTTCAACCGGGCACTGTTTGATGGCGAACTGCCGAATTGCCTGATTACGCTGCAGCGAAGCCGGAGGAGTTACGGGTATTTCTGCGGCGACCGCTTCGGCCGCACCGACGGACTGGTCACGGACGAGATCGCGCTCAACCCGCGCTATTTTCATGTGCGCCCGGTCGACCAGGTGCTGTCCACGCTCGTCCATGAAATGACGCATCTATGGCAGCACCATCGTGGCAAGCCGGGCCGCGGCAGCTACCACAATCGCGAGTGGGCTGCGCGAATGAAAGCGATCGGTCTCTACCCCAGCAGCACCGGCAAGGAAGGCGGCCAGGAAACCGGCGACTGCGTGAGTCATTATATCGCCCCTGGTGGTCCCTTCGAGGTTGCGGCGCAGGAACTGCTCATGAGCGGTTTCGCGATCACCTGGACCGAGAAGCCTCCGGAAGCCACCGAGGCGCCGATCGAAGGAGCCGAAGGACCCGAAGGACCCGGTCAGGAGCTGAAAAAGCCGAAGAGCGGCAAACGCGTCAAATACACCTGCCCGGTTTGCCGCTTGAATGCATGGGCCAGGCACCGCATCCAGCTGGTCTGCGGCAGCGACATGACTCCGATGGAACCCGCGCCGTCAAAAGCCTAAGAAAACGCGGCGCCGACCTATGGTCGACGCCGCGCTCTCTTGCGATCGGTCGCCTTGCGGCGGGAGCTACGCTCCCGCCTTGTCGTTGTCCTCCACCGCGTAGAGGGTGAAGCCCTGATCGACGACCTGCTTGCCGGCAAGCTTCACGTAGATCGACCCGTCTTCTGTCAGCCAGGCCGCACCGATCCGCTCGTAGCTGGCTTTCTTGCCGAAGCCATGGCGGACCTTGGCGTAGAAGTTGGGCTTATTGTTGCCGTTCTGGGTTTCGTCGGTCGTCGTGATGTTGTCCGTGGTCATTGTGATCTCCTTTGTTAGCGGGCTGGACCATTCCAGCCTTACCCGCCGGATCAGCGGGCCGGCGTCGACGTGTCATGGCCAACACGGCCGCGTCAGCGGGTTGGTGCGGGCCGACCATTGACACGCCGTCAGGGCAATCGACCCCGGTCTGCTAGACGGCAGTAATGGGTACAGGCTGGAATGATCGATAAGCCCGTGCGGCAAAGGCAGAGCGGCAGTGATCCCGGCAAAACCGCTCACAAGACCCGAAAGCTGGAACCAGAGAATTCCCCTCTCTTACAGGCCAAGATCGGTGAGGCTTCTGACCGCGCAAGAAAACCGCCTGCACGAGGCTCACGCGAAGCCGCTGAACGGAAGACCAGCGTCACTGAAGAGGTCCGGCAGGCAGGTCTGAGCGAGGTTCATGCGAGGCAGGAGGGCAACGGCACAGGGCCATCTGCAAGGCCCTTCAACCGATCGCGAGAGAGAAAGCGATGAAGACCACAGATCAAGCATTCATCGAGGATTTCACCAGGGACATTCCGCGCGGGTTGTCATCGCGCTACCTGTCGGAGCATTCCGTCCCGCAGGCGCGCTGGCAAAGCCCGGACGTGATCCTCGACCGGCAGGCGCTCGCTTACGACCCCGATAATCCGGGCCGCAAAATTCTCGTCGGCGCCTTCGGCGACAAGCTGATCGGCATTGATGATAACCGGCATATTTTGACGGTGGCGGGAAACCGCAACGGCAAATCGGTGATGCTCATAGCCAATCTGCTCAATTACAGGGGCAGTGTGCTGGCGATCGATCCCAAAGCCGAGCTCGCCAATATCACCGCCGAACGCCGGGCCAAAGCCCTTGGCCAAAAAGTGATCGTGCTCGACCCCTTCAACCGTGCCGCCAATCGGCTGGCCTGCTATCGCAAAGGCTATAACCCCAACGCGGTGCTCAGACTCAATAACCCGACCATCATTGAAGATGCCGGCCTGATCGCGGATGGGCTTGTCGTTGCCGAACCCGGCAACAAAGAGCCGCACTGGGATGAGAGCGCAAGGAATTTTATCGAAGGCTTGAGCCTGCACGTAGCGACAGAGCCCCGCTATAAGGGTCGCCGCACACTCCTCACAGTGCGCGAATTGATCAAGCGAGCTCTCACGCGAATTCCCGTCGGCTCAGACGACGAAGAGGAGGAGAACCGCGATGACGCGCCAAAGTTTGTCGTCGAGCAGCAGATGCTCAAAAACGCCATATGTCTGCAAAAGGAGTCATCCACAGCCGATATCGGCGGGGCGATCGAAGGCGCGGCGCTGGATTTTTACGAAAAGTCGGACCGCGAGCGCAGCGCGGTGCTCTCGACCGTGCGCCGTCACACCAAGCTGCTCGACTATTCGGCAATGAGGAGAGTGCTGTCCGGCCACGATTTCGACCTTGCCGACCTCAAGCGCGATCGCAAGGGCGTCTCCGTCTATCTGTGCCTGCCCGCGAGCCGCATGGGGCTTTGCAACCGCTGGCTCCGGATCTTCATCAACCAGCTCTTCGACGCGATGGAGCGGGAACAGACGGAGCCCGAAGCGCCGGTGCTGGTGTGCATGGACGAATTTCCGGTGTTGGGCCATATGCGCCAGCTTGAGGATGCCGCCGGCCAGATCGCTTCGTTCCATGTGAAGCTCTGGGCCCTGCTGCAGGACTGGGGCCAGGGCAAGGCGCTTTATGGCGAGCGCTGGGAGACCTTTGCCGGCAATGCCGGCATACTCCAGTTCTTTGGCAATAACGACCTCGCCACGACCGAATACATTTCACGCCGGCTCGGCAAAACTCGCGTCGAGGTCTCACGGATGTCCGAAGTATCGCCGGAGCAGCGTGACCTCGGCCTGACCGGCCGTTCGCATGCAATCGAACTGCACAGCCTGTTGACGCCCGATGAAATCGGCCGGCATTTCGCGCGCAGCGACCGGCTCAAGCGTCAGCTCGTGATGTGGGCCGGGTTCGACCCGATGATCCTGCAGCGGGTCGAGTATTTCGACGAGAGGAGTCCGCACTACCCGGCATTTAGCGGTAGCTTTTCGGCACGAAGCTAAGGACCAGGCGAGCGCGCAGAACGGGATGCCGCATCTCTCCGGTAGATCTGTCGTAGCGGAATGCCGTTCTCGCGCGCTTGCCGGATCGCCTTGGTGAGCAGGAACCGTTCCATAACGAGATCCCGGCCATGGGTCCCGGCCAATGTCGAAGCGAGCCGCCCCCGGTCCTCGCGGGCCAGAAAGTCAAGTTCGCCGGATTTAAGCAAGGCGCGAAGCGCGGGCCGCGCGCCCCGGGCCGCGACATAATGCAAGGCTGTCGCGCCGTTCCTGGGATCGTGATAATTTATAAAAACGCCCTGCTTTATCAAGTCATCAATCTGTTCGGGTTCTGCATTCTCGGCGGCGGTTATCAATTGCTCGCCACGATCTATTACTGAGTTTATAACCTTATCGAGCGTTTCCACCATTCTGCTTTTATTAAGGTCTATTTGTTGCCGTCGCATTGACCCCATGATAGCTGCTTGAGCAATAAGAGAACGATCATTGACGTCTTCAGGAAAACCCCAATATTCTCTTACCACTTCTCTCACAATGGCTGCGCTCGATACATCATGCAAATAACGCAGCCGCGGCGGACTTAGATACGGCATGTCTTTCGAGAAGAGCTCTATCAGGTCTTTTGACAGGAGCTCGGCGATGCCGAACCCAACCTGTGCTGGTGAGGTCGGGCGCAACCACTGCTTTGCCCTTTCTCTCAAATCCGGAGTTAATGGGCTTCGCGCCATATTAGTCACCCCCAGTATTTATGGGGTCCTCATCTTGCGATATTCTCATAAAGTGTCTGATCTTTGAGACTGTCTTCCGGGATTTTTCCTGGAACCATTGGTGCTTATCCTCCCATTCGTCTTCCACTCCGTAGGGAACATCGTATGCGAGCAAAGCCAGATGCTCGATATCCGCCTCGTCCGAAAAATCCGGAATGACGCCCATCGTGGCGTAAAAGTAATTATCCCGATACCCGTCTAGGTCCTTACGCTTCATAAAGCCAAGCAGATTGTCCTCAGGAGTCAAAACTCCCCATCCCCGGCCTTCGTTAAAGGTGAAGTGATTTAGCTTCCGCTCGTAAGAAGACCACTCGGCTAAATCTTTCTCGCCAGCGTACCTGTATACATCCTCCTCTTCGATCAGGTGCACCAGGTTTCCATCCGTCGATATTATGACGGTGAGCCGAATATCGGAGATTTTTCCATCCGAACGGGCGATAGCGCGATATCTGCCCTTCAGCCATTTGGATGGCTGCGTAGACCGCCTATGCTCGCGATATTTCAGGGCTTCCACTAGATGCAGAGCGAAGTGGTATGGAATCTCCGGCTCTTTTAGATCCTCCAGGGACAGAGCGTTGATCTCAGGGTCGCTGAGAAACGTGAAGATAGCGTGCAGATGCTCCGGCGACGAACCCCGGACCTTGTCGCGGCTCACCTGGCTCGTAGCAAACTGGTTAAGGCTGTCGTTATCGATCTTGACATCGGTGTAGAGGAAAATCGCTTCGGCGACATCTTTCCAGGTAAAGTTGGAAGCGCCCTTCGCTGCCTGTTCCGCCTTGTAATAGGCGAGAAGCGCGGACCTGATCCGTTCCCGTTGCGGTGCGGTATAGGAAGGCGGCCTGGGCTCATTCCGTCGCCTCGGCTTTTTCGTGGAAGAAGGCGGGCGGGATCTCATCGTCGTTGTGGAGATGGGAGCATCGCCCCGCACGGTATCATCGCCAGGCGGCCACAGGTACCGGCTTCTGCACTAAGCGGCGATCCTGCGGGGTTTCGCAAGCCGGACCGCCGCGAGGGCATATCGCGAATCGAGTTTGCAGCGAGGTTCTCTCTACAGGGCGCTGGGTAGACTGCGCGCGGCCGACGAAAGGCCGGAAGCGCCAGGACGGAGTCCCCGCATGCAACCCATTGGAAGCCGAAGCCGGCACCCCTTCGACGGGAAACCGGAAACGCGGGTCGAAACCGACGAAAAAGGAAACGTCCTTATCCGCGTGAGCGGAAGGGTGCTGACCCCATGGGGGGCGAAGATTGCCGACAAGGTTGGAAAGACAGTCGCAGCCGCAGTGATGGCGGCCGGCGTGGTGTATGTCCTTGACCATAACCTGCCCCCCATCGACCTGCTCCCGGCGGGAGCGATGTGGCTCCTGCACCCGGTCTTCGAAAAATTGTGCCGCGAAGGAATCAAGCGCAGGGTCGAGATGGTCGTGACGGCGGCTGAGTTCAGCTTCCGGACCTGGATGGGCCAGTGGATAACGTTCGACCGTTCTCTGCCGCACCGGTTCTCGTTGAAGATTCACGATCTCGCGAGACAAGAACGCGACCAGCACGAGCTTGAAACTGCGCAAGCGCAGCAGCGCCGCAAAATCGTCCAGCCGCGGCGTTACTACCAGGAGAGCTATCACTTCATCTATGAGCTGCTCGGCCAGCGCAACGACATAACCGAGATCTTCGGCCAGCCCGAAGCTCAGGCCGTGCTGACGCGGCTGCGGGCGGTCGACGAGGTTATCAACGCGCGCGGAGGCGGCGACGGCACCGCGCTCAAGCCCGGCGACCAGTATGCGGATGGGCCGGGCGCCATCCCCTGAACCGCTGATCGCTAAGGGCGTGACCCGATGGCTTCTGAACCGGGCGAGCTCAAGCGGCGCGAGGCGCAAGACCGCGTTGCCCTTCGCTTCGACCGCCAAAACAAGGCGCTGACAGAATTTCAGCGCAAGGAGTGCGAACGCGATGCCCAAGCGCAGGAGCGCCTCCTGGACGACTTTGCGGCCAGGCAAACGGATTTAGAGTCCGCGAAGAAGCAGGAACTGGCCGCGCATGATCGGCGCTGGGACCAGGCGAAGGATCGCCTGATGCCCAGGCCCGGGCCGGCCCCTTCCTTCGACATGATGGGCGGCCCGCCGGCGCGCAATCTCGTTCAGGACCATGACGAGATGCTGCGGAGCTGGACCGCGCAGCGCGACGAGATCGTGAAAGATTTCGACGAACGGATCGCCGATTGCGAGCGGACACGCGCCGAGATGCTGGAGGGGTTTGGCCGCGCCAACGAGGACCGCGACCGGGGACACGAAGAAGACCGCCTCGACCTCGTGCAACGCCAGCAGCGGTCATTTGACCGGCTGGTGAACAAGGAGATCGAGCGGGCCGACGAGTGGGTAAGCAAGGAATTCAAGCAGCGCAGTCGTGACGATAACGAACGGGACTTGTGAGAACAGCGATGTATCGGGATACGCAAACTGTACCCGGCGGCGGCTTCACCCTTCTCGGGGTTACCGGCCTCTCTTTCCTGACGCCCGGCTGGGCCGCCAATGCGCTTGGCTGCGCGGCGGCGCACGCCCAGCTGGCCGACTGGATTTTCAGGCAGCACGGAATTCTCTTGATCGTCTTGCTGCTGCTCTATGGCCTTGGCGGCTTCATTATTCTGGTTGGCGCTGCCGTGGCGGTTGTTACCGCTGTCGTTGCGCTGATGCGAGCACTCTCCATGGTGAAGGCCTGGGGGGTGCGGGCAAGCGTTGCCACCGCAAGCTTCCTCGGCGCGCTGATGTACTGGCCAGTGCAAAACCTGTTCGAACTGCTCTGGGACGCTCTTCAGCGGCATGTCGTTCAAAGGTATTTCGCGCCTGTGGCCGCAATCCTGAACGAGCAGGACGAGCTGCGGCGCATGTATCGCGAGGAGTATGCCGGCGACTTTCCCTCCTTCCGCGCGTTCCTGCGCAGCTGGCGCGCTCACCAGGAGGGCGAGCAGGCGGCGTCCGACACCGATCCGCTGCAGAAGGCAATCCGCCTGATGGGCTTGCCGAAGAAATTTACCAAGGACGATCTGATACAGCGCTTCCACAAACTGATTGCAGGCATCCATCCCGACAAAGTCGGTCCCAACGAACTCGCGACATTGCTGATCGACGCCTACAAGCTGATTTGCAGCAGAAAGGCGTGGCAATGACCAGGTTTTTCGCGCGCCCGAGCGAGCGACCTTCGACCAGCACGCCAAGCCCGGCCGCAAACCGGCGCGAAGAGTTTGAGAACGCTGTGGCCGCGTTCCGCAAGGCAACTGGCAAGCCGGAAACCCGGATCATTCCCTGCCGTTGCGCCGTCAAAGGGGAACCGTTCGCCATCGTGTTCGAGCGGATGAGCCCGGCGCACCGGTTCCAGATCGTCCGGATCGAGGGATACGAGGCGACCCAGGAATCCGCTGGCGGCATGTTTGGCCGCAAGCCGCCGCAACAATCCTACGCTGCCGGCGAATTCGCGTGGACCGGCTGCGTCTGCCCGCACTGCGGCAATAGCGGCGTCGTCTATTGCAACTCCTGCCGCGAAACCGTCTGCGCCGGGCGCGTGTGGCCGTTGCCGGACGGAGGCAAGTTCTTCGCCTGCCATGACGGTTGCGGCGCGACGGGAACCACTGGACCCGCCACCCACGTCCGTGGCGGCGCCGGCGCAAGCCGTCCTGCAATCGGTCACGCGCCGCAACTGCCCGCGCCATCCGCGGCAGGGAAAAGGCTGCCGCATGACATTGCGCCACGGCTGCCCGGTCGTAAGCCTAAATAAGGAGAGGCGACACTATGGCCGATGAGCGCATCGTCGTCACCTCACGCGGCATTTGCCGCGTCCCCGAGGGTGACAACGGCATCCCGATCGAGGAGGTCTATCCAAAGGATACGCTGCCCCGGTCTCTGCAGGGCTCAAAGTTCTACGAGACCCCGCAAGGGTATGTTCTCGGCAAGCCGCTTGAAGGGGCGAACGACCAGGGTCAGAAGCCGGTGCGGTTTCCCTCCAGACAGGACCAGATAGCCCGGGGCGATGCCGAATTCTGGGCCCGGCTGGAGAAGGACTACGAGAAGGTGAAGATCACCGCCCAGCCGATGCGGTTTTTTGGCGATTTCAGGAGCGATGTTGAGGAACCGGGTATCGCCGCCGATGAAGTGCGCGTCCGGCTGATGCGCCATTTTCCAGATGGCCCCGGAATGGCGGCGGTCGCGCAACAGGCGGCGAACCGCTATGCCAGGGCTTTGCAGAAGTGGCTGGAGAAAGAGGGCGAGCGCAGGCCGAAACCATCGGAACTCGCGCGGCGCTGGGGCATGTTCTGCCACGATCACGGCAATGCCGAAAGGGAATATTACGAGGCGGGCTACCGTCCCGCCCTTGTCGATCCTTACGCAATCGATTTTTCCGAGGTGAAGCTCACTGGCCGCGAGCGCAAGGCCGCGTGGAGGGATCGCAGCGCCGGACGCGAGCGGGACGACGACCGGGAAAGGTAGCCACTGGTGCGCGGCAGTCTTGGTCCGATAGTGAGAATGAAAACCGCATCCGCCAAACCGACCATGGTCGAGCAGGTGCTCGCACTGCACCGCCAGCACTACGGCGACGCATTCGCCGTGATCGTGCAGGACGAGCATCTGGTGCCGCGACTGCTGGCGCTGCTGATCGAGCGGCGGCAAAAGCGGACGCCCACGCGCCTGACGATCGCGCCGGTATCCTCGACCATCGCGCCGACGCGCTCCGGGCCGGTGATGGTGCGCACTGGCGCCGGGCGCAAGCTGATGTTCGCCGATGGCTCCGGCGCGTTCCGCATCGATTTGGGTCACGGCGCGGTGCTGCACGCGATCCGCTGCCGGCTCCACGACAAAATCGCCCGCGAATATCTGGCCGGGCCGGAACAGACCATTCGCGATCTCTATCTGCTGCTGGAGAGCGGGCGCAAGCGGGCCCGCACCAAACTGGCCAAACGCGGATTGTGGCGTACATTCCAATGGGACGACGATGTCGCGTTCGCGCAATGGAAAATCGCGGCGCAGACAGAGCGGTTTCAGGCGCATCCGTCCTACGCGGTGCTGCTGGAGGACGCGCGGCATTTCTTTGGCCATTTGGAATTCTTCACCCGCGACGGCCAGAGCGGGATGCGCAAGATGCTCTTAACCGGGCCGCCCGGCACCGGCAAGACCTCGATCCTGATGGCGCTTGCCAATGAACTGGGCCGGGACCTCCCGGTCGTGCTCGCCTCTGATGACGAGGGTGCCGTCATGACCTGCGCCAAAGCGGCGACGCAGCAACGGCCCTGTATCGTCATGGTCGAGGAAATGGATATGCTGGTGAGGCCTTCGAGCGCGGCCCTGGGATTTCTCGACGGCACCGATACGCCGCGCAACCCTGCCGGCACCTATCTGATCGCGACCACCAATTACCCGCGCAGAATCGACCGGCGCATCCTGAAGCGCCCGGGCCGGATCGACCGGGTGATTGCGGTGGGCGCGCTGCGCAGCCGCGCGGCGGCTGCGGTGGCGTCCGGTTTGCTGCCGGAGGATGTCAGCTTGGCCTCCGCCGACCTCGGCAAGGCGCTCGACCGTACCACGCCCGCCGAAATCCGCGAAATCATCGCGACCGCCATCCGCCTGTGTGTGCCGCAACCGGGACAGGATAGTGCGCCGCCGTTCGATATCGCCACGATCGAGCGGGCGCGGACATCACTCAAACACATGATCGCGACGGCGGAGCAACTCGCCGATGATACGCCGGAAGAGCGGGAGGACCTGCATGGCAGGTTCGGCCCGCTCGACGACGATATTCCATTTTAAAACCGGCACCGGCGGCGCGGACGAAACGTCCGCGCCGCCGGTGCGTATTGCCCCTGATGCTTCACGCCGCCTTTTCGCTTGTCTCCGGCTGCAAGTGGCTAAGATAATCCGCTGCCTTCTGCGCATGCGCCGCCGCGCTGAAGATCGCCCGCTTGTCGTTCTTCAGCACTTCCAGCCAGTCGGAGATATAGGCGGCGTGATCCTCCCGCACTTGCGGGGTCAGGTCGAGATCGGCGCATAAAAACGCGCTGCCGAGTTCTGCGACCAGTTCCTCCATCGCATACCCGGCATCGCCCCACTTCTTGCGCCCCATATCGCGGTCGAGGCGGGATTTATGGCGCGTCCAGTGGGTGCATTCATGCGCGAGCGACGCGTAATAGCTTTCGGCATCGCGGAACGCCTCGAAAGACGGCATCTGCACGAAATCGGAGTCGATATTGTAATAAGCCATATTGCCGCCGTTGCGGATGTCGGCGCGTGTGGCGGCAAAGAAGCTTTCCGCCCGCGCAATCCGCTGCACCGGGTCAAGCCGTGGTTCCGCAATCGCATGGAAATGTGCGGGCAGTCCCTCGATCTGCTCGACATTGAACACGGTATAGGATTTCAGGAACGGGATCGCCTGTTCGGTTTCCTCTCCGGTTTTCTCATCCGTGCCGCTGCGGGTGACGGTGCTGGCATAGACGACCGTGCTGCCGCGCTCGCCTTTGCGGACATGGGCGTTCAATTCCAGCGCCTGCCGGAAGGTCATCCAGATCGGGGCGCTGTAGCCTTTGATGACAGCATCACTCCACAGCACCAGAACGTTGATCCCCTGATAGGCCAGACCGTTCGCCCGCAACGGCCTTGTGATCCGCCCCGCCGCGTGCTCCGCGCTCCATGGCCTCATCCATGGGCGGACGCCCTGCTCAAGGCTCGCCACAATCTGATCGGTGACTTTATTGTAAAGATCGGTTTTCATTGGCTTTCTCCTTCAAAACCGGGTTGCGCATGCAACCCGGCTAGGCCCGCGCCAATGAGCGGGGGTGCGGCTGTCAAGGCCGGCGGCGGGGTCGAGGGGGATCACCCGGTCTGCACGACGCTCCTCCGCCGGAGCAACGCGAAGGCGGCGATCGGCTAAAAACAAGAGGAAGACCGGGGATGCGCCCCGCGCCGCCCTTAAAAGGGCTTGGCCTTGACGGTCCGGGGGGACGCGTCCCCTCTTCCCTTCAAGAAAGCGGAAATGAATTCAGCCGCAGGCTGGCCAATAAAACGCGCGAGGGATCGACACCGCATGGCCGAGACGCCGCTTCGGCGGCTCGGGGAGCGCGCCAACGGCGGGCGAGTAGAGCCCGGTTCGGCGTTAGCCGAACGCGCCTGGATTTCTTACGTGACTGGTGATTTGGTTTGAGCGCTGACGTCGTCAGGGGGGCGTGTAATACGGACTGCGGTACCGTACCAACAAGTTCCTTTTTCCTGATCCCACTCAGGCCAGTCAACAGACTTCCAAGGCTGGGCCTTACATATAGCCGGTTCCTTTAACCTCAGCGGCAGATTGCAGCAGGTATAAAAGGGGCACTGGTCGCGCCGCG
>Ga0306920_100011496_pt1 | contig 11959 bp, 11 predicted proteins | sample flu12Cox44000170_FD_204666 | JGI IMG/M metagenome (GOLD analysis project Ga0306920, IMG submission 204666) | Lab enrichment of tropical soil microbial communities from Luquillo Experimental Forest, Puerto Rico - flux4day.12C.oxic.44.000.170 (v2)... | ecosystem: Environmental > Terrestrial >...
ACCTTGCCCGATCGCACCGAGCACCTTGTCTGATCGCACCGAGCACGTTATGTGATCGCCTCGAGCGCCTTAATTCTTCTCATCGGCTCTGGACCCCGAAAGAATGTTAGACATCGCGTGATTGCCTTCGTGGCAGGCGTACTCGAAGATTCTGTACTCAGGATCGCGTCTGAGCGGAAAGGACGCCGACCACGGCTTCGTCCAGGTCTTCGGATCGTTCACCGTCACTTCATATTGCATGGTGTCGCGGCCGGTCCGCGTGAACTTCTCCGTCAGCTCGAGTGCGTCGCTCATGATCATCAGATTGCCGTTCGCCGTCGCGCCGGTCGCGCCGTTGAAGTTCGAGGTGCGCACGACGAGCGTGTTGCCCGCGAATCGTCCGCGCGAGTCTCCCATATATGACCGGAGCCTGGGTGACAGCGGCGGGCGGTCGTCGAGCGGGATGACCCGCGTTTCGTGAATCATCTCGTTGCGCAGGACGACGGACCCGGGAATCTGAATGAACTGGTTGCCGTTGTTGTAGATGACCGGGAACATCGAGCCGAGGACGCCCCGCGAAATACACCGATCGTACGGTCCGAGCTCCGACGCCGCGTTGAATCCCGTGTACTGCAGATACGTGTTCTTCGTCGTCGCCACGCGTCGCTGGCCCTCCGGCGTCATCGGCGGCAGGTGGCCGTCCGGCGGATCGACGATCAGCGATGACTGTCGCGACGGCTCGCCGCGCTCGAGCCAGAACGGAGGGGGCGAGGTCGGGCCACCGACGTCGCCCATCGCGACGACATCCTGTTTGACGTTGTCGATGCTGAACGATTCGTTGTCGAGCTCGGTCTGGTGTTCGGCTTCCTTCTGCCGCCGTTTGAATTCGTCTTCGGTCAGATAGAGTCGATTGCCATACTGCGCCGGCCGCTCGAACGGCACTCCGACCATCGCAGTGCTCGGCCAGATTCCCTGCAGGTCCGGATCGCCCCATGGTGTCTTCGGCGCCGTGTAAGTCTGCGCCGCCAGCACCGCAGCCGCGGATGCGGCCAACAACAACGCTCCGAACCAAACTGTGATTGTCCGCGCTCGCATGCGTCCTCCCTACCCGAGCCGAGCCCCGAGCCCCGAGACGGATGCTATCATCGCCGCCGGATGCTCGCGACGCTCCTTCTCCTGGCGCAGGCCTCATCAGCGCACGCGACACCGGACACGCGAGCGGCGGTCCAACGAGCGCTGCCTGCACTCGAGCGTTCGGCGAAGACGTTCGTCGCGAACCGAAGTTGCGTCTCCTGCCATCACAACGTCTTGCCGATTCTGACCTTGCGGCTGGCAGCCACCCGCGGCCTCACGATCGACCGCGCGATCCTCGAGTTGGTCGAGCGCAAAACGTTCCGCGAGCTGACGAGCGCGCGTGCATTCGACGAAGCGGTGCAAGGTACGAGCGTCAGCGACCCGACGCCGAACGACAGCTGGCTGCTCATCGCCGCTCACGCAGCCGGACTCGCGCCGAATCTGACGAACGGCGTTTACGCCAGACGCATCGCGAGCTGGCAGCACGACGATCACTGGACGACGTCTGATTTCCGGCCACCGCACTCGAGCAGCATCTTCACGGCGACGGCGACCGCCGTGCGCGCTGTTCGCGAATATTTGCCGGACGAGATGCGTGTGGCTCGGGATGCGACTCTCGCGCGTGCGCGACGCTGGCTCGCGGCCACGCCGCCGGCGTCCACCGAAGATGCGACGTTTCGCCTGCTTGGTCTCGTCTGGGCTGACGCGTCGCCCGATGACATCGCGGCGGCAGCTCGCGACCTGTTGAAGCGGCAGAGACCTGGTGGCGGTTGGGCGCAACTGGCTGACGAGCCCGCCCAGGACACGTACTCGACCGGCGAAGCGCTCTATGCGCTCCACGAGGCCGGAACACCGCCGAGCCATCCGGGGTGGCGCAAGGGAATCGCCTTCCTGCTGTCGGCTCAGGCACCCGACGGCACGTGGCACGTTCGCACGCGGATGATCTCGCCTGCCGTGGTCAGCCCGCCGTACTTCACGACGGGCTTCCCATATAAAAAAGACGAGTATCTCTCCTATGCCGCGAGCTGCTGGGCGACGATGGCGCTGCTCGTCGGAATGCCGGCTGTGAGCTCGTCGGCACCGCCGCCATCGCCGACCGCCGAGCCGCTGCCGGCTGGTGCGAATGATGCGATGCGCGCGGCGCTCTTCGGCACTGCCGCGCAGTTGTCGTCATTCGTGCACGGCGCGTCCAACGTGAACAGCGCCACACCAGATGGCACGACGATTCTGATGGCGGCCGCGCCTGACCTCGATAAAGTGTCGCTCCTGCTCGCCCGCAGCGCAGATGCGACGTTCCGATCTCGGGCCGGCCACGACGCCGCGACCGCAGCGGCGTCGTATCGCGGCAGCACCGATGCCATTCGCGCACTGCTCGATGCCGGCGCGGACGTGGAACCGCCGGAGACCGTCAAGGTCCGCCACTCCCCGCTGCTCCTGGCGTCGATGTCGGGCGATCTCGAGACCGTGTCGCTGCTGCTCGCCCGAGGTGCCCACGCAAACCCTCGCGCCAACGCCGCGGGCGACTCGCCGCTTTCCGAAGCGATCACCTTCGGCCGGACCGACATCGTTCGCGCGCTGATTCGTGCCGGTGCGAGAACCGACCTCGTCGAGCGGACCGGCGTCAACTTGCTGCATTGGGCGACGATTACGAACCGCGCGGAGGTGATTCCGGAGTTGGCGCGCGCCGGCGTCGACATCAACGCAATCGACGACGCCGGCTTCACGCCGCTCATGTACGCCGCGACAATCGACTTTGGCGACACCGCGACGCTCAGCGCACTTCTGACGGCTGGAGCGGACAGGACGATCAGGAACGGGTCGGGCAGAACGCCTCTTCAACAGGCGAGGCGTTTCGGTCACGCCAATCTCGCACGCACGTTAGCCCAGCCGTGAGCGCCTCGGGCAGGATGCGTCGTCCGGCTAAAGCCGGACGCTACGGACGCACCTTTTCTTCGGCTCTCGATCCGCTGAGCGCGTTGAGCATGCCGTGGTTGCCCTCGTGGCAGGCGTACTCGAACATCCCGTATGACGGGGTGCGCGTCAGCGGAAACGCGACCGTCCAGGGCGCCGTCCACGTTCGCGGGTCGTCCACGGTCGCCTCGTAGCGAATCTGATCGTTCGATACGCGCGTGAAGCGCTCCACCAGCCGCATCGCGGTGCTGTTTGGCGTGCCTCCGCCGCTCAACCCGACGCCGATCCTGTCGGTGAAATTCGTCGTCTCCACGACCAGCGTGTCGCCCTCCCAGTGTGCGCGTGCGTCGCCCATGTACTGCGGGATCCGGGCCGACAGGTGCGGACGACGATCGATCGGGATCATCCGGAAGTCGTGCACCATCTCGTAGCGGATGCCGATATAGCCGGGTCCCTGGGTGATGTCGATGCCGCTGTTGTAGAGAACGGGCAGCGTCGATCCGAGCGCGCCGCGGGAAATGCAGCGCTCCCAATACGTGAAGTCTTCCGGGCTATTGAGCGCCGCGCCACCGAGGGTCCCTCGCGGCGCCCTTGCGGTCCGCGTCTGACCTTCGGGGGTCAGCGGAGGCATGCGGCCATCCGGCGGATCGACGATTAACGACGTCTGCAGCTGCGACTTGCCCCACTCGACCCACCAGCCGGGCGCGCCGGTCGCGCCGCCTGCACCGTCGGTCGCCATGCGAACGATCTGCTCCTGCTCGCGCTTCTCGAGCGCAGCGTGCTCGTCGGCGGTCATGAAGAGGCGATTGCCGTACTGCGGTGGGCGCTGAACGGGCACGCGTACCATGTCGATGTCAGGCCAGACGCCGTTCAGATCGGGATCGCCCCACGGCGTTTTCGGCGCGACGTAGCCGGACTGCTTCGGTACGGCCTGCTCCGCAGCCGCCGCCGGCCTGATACCGACCGGCATCGCCTTCATGAACGCTTCCACCGCGTGAATCTGGCCGCCGGACACTTTGAAGGCCTCCCAGGCGCGAAGCGACGCGTGGCTGTTGCGAATCGAACCGGCGCCGAAATCCTCGTCAAGCCAGACAACGCCGGTGTCCTCGTCGGTCGCGATCAGGTGATACGTGAGGCCTGAGAGCGTGGGCACACGCTGTGTCTTGATGTTGTCGCAGCCCGGCATGAACGTGCAGCCCTGCCCCGCCATCAACCGGCCGTTCTCGAATCGATACGCATCCGATCCGAACGGCACATCGACGGTGACGAAGCTGCCGGTTTTCAGTCCTGCCGGATAGAGCTGTGCGATGCGGATCGCTTCGTCCCTCGCCGTCCGCTGCGCAGGCGTCACGACCGCGCTCATCGGGCTGCTTTTCGTCTGCAGCCTCTCGACGTCGAAGAGCACGCCCTCTTGCTGGTTATGCGCGACGAGCGTCTCGAGCTGGACGATTTTTCGATCGACCACTTTCGCCGCGGCTGCGACCATGGCAGGCGCGCCGTTGACCTCGATGAGCGTCATCGTGCCCGCGACGCCCTGACGCACATCGAGCACATCGAGCCGATACGGCCGCAGCTTCGTCGCCTCCTTCCAGAAGCCATCGCCGGGCCTGGTTTCAATCGTGTCCTCGATGTATTTGAAGCCCGCGGCGGTCGGCATCGCCGCCGGCTGGTGTGCGACAAACGCGTCGAGATACTGCGTGACGATGGCGCGCAGGCAGGCCCGGTCGCAGTCGACTGCGGCCGCCGGCGAGGGCCGGGCGAGGACAATCGCAGCGAACAGGATGGCACCGCAGCGCAACGCGTTCTTCAGCATCGAGGTCTCCAAAAAACCGTTCGCAAGTTTAGCAGGGGGGAGACACGCGTCGTAAGCCCTTACCTTCTGCGTAATGACGCGGCGCGCCTCAGCGTCACATGCTGCGCGATGGCGTCGGAATTGGAGCGCGCGAGCGCTTGTCCAGTTGGTCCCGCGATTGCTTTCTGTCGGCCTCGTGATCCTACGTGTCCTCAAACTGATTCCTGTCCTTGGTCTGTTTGCCGTCCTGTTGTTCGCAGCGTCTGCGGCCTTCGCCCAGTCGTCCAGCTCCGATACGGACGACGATGCGGTGCTGACACCCGCCGAGCCTGACTACCGGGTGATCAACCTGCCGACCACACTGCGGCTGCCGCTCTATAAATCGAGTTTCGAGCTGACCCATCGCTTCAACGGAAACCTCCGGAACGATTTCAGCGATCAGGCGGCAGGCCTCTTCGGCATCGACAACGGCGCGCAGATTGGTTTCGAATACCGCTTCGCCCCCCTGCGCCATCTCCAATTGATTGCGTACCGGACGAACTTCGACCGGACGATTCAGCTCTATGCGAAGTGGGACGCGATCCACCAGAATAGCCAGTTCCCGCTCTCGGTGTCGGGGCTGCTGTCGGTCGAGGGAGGGGACAATTTCAGCAAACGCTACGCGCCCTCGGTCGGCGCAACGATCTCGCGTCAATTCGACGACCGCGTCGCGGTATACGCCGTACCGCTCTGGGTCCACAACATCACGCCGCTGCTCGCCGACATCACCGGTGTCAAGGACAACACGTTCTTCATCGGCGTCGGCGGTCGCGTCCGCATTCGGCCAACCGTCTACCTCTCGGCCGAAATCTCGCCGCGTGTTGCGGGCTCCAAGCCGAACGTCAACGAGTACGCCTTCGCGATCGAAAAGCGCGCGGGGGCGCATCTCTTCCAGCTGAACTTCGGCAATTCCCAGGGCACCACGTTCGCCGAGACGGCCGCGGGCGGGCTCCCCGACTCGCTGTTCATGGGCTTCAACCTGACGCAGAAATTCTTCTGACCACAAAGGAGCGACACAGCACATGAAACGCCTCACCACCGTCGTGTTCGGCCTACTCCTCGCGGCCGGCTGCTCGTCGAGCAGCTCGACCCCTTCGACCACCACTGCCGGGACGACGACGACACGGTTCACGGCGACGCTGTCGCCCGCTCAGGAGACCCCGCCGATTCAGGGCGCCGAGGCCGGCGCCAGCGGCACCTCGACGATGGACTTCAACATCACGCGTGACGCCTCGGGCACAATCACGGCCGCAACCGTGAACTTCACTGCGACGATGCAGAACTTCCCCTCAACGACCGTCGTCAACATCGCGCACATTCACACAGGTGCGACGGGCGTTGGCGGGCCGATTCTGATCAGCACATCGGTCAACCCGGGCGAAGTGACGCTCACCAACGGGGCCGGCACGTTCACGCGCGTGGCGATTCCGATCACGAACGCCGCGGCGACGGTGCAGTCAATCCTCGACAACCCCGCTGGCTTCTACTTCAACATTCACACCGCGGCCAATCCGGGCGGCGTGATGCGCGGGCAGTTGGTGAAGCAATAGAGGGCGGAGAGGACAAGGAGAACTCTCCACCACGGAGGACACAGAGGGATGACTTTCCAGAACCGAAATTTCTCCTCAGTGTCCTCTGTGTCCTCTGTGGTGGCGTGTGTTCTCTGCGTCCTCTGCGCGTTGGTTTCCGCCCAGTCCGGGTGGACCATCCCTTCGGACGCGGCGAACGAGAAGAACCCGTTGTCTCTCTCTCCCAAAGTGATTGAGAAAGGTAAAGACCAATACGGTCTTCACTGCGAGAAATGCCACGGCAAGAAGGGGCTTGGAGATGGCCCCGACGTGGATCGGAAAGACCGCAAGAGCCGGCCGGCGAACCTGGCGCTCTCGCGGAACCCGGACGGCGTGATGTTCTACAAGATCTGGAACGGCCGCCACGACCCGAGGATGCCGGCGTTCAAGAGCGAGATGACGAGAGAGGAAGTGTGGCAGGTCGTGGGCTACATCACGACTTCTCTCCGGTCTCAGCCGCGGGGAACTCCATGACGCGAGTCTGATCGCGGATTCCGCACGACAACTTCACCAGCACTTTCTTTAGTCGCATCGACCCGCGAACCCATACGGCTGGGTCTGAAACTTGCCGCCGTCACACGCCCGACACAATCGCGTGTGGTACGAATCCTCTCGGATTCCTAGCGCCGCCGCGTTAGGATCAACCTCAACATGACGCGAACGCGAACAACCCTCGTCACGATCGCCGCCGTCGCGTGCGTCGCGCTGCCGACGACGACGTTTGCTTCGCTCGGCGGCAACGTTGGAACCGTTGAGGCCGACCGCGCGCAGATGAAGGCCGCTCAGCTGCGGATCATACGAACAGACGCGTACACGTTTCACGAGATGCAGTCACCGGCCGGCGTGACGATTCGCGAGTACTACGGCGCCGACGGCACGGTCTTCGGCGTCGCATGGCAGGGACCGTGGCCTCCCGACATGCGCCAGTTGCTGGGTCAGTACTTCGAGCGGTTTCAGAAGGCGAACGAGGCGAGCAGAACAACCCGTCGCGCACGTGGCGTCCTGGTGGTCAACGACGGCACCCTGGTCGTGCAGGTCGCGGGAAGGACGCGTTCGTTTTCCGGATTCGCCTACGCGCCCGGCCTCTTGCCGGCGGGCGTCCAGCCCAACGTCATTCGATAAGGACAACTCCGTGTATCGACTCCTTCTCTTCAGCATCATGCTGGCCGCGCAGGCTGCGTCTTCGAAGTGCGACCGGAGCTCGTCGAGCTCGAGCGCCACGAACGTGCTGCCGGTCGTCGTCAATGCCGGTCCGACCAACAACGCGCTGAACCAGCTGTTCGCGACCGTCACGGTCTGCGCGCCTGGCACGTCCAGCTGTCAGGCGATCAGCGGCATTCTCGTCGATACGGGCTCGGTCGGCCTGCGCGTGTTGTCGAGCGCGCTGACCGTGTCGCTGCCGCAGCAGACCGGGGCCGGCGGCGCGCCAGTCGTCGAGTGCCTGCCATTTGTCGACGGGTTCACGTGGGGACCGGTCAAGAGCGCGGATGTGAAAATCGCCGGAGAAACCGCGAGCGGGATTCCGATCCAGGTCATCGGCCTCGACCAGTTTCCGACGATCCCAAGCGGCTGCTCCAGTCAGGGCACCTCGGAAGAGACGCTGAGCGATTTGAACGCGAACGGCATCCTGGGCGTTGGCCTGTTCAACGAAGACTGCGGTCTGGGCTGCGCGCTGGCGGGCGCGTCGAATCCGGGGCTGTACTACACCTGCCCAGCATCTGGCTGCGTCGTCACGACGCAACCGGTCGCCAGCCAGGTGCAGAACCCGGTGTCGCACTTCGCCACCGACAACAACGGCGTCGTCATACAACTGCCGACGGTGCCAACTGGAGGCGCCCCGTCGATATCCGGGACCCTGACGTTCGGCATCGGCACTCAGAGCAACAACGCGCTCGGGGGGGCCAGGATCTTCACGCTCGATAACAACGTCAACTTTGCCACCATCTTCAACGGCCAGACCTACACATCGAGCTTCATCGATTCGGGCTCGAACGGGATCTTCTTTCTCGACTCGGCTACCACCGGCCTTCCGGCCTGCATGAACAGCAAGGGCTTCTACTGCCCGGCGGTGCTGACGCCCCTCTCGGCGACACAGCGGGGGTTGAACAGTGTATCGAACGTGGTCTCGTTCAATGCGGGCAACGTCGACCGGATGAACGCCACGTTTTCCGTGCTGGCTGAAGCCACGGGATCGAACCCCGGCGGATTCGACTGGGGGCTGAACTTCTTCTACGGCCGCACGGTATTCACGGCGATCGCCGGAAAAAGCACGCCCGGGGGCGCCGGCCCGTTTTGGGCGTACTGACAAGCAGCCTACAAGTCACAAGCGACAAGTTAGTTGTTACTTGACCTCGCGTGCGAGCTTGACGCGGTCGTCAATCTTGATGCTCCCGAAGACGCTCGCGGCCGATTCGTGTGCCTTGATTTTCTCGATATCCGATCGGACGATCCCGGTGAGAATCACGTAGCCATTGTTCACGATGACGTGAATGGGCGGATTCGCCATCGAATAGTTCTCGAATTCCGGGTTGCGATAGATCGCGTTGGCGATCCTGACCCGTAGTTCGTCGTCGCTCCGGTTCGACGGAAGCACCGTCACTTTGTTGTCGATCGCCTGTACGCCTTTGATCTTGGCGATCCGTTCGACGACATCGCTCAGCTTCTTTTCCTCGGTCACAGCGCCTGAGACGTGCACGACCCCGTTTTTCACGCTGCCCTGAAAGTCGTCGTACACGGTAAACCGGTCGTACCCGGTGATCCGCTTCACGACCTCGGCGGCCAGCTTGGCGTCGCTTTCCGCCGTCGGGATCGTCAGCTCGGACTGCAGCTCTTTTCGGCCCGGCACTTTGAGCGCCCGGTTGATTGTCTCCTCTTTGAGCCAGAGGCTGGACACAGTGCCGGACAGCGTAATGACCCCGTCGGAGACACTGACGCTGGGACGAGGGCCGCTGTAGTCGAGTCCGGCAATCTGTTTCATGACCGCCGCTTTCATATCCGCGTCGGCCGTGGCACTGCTGCTTTGTGCAAGCACGCTCGAAGGTGCCGCGAACAGCACGGAATTCACCATCGCGACGACGGCGGCGGCCTCGACGAGTTTGCGCAGAGAACGACGAATATTGCCGTTCATTGAATCTTCCTCCTCCGGATTCAGGTATCAGGCTGACGCCAGAATACCGTGAAGCCGCTGGCCCGGACATTGCTTCTTTCGCACCGAACCTTGCGAAATCCTTGCGGGCCAATGCTATTCTTACGAGGCAACGAATGAGAGACTCGGCGCCTACCGACATTGAAGCCGGCGTTATTGACGTGCTCAAAAGCGTGAGCCGTCGCCCAATCCACCCCACGCCGGCCAGCGACCTTGTCACGGATCTTGGATTTGACTCGCTGCAGGTTCTCGAAGTTATCGCTGAGCTCGAAGATCGCTTCGACGTGTCGATTCCGCTGAACGACGTGCCCGCGGCACGAACCGTGGCGCAGGTCGTCGCTCAGGTCACAGCGCTCGTCGAGGGCCGGGCGACCGTCTGATGCACACGCCACACACGCTTCCAGACATCCTCGTGCAGGCATCGCGAGGGGAACACGGCTACCGGTTCATCTCCTCGCAGGGTGAAACGGTCCGTTCGTATGCGCAGCTCCACGACCGGGCGCTCCGGCTCGCGACCGCGCTGCGCGCCCTCGGCCTGCGCCGCGGCGATCTGGTGGCGCTCATCGTCGCGGATCACGAACAGTTTCTGACATCACTCTTCGGCGCGTCCCTTGCCGGCGTCGTGCCCGCCTCGCTCTATCCGCCGGCGACAACGAGCGAGCTGGCGAGCTATCTCGAGTCGACGACGGCGGTGCTGCGATTCTGCGCCGCACGTGCGGTGATCACGACGGCCGGCCTGCAACCGCATCTCGACTCGCTTCGCGGTCTGTGTCCCGCATTGTCACTCGTCGCGACGTACGACATGCTCGATGCTCCCGCGAGCGGCGAGGTCGCGACGCCGTCCGATACCGACGTCGCGTTCGTGCAGTTCACGTCCGGATCGACGTCGGCGCCCAAAGGCGTCGTGATCACGCACCGGAATCTGATCGCGAACGTCGAGGCGTTCCGCGGGCCTTCTGGCGTTGGCGCGTCTCCTTCGGATGTCGCCACGAGCTGGCTGCCGCTCTACCACGACATGGGTCTTGTCGGAATGGCGCTCGGCGCCGTCCACGCAGGGTTGCCCGCCGTGCTGCTCACGCCGGAAATGTTCGTCAAGCGCCCGGTGGAGTGGCTGCGCGCGATCTCCCGCTATCAAGGCACCATCAGCTTTGCTCCGAACTTCGCCTACGACCTGTGCGTGCGCCGCGTGAAAGACAAGGAGATGGCCGGCCTCGATCTGTCGTCGTGGCGCGTGGCCGGATGCGGCGCTGAGCCGATTCATGCGTCCACACTCGCAGCCTTCGCGGACAAGTTCCGGGCCGTGGGCTTCCGCGACACTTGCTGGCAGCCCAGTTACGGCCTCGCCGAACACGTACTGGCGGCGGCAATATCGCCGAGAGGACGACGACTCAAGGTGGAATGCCTGTCGGCCGATAACATGACGTCGCGCCGCGTCGCGACATGCGTACGAAGCGACGATGACGGGGAAACGGTGTCCGTTGTCAGCTGCGGGTTTCCACTCCCTGGTCATCAGATCCGAATTGTCGACGAGCAGCGTCGCCCGCTGCCCGAACGGCACATCGGCGAAATCGTGTTGAAAGGGCCGTCCGTCAGCCCGGGGTACTACAACGATGCCGAGATCACGGCACGGACGATGCGGGACGGCTGGCTGTTTACGGGGGACCTCGGGTACCTGTCCAAGGGCGAGTTGTTCGTCTGCGGTCGCGTCAAAGATCTGATCATCGTGAACGGGCGGAAGTATCATCCGCAGGATCTCGAATGGGGTCTTGCCGACCTCGCCGGTATCCGGCGCGGCCGGGTGGTGGCCTTCGGCACGGCCGCAAAGGGCCGGCCGGATCGCATCGTCGTCGTCGTGGAACCGAGCGGCACCGTACCGGCGCGGGAGCTGAAAGATTCGATCCGCAGGCGCATCGTGGACGTCTGCGGGCTGCTAATCGACGACGTCGTTCTGGCGCCCGGCGGAACCGTGACACGGACGACGAGCGGCAAAATACGGCGGGCGGCCACGAAAATGAGCTACGAGCGGGGCGAGTTCAGCGGCGCGACGAACCGCTCGGGACTACAGCCGGGAGCACAAGCGTGACCGAAAAGCGGAAGGATCTCCTCGACAAGCTCAGGGTCGTCGAGCGGCGGCGGGCCATGTTCGCGTCCGGAGCGGCGAGCCCCGGCGCGACGGTGATCGAGCGCGTGCTAGGTCCGTGCGAAATCGTCGTCAACGGCAAGCCGACGTTGATGTTCGGCTCCAACAACTATCTCGGCCTGACGTTCGAGCCGTCCGTCATCGCGGCGGCGCGCGACGCGATCGTCCAGTACGGCACAGGCACAACGGGGTCGCGGACGGCGAACGGCACGATGTCGCTGCACGAGAATCTGGAGCGCGAGTTCGCCGACTGGTTCCACAAGCGGCATGCGCTGATCTTCAGCACCGGCTATCAGGCGAATCTGTCGGTA
>Ga0306920_100011497_pt1 | contig 11959 bp, 7 predicted proteins | sample flu12Cox44000170_FD_204666 | JGI IMG/M metagenome (GOLD analysis project Ga0306920, IMG submission 204666) | Lab enrichment of tropical soil microbial communities from Luquillo Experimental Forest, Puerto Rico - flux4day.12C.oxic.44.000.170 (v2)... | ecosystem: Environmental > Terrestrial >...
CGACGTGCTGATCCAATCGTTTGGAGGCGTTCGGTGAGCCCGATTCTGGTGCGGCCGGTCCGGGAGCAACTGGAACACGACCGCATAATCCGCCTGCTACAAGCCAAATTCAAACGAAAGTACGAAGCAGGCATCAACCCAGGGTCGGAGCGGAGCGTGCCGGTCGGGTCAGGCACATCATTGTTTTATCCGGATGTCGTCCTTCAGGCTCTGGATCGCGGCCGGAAGTTACAGGCCATCATCGAAGTCGAAACCGGAGAGTCGGTCAATCATCTGGAAGCGCTCGCCGAGTGGGCGCTGTTCTCGAAGACGCGCGCGCCCTTTCATCTGTACGTGCCCGGCGGCATGGTCGATGTCGCGCGGCGTCTCTGCGAGGACAACCAGGTCTACGTGTCGGAGATCTGGAGTTATCACGCCGTCGGCGACCAGGTTCGATTCACGATGGTGTTCCGCAACAAGGAAGCGCCGCCGAAACAGGCTGCGGCGCCGCGCGCGGTCGTGCCACGCAAGCCGGAACCGAAAGTGGTCAAATCGAAACTGAAGCCGAAGGCAAAGAAACCGGTCAAAAAAGCTAAGCGTAAGTAGTGGCTTTTCTACGTTTCTCCCGCGACAAACGCGGCTACGAGCATTTTCAACTCGTCGAACCGATGACGCGCCGCGGCAAAACGCGGACGCGCGTGCTCTACTGGTTTCGCACTCCGCCTGGGATCAAAGTCGGACGCGATCCGTTCGACGCCGCCACGCGACGCGCGCTCGAAGCGCAGTATCCGTCGGTCGCGTTCGACTGGAAGCGAATCATCGAGACGCCGATTCCGTCTGCCGATGTCGAGAAATGGCGCGAGCGCCGCCGCGAAGAGAAAGCGGCGCGGCGCGCCAAGAAGGCGCGCGCGGCCGCTGGTGTGAGAGAAGCGCCGCAGGCGTCCGAAGCGCTGGAGGCACCGCCGGTGCCAGAGGGGTCTGACCCCTCTGACCCCTCCGAACCCGAATGACCCCCGCGGCGTTTATCGCGGCCTACGCGATCGCCGTCGTCGCGCTCGTTCCGGCTTCATCGTTGACCATCCTGGGCGGTGCGCTGTTCGGCGTGACGCGAGGAACGGCGTACTCGCTTGCCGGGGCGCTCGCCGGATCGACGGCCGCGTTTCTGATCGCGCGCTACGGCGCGCGCCGATTCGTCGAACGGCGCATCGCGACCATGCCGCGCGTGCTGGCTGTCGAGCGCGCCGTGAGCGCGCGCGGATTGCCGATCGTGTTCTTCTTGCGTCTCTCGCCGCTCGTCCCGTTCAACGTCTTGAACTACGCGCTCGGCGTGACCTCGATTTCGCTGCCGCATTTTCTCGTCGGCGCCGTCGGGATGATTCCGGGCGCTCTGCTGTACGCATATACCGGCCGGCTGGCCGGCGAAGCGCTCGTGCTGGCGGGGAAGACCGAGGTCGTGCGCGGACCGTCTTATTACGGGCTGTTGATCCTGGGATTTCTGGCCACTTTCGCGGCGGTCTTCCTCGCCGGCGGCGCCGCCCGACGCGCCTTGCGCGATGTATAATTACGAGCCTATGAGTTTGAAGAATAACGGTTTCTGGTCCACTGCAGTTCTGGTGGCCCTTGCGGCCGGGCTGTCCGCTCAGCAGCCCGTGCCACCCAAGCCGGATGCCGCGGCTCAGGAGAGACCGACTTTCCGCATTCAGGTGGACCTCGTCACCAACGACGTGATCGTCCGTGACGAGAAAGGCAACTTCGTCCCCGATCTCAAGAAGGATGACTTCGAGATCTTCGAAGACGGCGTCAAGCAGGACATTTCGTCGATGACCGTCGTCACCGGCGGACGTGTGACCAACGTGCTCGCGCCACCGCCCCCGCCGCCGCCCGAGGGGATCATCCTGCCGCCGACCAAGCCGAAGAACGATGTGTCGGGACGCATCTTCCTCTTCTTCGTCGACGACCTGCATCTGCAGTTTCACAACACCGGGCGCGTGCGCGAGCTGTTCAAGAAGATTTCGAAGGAGCTCGTCCACGACGGCGACATGTTCGGCATCGTCTCGAGCGGACCGTCATCGATCGCGGTCGACATGACGTACGACCGCAACCGGCTGGACGAGGCGATCAAGAAGATGACCGGCAACGAGCTGAAGCCGAGCGACATCATCCAGGGACCGTCCGGTGCGGAAGGCCCGAGCGAGGTGCGGTACCGCGCGCACGTCGCGTTCTCGACGGTCAACGACGTGCTGGCGGAGCTCGAGAGGGTGCACAACCGGCGCAAGGCTCTCATCTACGTCAGCGACGGCTACGACTTCAACCCGTTCCAGGACGCGCGCCTCGGCCTGATGGATCCGAATTCGCCGTTCGCGCAGAACGAATTCGCGCGGTCGCAGAATCAAATCAACCAGCAGAACTCGGACGGGACGACGAACAACACGCCCGACCCGTTTGCGTCGCAGCAGAAGCAGAACGAGGAGTTCGCCGACGCGGACCTCGCGCGCGAGCTCGGCGAGCTGACGCGCACGGCGAATCGCGCCAACGTGACGATGTACACGATCGACCCGCGCGGGCTGGTCGGGATGGGCGACATCGACGAGCAGGTCGATCCGCAGCAGTGGAACGAGTTCGTCCGCAAGTCGCAGGACAGCCTCCGCGTGATCGCCGAAGAGACCGGCGGCGTCGCCGTCGTCAACCAGAACGACTTCAGCAAGGCGTTGAAGCGCATCGACGCCGAGACGAGCGATTACTACGTGCTGGGGTACTACTCGAAGAATCCGGATCCGACCAAGCGCCGCAGGCAGATCGTGGTGAAGGTCAGTCGGCCGAGCCTGCAGGTCTGGTCGCGCAAGGAGTACGTGCTCAAGCCCCCGCCCGGGCCGGCTTCCTCGAAGAAGCAGTAGCGCGGATTTCAGCTTTCCTGACGCGCGATGCAACCGCGTCGCGCGTCCGATTCACCGCTTCCTTCAGATACATCTCGTCGATGTCGGCTCCGATGAAGCTGACGCCGAGCCGCGCGCAGGCGACGGCGGTGCTGCCCAGTCCCGTAAACGGATCCATCGCGACTTCGATCTTCTGCAATCCATGCAGCCGCAGGCACTGCTCGGGCAGCTGTGACGGGAACGTCGCCGGGTGGGGCCGATCGCGGTCGCGCCGCTGAATCGTTTCGTACGGGATGAACCAGGTGTTTCCGCGGCAGCGGACGCCGTCCGCTGCGGCCCGCCAGCGTCCGACGTTCGACTGATCCTGATAAGGAACGCCGAGCGACAGCCGATCCACGGCCGTCGATCCGTTTGGCGAGAGGTGGAACACGAACTCGTGGCAGTCGTTGAGGAAGCGATCGCTGTTGATCGGTTTGTAGTGACCGACCGCGAGTGCGGCCTTGTCGATGTAGATCGATTTGATCCAGTGGATGATGTTCTGCAGCCGCAGGTGCGGGCGAGCGGCCTGGGCGACGTCGAGCGCCGTCCACGGGTCGGTCGGCTTCGCGCCCACGTTCAGGAAGAGCGAGCCGTCATGGCGAAGCGCGCGGGCGGCGGCGGTGATCCAGGTGCGGGTCCACTCCAGGTAGTCGGCACGCGACATGGTGTCGTCGTACTGGTTGTACTGAATGCCGAGGTTGTACGGCGGAGACGTGACGATGACGTCTACGCTGTGGGGCTGGAGATGGCGAAAGACCTCCAGGCAGTCGGCGTGGTAGAAACGCGCGTCGCCGCTCCCAATCCGCACCCGGTCGAAGGGCTTCAGGAGAATCGCCACGCTGTCTATTTCGGTACTAATGGGGCCAGGCAGTAGCCAGGCTCGGGGCCAGGCGGTAGCCAGGCTCAGGGTCAGGCGGTGGCCAGGCTCCCACACCTTTCGAGTGTGGTCGGCAGGTCACACCGCGCCGTCAGGATGCTTTGGTCGCGAGGGCGATTGGGCTGACCGAGGCGAGACGTTCCGCAGCGATCGTGTGGTTCCGCCGATGACCGTGGCTGCCGCAGGTTTTCCCTTTTTCCTCGACGTACGTGACTTCGCGGCTCGTCGCCACCTCACGGTAGCGGCCGACGACGCAGCCGCACGCGAGGGTCGTGAAGCCAAGAAGCCGGACCAGACTCATTCTCGCCTCCGCCTGTGATGGAGCAATCTCTATGCCCGTCTCAGTACACATATCGGCACAACCGCGATCGCGCTGTACACCGGTGTCAGACACCATCGTCAGGTGTCAGACGGTGTCAGACGGTGTCAGACACCGTACAGAAGTTTGGAGATCGAAACGTTATTGTGGATTCGACCCGAGCGTGGCGCGCGCTTGCGCGAGACCGTTTCGCGCCGCGACCAGCTGCGGATCGATCGTCAACGCGTCGCCGAAGTACTGCGCGGCGGCTCGGGCGTCACCATTTCGTAACCGAAACAGCCCCGCGTTGACGTAGGTGGACGGATCCCGTGGGTTGGCCCGGATTGATGCGTCGAAAGCGGCGCGCGCGCAGTCCCCTTCGCCCAGCGTGGCACAGGCGGCGCCGAGCAGGTTCTGCGCACGGGCGTGATCCGGGTGATCGTCTACCACGCGACGAACCGTTTGAATCGCGTCCTGGGTCTTGCCGTTCAGAAACAACGCGGTCGCGCGGTAATACGCCGCGTCAGGACGCGAGGGAAACCGGGCCGAAAACGCGTTCGAGAACGACATCAGGCGATCGGCATCGCCCGCGTCGGCCAGGACGGACGCGAGTTGCTCCGCCGCCCGCGGATCGTCAGGGGCGAGCCGCAACGCCTCGCTCGCGGCGTCGACGGCGTCCGGGAAGCTGCCCGTCGCCGCGAGCAACCGAGAGATCTCGATCCGGACCGCCGCGTTATCCGGCTCGCGCGCCGCGAGGGCGGCCAACCACTGACGCTCCTCGTCTTGCCTCATCGCGCCTGCCGCCGCATCGGAGAGCCCGGTAAGCGCCTCCGCCTTGCGGCTATTGCCGGCGAGCGCGCGCTGGAAGGCGTCGTAGGCGAGTGCATAGGCTTCGGCTTTCAGAAGCATCGTGCCCCGTGACGTCCATGCCTCGGCGTCGGCGCCGCGGATGGTCTGCGCGATGACGTCCGGCATCCGGGGGCTCAGCGATCGCAGCGCGGCGGCGTTTTCCTCGCCACTCCGACCGTAAATCGCCCTCGGGCCCGAATATTCGAGCAGCGTCCGGTCATCGTCCTGCACCGGCGCATCGGCGGCGAATCGCACGAGCTCGGAGGGTCCCCCCGCGTACAGCGTCAGCACGTCGAAGGCCGGCGCTGCGCCAGCGCCCAGCGACGCAAGCATCGACGGCACTCTGCCCGAGCGGCATCCCGGCGCGACGGCCGCGAGCCGCGAGTCGATGCTCCCGTCGCGTGCGCCGATCAGCAGCACGTCGCCCTCGCCGATCAGCCACAGCGTGCCCTGAGGGAACACCGAGGCAAACGTCCGGGCGATCGACTGCAGATCGCCGCGGCTGATGTCGTAGGTGTGCGCCCACTGGCAGATGATTCCGCCGGGCTTCAGCTTCGCGCGCGCGGCCTCGAAGAATTCGCGCGTGAACAGCGTCGCGACGCCGGCCATCCACGGATTCGAGGGCTCGGACACGATGACGTCGTAGGTCCGCGGGGTCAGCAGCAAATGCGATCGGCCGTCGCCGACGACGAGCCGGACGCGGGCATTGCTCAGGACGTGTTCGCTTTCCGCATCGAAATAGTGCGAGGCTTCGACGACCTCGGGCGAGATCTCGACGACGTCTTCGTGTTCCACCGTGCCGGTGGCGAGCGCGGACGCCGCCGTCACGCCGCTGCCGAGCCCGATGACGCAGATCTCTTTCGCGCGTCCGTGGATCAGTACCGGCAGCAGGCCGAGAAGGCGCTGCGTCAGCATGTCGCCGGCGTTCGAGGCGTCGACCTTGCCGTCGATCGCGAGCGAGAGCGTCCCCGTGAGCCGCCGCACGCTGACGGTACCGGCCGCGCCTTCCTTGTAGTACTCGAGGCGGCCCGCGCGCAGCACTGTTTCCAAATCGGTGCCGGCGAGATAGGGCGCGTACTTATAGGCGCCGCTCGACAACAGCGCGTGATCCCATCCCGGCAATCCCGTGACGATCGCGACAGCCGCGGCGCCCGCCGCCGCGACGCGCGCCTGGAGTTTGCCCTCCACGACGATCAGACACGCGATCCCTGACAGCGCCGCCACGAGCGCGGCCACTTCGAAGGTCCGCTGCAGTCCGAGCGCCGGGATCAGCACGAATCCGGCGGCCAGGGCGCCGGCGATGGCGCCGATCGTGTTGGCCGCGTAGACGCGGGCGGTATCGAGGCCGATCGCCTCGGCGGATCGCGACGCCGTCGCGATGGCGAGCGGAAACGCGGCGCCGAGCGCGAAGGTCATCGGCAGGAGCAACGCGGTCACCACGACCGCCTGGATAAGGACCAGCCGTGCGAAGACCACGTTCGGATCCGCGACCTGTGCGGCGGTGACGAGCGGCAGGCGTGTCGCGGCGAACGTCGCGGACGCCGACGCGGCAACGCCGCTGACGATCAACGACCACGCGAGCCAGCGAATCACGTTGTGGGAGCGGCGGGCGATCCGCGTGCCGGCCGTCGATCCGATCGCAAGTCCGGTCACGAACGCGGCGGCCATCGTCGCAAACGCGTACGTGGTCGGGCCGATGATCAGCGCGAGGAGCCGCGTCCAGGCGACTTCGTAGACGAGCGCGGAGAAGCCGGAGATGGAGATGGCGGTCCATGCGAGTCGCGGCGATGATGATATTGGCTGCGCCAACCGCGGAGGACGCTGAGGACGCGGAGGTCTTTTCCGGGAGATTGAATCCGCTGTGTCTACCGCGTTCTCTGCAGTGGCGCGTCGCGCAATGAGGAAGGCCCCGGCGGCGGCGGCCAAGTTCAGCCCGACGCCGACCCACGTCGTCCCGCGCAGGCCGAGCGCCGGAATCAACCAGAACCCGGCGGCGAGCGCGCCCACAGCCGCACCGGCGGTGTTCGCCGCGTACAGCAGACCGGCGTCCGCCGAGACGGTCGCGAACCAATTCGAAGCGATTGGGAACGTCGCGCCCATCGCGGCCGACGGCACGCCGAGCAGGATCAGGCTGACGAGGATCCGCGTGGCCGCGAAAGCAGAAGGCGACGATCCGTCAGCGTACGCGGATGCCAGCAGCGGCACCGTGGCGCGCAGCGCCATGGGCAACAGCAGCGCGCACGCGGCAATGACGAGTTCCAGGAGCGCGTACGTACGCAGAGCCGTCCACCGTACGTGTGCAGATGCAACTCCCGCGAGCCAGGCGCCGATCGCCAGGCCGCCCATGAACGCGGCGAGGACCGTGCTCGCCGCGGCGACGGTGTGTCCCAACTGGAGCGAAAAGAGCCGCGTCCAGGTCACCTCGTAGACGAGTGCCGCTGCGCCGGACGCCGTATAGAGGAGAATAAAAGCGCGACGCACGGCACGATGATAGTCGACAGTTGACAGTTCACAGTCGACCGTGGCCTCGCGATCAAAAAAAAGAGCCGGCGCCCGAAAGCGCCGGCTCCAGCCGTGGACTAAAAACCGTCTACCGTCGACTGATCAGAAGGTGTACTTGAGCCCGAGTTTGAACACGCGCGGCGCCACGATCTCCTGCACGCGTCCGAAGTACGACGTGGTGAGCCGCGCGGCGTCGAACGCGGCCTGGCTCGCGAAACTCTGGGTCAACACGCCGTAGCTGTTCTGTCCGGCGTTCGAATTCAGAGCGTTGTGCAATTCGAACACGAGGCCGACTCGGTTGCCGCCGCCGAGGTTGAACGTCTTGTCCGCCCGCAGCGACAGCAGGCTGAGCGTGTCCTGACGGTACGTGCCGCGCGGGTCGACCGCAATCTGGTGCGTTCCCTGCGCGAACGAAACGTTCAGGGTGCGATCGTAGGGAAGGCCGGTCAGCGCTTGATAGTTCGCGCCGATCGTGACGCCGTACGGCGCCTGGTAGCTGCCCAGGATCTTGAACGCGTGCGGCTGGTCGTTCGAACCACGGCCCTGCGCCGGACCCTGGCCGAGATCGATCGTGTTGTTCGGGTTCGTGAAGTCGAACACGTTTCGGACAGCCGTGCTGTTCGTGTTGATCCCCGTCTGGACGCCGTCGAGCCGCGAGTACACGTACGACCCTTGCATCTGCCACCGATTCGACATGCGCTTGCCGATCGAGATCTCGAGTGCCTTGTAGCGATCGACGCAGTCAATCGAAACGTTGTTGCCGCAGTTCGTGTGGAAGAACGTGTCCTTGCCGACATACTGCGGCAGGACGTTGTAGAAGGTCGTCGTCCGATCGTCAGCGGTCCCGGCGATATTGTCCGGACCGGCATCCACGACGCCCGTCTTCGGCGTGTAGACCGTGGATGCGACCTGGTTGCACGGCAGCCCGTAGCAATCCTGATCCGTCGTCATGTCCCGGAACCACCGCTGAATCCAGTCGACGTTGAGGGACCAGTTCGGTGCCAGCTCCCGCTGAAACGCAAACATGATCTCGTCGTTTTTCGGATCCCGTAGATTCGGATCGATTGTGTTCGACTTGGGAACGAACTGGCTCTGGAGCGCGCCGAGCACCGGCAGTCCGGCGGACGTGAAAGCGCCGTTCCACGCATAAGTCGCCACACCGCTGGTGTTGATGCCATTCCCGTTGATGGTGCTGTACTCCGTCGTGTACATCACCTCGAAGTAACGGCTGTAGCTTGCCTTCGCGACGTTCTTGCCGTCTTCCGTCAGTTTGATCACCACGCCGGTCCGCGGCGCGAGCGTGTTCCACGCGTACGGAGTCTTGATCTCGGAGAAGGACTGGTTGCAGGCGGAGCAGGCAGCACCCCATTCCGCGCCGCCGTTGCCTTGCGCTGGAATCGTGCCGTTGTAATACGACCAGCGCACGCCCAGATTGACGGTCGCGCGGCTGAACGTCGCCCGATCCTGCACGAACGCCGCGAAGTTGCGCATCTGCGTCTGTTGCGTGAGAGGCGTGTTGTACAGAAACACCTGATTGGGAACGCAGCCCGTACGCACGAGGTTGTTGCACGTCGTGCCCGGTCCTGTGTACCGCAGCCGCACGTCATCGAAGATGTTGAACGTGTCGGTGCCCGTCGGCGTCCACCACTGCTCGAATCCGGTCTTGAGCTGGTGGCTCGCGCCGACGAAGCCGTCGATGTAACGCGTCACGCCGATGTTCGTCTGCTGCCGGTACGCATCACGGAAGCGCTGGCCGGTCGGTTCCGGACCGTCGATGTAGATGCCGGTCGTAATGTCGAATGTCGACGGATGCTGCTGCGCCGCGGAGAGCGCCTTGAACTCGTCCGACCAGTCGCTCGGCCAGTGCATGTGGAAGTAGCTCGACGACACCTCGAGAAACGTGTTCGATCCAAAGACCGACGTCCAGTCGGCGTTGAGCAGGTTCTTGGGCGACTGCTGATTCAACGTGCCCTGTGCGAGCGGCTGGGTCACGCCGCCGTTCCGGTTCGGCTGAAACTTCTTGTTGTACGTCCAGAAGAACGAGAGCTGATTGTTGTTGTTGATTTGGTACTTGCCGCTGGCCGTGTAGTTTCGCAGGTTCGACAAGAAATCCAGCGAGCTGCAGCCGTCAGCACCCGGCGTGCAGCCGACCGGCGTCACGAAGCCCGCGACGTTCTCGTGGGTCCGGTAGTTGCGGAACGAGCCGAACCACCACACCTTGTCCTTGACGATCGGCCCGCCCGCGTCGGCATTGAAGTCGTAGAGTTTCTGCAGCGTGGGATCCGTTATGCCCTGCGCTCTCAGGGCGTCGGTGATGTTGTTGCCGCGGAGACCGCTCCCGGTGGTGCTGTAAAACGCATCCCCCTTGAGGTTGTTGCTGCCGCTCTTCGGGACGACGTTGATGTTCGCGCCGCCGCCCCCGCCGACTTCGGCGCCCATCGCGGCCGTGTCGACGGAAATCTCTTCGGCCGACCCGAAGTCCATGTAATACATCGAGCCGTAGTTCTGCGGCGTGTCGGCGGTGACGCCGTAGTAGTTCAAGTTGTAGTTGCTCGCACCGTGGGCGACCATCCCCGTCGACGTGGCCGCGTTCAACCCGCCCGGATCCTGACGGCCCATCGTCATGCCTGGCAGCACCGTCGTCGATCCGAAGATCGTGCGCGACGTCGGAACGGCCTCGAGGATCTCCTTCGACAGGCGCGCGCCGACCTTGGTGTTCTCGATGTCGACCGTCGGCGACTGGCCGCTGACGACGACCGTCTCCTGAATCGACGCGAGCTTCAGCGACGCGTCAACCGTAATGGTCTGCCGCACCGGCACGACGATGCCCTCGCGAACCATTGGAGAGAAGCCGGCGAGCTCGAACTTCAACGTGTAGGTGCCGTTGGCAACGGCGGGGAATCGATACACGCCCTGCGCATTGGTCGTCGTTGTCGGTGTGCCCATCGCGGCCGGACCGGACAACGTGACGGTGACGCCGGGCAGCACGCCGCCCTGGTCGTCGGTGACCTTGCCCACAAGTTCGCCGAACATCTGACCGGTTTGAGCCGCCACCGGCGCGAGGCCGAACGTCAGCACGATCGCCAGACCGGCGAGCGCTCGAAGGAACGTACGTGCCACAGAGAACCTCCTGAAAAAGAACCCGTTACGTCTGAGTACAGTGCCAAAAACGATACACGGATCTTTCGCGGAAATGTCCACCAAATTAGCGCGCCGCCTAATCCGCAACCGCTGTCGATTCAGCTATTTGGATTGAAGGACCGCAATTGTGGGCAAATGCTACACTTCCTCGGAAATGGCGATTCGCTGGGCTGTCGGTCTTGGAGCCTGCATTGCGTCGCTCGGCGCCGCATCAACGCAACGGGCCGCTCCCGTTTCCGATCTCGTGAAGACCCCGGCCGTCGCGGCGGCGCTCGCCGCGGCGAAAGCTGGTGAGCCGAAGGCGATCGAGGATCAGATCCGCTTCTGCGAGATTCCGGCGCCGCCGTTTCACGAGGCGGAGCGCGGCGCCGAACTCAAGCGAACGTTCGACCAGCTTGGCTTGCAGAACGTTCGTGTCGACAAGGCGGGCAACGTCCTCGGCGACTATCCCGGCGCGTCGCCGCATCCGCGCCTGGTCATGGCGGCGCATCTGGATACCGTTTTTCCGGAGGGCACGAACGTCAAAGTGCGGCGCGACGGCACGGTGCTCCACGGTCCCGGCATCGGCGACGACTGCCGCGGGCTGGCGGTGCTGGTCTCGGTGATCCGTTCGATGAAGCAGGCCAGGGTGCAAACGCCCGGCACGATTACGTTCGTGGCCGACGTCGGCGAAGAGGGACTCGGCGATCTGCGCGGGATGAAGCAGCTGTTCAACGACACGCTCAAAGGGCAGGTCGACACGTTCGTCTCCATCGACGGCACCGGTCTGAGCACGAGCTATTCGTTCGTCGGCAGCCATCGATATCGAGTGACGGTCAAGGGCCCGGGCGGACACAGCTTCGGCGCGTTCGGCCTGGCCAACCCGGCTGACGCGCTCGGCCGCGCCATCGCGAAGATCGCGGACTTTCAGGTGCCGAAGGATCCAAAGACGACGTTCAACATCGGGCGCATCGGCGGCGGCACGTCGGTCAACGCGGTCCCCGCCGAAGCGTGGATGGAAGTCGACATGCGATCGGTCGATCGCGCCGCGCTCGAATCGGTGGACGCGAACTTTCAGCGCGCGGTCGACGCCGCCGTGCGCGAAGAAAACGAGCGCTGGAACACGCCCCGCCTGCTGATCGTCACGAAAGAACTGGTCGGCGATCGGCCGATCGGTTCGCAGTCGGCCGAGGCGCCGATCGTGAAGACGGCGCTGGAGGTCGTGCGCGCGCTCGGCATGAGCGGCGCGATCGGCACCGGGTCGAGCGACGCGAACTATCCGCTCAGCCTCGGCATCCCGTCGCTCGATGTTGGCGGCGGAGGTCGTGGTGCGGAGGGGCATGCGCTGGGCGAAGCGTTCGACACGACCGATTCATGGATGGGCACTGAGCGCGCGCTGTTGCTGACCATCGCATTGGCAAC
>Ga0306920_100011498_pt1 | contig 11958 bp, 14 predicted proteins | sample flu12Cox44000170_FD_204666 | JGI IMG/M metagenome (GOLD analysis project Ga0306920, IMG submission 204666) | Lab enrichment of tropical soil microbial communities from Luquillo Experimental Forest, Puerto Rico - flux4day.12C.oxic.44.000.170 (v2)... | ecosystem: Environmental > Terrestrial >...
TCTTAAAAAAAGCGGCCATCTACTTCGCTCGGGAATCGAAGTGAAGTACGCCTTCGTCGAGAAGAATCGACGGCAGTACGGCGTGCCGGCCCTATGCGAAGCGCTGCAGGTCTCGCGCAGCGGGTATTACGCTGCGCGGCAGCGCGGTCCGAGTAACCGCCAGAAGCGCCAGGTTGAGCTGACTGCTCGCATCCGGACGATCCACCAAGCCAGCCGCGAATCGTACGGCGCCCCGCGGGTGCACGTCGAGTTGCTTGCACAAGAAGTGCCGTGCTGCCGAAATACGGTGGCGAAGCTGATGCGCAAGGCGAACATCCTGCTCAAGGCGATCCGGCGGTTCCGCGTGACCACCGATTCCCGCAAGACCCAGGCATCGCCCAACCTCATCCAGCGGGACTTCACCTCGAAGCACCCCAATGACCTTTGGCTGAGCGACATCACTTACATCCCCACGAGGCAAGGTTGGCTCTACCTGGCTGCGGTTCTGGACGCGTACTCGAGGGCCTTAGTGGGCTGGGCGATGCGCCGCACTCTGGACACGAAGCTGGCAATAGACGCGCTAAATATGGCGATTGCGCATCGCGGACCACCGGTGACGCTGCACTCCGACCAGGGGTCAACGTACGCTACCGGAAGCTACCGCGAAATCGTCAACCGCTATGGCATCAGGCAGAGCATGAGTCGCAAAGGTGATTGTTGGGATAATGCGCCTATGGAGAGCTTCTTCCACACGCTCAAGACCGAATTGGTCATGCACTGCGACTACCGGACCCGCGACGAGGCGCGGGTCAGCTTGTTCGATTACATGGAAGTGTTTTACAACCGGCAGCGACGGCACTCATCGATCAATTACGAGGCGCCGCTACCGTTCGAGGCGATGAAATCGCCAGATAAGGTGTCCACCGTTCGTGGGTAAGATCAGAAGCAGACGTTCGAACGGAGGCACCCGCGCTACACTGTAGTGACAATGCTCAAGGAGAATTCGCTATCGCAACGCCTTGCTGTTCTGCTGGTGGCTTCCGCCGTTGAGGCAGCCCTGGCAGCGGACGCGGTCGACAAGAGCGGAAACGCCGCTGCGGGCGTGCTCGAGCATCACGGGGACGCCACGCACAGTGGAATGTTCATCGTGCCGTCACTCACCTTCGAGCGCGCGCGCGGTCTCCATCGCGACCCCTCGTTCCACGCCGAGGTTGCTGGTGCGATATACGCGCAGCCGCTCTACTGGCCAGTCCCCCGCACTAGCAAGGCGCTGCTCATCGTTGCCACCGAGCAGAACGCCGTCTACGCACTCGACGCAGCGACGGGCGCGACAGTGTGGCGAACCTCGCTCGGACTGCCCGTGCCACACGCGGCGCTGCCATGCGGGAACATCGACCCCCTCGGGATCACCGGCACCCCAGTCATAGACGAGCGCACGCAAGCGCTCTATCTCGATGCGATGGTCAAGGCGCCGGACGCTGCGAAGCATCAGCTCTTTGCGCTTTCCCTCAAGGATGGCGCAGTCCTGGCCGGCTGGCCGATCGACGTGGAGACGGTGCTCAAGGCCAGCGGCAAGAGCTTCACCTCCAAGTTCCAGAATCAGCGCGGCGCGCTCACGATCGTGCGTGACACGCTCTATGTGCCATACGGCGGGCACTTCGGCGATTGCGGCGACTACCACGGGTGGGTCGTCGGGGTGTCGCTACAGCCGCCGCACGCAATGCACGTCTGGTCCACTCGAGGCCGCGGCGGTGGCATCTGGGCTCCCGGCGGTCTTGTTTCGGACGGGCGGAGTATCTACGCGGTCACCGGCAACACTTTCGGCGCGCATAACTGGGCCGATGGTGAAGCGGTCATTCGGCTCGGGCTCGAGCTGTCCTTCTCACGGCAACCGCAGGATTTTTTCGCTCCGGCTGATTGGCAGCAGCTCGACGCCACGGATACCGACCTTGGCGGAACTCATGCGCTGCTCCTCGATCTGCCCGGCGCGAAATCCTCCGAGCTGGTTCTCTCGCTCGGCAAGGACGGCAAGGCATACTTGCTTGATCGGCAAAATCTGGGTGGATTCGGCGCCAGCGTGCTCACGAAGAAGGTGTCGTCCGGCTCAATCCGCACGGCGCCCGCGGCCTTCTCTTCGGGCAGTGACGTTCGAGTTGCCTTCCAGGGCCAGGGGGCTGATTGCCCGAACGGAACCTCTGGCGACCTCACGGTCATCGCCATTGCCGAAGGCACTCCCCCGACACTACGCGTGGTGTGGTGCGCGGCCGAACACGGGCGAGGCTCGCCGATCGTCACCACCACCGATGGCAAGGCCAACGCGATCGTTTGGGCCGTGGGCTCGGAGGGAGACAATCGCTTGCACGGCTTCCGTGGGGACAACGGAGAGGTCGTGTTCTCCGGTGGCGGTTCGGGCGACGCGATGGGCCTCGTACGCCGCTTCCAGACGCTAATCGCAACCGGCGAGCGTCTGTACGTCGCCGGGGACGACCAAATCTACGCCTTCATGTTCTAAAGGCGGTTAGGACCCAGCGTCCGCTCTCGACCCAAAGCGGACATACCAGCTTCCCGAACGTGGATGTTGTTTAGCGCCGCCGGCGAGCGGTCCGCTTGAGCGAGAGGTTAGCGGTGGTCATCTCATCTTTGAAACCTGACTAAACATGATGGCGATGAATATGCCAGGAATCACGAGTGCAGAAATGCTCCAAAGTCCCGTCGCGAGCAATACGACTTGATTGACAACGCAGAACACTGCGTAAGCGTAAACCGCCCACTTCCGCATCTTCCAGATGCCGATCATGCAGACAAACCCGACGACTGCACCGAAAGCAAGCAACGGCGGATACCACGCGCCAATGTCGCGAGCGATCTGAGAGAAAATGATCGGGACAGCGAAAACCACGCCGACGAACATCACGACGCAGAGAACGGTGATGATGACGGGGCGCGAGTTGCTCGGCTTTGCTGCTTCGATTGGTGGTGATGTGTCCATCCGGGCGGTGCCGCCTAACGAAAAGTAAAGAAGCTGAGCCGCGCGCTCACCAACGGCGCTGCCGCGCCAGCGACCGCGGTCCATGAAACGAGTGCCGGCCCGAGGGGATTAATCCGGGGGGGGCTGCGGTATAAGCACCGCGCGCGTCCGCCCAGTGGCCGTCGCGAAGACTTCCACGGTCGCCTGACACACCGACACGCTGTCCGACACCGCTAGCATCACCACCGGCTGCACCTCGGTGCGCTGGCCCGCGGTGAGACCGAGCACCGCCGCCGGCAGGTCGAGAAACGCTGCTTGGCCGGCTTGCAGGTTCACCGGCTTGTCTGGCGGCGGCTCCGGTATCCCGTCCTTGTCGAGGAACTGCAAGGTGCCCGCGCACGGGTCCGGCGGCCAGGCGACGACGTTCAAGCGCACGGTCTGGCCGAACGCAAGGCCCAGCGCCCCGAGCTGCGGCGTCACACCCGGCAGGCTGCGATCAGGTTGCGGTAACGTCACCTGCGTTGCGCCGCCCACCGTTTCGTAGATTTCCACCGTCGCCGCGCACGCACCGTTGGTGATGCTCACCATGGGCTGCAACTCGCCGCGCTGCCCAGCCGCCAGATGCAGCGCCAGCCAATGCAGGCTCACCGAGGCGGACAGCCCCGGCTGCAAGCTCACCGTCTTGTCGGGCACCGGCCCCGGTAGGCCGTTGCTGTCGCGAAAGCCGATCGTCGCGTCGCACGGTCCGGCGGCCAGGCGACGACGTTCAACTCCAGGGTCTGACCCTCGCCGATACCGATCGCGCCGAAATCCGTGAGTTGGGCGAACACCTGCGTCGCGCTCACCATCAGGACTCCCGTCACCAGCAACAAGATGCCCCGAACGAATCTGCGAATCATGTGCGGCCTCCCTCGGTTGTTCTCAGGCTTGCGACCTATCCTAACTCCACCGGCCTCCAACGTACAGGAGCGGTGTCGCCACTCCTCAACGAATGAAACGGGCCGCATGTGATCGCCGCCGGAGAGCGGTCCGCTTGAGCGAGAGGTTAGGCATCAGTGGTTATCGCACGTTGTCAGCATCGAGCGCAAAGCGGGCATTGGACTCTTCAAATAGCCGCAGGTTCTTCTCGATGTCGTAGGTGCCCTCGATCAGCGTCTCTGGATTCCATTCACTACGATGGACGGTGAAAAAGGGGCCAAGGTACACGTGAATGGCGCCCGTCAGGCGCAGGATGGGGTTCGTCACGGAATGGATTGCGTCGGGCCCTAGGGCTTCGACGTCCTTCACTCTGAGGGAACGGGCGCCGGCCGCTTTGATCAGGCCTGGCTGATCGCCGCTACGGCGCCAGAAAATATTGTCTTCCGCTCCGGTGTAAATGCCGATGATCGCCGCCATCTTATGGTTGTGCGGCATGATGGTCATGTGCGGTCCCCAGATAACGTTGAGAATCGTCAGGTCGTCAGCGACATGAATCTTCTGAATCGCAGCTCTTTTGGGTTCACCGAGACCCGCCAGCACCTCGGCCGGTTTCGACACCGTGCGCTCGAGAATTTCGCGGACCGCCCCTGAGGCATCCGTCTCCTTCAGCGCGCCCTGGCACTGCTCAATAAATCGCTGAACGTCGAACATGCTCGTGACCTCCGAAGAATGGAAATTAGAGAGCATTTTCCACTAAGGCGCAATTTCAAGGAACTTGCTGCTACGCGGACGAGGTGATTCAGTAGCAAGCGCGACATGTCCGCCGTTGGCCGATAGCTGAATATTGCACGTCCGCTTCCGACCCAAAGCGGACATCCGACCTCCCCGAAAGCGGACATCGTTTAGCGGCGGCGAGCGGTCCGGTTGAGCGAGAGGTTAGGGCGCATCGGGCTACAAGGTTGTCACCTGCTTCACTTATTGCGCAACGTACGCTCAAGGGTATGCCAGCTCGGAGCCAAGCGTGTACTTGTGATAGCGGCTGAAGCCCCGGACGATCTTCTCCAGATAGACCGCGAGGTCCATCGCCTTTTTGTAGATCGGCAGGTGCTCGTAGCGAGCCATGCGAATTACTGGTGCAGGGGGGACACCCCCCTGCACCCCCCAATGATCAAATCACACCAATGACCGAATCACTGAGGATCCACTCCCTGTCCGCCGCGCACACACCAGACATCGCCGTCGAGGCTCTTATCGCCGATGTTGACGAAGCCGCCGCCGAAGTTCACGTCCCACGCGCCGCCGGCGCCCGCGGCATAGGTCGTCGCCGACCAGTAGAAGTTCGACTGCACATTGCTAAAGGGGTGGCCGCTCGGAAGCGTGGGGCCGGGAGCAGACACACTCAGGTCCACCAGGCTCGACAGTTCCTGGAGCGTTGGCAGGCGCCACCCCAGACGGTTGCCGGCGCGTACTCCCGGACGGTCAGGGAAAATGACGTCGACGCCGTTGCAGTGAAATTGGGCATCCTCCCAGATAAAGGTGGACGTGCTCGGCGACTGCTCCCACACCAGCCCGGTCTCGCGGTCCAGCACCGCCGCGCCACCCAAGGGGTGCGCCGCATCGATCCAGTTCGACAACACGACGAACCGTGTTGAGGCCGGCAACTGCTGGTCCCACGACGGATTGGCATAGTACGGCCCGGCCGCCGTCGTCGCGCCCGCCGGGTTGGCCGCAAAGCCAACCAAAGCCACTACCATGAGTGCCAACGTGCAAAGGAATGTGTGTTTCATTGTCCTTGCTCCTCGTAGGTCGTAGAACATGACTCGCTCTTTGCGACGCTTCTGCCGCCGGTGCTCGCTTGCGCAGCGGTTTCAACGTCGCGCCAACTCCTCTTCCAACACTTCTTGCGCTCGCGCGCGCACCGACGCGTCCGGATCGACGAGGGCGTAGGTCACGGGGTCGAGCGATGCGCCAGGCTGCCGCGCCCAGGCATCGAGGGCCTGGATGCGCACGTTCGGATCGGGTGCGTGAAGAAGCTCGGCCAGCCAGGGCGGTGTGTCTTCGGCCTGGGGTTGCTCAGCGGGCGCGCTGGCGGCTAAGTTTCTCGACCCCGTCCGGCCGCTCAGGGCATCGGGTCGAGAGACAGAGGTATCGACCGTTGCAGCTCGTGCGGCGGTTGGCCGAGAACGTTCGCCCTCCGCGCCGAGCCGCGGGGACTTACCGCAGCCTTGAAGGGCGAGTGCCGCCGCAATCGCCGCGTAGCAAAGACCGCGGAGGAGACGACGTGCCAACTTTCATCCCTCGCCGCGACAAGAGCGTCTAGTTGCGCTGCGCGCGCCGGAGCAGGCGTCGACCGCAGAGCAACGCGAGACCGCTGCCAAGCAACAGCAGCGTCGCCGGCTCCGGGGCTCCCTGCACGACCTGCCCTCCCCGGATGCTGAAGCCCGGATTGCTGCAGTTCTCCTGGTCCAAGCATTGGAAAAGGATGAATGCGAGAGTGCCATCCCCCGAAGGTCCGGTCACACGCAACGGGTATTCGCCCGCGACCGTGTCGACCTCCCCGAGGACGTTAAAGGGAAAGCCGCTGAGGATGAACGACAGCGAACTCAGGTCACCAGAGGTGAATTCGGCTCCATAGATGCCGGAGGTCCCGTCAAGGGGATCGACCTCATTGACGACCGTGTTATCGAAGAGCAGATCGAACTGCCAACTCTGCAGATTGACTGCCCCCGAAACGTCGACCGGCTCCAGAAACTCGCCCGCCGGAAGGGGGTCCGGAACAGTGATGCCAAACCAATAAGACCCGTCGGTCAGATAACTCGGCACCGTGGTCGTCGGCGTCCCCGCCGAGATGATCGGGTCGGCCATGCCCAATGGGCTGACCGCCACGAGCGATGTGATTGCGAGCACGCTCAACCAGCGGCGGTTCATTGCCATCGACAATCCTCCCTTACCGACCAGTTTCGGGGCCGTTTCTCAGCGCAAGCCCTGCTTCGGGCGTCAAACGCCATCGTTCGAGCAACCGCCGAGTTATCAATGCTGCATCAACCGTGCCGAAATCCGTAATGCGCCATTAATCAACGAAATGTGCCGACGCAACGAAATCTCCGGAGCATCGTCGTAAGATCCTTCGACACCACTCTCTTACGAAATGTTGACAACCAAGCTGGCAGAAATGACTTCGAGTCCTTCAAGCGCGCCGAATCTCGACGGGAAGATTGGCTCTGGGACCTAAATGGGGCGCGGAGAAGAGGCCCGAGCTGCCGACAAAGCCCAAAGCCACGAGACGCCACAACGAATGTCTGCTTCTGGCCGAATGCGGACTCCAACCCAATGGGGACATCGCCAAGCCGGCGCCGCGCCCTTGGAGCCACTAGGCACTATTCGAGCTGTGGGGTGAGCTGAGAGCCTGGCTGCTCATGAGCGGCCTTCCGCGCGCTGCGCGGCATGTGCTAGCGCTTCGCGGAAGCGGTCGTGATCGCGTATCCGTTTGATGTAGTCGCGTTCGCGCGGCGCGAGACGCACGCGGCAGAGCTGCGCGAGCGCGTCCGTGTCCTGGTTCGACCATTGTGGCAGGTCGTGGAGCTGCGCAATCAGCGGCGCAAATAGTGTGAAACCTTCGCGCTCGTGCCGCGACCACGCCGCCAAGTCGATGCTCAGGAGGCGCGCCAGCTCGACAGCCAGCTTGCGCTGGGCGGCTGCGCGACTTGCTTCGTTCATGCGGGCTGAGGCATCGGCGATTCCGTTCGCGAGTGCCGGCACCAAGCGCTCGTCGAAGCCGCGCTGCGCGGCGTCCTCCGTCAGATCCAGGTACAGGTCGCCCGCGGCGAGCCGGCGCAATAGAGTAATCGGTACACGGTACTGCCGATCGCCCTGCAGCCGTCCGAACTCGCGCTCGGCGAGGCGTTGCGCCCCGCCTTGCACCGAGCGAAAGCCGAGGCCGTAGTAGAACCAGTACGCGCCGCTTTGCAGCGCTTCGTCGTTCCCCGCGCCGAACTGGTAGGGATTGATCAGGAATCGCACGCAACCCGTCACCATGTGCATCAAGCGCAGCGCGTGCTCGAACGCGAATGCCGCTTCCGAGCTGCGAAACTCCGGGAAGATGTTGATCCCGGTGTTGACTTGGGCAAACAGGGGCGTGAAACCGCCGTAGCCGATGGGCACGCCATTTGCCATCAGCAGGTAGCCGAAACTCGGTTCGAGCACGTCGCGCGCGGCGGGCTCGACGCCGATCGCCGCTATCTGCAATCCACCGCCGAAGTCACCAAGATAGCACTCGTCGAGGTTAGGGCGCTCGACGTGCAACGTGGTACGTGTGCGCGACCAGAGCGCTGCGCGCCAGACGTCGAGCACGCGCATGGCGGCGCGGCGCGACAGAATCTGCACCGAGTCCAGCGGTCGCAGGATCGTCGCCCGCGTATCGGCACTTGGATGACGCATGCGGTCGGCGCGCCAGGTACGCGGCGTTCGCAGCAGGTTGCGCGTTATGCTGCCGCCTCCGTTGGCAAGGCGCCAGACGAGCGGGAATTCCGCAGCGTCGAAATCCTGTTGGAACCGCTCATATGCCGACCCGCTCTTCGGCGCCTGCGCGAGCAGCCATGTCAGTGCCGTGTTTGTGCTTTGGCCGCGCGCACGCTCCAACCATCGGCGGGTAGTCCGGCGGGTGAATTCGAGCTCGTCGCGTTCGAGCGGGTGCAGCGCCGGCGCAAGCAGCGCTTCGACCGAGTCGCCGGACAGTAAGGCCCAGTCCAGTTCGACGTTCGCGCCGAAGCGCTCTGCAAGCCAGTGTGCCGCGGTCACACAATAGGAATGGCGCGTGACTGTGCCGGCCATGCCCGAGTCGTCGAGCCGTGCGCGTTCCGCACTCGGCAGGCGGCGGACTCGCTCGTGGAACGTGTTCGCGAGGACGCGGGCCGCGCGCAGCAAGGGTCTGTCCTCGGGAAATGCGGTGATAAAGCAAATAATCCGTTGCAGGCGCAAGAGATCCCGAGCGCGACCGAATCGGGCTGTCGCGATGACAGCCAGCAGCTCCCGCTTTCGCCGGCTGTCGCGTGTTGCCAGCAACCGATCCAGCGCGACGAGCGCGGCTTGTGCGGCCCTGTCTTTCGGTCGGATGGTGGCCATGGCGAGCTCCGCTCGCTTCGAACTGTACCCGATAGAACCGAATGTCCGCTTCCGACGGTGATTTCAACCGATCGATGCAACACCTCCTAGTATCTTGCCAACTAAGGAGGGATGCATATGTTGACCGCGAGGGTGCGCGGCACGGACCTATCCCGCTTCTCTCAAGCGCACCTGAACAGGATTGCGCTGCGCCTCAACCAACGTCCCAGGAAGACCTTGGGCTTTGAAACACCTGCCGATAGACTACGAGCGGTGTTGCATTGACCGGTTGAGCCCACCACCCAAAGCAATGGGATGGACCCCTCCTCACCTAAGCGGCATTGAAGTACCAGACTGGGAGTGTCACCAACCAGTCGATAGGGAGAAGGGGTTGCCATGAAGCTTATTCGGGTCGGAGTGGATTTGGCAAAGAACGTCTTTCAACTGCACGGCGTGGATCGGAGCGAGAGGGTGGTCTGGCGCCGGCGGCTACGGCGCGAGAATTGGATCGCAGTGCTGTGCGAGCAGCTCGAGCCTGGTGCTGAGGTTGGCATGGAAGCATGCGGCGGAGCACATCATTGGGCACGTCTGCTCCAGCGCCTGGGTTACAAGGTGAAGTTGATCGCGCCGCAGTTTGTGAAGCCTTCCAGTACGGCGCTGGCCCGTCTGGCGCCATTGCCTGGCCAACTTAGGAGTGTTTTCGGTATGCCCCGAACGGAGGGGCCTGTGGGCGTTTCCAGTAAACGACCCCTGAGGGCCACACATAGCTAGTCCACCTTGGCCAGCGTCCGGGCTACGATAGTGGGGATAGCGACTAATCCCCCTGGGGACGCCAACTAAATCAAGTGGTTGCTAGTTGGCTGGCGCCGCGTACGCAAATCGTACGCCGCTAGAACGCTCTGGAGCGGGTTGGCATGGCTCCGAGCACGCCGAGCAGCGCTGAAGCTCGCTACGCGCAGAACTGGCGCTACTGAGGCGGCATCGCGCTATCTGTTCGCAAGCAAATGGCGCGCGCCGCCCGCCAAGCTACTTCAACTCCAGCTTCTGTTGAGTAGCGTCGCCTTGATCCACCTTCGCCTTCTTAAAAGTGTGCGCTCCTTGGGCAAGGTCCGGGTATTCTGCTCGCGCGCGCCCCGCAAGAAGATCAGAGACACTTAAGACCTGCAATCGCGGATAGCTCTTCTTGTTCGATTCGTACAATCCCGCGCTCGCGGCACCCAAACTCGGAGTCGGTCGCTTAGCGGCCAAGACCAGCAGTGACATCGCACAGTAGCGACGGTGGCTTAGGCTCCCGTTAGTCTTCGCGCCAGCGATGCTCGCGCTTCACGCGCGATCTGCTGACGGAGCAAGGCATAACGTTCCTGGCCCTTCGGGCGGACCGTTGCTGCAAATCGGGACTCCGGTTTGGAGATAGGCTACCCCCGATAGGCCGGTGGCGTCCATTGGAGTGGTACGCGTCCGCCGTCACCCGTACCGCTGCTGCCCGCTTATGTCCGCTTTGGGTCGGTTAGCGACAACCCCTTAACAGTTCCAACCTTCCAGGCGGGGCAGCGCGCGGCCTCTGATACCATTTGCGGCGCCACTGGACGATATCCGCACGCAAGGAATGCGCTCTCCGACGCTTCACCCTAGCCCGACCTCTCAACGCGTTTACATACCGGCACGTCGCGGTCTTCGGTTGTCCTTTACGCCCGACGATTGGGCGCATCTCGCGGGCATCTACGGGTTCATCGCCATCCTGCACATCGCAGGCTGGGGCCTGTACTTGCACTACAGTGCGAGCCACCCGGCGCTCGTCGGACTAGGATTCGTCGCATACATGTTCGGGTTGCGCCACGCCTTCGATGCGGATCACATCGCGGCCATTGACGATACGGTGCGGTACATGTTGCAGAAGGGGAAGAGGCCGCTCGGGATCGGCTTCTTCTTTTCGCTTGGACACTCCACAATCGTCCTCTGCCTCGCCGTCGGCATCGCTTTCGCTGCCGCGGCTGTCCGGGACGAGCTGCCGGCGCTGAAGACCGTCGGTGGTGTGATCGGCGCTACGGTATCCGGCACGTTTCTGTGGATCATCGGCGTTCTCAATTTGCTGGTCTTGCTCGACATCCTCGGTGTATGGAAGAAGGCACGAGCGGGTACTCACGATCATAGGCATCTTGAGGAACTGCTCGCTCAGCGCGGGCTTTTCAATCGCCTGTTCGGCGGAGGGCTACAGAAGGTCTTGAGCCGGAGCTGGCAGATGTATCCCATCGGACTGCTGTTCGGGCTCGGGTTTGATACCGCATCCGAGGTCGGACTGCTTGCAATGACGGCGGGCGCCGTAGTCGGGAACTTGCCCATCGCCGGGGTGCTGTGCCTGCCGATTCTGTTCGCCGCGGGGATGTCGTTGATGGATACGACCGACGGCGTGCTGATGTGCAAGGTGTATCGCTGGGCGTTCCTGAATCCCCTGCGCAAGATCTTCTATAACATCACCACTACCAGTCTTTCGATCGTCGTTGCCTTGGTGATCGGCACGATCGAGCTATTGCAGGTTCTGATCAGCATGCTGGACCTGCGGGGAACATTCTTCGATTTCGTTGCCGGACTCGACTTCGGCGTTCTCGGATACGTAATCGTCGGGCTGTTTCTTGCGGCATGGGCCTCGTCGGTGGCCGTCTGGAAGCTAGGTGGGCTTGAAGCACGGTACGGCGCAGGCGGAACGTTGCACATCCATCCGCATACACACAGCGACGGTACGACCCACTCGCACGAGCACTTGCACTGACTGCCCTGCCCGCGCGTCAGAGCGTAGCAGACCCCGCCGCGGGGAAGTCCGGCGCTCGGCAGGGTGGAGTGGGATACGGGAATGCCGGCCGGCGGCTCTATGTCCGCTTTGGGTCGGAATGAACGTACCCACGTTTGATGGACACCTCAATTGGAGCAATACTGCCCTTGAGGAGGTGTTCTATGGAATACGCACCGCGCAGGAAGTTGACTCGGGAATTCAAGCT
>Ga0306920_100011499_pt1 | contig 11958 bp, 19 predicted proteins | sample flu12Cox44000170_FD_204666 | JGI IMG/M metagenome (GOLD analysis project Ga0306920, IMG submission 204666) | Lab enrichment of tropical soil microbial communities from Luquillo Experimental Forest, Puerto Rico - flux4day.12C.oxic.44.000.170 (v2)... | ecosystem: Environmental > Terrestrial >...
GCAGGGCCAATTGTTCGCCGATGTTGATGCTGAGTGGAACGCAATGATGGCCGCTGCGATCATTTATGTGCTGCCGCCCATCGCCCTCCTTTTTGCTCTGCGCCGCTACGTCGCAGCGAGCCTTTCGATGGTGAACGCACGGGTATAGAGCGGCTCCCGACTTTCCAAGATCGCGAGGCGCATCACCCATGGCCACTCGGGAGAGCCATTGGTGGGTTTAGGCCATCGGAGGCAGACCCCGCTATAGAGCGAGCGGCTACTCCCGAATGACAGTCGAGACGCGTCGCATCGATCGCTCAAGCTCGATGTTCCGGTCGGATACGTACCCCCAATGGATACCCTCACTCTTTTCGGCTTGTCGGCGGTTACTGCGATGCTGATCTGCTACGCGTTGGAAGATCGCAGCCGAACATTCATCCTAGCCTTCGCCGCATCCTGTGTCCTCGGTTCCGCCTACGGATTCCTGCAAGGAGCGTGGCCGTTCGGATTGCTTGAGGCAATTTGGTCTCTGGTCGCCATGCGACGATGGCTGAGGCGACGTGTCCCACCTGTCTAACTTGTGCAAGTCAGGTTCGACACACCAAGACCATCCTTGCGATGGTACCTATTCAGAGAAAGGCTGGGGCCTCTTGTTTGGAAGAGACGGAACCCCAAAAGGATGGTTGCGGACTGGCGTTAGCGGTAATGAGATCCTATTTGGCCGTCTCGATTTAGCCCGGCACGGCGTTCTCTCGGTTCGATCGTCTCACCGGTCATCGGAAAAGTCCCGACCAGCCGCTCATGATCGGCCTCGCGCTCCAGGTCAGCGGGTGTCGGTGGCTCTGGTCTCCAAATGCGGTCAAGGATCGACAGCCGAATGAGGACAAAGAAACCGCAGACGCGATCGATCGCCCGCCACCAGAGTCGACGCGCCGCTTCAAGCACCGGGTTGTCCACCGCCCGACGATCTCCTGTCGCGGTAGCTTTTCGAGAGAGAATTCTCTCGGCGTGCTGAGATCGCCTCCAGCTTCGAGATGGCCGTCCTGCTCCGGTTTCATCTCGGTGGTGCTTCTGACTTGAGTCCGGCCATATCCGGGCTACGGCACCAGTCCTCTCGCCGAGTGAAGGGCACCGAGGCGACGAGGCGATCTCGCCAGTGGGTCGCATAGGCGGCGGCGACTGCCTCCGAGCTTATGGTTGATGTCGTCGGAATTCCGGGCTGCACTCGCCGTCCAATTCATCGACCCCGTAAGGACCACCTTACGGTCTATCGTCATCGCTTTGACGTGAGCGATCCTCACGCCTCGATCGATCCATATCGGCACCCCGGCATGAACTAACGGCTCGATCCCGCTTCCCCGCTCACAGGGTGTCGTCCGGTCGGCGATCAGTTTGACATCGACGCCTCGATGCTTGGCGCGGACGAGGGCTTCGACGATCCCGGACCCGATGGTCAGGGCGTAGGCGTTCGCGAGGATCTGGCTCTCGGCGCGGTCAATCGCATCGACCGCGAGGGCGGCGCAGTCTTCCTCCGGCGAAAAGCAAACTGCGACCGCAGCCCCCGATGTCACGGCTGCGACAGGCAAGGCGGGTGAGAGAACTCCTAATGCGAGCGATAGGGTGGCGGCGAACACGAGAAACGTGATACCTCGATCCGCCTTACCGCATGGTGAATCGCTTCTTCGCCGACAGCTAATAGTTTAGTATCGCCCTGCCAATTCTACCAAGTTGTATCATAAACCGTCCCGGCTCGATGCGGCGGGTAGTTGAAAACGACGGTCGAACTCACGATACCGCCGACATGGAGCACTCACTCGAAAGGATGGCCCGGACCCTGGCCGAGAGCGGGCACTATCGCGTCACCAGTCGGCTGGAGCCGCAGGCCGAATATCACCCACCCGACAACAGTCTAAAGCTCGTCGCAGCCGTCGTGGATGTCGAAACCACCGGCACCAACCCCGACCACGACAAGATTATCGAATTGGGGATCTGCCTCTTTGAATATGAACGACAGAGTGGGCGGATCTACAGGGTTCTGGCTTCAAGGGAGTGGTTCGAAGATCCCGGCTTCCCGATCCCGCCTGAGATCACGAACCTAACCGGCATCACCAATGAGATGGTCGCCGGTCACAGTATCGACGATCAAGCTGTCAACGATCTGCTGAATCGGGTTGTGCTCATCATCGCCCATAATGCCACTTTTGACCGCCGCTTCCTGGAAAAACGGCTCCCCGCCTTCGCTACGAAAAATTGGGCATGCAGCCGGTCCGATATTGACTGGAAAGCCGAGGGAATCCGCTCATCGGCTCTTGAGTTCATCGCCTATGGGCTAGGGTTTTTTCACGATGGGCATCGGGCAGCGAGCGATTGTCGCGCAACTCTCCACGCGCTTGCACAGCCGCTTCCCGGCACCGGGCGACCCGCATTAGGGGCGTTATTGGAACAGGCGAGATTGCCGACTTGGCGGTTGTGGGCCAGGACGCTGCCATTGAGAGGAAGGACATCCTGAAGGGCCGAGGCTACGGATGGAGCCCCGGCGAGTTCGGCAGACCACGGTGCTGGTATCGGGACGCGTCGGACTCGGATAAGGCGGCAGAGGTAGCTTGGCTCCGCGCAAACGTGATGGGGCCGTGTCAAGCCGTATGGGCGTTGCGCATCACAGCGAAGGATCGGTATTCGGATCGGTGCTGGGGGTGGGGCGAACGGGTAACCGAAACGCAGCAGGTTAGATTGACCGAGGCGCGACAGCGGGTCAATACACAGTGTTAGGTGGGGTATTCGGTGATGCAGCACGAGCCGTTGCCTTTACGCCGAACGGAGTTCATCAACGCACCAATCCATTATATCGAAAAAGCGTCTTAGCTTCGCGTCGTCATTCGAGAAGGTGGCGATCGAGATGCTGGGGCGTTGCTTGCCGCTTGGCAGGTTTACACCCGCAATAGCATTCAGTTTTTGACGAAGCTCCTCTCGTTTAGCCGGATCACCGAATGGCTTTCTCATATACTGGAATCTGACTTCCACCTGACCGGAATAGGAGTAAAGGGCAATGGGATAAGATTGCGAACCATTTGCACTCACGGTCAAGCCGACAGAGCCGAGCCGATTTTGGCGATGGGGGCCACAAGGGCCGGTAAGCACCATCTCGGACATAAAAAATCGACCACAAGCGGTCGGGAAGCGACTGAAAATCTCCCACGGACAGACTTCGACGCAACCGCCTGTGGGATGGGAACCCATTTAAGGATTAAGCCACCCCTACCACCGGGCGACAGCCGGAACGGCACCGAAAGATTCCTGAGCCTACGGATCCCGAGGATCGTTCCATCTAATCGCCGCCCGAAATGCGGCGGTGGTCCCGTTTTTCGGTCAGCCGCGGGACAAGGCCCGGCCTGGGCGGCGCTCGCGGTCACATTCATCAGCGGGGTAATCGTGACATCACCCCTTGAATGCCTCTGAGCAAGTTCACAGACCAATACGTTAAGTGTCGTCCGTCTTCCGCTGTACTTTGTCATCATAATTGGGCGACCCCGGAGAGCCTGCTGCGTTCCATGTCGCGTCAAGCAGAGGCTTACACGCATCTTGGACAATACCGCTGAAACTCTCCAGAACGAGTTCGGGGATGAACACAGGATCGCGGTCAAAGACAGAGGATGAGCTACCGCTCTGTGTCGCAATCCGCCAACCTTTCATGCCGACCATTGTGACCATAATAGCGCAAGGCGGGGCGACGCCGATGTGCTGCAAAAGCTGTTTGCCTCGGTAAAGGTGATCGATAATTGCCCTTTCAAATGCCGGACTGAGGAGACTGGCGCGCTGGTTCTCCTCGGCTGACAAGTCGCCTACGACTTCAATGCAGCCGTCTCGAAATACCTGTGCGTATCGTGTTGCCGGTCTGACGTGCGATGCTAAGAACAATCCATCTACATTGAAGAGGGGTGTCCCTCCGCCGCCCAATACGCCAACCAATAAAGTGTGATCTCGCCACAGTCGATTGAGGTCTGCCATATCTGCGCTCGTGAACGACGCCAGTGGCAACATGTGAAAGATTATTTTACCGCCAACCTCTAGCTGAACCGGCGTATCCCCGCCTACGATCTTAGCGACACGCTCAATCCGGAAGAGCTTGAGCCTTTCGGCGGCAGTGGCCGAAAACGCGAAAACTGACCGCAACTCCTCGACATCCAGTTGATATTTACCATTAGAATCCCGTCCATAGAATCGGAACGCTTTTTGATAGGTTACTTGGTGCGGTGGACTTTCCCTCGAGGCTTCGATAAGCTGACGGATCTCGCTCACGCTGAAACCCAACTCTCTGGCTCGGAGGATGAACTGCAGCAAGACGGCCGCCTCCGGGCCGTAGAGTCGATAGCCGCTCGCCGAGCGGTTCGGTGCCGGCAATATGCCTTCCGTCTCGTAATAGCGGATCGCGGAGGGCCGGAGTCCGACCCTCCGCGCCAGCTCTCCCACGGTGATCAAAACCGCCGAGCGCCCGGTCGCCCCGTCACTCCTTCACGGACGGGAGCTTGCCGCTGCGAACGAGTTCGACAAGCTGGTTCCATTCGGCATGGCTCAGCTTCACTGTGTTCTCAGCTTCACCAATCGTGACCCCATCCCCATTAATGACGACTTCGGGGCAGGCGCTGCATGCCGGGCAAAGGCTGGCTTTAATCGCTTCCATCGCTTCCACCTCCTATGGGTTCGGGCGATGCAGAATATGGGGCTTGAAGCAGCTTCAAGGTCAAGGCCGCCCGCCCGAGGAATAGACCATTCGCGGCCTTCCGCGCCCATCACGTGAAATAGGCCTCCGACGCACAGCGGCGCATCATCCGCTGGCTGCTGAAGTAGCAGGCGATGTTGCCGATCGCCCTGCTTCATCATTCAGCGCCAGGGAGCGGGGTCGTCGTAATAAAAAGAGGGAGGACGGTGCCCGCGAGCTTGTCGTATAACACGGCGGCGTGCCTTTGGTCGACATGGAGACAGGTCAGGCGGCGTCCCGATGCCGCAATCCGCTGATGGCGAACGCCAGTCCAGGAACGATCAGCCATTGCAACAGCGGCGAGACACCGGTGCCAAGCCACGGGAGCACCGGCATCGCCGAGGTGTAGGACCAACTCCGCCAGACCTCTACGTTCAGCCACTCGCTGACAATTGTGTAAGCTAGACCGAGAACAATCGTGGTGAAAGTCATCTGCGATCCGAACGGGCGCCGACCGCAAAGCCGTGCGAGTAACGCCCCGCTCATCAGCGTCCCTGTTGCAATCAAGACATCGCCTCCGGTGCAATGGATCACCGCAACAAAGATCTCCCGCCGCGTACCGGTCCACCAGACCGTGTAGAGCGGTATCTGAAGGGCCTCCCAGACGAGATTGCCGACCGCGGCAACGGCGAGATAGAACGCAGCCCGCTGCACGAGCCCAAAAGGCGGGTTCACCAGGCCGCGCGACCGGCAATTTCGTCCGGCGGCAGACAGATCGCCTTTGTGCAGGGTTGCGCAATAACGGTGAAGGCGAGCTCATGAATTCGGTCGAGCGCGTGCGCCGGGAAGGTAACGGCGACAATGACGATACTGTCGTAGACATCGATCGGTTCCTCAGCGCACTCGTTCCGCGTGATCACGCGCAACGGCGCCCGCACCGAATATCGCGAGTGGCGCGACACGGTGCTGATCCCGCCGCGCCAGCGCGCCGAGATCGCCTTTGTCGCCGACAACCCCGGCGACTGGATGTTTCACTGCCACATCCTCGACCATCAGGAGGGCGGGATGATGAGCGTGATACGCGTCGCGTGAGGCCGACGATGCGCATTGCTCCCATAGCGCTGCTGCTGACGGCTCTTGTGCCGGTTATCGCGACGCCGGCATCAGCAGCGGGCGATGCCGAACACGGCACTGCTCTGTTTCGCGCCTGTGCCGTCTGCCATTCGCTAAAGCCCGACCAAAACATGACGGGGCCGAGCCTGGCTGGCGTCTGGGAACGCAAGGCCGGCAACGTCGCGAGCTTCGATCGGTACTCGAGGGCGCTCAAATCGTCGGACGTCGTCTGGGACGAGAAAACGCTCGATGAATGGCTGAAGTCGCCGCAGAGCCTCGTTCCGCAGAACACAATGATGTTCGGCGGGATCCCGGACACGCAGCAGCGTGCCGATCTGATCGCGTTTTTGAAAGCGGAGAGCGAGGGACGTGCTGCGCCAGCTGCAATGGGATCCGGATTTCAGGATCTGAAGAAGCTCGGCGCTGATCGCCTGGTCCAGGCGATCCAATACTGCCGCGACACCTACCGCGTGACGACGGCAGACGGGAAAACCAGCGATTTCTGGGAGGCGAACCTCCGGTTCAAAACGGATTCCAGCACTACCGGGCCGGTCACCGGCAAGCCGGTCATGATGCCGGCCGGCATGATGGGCGATCGCGCTTCGGTGTTCTTCGCCTCCCCGGAGGAAATCAGCACCTTCATCAAGCACCAATGCTGATGTGACGGAGCAAAAGGAGAAGGCAAATGCTGAGTGTGAAATCACTGAAGACCGGCGCCCTCGTGTTGGGCTTGTCTCTCATTACCGCGGTTTCGATCGCCGCCGAGCAACTGTCCGGCAACCAGGCCGGGCAACCCGAGAGCGGCATTATGGGCAATCGCAGCGCCGACATGATGGGAATGATGGGCGTCGATACGGCGCAGATGAACCGCATGATCGAGAACTGCAACCGCATAATGCAGAGCACGCTGCAGCCGTCGCCGAACCCGTCGTCGGCACCCGCGATGCCTACACCGGGAAAAAAGGGCTGATCCGATGAGCATGGTGAAACACGGAATAAGCCGCCGAGTGCTGCTAATCGGCGGCATCGGCGCGGCCGGCGGGGCCGCGCTGATCGGCGGCGCCACCGGCCTATTTTCGTCGAATGCCGAGCCGGCCGGAAGCCGCGGGCAAGTGACATTGTACAAGAACCCGGAATGCGGCTGCTGCGAAGGCTATGCCGATTACTTGCGTCACAACGGCTTCGACGTGAAGGTCATCCCGACCAACAATCTGACGGTAATGGGCGAGAAATACGGCATTCCGGATAGTCTCCAGCCTTGTCACCTGTCGCTGATCGACGGCTATGTCGTCGGCGGTCACGTTCCGATCGAAGTCATCAACCGGCTGCTGTCCGAGAAACCGCAGATCACCGGCATCACGCTCCCCGGCATGCCAGAGGGCACGCCGGGAATGCCGGGGAAGAAACCCGGCCGGCTGTCGATTTACGAGATCGGCAAGGGTCCGCCCAAGGTCTATGCGACCGTCTAGCGACATGGCGGTCCCGGATACCGCGGCAGCCGATGGGGCGCAGGCCGTCCCCGCGCCCGATCGAGCCCGAAGGGGGTGGTTCAGGCTGCTTTTCTTCGGGCCGGCGGCGCTGTTCATCGGTCTGCTGGTGGCCTTCGCGCTCGGCCTCGAACACGACCCGAAGCTCGTACCGTCTCCGTTCATCGGCAAGCCGGCTCCGGATTTCTCCTTGCCCCCGGTCAAAGGGCGCTCGCTTGGGCTCGCCGCCGGCGATCTCAGAGACGAGGTGTCGCTCGTCAACGTCTTCGCATCCTGGTGCGTGGCGTGCCGCGACGAGCACCCGGTACTGATGCGCATGAAGGCTGACGGCACAGTTCCGATCCACGGACTCGACTACAAGGACAAGCTCGGCGACGCTGCTCACTGGCTCGATACGATGGGCGACCCCTACACCCGGACCGGCGCCGATCTCGACGGGCGGGTCGCGATCGATTGGGGGGTCTACGGCGTCCCCGAGACCTTTGTCGTCGATGCGCAAGGCCGGATCGCCTTCAAGCAGGTCGGTCCGATAACACCGGAGATCCTTGACGGGACGATCCTGCCGCTGATTTCGCGATTGCGCGGCGATCCGCCCGCCGCTTCCGTCGTCGATCATTAGCAATGATGGCGGGCTCCAGCGCTCACCGGCTGATGACCAGACTGGCGATTTGGGCAGCAGTCGCCATAACCGCGACCGTACTGATCGTTTTGGGCCTTGCGTACCAGCGGCAAAATATTCCGCCGCAAAGCATCGTCCAGGAGCCGGCGGCGACGAACCCCCTCGAGCTTTCGGTTTTCGATGAGCCGCGCGAGGTGCCCGAGATCCGCTTTCAGGACGAGCAGGGGCATGACCTTACTCTCGCCGATTTTCGCGGCCGGATGGTCTTGCTCGATATGTGGGCCACGTGGTGTGTGCCGTGCCATTGTCCGATGCTGCGGTGGAGTGCCGAGCCGCTTGCCGTGGCCCACGCTGGAAGCGCTCTCCCATGACGGGCTCGCCCGCTACCTCGAGCGGCTCAACAGCCGTCATCTCGGATCGCTTCATGACCCTATATCCTATGCCTACCTTCGACGTCCGCCTGAAACCCCAAGACCTGTAACCTGAAGCTCCTCGGTTTCTGAGGAGCGCGGCGCGATATCGGCCCGGCTCGTATCCCAAATGCCCCGACGGCAGACGCGCATATAGCTGCGGCGGGCGCTGGCAAAGAAACCAGGCACGGGCGCCGCCTTCTTGCGTTTGCAAAGATTCCTGCGAGTTTTTGACGGCTTGCGGCGAAGACACAAAGTGCTCGCCCGCCAGCCAGCCAATTTTCGCTGAACTAGCCGAAATCGAAGCGCTCGTCGCCGACGCCGACGGGCTGCTGTCGACCGGTCAGAAGTGTGGATCCACCCCTGACCGCGACCATCGAACACGACGTTTGAACGCTCGCAAACGGCTCGCGGTGATTTCATCAAAGAGGTCGGGAATTGAAAGGATCAGATTCGCTGCCCGGATTTGTGCCCGCGATGGCGCAGAGTACACGGCAGGCGGGTATCCGACACTGCGGCAAGCGATTCGGAGTGCGCAGGCCGAGTGCGAGATGATCGGCGGGGCTCAACAGGTGGTGTCCGTACACGGGCTATGGCGAAATCGTTGTCGGATCTGACATTGCGAAAAACCGCCTGATGCGTCTCGCCATGCTCGCACTCGGCGTCACGCCGTGGGCGCTCGTAATCGTAATCCCGGGGGTGCCGACATGACGAAGGCAGACCACAAAAAGCAAACAGAGTCAGAGCATTTGAAGCGTGTGCTGCGCATGAAATCCTATCGATGACCGAGCTGCCACCGCCGAACACCCGGAGGTGGGTGCCTCGCCGCAAAGCCGCGGTCGTGGCCGCGGTGTCCAGCGGCCTGATCACAATCGAGGAGGCGTGTCGTCGCTATCACATGTCGGAAGAGGAGTTCATCGCCTGGCGATGCGCGTTCGAGAACTTTGGCATTAACGGCCTGAGCGCCGGTCGCATTCAGCAACAGCGCGGCCGTGGTCTCCCCCGAGCCGGCGACCCGTCACCCGGCAAAGTCCAGTGCAGCCTCAAGAGGCAATAAAGGGCTTGGGCGCAACGTTAGAGCGTGTTTATTTGGCGCGCGCTCTTGCCAAATCATGGTGTACGCCGTCACCTCACGGCGCTCGACTGGCGCAACCGAGAGGGCCGCACCGCCGCGCTCAAAGCAACCAGCGAAGCGCTTCCCAGTATGAGCGGTGGGTGGTGGCCGACTCGCGGAAGCTTCTGAAACCCGACTCTTGACCGTCGTGTCGTGGCTTTCGGCCTCTTATGGCTTGGCGAGTTGTCGTCGCAAGCATTGATAGAATTGGAGCGGGCGAGGGGATTCGAACCCCCGACCCCAACCTTGGCAAGGTTGTGCTCTACCCCTGAGCTACACCCGCATCTGCCGCGGTGGGTCGGCCCGCGGCGCCTCTCATCTTAGCCTGGGGGGCCTGTTTTGCAAGGCTTGCGTTCGCGGCCAATGACCCGCATCGTGCGCCGCACAATGCCGCCTCCGCCGCTGACCCCCGAACAACTATTTGAGCGCTTCGATGCGCTCGGTATCGTGTACCTAACCTATGCGCATCCGCCGGTCTTCACCGTCGCCGAGGCGACGGCATTGCGCGGCAGCCTGCCCGGGGGTCACTGCAAGAGCCTCTTTTTGAAGGACAAGAAAGGCGGGTTCTGGCTCGCGGTCATGCTCGAGGAGCGCCGCATCGACCTCAAGAAGCTCGCCTCACTGCTGGGGGCGCCGCGCTTTTCGTTCGGCGGCGCTGCCGACCTTTACGAGGTTCTCGGGGTTCGCCCCGGCAGCGTGACACCCTTTGCCCTCGTCAACGATGTTGAACACCTCGTTACCCCGGTACTCGATGCCGCGATGCTCGATCACGACCCGCTCAACTACCACCCTTTGGCGAATGATCGGACCACCGCGATCGCCGCCGCCGATCTGTTGTGCTTCATTTCCGTGTGTGGGCACGTGCCGCGGATCATCGACCTCGCCGGCATCGAGCGTGAGCCAGCGGCCGCCGCCAGCTGACCGCGCCGCTCGCTCGGGATCCTCGCCTCCGGAGCGCTTGCCATCGCCGGGGCATGCCATCATGTTGTGAGGTGAACCTTAACGAGGAGAGCGATGCCAAGTGAAGCTTTGATCGGCGGCGCGGGCGCCGGCCCCGCCGCAGTGAAGGACGTCACGACCGCAACCTTCATGACCGAGGTGGTCGACGGCTCCTTCGAGGCTCCGGTGGTCGTCGATTTCTGGGCGCCCTGGTGCGGGCCGTGCAAGCAGCTCGGTCCGATCCTCGAAAAGACGGTGCGCGCCACCAACGGCGCCGTGCGGATGGTCAAGCTCAATATCGACGAGAACCCCCAGATCGCGCAGCAGATGCGCATCCAGTCGATCCCCGCCGTCTACGCCTTCAAAGACGGCCGGCCGGTCGACGGTTTTGTCGGGGCGCTGCCGGAGAGCCAGGTCAAGCAATTCGTCCAGCGCGTGAGCGGCGGCAAAGGCGGCCCCTCGCCGGTCGATGAAGCGTTGGCGATGGCCAAGCAGGCGATGCAGTCGGGCGATCATAAGAGTGCGGGAGCGCTCTATTCGCAGATTTTGCAGCGCGATCCCGCGAATGCCGAAGCGATCGCCGGCAATGCCCGGGCGATGATCGCGCGTGGCGAGCTCGCCAAGGCGCGCCAGCTCCTCGACCGGGTGCCGAAAGAGAGCGCCACGCACGCCGAGATCACCGCGGCGCGCTCGACACTCGAGATCGGCGAACAGGCGCAGAAGGCGATGGCCGGGGCGAGCAAACTGCGCGCTCGTCTGGCATCGAACCCAGACGATCACGAGGCGCGGATCGAGCTCGCCACGGCCCTCTTCGGCAGCGGGGAGCGGGAGAATGCGATCGACGAGCTCTTGACCCTGTTCAAGCGCGATCGAGAATGGAACGAGCAAGCTGCGCGTAAGCAGCTCGTCAAATTCTTCGAGGCGATGGGGCCGACCGATCCGTTGACGTTGAGCGGCCGACGGCGGCTCTCCGCCCAGATGTTTTCCTGAAGGAGACGCCGGGATGAGCGAGCGGGTCAGCGCAACCGTGCTCCCCTCGATTCTTCCGATCTTTCCGCTGACCAGCGTGCTGCTATTGCCGCGCGGCCGGTTGCCGCTGAACATCTTTGAGCCGCGTTATCTCGCGATGACCCGCGATGCACTGGCCGGCGAGCGGCTGATCGGCATGGTGCAGCCAAGCGATCCGCGCGTCGCCGCGGATAATCCGGCGGTCTACCCGACGGGCTGTGCCGGACGCATCACCTCGTTTTCCGAGGCCGATGACGGGCGCTTTCTGATCACGTTGACCGGCGTCAGCCGGTTCCGCATCCGCGAAGAATTGCCGCTGTTGGAGGGCTATCGACGGGTCGTGCCGGAATGGCGCGAATTCGCCCGCGACCTCGCGAGCGACGACGAGCCCGGCTTCGACCGCGACCGGCTGGTGCGAGGCCTCAGGGCCTTTTTCCAGCATCACAAGATCGAGGCCGATTGGGACGCCATTACCTCGGTGCCGGGCGAGCGGCTTGTCACCTCGATCGCTATGATCTGCCCGTTCGAGCCGAGCGAAAAGCAAGCTCTGCTAGAAGCGCCCGATCTCGACGAGCGCGCGCGGCTACTGACCG
>Ga0306920_100011500_pt1 | contig 11958 bp, 11 predicted proteins | sample flu12Cox44000170_FD_204666 | JGI IMG/M metagenome (GOLD analysis project Ga0306920, IMG submission 204666) | Lab enrichment of tropical soil microbial communities from Luquillo Experimental Forest, Puerto Rico - flux4day.12C.oxic.44.000.170 (v2)... | ecosystem: Environmental > Terrestrial >...
TCACGCAAGTACACGGCTGCGCACGCAAGCTCACGCGTTTCACCGCGAATCCCAATTCACTGGTGTCGCGCTTCTCCGGCATCTTGAGCGTTGCGGCGTGTCATGCGCCAGGGGGAAGCACCGATGCCGTCGAGTCGCAGTCTCGTCCTGCAAGCCGTCACTGCTGTCTTACTGACAATCGGTCTCGTATGGGCGGCGACGCAATGGGCAGCGGCTATGCTCGGGCATCAGCCGGCGCTGGGCGCGCCTTGGATCAGTCTCGGCGGTGTTGCTGTCTACGCGCCGTGGAGGCTGTTCGCCTGGTGGATCGCCTTCGACGCTCAGGCGCCGGACGTGTTCCGCCGCGCCGGTCTCCTGGCACTTGCCGGTGGCATCGCTCCCGCACTGATCGCCATCGGGGGAGCCGCCTGGCGGAGTCGAGCCGAAACCGTCAAAACCACGTGCGGCTCGGCCCGCTGGGCGGTGTTGGCGGACATCCGCGATGCCGGCCTGCTCGCCCCGCGCGGCGTGGTGCTCGGCCTCTTCGATGATGCCTACCTGCGCCACGACGGCCCGCAGCACATCTTGGCCGTCGCGCCGACCCGATCCGGCAAGGGCGTCGGCCTGGTGGTGCCCACACTGCTGACCTGGACCGGCTCTGCCGTCATCCACGACATCAAGGGCGAGAACTGGCAGCTGACCGCCGGCTGGCGCAGCCGCTTCTCCGACTGCCTGCTGTTCGATCCGACCAACCCGCACTCCACCCGGTTCAATCCGCTCCTCGAAGTGCGCCGCGGCGAGAACGAGGTCCGCGACGTCCAGAACATCGCCGACATCCTCGTCGATCCCGAAGGCGCCCGCGACCGGCGCGACCACTGGGAAAAGACCGCCCACGCGCTGCTCACCGGCGCCATCCTGCACGTGCTCTACGCCGAGGCCGACAAGACGCTGAACCGCGTCGCCACCTTTCTCGCCGATCCGGCCCGCTCCATCGAGCGCACCCTCAGGATCATGCTGTCGACCAACCACCTCGGGACAGAGGCGGCACCGCAGGTGCACCCCGTGGTCGCCTCCGTCGCGCGCGAGCTCCTCAACAAGAGCGAGAACGAGCGCTCGGGCGTGGTCTCCACCGCCATGAGTTTCCTCGGGCTCTACCGCGACCCGATCGTCGCCGGCGCAACGGCGTGCTCGGACTGGCGCATCGCCGACCTGATCGGTCAAGCGCGGCCGGTGTCGCTTTACCTGGTGGTGCCGCCGTCCGACATCTCGCGCACCCGGCCGCTGGTGCGGCTCATTCTCAACCAGATCGCCCGCCGACTAACCGAGAAGCTGCAGGCGGCAAACCATACTTGTGTGCGCAAGAGCCGCCTGTTGCTCATGCTGGACGAGTTCCCCGCCCTGGGCCGGCTCGAGTTCTTCGAAACCGCACTGACCTTCCTTGCCGGCTATGGCGTGCGCGCATTCCTCATCGCCCAGTCGCTCCATCAGATCGAGAAGGCCTACGGGCCCAACAACGCCATCCTCGACAACTGCCACGTGCGGGTGGCCTTTGCACCCAACGACGAACGTACGGCACGCCGCCTCTCCGACGCGCTCGGCACCATGACGGAACACCGCGCCCAGCGAAACCTCGCCGGACATCGGCTCTCGCCCTGGCTATCGCATCTCGCCGTCTCCAGCCAGGAAACACCGCGCCCCCTGATGACGCCGGGCGAGGTCCTGCAGCTGCCCACCGATACCGCGCTCGTGCTGGTATCGGGAACGCCGCCCATCCGCGCCCGCAAACTTGCCTACTACACTGATCGCAACTTCACCGAGCGCTGTCTGCCCCCGCCGGTGCTCGTGCGTCCAGAGCGCATCAATCGCGACGACTGGACCGGTCGCACGCGCGCCACCGATGCGCGCCTGGAGCAGCCCTGGTCCGACCTCGTGTCGTCGGCCGGACGCACGCCGGAGCTGATACCCACGAAGGAGCGCGCGCCAGGGCTCGCCGATCCACACGACGACCTCGGTTTGTTGCGCGACGACGATGACGCCGCGCCGGTGAATGCGGATGAGAACGCGCTCATCAGCCCCGCCAACGACGACGATCCCGCTCCAGCCCTTTGAAGATCGCCTATGAAACAGCGCCTCACCCTCTATCTGACACCCGAAGCTGCCGACCGGCTCAACCTGGTCGCCAACTACCGCAAGGGCGCCAAGTCGGCGCTGGTGGAGGAGGCGCTCGGCCGCTATCTCAACCCGGAGCGCAACCGGCTGCTCGACGATGCCGTGCTGCGGCGGCTTGACGGGCTCACCCGCAGCATCGGTGTCGTGGCGCGCGATGTGGCTATCGCCACCGAGACGCTGTCGCTGTTCGTGCGCTATTTCCTGACCATCACGCCGCCGCTCCCGCAGGCCGAGCAGGACGCTGCGCGTGCGCTCGGCCGGCAGCGCTTCGAGGTATTCGTCGCGCAGGTCGGACGCCGGCTCGGCTCCGATCATCGCCTCGTCTCCGAGGTGCTGGAGAGCATCGCCGCCCACAATCCGGATCTGTTCGCCACCGCATCGGATGATGCCCCCCTGAAACCTTCCGCTGGCGAGCGCAAGCCCGGTCCGGCCCAGCCACGCGGGAACAGCCATGGCTGATCTCTTCTCCTTCGCCGCCCAGCAGGCACAGGGACGCCGGCGGCAGATGCTGCGCACCGCCTTCGGGCCCGCCATCGCCGCCGCACTGGCCGATCCGCGCGTGATCGAGGTCATGCTCAATCCGGACGGGCGGCTGTGGCTCGACAAGGTCGGCGTCGGCCGCATCGACACCGGCGAGCGTGTCGAGCCGGCGGAGGCGGAACGCATTATCCGCCTGGTCGCCGCGCACATGCGGCGCGAGGTCCACGACAAGGCGCCGATCGTGTCCGCCGAGCTCCCCGAGAGCGGCGAGCGCTTCGAAGGTCTCATTCCGCCGATCGTCACGGCGCCGTGCTTCGCCATCCGCAAGCCGGCGGAGGTGCTCTATCGGCTCAGCGATTACGTCGCGGCGCGCATCCTGACACCGCGCCAGGCCGCGGCGCTGGAAAGCGCCGTGCACGAGCGCAAGAACATCGTCGTGGCCGGCGGCACGTCGTCGGGCAAGACCACACTCGTCAATGCGCTGCTGGCCGAGGTCGCCGCCCAGGACGAGCGCGTCGTCATCCTGGAGGACACACGCGAGCTCAGGTGCGCGGCGACGGATTGCGTGGCGCTGCGCACCAGGCCCGGCATCGTCTCGCTCGCCGATCTGGTGCGGTCTACGCTGCGCCTGCGGCCCGACCGCATCATCGTCGGCGAGGTGCGTGGTCCCGAAGCCCTCGACATGCTCAAGGCTTGGAACACAGGCCATCCGGGCGGTGTGACCACAGTGCACGCCAACTGCGCCGTCTCCGCGCTGCTGCGGCTCGAGCAGCTGATTCAGGAAGCGGTCGTCACCGTACCGCGCGATCTCATCGTGCAGGCGATCGACGTCATCGTGTTCCTGAGCGGCCGCGGCAGCGAACGGCGGGTCGAGACGGTGGTCGAGCTGGCCGACCTCGACCAGCACGGCAACTACGTCCTCAAGCCGCTGGCACCGCCCGCCCTGCACGCCATTCCCGCCACAAGGAGCCCCGCGCATGTGGAATGACCCTCGCAGCCGCATGCATACGATCGGCGTCTCGCTGGTGGCGCTTTGCGCAGAAGCCCTGGCTTCAGATATGGCTCAGGCCGCCGGCTCGGGCATGCCGTGGGAGGCGCCGCTCCAGCGCATGCTGGAGTCCGTCGAAGGCCCGGTCGCCAAGATCATCGCTGTCATCATCATCATCGTCACGGGCCTCAGCCTCGCGTTCGGCGACATGGGCGGCGGCTTCCGCCGGCTGCTGCAGATCGTGTTCGGGCTCTCGATCGCTTTTGCCGCCACATCATTTTTTCTGTCGTTCTTCTCGTTCGCCGGCGGCGCCCTCATAGACTGAAAGGAAGGGACCATGCGCGTCGATCTGATCGCGGGCTACGAAGTGCCAATGCATCGCTCGCTGACCGAGCCGGTGCTGATCGCGGGAGCACCGCGCAGCTTCACCATTCTCAACGGCACGCTCTCCGCCGCGGTCGGACTCGGCTTGCGGCTGTGGATCGCCGGCCTGGTGCTGTGGCTCGCGAGCCATACGGTTGCTGTTTGGGTCACGCGCAAGGACCCGGCATTCCTCACTGTGCTCTCGCGCCATGCCCGCCACAAAGGAGCGCTGTCGTGCTGAACCTCGCCGAATACCGCCGCCGCGACAAACATCTCGCTGACTATCTGCCGTGGGCGTGCCTCGTGGCGCCCGGCATCGTGCTCAACAAGGACGGCAGCTTCCAGCGCACCTTGCGTTACCGCGGCCCCGACCTCGACAGCGCCACCGAGGCCGAGCTGGTGGCCGTGTCGGCGCGGCTCAACAATGCACTGAAGCGCCTCGGCGAGGGATGGGCGCTGTTCTTCGAGGCGGAACGCGTCGCCGCGCACGGCTACCCGCCCGGACGCTTCGCCGACGCCGCATCGTGGCTGGTCGACGAAGAGCGCCGCGCGGCTTTCGAGGCCGAAGGCGCCCACTTCGAGAGCCGATATTTCCTGACCTTCCTCTACCTGCCGCCGCCGGATGCGGCGAGCCGCACGGAACGCTTTTTCTACGAGCGGGCCGAGCCGCAGTCCATCATCGCCGATGTGCACGCCGAGCTCGCCGCCTTCGTCACCGAGACCGACCGCGCACTGGAGTTGCTGACGGCGATCCTGCCGGAGGTGCGCGCGCTCGATGATACGGAGACGCTGGCCTATCTGCACGCGGCGGTGTCGGAGAAGGCGCATGCGATGGCGGTGCCCCAGGTGCCGGCCTACCTGGACGCCGTGCTGTGCGACACGCCGCTGACGGGCGGCATCGAGCCGAAGCTCGGCAAGCTCAACCTGCGCATCCTGACCGTCCTGGGTTTCCCGAATGTGACGACGCCCGGCCTGCTCGATGCGCTCAACGATCTAGGTTTCGCCTACCGGTGGACGACGCGCTGGATCCCGCTCGACAAGACCGAGGCCACCCGCCAGCTGACCAAGCTCCGCCGGCACTGGTTCGCCAAGCGCAAGTCGGTCGGGGCCGTGCTGCGCGAGGTGATGTTCAACCGCGAAACGACGCTGGTCGATCCCGATGCCGAGAACAAGGCGGCGGATGCCGACGCAGCGCTGGAGTCGCTCGGCTCCGACGACGTTGCCTTCGGCTATCTGACCACCGCAATCGTCGTTGCCGATGAGGACGCCGCGCGAGCGGACGAAAAGCTGCTCGCACTGGAGCGCATCATCAACGGGCGGGGCGTCGCCACCATCCGAGAGAGCCTGAATGCCGTTGAAGCCTGGCTCGGGAGCCTGCCCGGCAATCCCTACGCCAACGTGCGCCAGCCGATCGTCCACACCCTCAATCTGATCCATCTTATGCCGGTCTCGGCGGTGTGGGCGGGTCCCGAGGCCAACCATCACCTTCGCGCGCCGCCGCTGATGCTCACCCAGACCCGCGGCTCCACGCCCTTCCGCCTTGACCTCTTCGTCGAGGACGTCGGGCATACGTTGATCGTGGGGCCCACCGGCTCCGGCAAATCGGTGCTGCTGGTTACGCTTGCTTTGCAATTCCGCCGTTTCATCGGGGCCCAGGTGGTCATGTTCGACAAGGGCCGCTCGGCCCGGGCTGCGGTGCTGGCCATGGGCGGTACCGCACTCGATTTGACGCTGGACGGCGACCTCGCCTTTCAGCCGCTCAAGGACATCGATCAACCCGCCGCGCTCGCCTTCGCCCTCGATTGGGTGCTGGGCCTGCTCGCCAACGAGAAGGTCGTCGTCACACCCGACGTCAAGGACGTGACCTGGACCGCGCTGCAAAGCCTGGCCTCGGCTCCACCATCGGAGCGCACGCTCACGGGCCTCGCCGTCCTGGTGCAGTCCAACAAGCTGAGCCAGGCACTACATCCCTACACGCTGGAAGGACCGTACGGCCGTTTGCTCGATGGCGCCGCCGACACGCTTGCGCTCGCCGATGTCATGCACTTCGAGATGGACGGGCTGATGCAAGTCAAGCCGCTGGTGCTGCCCGTTCTGACCTACTTGTTCCATCGCCTCGATACGCGCTTCGACGGTCGGCCAACCCTGCTGGTGCTGGATGAGGCCTGGCTGTTCCTCGACGATCCGCTGTTTGCCGCCCGCATCCGCGAATGGCTCAAGACGCTGAGGAAGAAGAACGTGGCCGTAGTGTTCGCCACCCAGTCGCTCGCCGATATCGAGCGCTCCTCGATCGCGCCCGCCCTGCTTGAAAGCTGCCCGACGCGCATCTTCCTGCCCAACGATCGCGCCGTGGAGCCGCAGGCGGCGACGGTGTACGAGCGGTTCGGCCTCAATCAGCGGCAGATCGAGATCATCGCCCGCGCCACGCCGAAGCGCGACTACTACGCCCAGACCGCGCGCGGCAATCGGCAGTTCGAACTCGGTCTGGGACCTGTCGCCTTGGCCTTCGCTGCCGCTGGATCGCCCGACGACCAGCGGTTGATCGACAAGTGTGCCGGAGCAGTAGGTCCTGCCGCGTTCGCCATCGGCTTCCTGCGTGCCAAGGGCCTCGCATGGGCCGCAGACCTATTGGAGAGCCTGCAGTCGGGCGCCCCAATGGACACTCCAAAGCAGCCACCGCCGCTGCATCAGGCCACCCGCCCCGAGCGCAGGGTCATCAAGCCGGCCGCGGCATTGCTCAACACCACCGCCGTGAGCGCCGTGCTCGCTGCGCAGCCGGCCGCCGTGTCCGAACGGCTGTCACCCTTTCGCATCCCGCCCGCCAAACCCAAGAGGACCCGCTCATGAGACGCCATGACCGCAGGCTGATACCCGCCGCCACCATCGCGCTTGTCGCCTGCGTTTCCTCCGCGCAAGGACAGGGGTTGACCGTGTTCGACCCGCTCAACTACGGGCAGAATCTCCTGACCGCGGCGCGCGTCCTGGAAAACCTGCAAAACCAGGTGCGCATGCTACAGGGCCAGGCGCAGCAACTCCTGCGCATGGATCAGAACCTACGGCCGCTTAGTGGTGGGATCGGCGGGGATCTGCAGAGCACGCTCGCCCAGCTGCGCGCACGCATCGGTGAAGGCGATGCCATAGCCTTGAAGGTGCGCGAGACCGATGCCGCATTCCAACGCCTCTATCCCAAGACGTTCAGCGACACGGTGACCAGCGACGAGATGGTCCAGGCGGCGAGGACGCGATGGGAGGAGGCACACGCAGGCTTCCGCCGCGCCGCCCTACTGCAAGGTCAGGTGACCGAAACCATCGACGGCGATGGGCGACTACTCGGTACCGTGCTCCAGCGCTCCCAATCAGCCGTCGGCGCATTACAGGTGGCGCAGGCCGGCAACGAGCTCGCCGCGCTCGGCATCAAGCAGACGCTGCAGCTGCAGGCTCTTTTGGCCGTTCAGCATCGCGCCGACACCGCAGACCGGCTGCGCAGCGTCATCGCCGAGGAGGAAGCGCGAGCGCGCTTCAAATCCTTTGTCGGCAACGGCCGCGCCTATACGCGTGGCCCATGACGCAGCATCTCCTCTAGCCACTTGAACTGATCGCACGTCGCGGCAGCACCGCCGTCCCAAGGGACGGTGAACGGGATCTCTTTGCGCATGAACGATCTCAACGTCATCGACCGCTTCACTCAAGTCTTCAGCCGCTACATCGATTCCGGTTTCGGACTGTTGGCCGGCGACGTCGCTTTCCTGACGGGAATTCTGGTCGCGCTCGACATCGTCCTCGCCGGGCTGTTCTGGGCGCTGATGGGCGAGGAAAACGTCCCAGCCCAGCTGATCCGCAAGGTGCTCTACGTCGGCTTCTTCGCGTTTCTGCTCAACAACTTCTCCTCGCTTGCGGACATCATCTTCCGCTCCTTTGCCGGCCTCGGACTCAAGGCCAGCGCCGCCTCCATCACGGCTCAGGATCTGATGCGGCCGGGGTTCGTCGCCGACACCGGCTTCACCGCATCGCGGCCGCTGCTCGACAAGGCAGGCGAGCTCATCGGCTTCACTACCTTCTTCAACAACTTCGTCACCATCACCGTGCTGATGCTGGCGTGGCTGATCGTGCTGCTGGCGTTCTTCGTGCTCGCCGTCCAGCTCTTCATCACCATCATCGAGTTCAAGCTCACCACGCTCGCCGGCTTTGTGCTGGTGCCCTTCGCGCTGTTCGGCAAGACCGCGTTCCTCGCCGAACGCGTGCTCGGCAACGTCATCACGTCAGGCATCAAGCTGATGGTGCTGGCGATCGTCGTCGGCATCGGCTCCAACATCTTCGGCACCATCGTCACGCCGGCGACGGGCACGATCACCCTCAACAACGCGGTCGCAACCATCCTAGCCGCGCTAGCGGTGTTCGGCCTCGCCCTGTTCGTGCCCGGCATCGCCGCCGGATTGGTGACCGGCGCGCCGCAGCTCGGCGCCGGTGCGGCGGTCGCCACGTCAGCCGGTGCCGCCGGCGCGGCCGTTGCCGCCGGTGCGGTGACACTTGCCGGCCTCCGCCTCGGCGGTCGCCTTGCCGGCGGAGGCGTGCGAGCAGCGGCATCGCTCTCCGGCACGGTTGCCGCCGCGCATGAACAGGGCGGCATGCGTGGCGTCGGCCAGGCCGCCATCGCCAGGCCCGCAGCAGATTTGGCAAGCGGGGTAACCGCGCCAATACGCGACGCCTACCGCCAGGGTGCTGCCTACGGCTATCGCGCGACGTCGTCTGACCCCGGTCAAGGCGGCAACGGTCCAGGAGGCTCTCCACCATCCGATCCGCCGGCATGGGCGCAGCGTCTGTCGCGCCGTCAGCGCCTCCGCGATGCCGCCTTCGTCGCCAGCCAAGCCGTGCGCGAGGGCGACCGGCCCATGGGACCGGCCTCACCCGACCTCAAAGATGGCGGCAACGGGTGAGCGCAATGCGGTTCAAGCGGTCCACCCTGCGCTATGGCGAGAGCCCCGAGCCGGTGACGCCCTACCAGAAGGCGGCACAGGTGTGGGACCAACGCATCGGCTCGGCGAGGGCCCAGGCCCACAACTGGCGGCTCTTCGCCTTGGGCTGCCTGGTCGTCGCGCTGCTGCTGTCGATCGGCTTGATCTGGCTCGGCCGCAGCGGCACGGCCGTTCCGTTCGTGGTGGAGGTCGATCGCAACAGCGCCGTGCGGGCCGTCGGGGCAGCGACCGAGAACTACCGGCCGAGCGACGCCCAGATCGCCTTTCATCTGGCGCGCTTTATCGAGAACGTACGGTCTCTCTCGATCGATCCGGTCGTGGTGCGGCAGAACTGGCTGCACGCCTACGACTATGCCACCGACCGTGCGGCGCTCACCCTCACCGAGTACGCGCGCGACCACGATCCCTTCGCCGGCATCGGCCGCATCACGGTGGCGGTCGAGATCGCCAGCGTCGTGCGCGCCTCCGACGCCTCGTTCCAGGTACGCTGGCTGGAACGCACGTTCGAGAATGGCGCGGCCAAGGACGAACGCCGCTTCACCGCCATTCTGTCGATCGTCATCGCCCCGCCGCGCACCGCCGAGGCCGTGCGCAAGAACCCGCTCGGCATCTACGTGCACGGCCTCAACTGGTCGCAAGACCTCAGCCCCGGAGAGAGCAAATGAACGCTGCGCGCTGGGTCGCGGCCGCGGCCGTCACCATCCTCGGTGCCTGCGCCGAGCGCGTCATGGTGCCGGAGGTCATGCTCGACAATCTGGAGCAGCGCCGCGGCGAGCCGAGCAAGGATGCGACGCCCCGCGCCGAGACACCCCGCATCGAGACGCCCAGCGTCCAGTATGTCGAGGTGCCGACGCCGTTACCGCTGCCCGGCCAGCTCAAGCCCCTGCCGAAGAAGCGCGGTCCGGCAAAGGGGAAAGCAGCGTCCGGTACCCCCGGCAAGAAGATCGATGCCGCCAACACGGCTGCCAAGATCCAACCATCCTCGGATGGGTTCATCAACGCCATCCAGGTCTATCCCTACACCAAGGGCGCGCTCTACCAGCTCTATGGCGCGGCCAACCAGGTTACCGATATCGCGCTCGAGGCGGGCGAGAAATTGGTGTCCGTGTCGGCCGGCGACACCGTGCGGTGGATCGTCGGCGACACCACCAGCGGCGAAGGCAGAAGCGCGCAAGTGCACATCCTGGTGAAGCCGATCGCCGCCGATCTCACCACCAACCTCGTCATCACCACCGACCGGCGCACCTACCATCTCGAGCTCAACGCAACCGACAAAACCTATATGGCATCGGTGTCGTGGACCTATCCCCCGGCCGACCTCATTGCGCTCAAACGCGACATTGATCCGACCGGGACGGCGAGCGTCGATACCGGGCCGGATCCCGCGACATTCAAGTTCCGCTACCGCATCGAAGGCGACGCGCCATGGAAGCCGCAGCGCGTGTTCGATGACGGCAGCAAGGTCTACATCCAGTTTCCTTCGGGCTTGAAGCAGGGCGAAGCACCGCCGCTGTTCGTGATCGGTGGCGACGGCAAGCCGGCGCTCGTGAACTACCGCGTCAAGGGGACGACCTACATCGTCGATCGCCTGTTCGCCGCAGCCGAACTGCGCCATGGCACCGCCCCCCAGCACGTCGTGCGCATCGTACGCACGGACGCCGTCTGGAAGGAGCGCTCGCCATGACCAGCGAGCCTGGACCCACGGCGCCCGAAGAACATGGCAGACGGGACCGCGACCCGCTGGAGCTGCGGGCCCGGCCGCACCCCGTCACACGCATCAACCGCAAGCTCCTCGCCGGCGTCGTCGGACTGGGTCTTCTCTTGCTCGCGGGTCTCGTCATGGTGGCGCTCAATCCGCCGAGCTGGCGCGGCAGCGCACTGCCGACCGAACTCTATAATGTCGACAACAAACCGAAATCCGACAGCCTGGCGCGACTGCCCGCCACGTACGCCGACCTCGCCGCCAACAAGAAAGATGCGCCGAAAGCTCTTGCGGCGCCGCAGCTGACCGATCCCGACGCGGAGCGCTCCGACGCGGAGCGCGGGCGTTTGGCAAAGCAGGCCCGCGAATCATCGCCGTTCTTCCGCTTGTCCTTGAAATCGCCAGCTCCGGAGCAGCGCCCCGATCCGGTTGAACGGTCCGAGCCGGTTCCGCGGCCGCTGCCGGCGGATGGCCATGCATCGGCAGCCGCTGATCGAGGCCACCAATTGGAGAGCGGATCGACGGCGACGGATGCCACCGATCAAACCCGCAAGCTGGCCTTCCTGAAGGCCGGTCCCGAGAAGGAAATCTACAATCCACACCTCCTGCAGCGGCCGGCATCGCCCTATCAGCTGCTGGCGGGCACGATCATCTCGGCGAGCCTGGTGACCGGCCTCAACGCCGATCTGCCGGGCTTCGTGATCGCCCAGGTGACCGAGCACGTCTACGACACCGTTTCCGGGCGGCATCTGCTCATCCCCCAAGGCTCGCGGCTCATCGGCAAGTACGACAGCGTCGTCGCCTACGGCCAGGAGCGGGCGCTGGTCGTGTGGCAGCGCATCATCCGCCCCGACGGTTCTTCGATCGTCATCGACAACCTGCCCGCCACCGACACGGCCGGTTACGCCGGCCTTGCCGACGGCGTCGATCTCCACACGTGGAAACTGCTGAAGGGCGTCGCGCTCGCGACCGTTCTCGGCGTCGGGTCGAGCCTGGCTTTCGGGTCCGGCAGTGGCGACAGCGACATCATCCGCGCGTTGCGCGAGTCGACCGGGCAGACCACCAACCGTGCCGGCCAGCGCCTGATCGAGCGCGAGCTCAACGTGCAGCCGACCTTAACCGTGCGGGCGGGATGGCCGCTGCGCGTCATCGTGCACAAGGACCTCGTATTCCGCTAGCGGAATACCAGGTCCTATGCCGACTACAAAACTATGCCGAGTTTGGTCTGTGATCGGCAGATGAAGGAGCAAGAAGCATGAGTTTTCGAGGTAACGGATGTCGGCATAGCCGCCTCCTAGAGCTGG
>Ga0306920_100011501_pt1 | contig 11957 bp, 12 predicted proteins | sample flu12Cox44000170_FD_204666 | JGI IMG/M metagenome (GOLD analysis project Ga0306920, IMG submission 204666) | Lab enrichment of tropical soil microbial communities from Luquillo Experimental Forest, Puerto Rico - flux4day.12C.oxic.44.000.170 (v2)... | ecosystem: Environmental > Terrestrial >...
CCGAAGCTGAACTCGAGGAGGAACTCGAGGCAGAGGCAGAGGCCGAGGCGAAGGCAGAGGCCGAGGCAAAGGACTAAGAGACTCTTTGCAGGCGGTGTTACCGGCCGGATGATCCGGCTGGTAACACCGCTAGGGCAACACAAACGCCTACTACTGCAACGGCACTTAGGAGAGACCGCACAAGCGGTGCCGACGTGCGGCAGGAGTGAGCCAAGTTACGGCACCGAAGCGTGGACCGGCCGTCTCCCTCCTTGAGCTTGAGGAGAGTCAGGCCGGACCAAGGCCTTGCCTGACGCGTGCCGAGGAGTCAGAGCTCCCAGACCGTGAGGACCGTTTCGATCGGCCAGGGCTCGACCGCCCCCACGGTGTCCGCCCGTACCGAACCGACGTCCGCCAGCGCGGGCGTGAGCCGCTCGTCGCGGAAGCGCTCCCAGTCGGCTTCGCTGTCCCACAGGGTCACGATGCGCCAGCCACCGGGCATCGGCCCCGCCATGCGGATCCTGAACCCAGCAGGGAGCGAACCCTCCGGGTACAGCCTTTTCGTCAGAGCCGCATCCTGCTCGGCGGTCACGCCAGCGGCCTCACCCACTACCAAGACTGCCATTTCTACCCCCTCCTTACCTACGTCGGGACCGGATCGAATCTGGTCCGCCCAGCCTGCCCCGGCTCCCGACAGACTGACTATAGGCCCGTCATGTACGACAGGGACAGGTCTCCGCGCTCCCGCGAAAGCCCGGCTGTAGCCAAGTGCCGTTGCAGTATTAAGCGTCAACAGCAAGACGGCAGCAGGAAACGGCAGCAACTGCATTGCCCATAGGTGTCCACGATCGCCCGGTATCAACACTCTTACCTGCCAGAATGACCTTTATTGACTTTCTCGCCACTCGTTCACACCGAGGAGGTCACTGGCTCGATCCCAGTATCGCCCACCCAGCTCAGCGGCCAGTTGCGATCTTGTAACTGGCCGTTTTGGATCTTGGTGCAGCAGCAAGTGCAGCAGTGAGGTCTAGGAGTCCGAGTCGAGCCACTGACCGAGCTTCTCAAGTGCCTCGCGGGTGGCCGCCGAAGAAACCTCGGTGTAGATCTCCATCGTGGCAGCGATCTTGCTGTGCCGCAGGATGCGCAGCGCGACTCGCGGGTGGACGTCGAGCGCGGCCAGGAGCGACGACCTGATCCCAGGCCAGGCCGAGTACTTCTCCCCGGCGTAGGCCAAGACGAGAACCAGGACGAAGGCCGAACGGCGTCGCAGTCGCCGCGGAAGAGGCAATATGCAAAGCGGGCGGCTCGTCGCCGAGCCGCCCGCTAGGTCCATGTCGTCAGCCGGGTTAATTGTCAGAGGCGGGTCCCCAGCTCGGGTCGGCGCCAGAGTGGATCGGCGTTGGTGTGCCTCCGCCGGAGGGGATGGTCATGATAGTCGCCGTAGAGGAGTCGGCCGAGAACCGGCCGAAGGCGATCTGGTCGCCCTGGGGTGAGTACGCGGGGCGGGTATCGTGCTCCGCTCCCGGGAAGGTGAGTTGCTGGAGTCCGCTTCCGTCGGGATTCATAGTGTCAATTGCCTGCTCCTCCGAATTGCAGCAGTGTGTCGAAAAGGCGAGCTTCGAGCCGTCCGGCGCCCAATCCGCATCGACAGCCTCAAGCGCGGTCGGGGTGATCAGGTGAATGTTCGTTCCGCGTGCGCCCATCAGGTAGATCCCGTTCTGCACGCCGCCGCGATTGAAGCTCGAGAACGAGATCGTCTTGCCGTCCGGTGAGAACTCGGGCTTCACGTCGAAGTTGTTGTTCTTCGTATTATGTTGGGGCTGGGTGATCTGCGTCAGCCCGTGGCCATCCATCTTGACCGTGTAGATCGAGCACTCCTCCTTCGCGGAGTTGCAGCGCTGGAAGATCACCCGGCGTCCGTCTGGCGACCAGTTGCCCACCAAGTCGCTGTAGGCCGGATCCTCGGCGAACAGGAGGTGCTTGTTGGAGCCGTCCGCGTTTATCAGCCACAGACGCAGGGTCGAGAAGTCGGAGTTGTGCTCGGTGAAGACGAGCGTCGACCCGTCGGGCGACCAGGCTGCCGCGCTGTCCCCGCCCTGGTCCGAGGTGAGGAAGGTCAGCTGTTTCACGTTGAGGCCCGCCGGCGTCATCGTGAAGACGTTGTCGGTCCCGCCATACGTGAAGTCGGTAAAGGCGATCCTGCCGTTGCCGCCGGGGACGGTGGCGTGAGCCGGAGGTACCCCACCCAGCAGAGCTGCGATCAGCGCCGCGCCGGCCAGAGCCAGCAGAATTCTGAACTTGCTCATGGTGTCTCCTTTTCGGTAGCTCGGCCCGGCTAGGGCGACGTTCCCCAGTCGGAGTAGAAGACGCCGGGTTGATCGCTGATGATCTTGGTCATGCGGGTGCCGTCGGCATTCATGGTGTAGAGATCGCCACAACAGTTGTTCTTGTAAGCGAGGTCGGCATTTAGGACGATCTTCTTACCATCGGGTGAGTAGGTCCCGAAGCCTCCCTGATGCTTGGTGGGGAAGTGCGTCAGCTGCTTCTGCCCGCTCCCGTCGGCGTTCATGACCCATTGGTTGCTGCCGAACAGGCAGCAGAGGTCGGTGAAGATGATGTGCTTGCCGTCGGGCGACCAGTCCGGTTTGAACGCCTGCAATGCCGGGGCGGTCAAGCGCTGCTGGGCGCCGCCATTTGCGTCCATCACCCACACGGCCGAGAGCAGACCGTCCTGGTTTGAGTCGAAGGCGATCTTGGTCCCGTCCGGCGACCAGTCGGGATTGAAGGCATTCCAGACCGAGCCGGTCAGCTGCACGAGCGGCCCAGTGCCATCGGATTCCACCAGGTTGATTGCGCAGTTGACCGGCCCGCAGCGCGTGAAGGCGATCTTGCTGTCGTCGGGCGAGAAGCGCGGGTCGAGGTCGGCGAAGCCGGGATCGCTGAGCAACTGCGTCCGGCCCGAGCCGGTGGCATTCATCTCATAGATCTGCCAGTTCCCCGTCTGATCACCGGAGAAGATGATCTTCGAGCCGTCGCGCGACCAAGCAGGCTGCTCGGCATGGCCATCAGCCTCTTTCGTCACCTGCTTCTCCCCCGAGCCGTCCGGGTTGACCACGAAGATCTGCGGGTCAGGGCCCTGATCGGTCGAGAACGCGATCTTCCCGTTCACGCCCAGGAAGGTCGCCTTGGCTGGTAGTGCCGTGAACAACAGAAGACCGGCGCTTGCAGCCATAAGCACACACAGGCGCCGAGTACGCCGGCGGCGCACGCTGAAAGGAAATCTCATTGCCCAATCCCCCCCTCGGGATCCAGTCGCGAAGCAAGTCTCACCCGAGGCCATGCTTGTGCAGTACGGTCGCAGACGGCGTGGAGACGGCATGGAGCTTTACTTCTTCCCGACCCACGCAGTCCTGGGGTTGCCCCGCTGACTGAGCAGCATGACTGTGTTCCTTCTCCGGCGGCCCGTAAGTAACGTCGGCCGGGGCACATTCGGGGCACATGACCGCGAGATCTGCCCCGAACCAATGAGAACGTTCGAGATCTCAACTGCAGGCCAAAACGCGTGCGCAACAGGTTCGCCGTGGTCAGGAACACGCCTTCACAAGACCCGGCCTACAGGCCGGCTCACCCCCATATGGCGCTGACCTGCGACGCAGTAGCGCACCTAGTCATTCCGGGCACATTCCGGGCACATCTGCCGTGGCTCGGCCGAGGGACTGGCGAGGGTGTGCCTCAGATCATGAACGGTGGTGTCTGCGGGCAGCCCAGTCGCCACGAGCGCGGGCTTCCATAGTTCACGGTTGTAGTAGTCGCGCCGCAGCGAGGTTCCTCTGGGAGTACGGCGCATGTCTGGAGAGCGCAGGCGGCCGGAATTCACCGAGTTCTGCCTCTCCGCCAAGGACGACTGCCAGGTGCGGCGATCTGAGCTACAAGCAGATTAAGGTTTCTCGCCAAAGGTGAGCCAGACAAATCGAGCGTAACGGGATATCAGGGCAGACACGCGGACATAAGGCCTGAGTTCCGATTCAAACGTCCCTGTGTGTTAGGAAGTGGCCTGGTATCTGCCGTGAGTGCACCGGTTGACGGAAAGGGCACACTCGGCAACTGGTTCCGTCCGAGCGCCTGCACACCACAAGGCGAGTTGCCTTCCGCCACCCGGCGTGGCCAAAGGCTCAAGCCAACGCAAACCGCACGACCCATCAGGGCAGCGAAGTCCGGTACTTCTCGCGGCTGTACCGTTGCCCGGGTGGAAAGGGCGGAAAGAAAGAGAACAGCTGAGAGAGGTTCGCACGAATTCAGGGGCAACGCATGGTCAGAGCTGCCAGTCGGCTGGTTGCCGCAGCCGTGGTAATTGGTGTCCTTGTCGGGCTGCCGATAACGGAGGCGCGGGCGCAGCCTTCACGGAATTGGCCCACTTACCTTTATAACGGGGCCCGGACGGGCTACGACGGCGGAGAGAAGACCATCACGTCGTCAACGGCCCGGAAGTTGACCCGGCTGTGGGTCCACACCAGGCGCCGCCCGATATCTGCTCAGCCCATCCGGGTCAATGGCGTCGTCTATTACGCCTCCTGGAATGGTTACGAGCATGCCGTCAATGCCGCGAGCGGCGCTCAGCGATGGGCAGCCTTTCTCGGGGTGACTACTGACCGGCGCTGCGCGCCGACGAGCGTCGGCGTGGCCAGCACCGCCGCCGTGGGCATCATCAAGGTGCACGGTACCGCGACCCGGACGGTGTTCGTGGGCGGCGGCAACGGCAACTTCTACGCCCTCAACGCGTCAACCGGGCGCGAGATCTGGAAGACCCGACTCGGCAGGCCTCCCGGTTATTTCCTCTGGAGCTCGCCACTGCTCTACGGCGGCAGCATTTATGAGGGAATTGCCTCCCTCGGTGACTGCCCGTTGGTCCGCGGTGGGATGGTCCGGATGAATGCAGCGACCGGCGCGGTCCAGAGCAAGTTCTACACCGTGCCTCCCGGCTGCACCGGGGCCGGCGTGTGGGGGTCCCCGACGGCGGACGCCGCGACAGGCGATATCTACTTCGCGACCGGCAACGCCGGACCGTGCAAGAAACGCGAAACACTCGGTGTCGCGGTGGTCCGGACCAATGCTTCCTTGCATCTCCTCGGCAGCTGGCAGGTACCTTCCGCGAAGCTGCCGAACCACGACAGCGACTTCGGGTCTACGCCGACATTGTTCAGCGCTTCGATCGGCGGTGTCGTTCATCCGATGCTGGGCATACAGAACAAGAACGGGATTTACTATGCCTTCCGCCGCTACGCTATTTCCCGCGGTCCGCTCTGGCAGGATCGGGTGGGTTCCGGGACGGGAGATATATCTCCTAGTGCCTATGACGGGAATCTCTTGTTCATCGGCAGCGAAAAGACTCGAATCGGCCGCGTCACCTGCGCGGGCAGCATCCGCGCAGTGCGACCGTCAACGGGCAAGGTGGTGTGGGCAGACTGCCTGCTAAGCGGCCCGGTGCTCGGGGCGGTGACGGCAGTGCCCGGGCTGGCCTTCGTCGACGCCGGCAATACCGTGTATGCGGTCGGAACCAACAGGGGCACCATAGTGTGGAGCTACAAGGATACGCACGGCGGTTCTCGCTTCTGGGGGGCCCCGACCGTCTCCGGCGGCCGGGTCTACGTCGGCAACCGGGACGGGCGGCTGTACGCCTTCGGTATCTGATCGCCTCGGCCTGGAGGAACGGCGGCCAGCCTGGTAGACAACCCGAGGCGGTCGCTAGTTCGGCCTGGTGCCATTGAGGCTAGTAACGCGGCCGGACGTTTGTATACGAGCTAGGGACATTCAAGCATCTCCGCATGCTCTTCCCACAGGGACCTGGAGCGTGTCAACCGCTCGTCCGCCGTGGCGGAACTGGAAAAGGCCTTCGCAGCAGGCGGCGGACGGCCGCGCGTGACAGCAGCAGGACCAGGATCAGCAGGGTCACCGAGAAGAAGCCGCCGAGGCTGACACGGTGGCCGAAGACGAGGTGGACAGCCTCCAGGACCAGGAACTTGCTCCCGAACAGGACCAGCCAGAGCATGACTCCGGCAACCGCTTTGCCGGTCGGTGTCGAAGCCGCGCGGAATCTTTCCTTGACCCGGTTCTTGACCGCCACGACGATCTCCAGAACGCCCTTCAGCAGGACGGCCGTAAGCAGGGAGAGGGTGAAGGTCTCACTGAGCACCTGGGGAGGTACTCGATGAACAAGTTCAGGACGACCACGTAGACGAAGACGTCAACAATCGCTGCCGCGGCGTGCGGCTCCACCTGGTCGCCGGCGTCCTCGACCGCTACCGCGGCGTGCGGCTGTAGCTGATCCGCAGCGTCCTCGACCTGATCAGGCACATCATCACTGTAGACGGCGCCTCTCCGGGAGTGCCCGTGAGATTCGCTGACGTCTGACTTGCCATAGTGCGTCGTTGATCCGAGGATCCGAAACCGCGAAGCGGCCCGGGGCACATTCGGGGCACATGAGGCCGCGACCTGCCCGGAAGCGATGAGAACCGCTGAGATCTCAGCCGCACGTCAGGCTGCATGTTAGGTGCATCCTCCGAGGTCACGGAGACGCCTGCCCTAGACCCGGCCTACAGGCCGACTCACCCCCTTAGGAAGTTGGGCCAGCGATCCGCGGCACCGTTAGACCACCGTGACTGTTGCGACTCGCAGCTCCTGCTCGCGGCGGGAGTGTCCGTATCCTGTCGTGACGGTTCTCGGATCAGGCCGACTGCGCGGCGCAGGCGCGGGCTGCGGTCATGACAATCCGCGCTACTTCGCCTGCGCGCCCTTAGAGAACGAGCGTCATGCGCGGGGCTGAGGTCACCGTGAAGCCGAGCCTCTGGTAGAGGCGCTGCCCTGCGGGAGTGAGCTCAAAGGCGCAGAAGCTGGGCGCCGTTGCTGGCCCGTTGCGTCGTCGAACACCGTTTGCGTCACGCTGTCAGTCTGGCAGGCTCGCCCGCCCGCGCGGAGCTGACGGCCGCCTCGCCTGACTAGCTCTTACGCAGCGTGCCGACCGTTATGTGAGGCCAGCTCAGGTTGTTGAAGTTGAGCAGCACGGTTTGCGAGTACTGCAGCTGGGTGGCGGCCGTCTGTCCCTGGAGCGTCTCCAGCCAGAACATGGCGGTCACACTCGCAGCGACCGCGTTCGGGCCCTGCGGGCCGCCCTTGAGAAAAGCGGTGTTCGCCGTCCCGCCTCCGGGGACCGGATTGTCGGTAGTGGAGACGTGCAGCGTGATCGTGGACGTGATGTGCTGTCCCGCGATCGCCGCGTGCAGGACCGTGTTGGGGTTGTTGACCATGGCCTGGGTCACGCCGGTCAGCCCAGCGCCCGCCGTCCGGAATTTGCTCTGCTGGTTCAGCGTCTGTTCCGGGAAGTCGACGGTCTGGTTCGGGTGATTGATCGCGAACGGCTTGATGCCGATGTCGGGGATTGACGGGCCGGTCGCCGCCGTGCTGGCGATGCCCTGGAGCAGGACCGTCGTGCCGTGCGGGATCGATGCCAGGCGGATCACGGTCGGCGGCACGTTGGGGTCGCTGGTCTTCGGGACTGCGGCCCACAGGCCCGGTTCGATGTGCAGCCCGGCCTTCAGATTCGCGTCCGAGATCTGCTGCAGGTAGGTCAGGCCGAACATGTTGATGTCGGCTTGCAGCAACCCCCGGTTGGGTATCGGCCCGCTGATCGGAGAGAACTCGAGCTGCTCGGACGTCACGTTGAGCTCGAGGAAACGGTCCTGGCCAGACACGCTGTCCGGCCGCCAGATGACGTTGAAGCCCCGGCCGACCCACTTGCCGGCAAGCCCGGCCAGCGGACCCAGCGGGCTCGCGATCTCAGGGAACGGGTTCGCCACCGGGGTCTGGACAGCCGGAAGCGGTTGAAAGGAAAAGTCTGCTGCAAGGTCCATGAGACTTCCCTGCCCGAGTCGTTACCAACAAGCACTTTGATGTCAGCAACTACCATGCCATGCCCAACGCCACAATGGGGTCATTAACGAGCCTCGCCGCACCATCCGCTCGAGCCATTGGCGGCCGGGCAATCGCGATATAGCTTGGCTGCATGGATGAGGTGGCACAACAGGACATCACCGCGGCAGCGGCCGCGCACACCGAACTCGGCCGGGCCTATGACGTCCCGGTGGCCGAGGGGCTGGTCGAGAGAATCAGCACGGAGATCGACAGGCAGGTAGACGCCAGGCTGGCGCAGCGCGGCATGCCGCCCAGTTCGGCGGCATGGGCGAACGTCGCCATGGGCCTGGGCTCGGCCGGGCTGGGCATCGGCGCCACGGCTGTGGTCCTGCGGTCCTGGCCCGCCAGCGGAGTCGCGCCAAAGGCGGAGGTGGACCTGGGGTCGTTCCGGGCCTCGTTGATGACCACGACCCACTCGGTGAGCACCGGCCAGGTAATCCTCATCGCACTGATCTGGGCCGTCATCGCGGTCATCAACATCGTCTACGCTCGCCGCCGTCTAGTCCGGCCCTGAGCGGTACTGCGGCTCCTCGCCCGGAAGGGGTGATGCGCCCCGGGTCCTGCCTGATCGACACTGAGCACGCAGATACGGCCCGCGCGAGCGTAGGGGCGTTACCGGATAGCTGGGAGCAGGCGATGTTGGGCAGGGACAGGCGGCAGGAGCGGCGCGAGGAACGACGGGAAGGGCGCGGGGGCGGCCATGATGTGACGCATTACCAGATGCGTCAGCGGATGATCTCAATCGGAGATGACTACGTGATCGAGAACGATCGCGGCGAGCGCGTCTTCAGGCTGGATGGTAAAGCACTGCGGGTTCGCAAGACGATCGTGTTCGAAGACATCGACGGCCGTGAGCTGTGCAAGATCCAGGAGCGCATGCTGCGGGTCAAGGACAGCATGGAGATCGAGGATCCCGGCGGGCGCCGGATGGCCCTGGTTCAGAAGGCCATGATCACCCCGGTGCGCGAACGGTGGACGGTCAACCTCGAAGGTGGCCCGGACCTGCGGGTCCAGGGCAACATCGTGGACCACGAGTACACGATCGAGCGCGACGGGCAGCGGGTCGCCGAGGTGTCCAAGCGGTGGTTCCGGGTCCGTGATACCTACGGGGTCGAGGTGGCGCCCGGTGAGAACGACATCTTGATCCTGGCCACCACGGCGGTGATCGACACGATGGCCCATCCGGACCGCTAGTGCCGCAGGCCGGCCCGGACGCACAGCCGGACGCCAGATCTCGTCAGCACTTACTCCTGCCACGGCACCTGAGATAGCGGGTTGGCTGGGGCGTCGTCGCCACGTGTTCGTCCTGCTGGCGCCTGACCGGGAGGAACTCCAGTCATGCGCCGAGTCAGGAACTCCATCTGACCGCGCAGGGCTGCTACCTCGGCCGTCAGAGCCTGCAGCGCAGCGTCGCCGGACGTGCCCGCGGGACTTGCTGGCTCGCCGCCCGGTGACCCGGCGCCGTTGCCGCCCTCACCCAGCCGGAAGAAGCTCGCCAGGGAGCCTGCGAGCACTCCCAGGACGGCGACCCCGGTGATCATGATGACGACCGCCGCCCAGCGACCGGTGGCGGTCTTGGGGACAATGTCCCCGTAGCCAACAGTGGTCAAGGTGACGATGCCCCACCAGAAGGCGTCGCCGACCGTGGCGAACTCGGAATTGACCGGGTGCTCGGCGTGATAGGCGACCAGGGAGCCGAGAATGACGATCCCGATCGCCACCGCGGCCACCCGGCCCAGCCGCTCGAACAGGCGCCGCGCCCCCCGGCTCGCCATCACCAGGCGCGCCAGGCGGACCAGGCGGAGCAGGACCACGAACTCGCCCGCCTGCAGACCCGGGATCAGGAACCACGGGGCGGTGGCAACCACCACGAACAGGTCAAAGCGGCCGAATCCAGTGTACCTGTAGCGGTAGATATGGCGGAGGCGGACCACGTAGTCGACCACGAACACCAGCCAGGTGCTGACGCCGACCACGATGCCGACCGGACTATCGGGCCCCGGAACGACGATGAGCGGCAGGATGGCCGACACGATGATCGGCAGTTGCATCCAGGCCTCGTAGCGCTTCATGAAGGCGGCATCGCGGTCCGAGCGAGGCAGGCCCGGCAGAGGCTCTGTTTCGGTGGTAACGTCCACGAGCTTGATCGTGTCAGACGATCCGTTCCGGTACGCGGATTCTGCCAGGTACGAGAACCTTGCCGAGCGCTGGTGGCGGCCCTGATGCCGCGCCGTTCACCGCGACTCAGGCGCCACTAGGTGCACATGCACAACTTCAAGACCGATGCCCGAGCGGCTGTCACCGAGCAGCTTCGGCGGGGCGGGAGGGCGCCGGGTTTCACCCGTTGTACACGTGCCGTACATGTCACGTTCGCGATATGGGTGAAGTCCATCAACTCCGGCGGTATTGTCATCATCTGTGGAGGATCTGGTCTTTGCGGGCGACGTCAACGCCGGTGACGTGGTCGTCCTGCCCGGGGCCAGCAGCGCGGTCCTGGTCAAGACGATCCGCCTGGGCCAGGGCGGATTCATCTTCACGGTCGCACCGGTCGGCGACGATCGGCCTCAGGCCGAGCAGCTCGTCACCCTGAGCGCCGGGGCCCGCCTGCGCAAAGGGGGATAGCGCCAGGGGTCGGCGCCCGCCGCAGCTTGCCGATCAGCACGGCCAGCGACGCCGAGGCCAGGAGCATCGCCGTCGGCAGACAGAGCAGCAGTCCGATGATCAGCGTGTTCCTCATGGCCGCAGGTTACGGCTGTATCGTTCCGGAAACGTTACGGCAAGAGCTAGTACCATCATCACCGGAACGATCCTGACGCCCGGACTCGCCGCGAGGACGCGGGCGGATCGGCCCCGGACGAGCCCGGACGCGTAAACGGAAGCCTCATCGCCCCAACTGCGAGGGAGTCAGCTGGCGCGGAAAACACCAGGATCAGGGGTGCGAAGCTCAGTGAGTGATTGTGCCGAATGTCACATCGGAGGACCAGATTGTCTGCCAGGCGATCCCTTGTGCGGGGTCGGTCGCCGAAACGATGTGATTGTCGCCTTCATAAACGGCGACGTGATAGACGTAACTGTTCGGGTCCGAATTCACGTGGAAGAAGACGAGATCCCCACCCCACGCCTTGCGTTTACTTTCGCGATGGAAACGGAGGAACTGTGCTTCTGCTGTACGGGGGATTGACTTGCCGAAGCGGTGGTACACGTACTGGGCCAGACCGCTGCAGTCAAAGCCTGAGCTGGGGGAACTCCCGCCGTAGCTGTACGGGACCCGCCCGATGAACGACTCTACGTATGCGGCTGCCTTTTGGTTGAACGACAGCGTGTGAGCGCTCGCCGTTCCAGGGGAAAACGCCAGACCTACTGCCATCGTTCCGGCGATGGTGCCTACCTTATGTCGGACTGCCACTGTCCCGCTCCCTAGGGGTCTTCAGGATCGACTGAATGCATCGACCACAGGAGGGCGATGCCGGGCGGGCCGCTTCATGGTCGCGGCTGTGGCGCGACTGGCCCGCGTCACGCAGGGCAAGCGCTTATTCACGCTATGAGAAAAATGCCTGCGCAGAAACATCATGTGGGCACGATGATCAAAAAGTCCAGCAATTCTGGAAATAAACCCATGTTATGGGACACTTAAATCGGACTAGCGTTTCAGCAGTTACCAAGATTCACATATGTATCACAGAAGGATTTCAAGAGAATCACTTTTTGTGATTAGATCACGTCAAGATTGATGTCAACTAGTGGCTGGAAAACGCTTTTCGGCATTATTATTGCAGGTCAGAAGCATGCCGAGGCCAGCGTACGTGGTCAGGAGCTCCGTTCTGGGGCCTGACTCAGGCGCACCGTAGTGGTTACGAGCCAGTCCTGGTACGTGTCGAGGTCCCAACTGGTGAGGCGCATGATGAGCAGGTAGGTCTCGGCGGCGGCCAGGATGGTGCTCGTATCGATCAGCCAGTCCAGGTCGAGCACGGGATCGAGCAGCCCGTCCTCGGCCATCCGGGTCCAGAAGACGG
>Ga0306920_100011502_pt1 | contig 11957 bp, 12 predicted proteins | sample flu12Cox44000170_FD_204666 | JGI IMG/M metagenome (GOLD analysis project Ga0306920, IMG submission 204666) | Lab enrichment of tropical soil microbial communities from Luquillo Experimental Forest, Puerto Rico - flux4day.12C.oxic.44.000.170 (v2)... | ecosystem: Environmental > Terrestrial >...
CGCGGCCTGTCCGAAGCGACGAACGATCTGCTCGGCAGCCAGATCGACATGCTGTTCGATCAGGTCGTGACGGCGACCCCGCACATTCTCAACGGGAGTGAAAATGCCATCGTGGTCACGATCCCGCAGCGCGCCGCGTCGATTCCGGCCGTGCCATCGGCGGATGAGGCGGGGTTGCCGAAACTTCAAACGGTGGCTTGGACCGCCTTGTTCGTGCCCAAGCACACGCCGGCTCCGGTCATCGCGCGCGTCAATAACGCCGTAGCCATGACCATGGACGATCCCGTGATCAAAAGGCGGCTCGTCGAGATCGGCGCGGATATCCCGCCGCCCGACCAGCGGTCGCCGGAGGCCTTGCGGCAATTGGTCGATAGCGAGATCGACAAATGGGTCCCGCTGATCAAGGAAGCCAATATCGTGGCGCAATGAACTTATCGGGGAGCGGCCCCATGCGAGCCGCGGTATCGTGAAGCTAAATAACGAAGAAGCGGCCATGCGCGGGGGCGAATTCGGCCCGCTGCGGCAATGGGCGATTGAGCATCAGATCAAGGTTGGCACCTATCTCGGCGCGGAGGATTTCGTGCCGGTTACTCAGGCGCATGTCATGGCCGACACGGAATCTCTCGGGCGCTCCGGTGTCGAATGGCTGGAAGGCTGGGCGAAGCTTCCGCAGCGGCATCGGCGGGTCCGAGTTCCGACCATGACCGACCCGCGCGGGACCGATTTCGCCCAGGCGCAACGGCTCAAGCAGCAGCTGTGGATGCTCGATCTCGAACGCCGCGCGATCGCGGCCTTTGAAGCGCTTGGCGTCCTGATGACCGACACCTGCATCAATTATCAGACGATCATGCCGCCGGTCCGCGGCGAGCATTTGGCCTATGGCGATACGGGCGTGGTGATCTATTCGAACAGTGTTTGCGGCGCGCGCTCGAATTTCGAAGGCGGTCCTTCGGCCCTGAGCGCCGGCCTCACCGGGCGAACGCCGCGCTACGGCTATCATCTCGAGGCGCATCGTCAAGCGACATTTCTCGTCGAACTGTCATGGACGCCGCGCGCGCTGAACGACTGGGGTGCGCTGGGCGGCATCGTCGGCCGATTGGCGGGCGACTACTCGCAAGTGCCGGCACTGCTTGGTGTCGAGCGGGTACCGGGTCCCGACGAGATGAAACATTTCGGCGCCGCGCTCGCGAGCTTCGGTTCGGTTGCGCTTTTTCACATGGCCGGAATTACGCCCGAGGCGGCGCGTCTCGGCGATGTCATGCCCGCCGGACAAAACATAAGAACGCATGAAATTGGGGAGGGCGATATTCGCGCGCTGAAGGCTCAATACGCCAAGGACATCGGTGAAGTCGACCTGGTCGTATTCTCGGCGCCGCAGCTCAGCTTGATGGAAATGCAAATGCTCGCCGCCCTGCTCGACGGGCGCAGCGCCACAATTCCCTTGCTGGCGGTCACAAGTCCGCAGGTGAAACCGGATTGCGATCGTCTGGGCCTGACCGCGCGGATCGAGAACGCCGGTGGCACCGTGCTTTCGGGCATGTGCTTTTATCAAAGCTATGCTCGCGAAATGGCGGAAGCCAATGGCTGGCGCCGGCTTGCCAGCAATTCGGCGAAACTCGTCAATATCCTGGGCGGCTACGGCTATCGCCCGGTGCTTCTGTCGATGGAAGAGTGTGTCGCGGCGGCGTGCGCCGGCGGCTGCTTCTGCACGGGAGCTTGAGAATGGGGGGAATCTTCTATGCAGCCGCCGGTATGGGCCGCAAGGTGCAGGCGCGGGCGCTTGTCGCCAGCGACGGTTTCTCCGCACGTTACGATCTCGATCGCATCCGCGGCGTCTTCTCGCGGCCCGAACACAAGCTCGCCGGCGAAAGTTATCGCGGCCGCGTGCTCGTGCTGGACGCCGCCAAGGGCGGCGTCGCCACCGCCTGGATGTTGCATGAAATGAAGGCGCGCGGCGTGATGCCGGCGGCTTTGGTCTTGAACCGGGCCAATCCCATCATGGTCCAGGGCGCCGCGCTCGCCGACTTCACGATGATTTCGGGATTCGATCTCGACATCACCAAAGCCATACCAAACGAGGCCGAGGTGGAGGTCGATCCGGCGGCCGAGCGCCCGTTCATTCGTCTTCTACCGCCGGGCCCGGAACCGGCCCGCAACTCAGGCTGACGGCCTGGAGGCCGCGCTTACACATTCAAATTACTTCCTTCGACTTGTCGTCGATCTCGCCGTAGCGGCGCAGCGTCGCGGGTTTGGTGCCGGCATAGTGGCGCTCAAGGCCCGGAGCGATCTTGGCGTTCTCGCGCTCGAACAGGCTGTTGCCGTCAAGGTCGCTCTCGACCAAAAACGGACCAAACTTCTCCGCCTCAAGCACCCAGACGGCCTGCGCCAAGCCGAGTTCCTCGAGCCAATATACATTCACAACGCGCTTGATGCCGCGGCCGAGGAGCGCGCCGGTGCCGTAACCCACCGTGGTGAGATAGATCGCGCCGTTCGGTACAAAAAACTTGCGGTAGACCTCGGATGTCATGCCGCCTTTGCCGATGATGATGTTGCATCCGGAGAGCCGGAACCAGCCGTCGAGCCATTGCGCGAAACGAAATGAAGCCGTCGCGGTCACTGCGCCGACGGTGTAGCTGCCGTCGGGATTGATACTTGCCGCCGGTGAGCAGTGGAAATTGGCGATGCCGAGCGCCTCTCTTGCCGCCGGCATGCCGAAACCGTCGCCGATGGCGCGCTTATAGACGCCTTCGCGCGCGGTAAAGAGCCGCCCCGTCAGATAGGCGACCGAACCGATCTCCAGTCGCCGCAGCTCGTCGGTGCGGGCCGGGAGATTAAGGTGAACGGTTTTTAAGTCGCTCATGCGCTATTCCGCCGCCGCCGCGGCCTGTCGTCCCCATTCGACCGTTTCGCGGCGCATGTAGTCGGTGAACCACATCGGGTCGGTACGGAACGCCGCGTTGCCGTGGGCCGAAATGCGCGCGCAGGCGCGGCGCGAGGACAAGCAGAACATGTGTACCGACATCGGCATGCCGCCGGTGTGGCAATAGCCGGCCTCGATATGGCAATCGATCACCATCGAGGAGCCGACGAAGCCCATCGCGCCCATGCCGATGCTGTTGCCGAGTTCCTTGAATTCTTCTTCGAGCGCGGCGATGCGCGGGTCCGGGTTGCGCGAGCCGACGATCCGCAAGCAAGACGCCTGTTTGCCGAGCACCATGCTCGTGTCCTTCGAACCGCCGAGCCCGATTCCGACGATGGCCGGCTGGCAGGCAAGACCGCGCTTGCCGAAACCGACAAGCGTGTCGAGATAAAATCGCTTGATGCCGTCGATGCCGTCGCCGGGAAACAGCATGCGATAATCGGTGCCGAACAATCCCCCTTTGTGCACCGTGGTCAGCTCGATCCAGTCGGCGTCCGGATGAAACGCGTATTCGATCTCGGGCGCGTTGATGCCGACATTATTGTTGTGGTCGGTGCGCCACAACGGATGCACGCGGTTGGGACGAAGCGGCACGGACGTGGTCGCTCGCGCGGTGGCGCGGCGCAACGCCGCTTCGAGCGCGACCGGTCCGCTCTCGATCTTCGCCTCGTTGCCGATTTTCACGTACCAGCGCGGCAGGCCGGTATCGCCGCACATGGCGCGGCGGTCTTCCTTCGCCGCTTCGTAATTTTCCAGCATCGCCTTGATGACGAATGCCGATAGGTCGCCTTTCTCGGTGTCGGCGCAGCGGCGCAGGCCTTCCAGATAGTCGTCGGGGATTTCGATAGCGGCCTTCGCCATCAGGTCCTCGGCGGTGCGTTGAATCGACGCGAGAGGAATCATCATTTGCCTCATTCGGCCGCGATCGAATCGCGCAGCAGCGTCTCGCCGGGCTTCACATGGGTGAAGAGCACGGGCTCGTCGGCGATCTCGATCCGCCCAGCCTCCTGGCGCGCTACCGTAAATGTTGAGGTCGAGAGATCGCCCGGTTCCGGGAAATCGGAGCGATAGTGCGCGCCACGCGAATTCTCGCGCCGCAGCGCCGCGAGCGCAATGACCCGGCTGATCTCGCACAGCGAGCGCAAGTTGAGCCAGTCGTGCCAGGTCAAATTGAAGCGGCGATCGCGGTCGGCGACTCCGGTATCGAGGAGTTCCGCTTCGATGGCATCGAGCGCCGCGATGCCGCGTTCCATTCCGGCGCGATGGCGCACCACGCCGACGTCGTCCCACATGACGTCGAGGAGTCTTTCGCGTAGCGCGTTGAGATTGCCCGGCTTGTGCGAGAACGGGTGCTCCGTGCGTTCCAATTCGGCGCTAAGCACATCCGGATCGGGAGCACGATGGCCGCAATGCTCGGCGATCCAACGCGCCATCGCGTCGCCGGCGATACCGCCGAAGACGGTCGAATTGGCGACGCCATTGCCGCCGAGCCGGTTGGCGCCATGCATGCCGCTCGCGTCCTCCCCGGCGACAAAAAGACCAAAACGCTCCGTCGCCGTGTTCACGTCGCAGACAACCCCGCCCATAAAATAGTGCGCGGTGGGCACCACTTCGACCAGGCCGCCGGCGAGATCGAAGCCGCAGTCGCGGCAGCGGTCGACCATGCCCTTGAATTGTCTGGCGACATTGGCGGGGCCGAGATGGGCCATTTTGATATAGACCCCGCCGTGCGGCGTCGTTCGCCCCGCTCTCATCTCCGCATAGATGGCGCGGCTGACGACGTCGCGCGTGGCGCGCTCCAATTTTGGATCGTAGTCGCCCATGAAACGGTGCATGGCGCCGTTGAGAAGATAGCCGCCGGCGCCGCGCAGGCCCTCTTCCAGCACCGTACCGGTCATGCGCGTGTCGGGGCCTGCTAGCAATCCGGTCGGGTGGAATTGCACCATCTCCATGTCGCGCAGCGGCAGGCTCAGCCGCAGCGCCATCGCCAGGCCGTCCATGCTCTTGTCGCCGGACGGCGTATGATAGCGATACATGGTGGGGCCTCCGCCGGTCGCCAGCAGCACGGCCTGAGCGTTGACGAAGCGGAAGACGCCGCTGCGCATATCGATCAGAAGGACACCGGCGAGCGCGCCGTCCTTGGCGGGGATCAAGGCAACGGCGCGGTGCTCCTCCAGGCGGCGGATCGGTCTTGCCCAGACTTGTTCCATCAGCCGGTTGATGATCTCGATGCCGGTGAGGTCGCCTTTGTGCACCGTGCGGTCGAAGCTTTGACCGGCGAACGCCTTACCGTGCAGCGTGCCGTCCGGGTTGCGGTCGAAAAAACAGCCGATCTCGTTTTCCAGCTCGCGCACCCGTTCGACGGCGGTCGAAACCAGCGTCCAGGCGAGTTCCTGATGCGGCAACCATTTGCCGCCCTCGATCGTATCCATGAAATGCCGCTCGATCGAGTCGCCGGGATTGAGCGCAACATTGTAGCCGCCTTGCACCATGCGCGTGCAGCCGCACTTGCCGAGCAAGCCTTTGCTCGCGACCGTGATGTCAAGTTCGAAGTTCGCCTTGTGCGCATGCAGCGCGGCGAACAGCCCGGCGCCGCCGGAGCCGAGGATCAGAATGTCGGTCTTGAGATGTTCTATGCTCATGCCGCCCTCAAAACACGCGCACGAGGAACGCGAAAGCGACCATGGCGGACACGGCAGCCGCGAGCGTAGCAAGCTGCTTTTGCCCGTCGCGCCAATCGAGATTCTCGATCAGGAGGACGCGCAAGCCGCCGAGCAGATGGACGGTGAACAAGAACACGAGAGCGACCTCGGCGAACTTCACCAGGGGCCGATCGGTCCAGCGCAGAAAATTCTCAAATCGCGCTTCACCCTCGATAGCGAGACCCAGCACCAAAAAATGCAACGGCAAGAAAATCGCGAGCGCAAGCCCCGAGATCCGATGAACCATCGCGGCCAGCCACAATGCGCTGCCGCGATGCTTTAATTGCCGCACGGTCACGGCAGCACCACGGCGACTACGGCACGAATGCCAAGCGCGGCCAGCAATAATCCGAACACGATCGCGCAAGCGCCGGCGCGCCGCTCGCCGAGCGGCGACCATTCGTGAAGGACATTGCGCAGGCCGATCGAGGCGTGAATGGAGACCGCGGCCACGAAAAGTCCGTAGAATGCGGCCCAGGCAATGCTGCCGCGCGTGCGCGAAAGCACGTCCGCCGCCAATAGGCCCTGACGCGTGGCGTAGAAGATCACCGCAATGTGGACGACCACGAGCGGCGCCATGATCGCTGCGGTGGCGCGCTGCCAGACATAGAGCCGCACGTTCATGCCGTGATCTCGCCGCTAAAATAAGCCGCCACCGTGCGCCGCTTGAGTCCAGCAATCGCGGCGGTCGGATTGAGCGCCTGCGGGCAAAGCTGCTGACAGGACTGATGCGAATGGCAGGCGTGGCAACCGCCGGAGCCGGATATTGCCTGCAAGCGCGCAATATTGCCGCCGTCGCGCGCGTCATTGACCAGCGTCCAGGCGCGGGTGAGTGCCGCCGGACCGAGATAATCGCCGTTCCAACGCACCGTGTCGCAGGCGGAATAGCAAATGCCGCAATTGATGCATTCGATCGCGGCGTCCGCGGCCATGCGTTCGGGAGTGCCGGGCCTGATTTGAGCGATCGCGTCGTGGCGCGTTTTGGTCGGCGCGAAAGCGCCCTTGGCCTCCTGCCACTTTTCGAAGAACGGCCGCATGTCGGTGGCGAGGTCCTTGATCACCGGCAGGTTTTCGAGCGGGCCGATTTCGAGGCGGCCGCCCTGGGCCACTTTGGCCACGTGCGTGCGGCAGGTCCAGCGCGGTTTGCCGTTGACCGTCATGGCGCACGAGCCGCAAACGCCCACGCGGCAGGCGAAACGGTATGACAGTGTCGGATCGATGTGGCGTTGCACGAAAGTGACGACATCGAGCACCGTCTGGCTTTCGCACTGCGGCACGCTGTAGGTCTTGTAGCGGCCGTCCTCTCCGCCGCGCCACAGCGAAACCGAAAGTTCTGAATGCATGCGGCCAGTTCTCCTTGTGGGCGCATTTTTTGCGATGCGCGTCTTTGCCCTTATTCCGCGCAGTTTAACAAGTGAGGTCCCGGCGCTCAAAGCCGGCCGCGCCGTTTCATCATGGAGCCGCCGCGAGGTTGAGCGCTATAATTGCGGGCAATGCAACGGGAGGAACGGCAATGGCCGGGCTTGAGCTTAGTTATGTCCATGGCGTGAGCGATCAACCGCTGATCGGCGAAACTATCGGGCGATTCTTCGACAATGCTTGCGCAAAATGGGCCTCGCGTCCGGCGCTGGTCGTGCGCCATCAGAAGGTCCGGCTCAGTTACGCCGAGCTGCAGCAAGCGGTGGACCGGCTGGCGGCCGGCCTTTTGACGCTCGGCCTGCATCCCGGCGACCGTATCGGCATCTGGTCGCCGAATAACAGCGAATGGGTGCTGACCCAATTCGCTACCGCGAAGGCCGGGCTTATCCTCGTCAACATCAACCCGTCCTATCGCATCGCCGAGCTCGAATACGCGCTCAACAAGGTGGGCTGCAAGGCGCTCATCCTGGCCGAGCGGTTCAAGACTTCTGATTATGTCGGCATGCTGCGCGAACTCGCGCCGGAACTCGGCCACGCCCAGCCGGGCAAGCTTGAATCGCCGCGCCTGCCGGCGCTGCGCTCGGTTATTCTGCTCGGCGACGGCTGGCATCCGGGGACCTTCCGTTTCTCCGAAATTCCGGCGCGCGGCGACGCGGCGGAAACGCAGCGGATTGCCGAGCTTGGTCCGCAATTGCAGTTCGACGAGCCGATCAACATTCAGTTCACGTCGGGCACGACGGGATTTCCGAAAGGCGCGACGCTGTCGCATCACAACATTCTCAATAATGGATTTTTCATCGGCGAAGCCATGCGGCTTACGCCGGAGGATCGGCTGTGCATTCCGGTGCCGCTCTACCATTGTTTCGGCATGGTGCTTGGCAATCTGGCTGCGGTCACCCACGGGGCCTGCATGGTCTTCCCCGGCGAAGGTTTCGATCCCCTCGCCACGCTTGAGACCGTGGCCGAGGAACGCTGCACTGCGCTCCACGGCGTGCCGACCATGTTCATCGCGCAACTCGACCATCCGGAATTCGGCCGGTTCGACCTTTCATCGCTGCGCACCGGGATCATGGCCGGCTCGCCATGCCCGATCGAGGTGATGAAGCGCGCGGTCGCCAAAATGAATCTGTCGGAAATCACCATCGCCTACGGCATGACCGAGACAAGCCCCGTCAGTTTTCAGAGCTCCACCGAGGATCCGCTCGAACGCCGCGTCTCGACGGTGGGGCGCATTCAGCCGCATCTCGAGGTGAAAATCGTCGATGCGAACGGCCGCATCGTTCCGGCCGGCACGCCCGGCGAGCTTTTGACCCGCGGCTATTCGGTGATGCTCGGCTATTGGGGCGATGAAGAACGCACCCGCGAGGCAATCGACGCCGCGCGCTGGATGCATACCGGCGATCTTGCCACCATCGATGCCGAGGGCTACTGCAACATCGTCGGCCGCATCAAGGATATGGTCATTCGCGGCGGCGAGAACGTCTATCCGCGCGAGATCGAGGAGTTTCTCTACCGCCATCCGAAAATCCAGGACGTGCAGGTGATCGGCGTGCCGGACGACCGCTACGGCGAGGAAATTTGTGCTTGGGTCAAGCTGCGCCCCGGCGTCAGCGCGAGCGAAGAGGAAGTCCGCGCCTTCTGCCGCGATCAGATCGCGCACTATAAGGTGCCGCGCTACGTCAAATTCGTCGATGAATTCCCGATGACCGTCACCGGCAAGATTCAGAAATTCATCATGCGCGAGCGTACCATCGCCGAACTCGGACTCAAGGCGCAGAAGACGGCCTAACTCCGATTCGTCATCCTGAGGAGCTCGCGCCAGGCGCGGGCCTCGAAGAATTGCTCAAGCTTTCGGCCATCACCCTTCGAGGCTCCCCCGACAAAGTCGTCGCACCTCGGGGTGACGGCATTGACGCTCAAACCTTCACCTTCTCGTCCTCGATCACGCGCGCGACCGCGGGACGCTTGAGCAGCCGGTTCTTGTGCGCGGAGTAGTTCTTAAGCTCCGCCATCGGCAGCTCGCGCCGCACGCCCCAGGTGTAAAAAACAAGCGCGTAGGGATCCAGAACCGAGTAACGGTCGGAAAGCCATTCGCGGCCCGCCAGCATGCCGTCGATCTGCTTCAAATAGGTGTGGAAGGTCTTCAGTCCCATTTCCTTGATGCCGGGAAACGCCGATGTATCGGCGGTATAGCGTTCCGGGCGGCCGACATGCGCATGCGCCGGATGCACACTGGTGGCAAAGAAGCCGATCAAGGACAGCGCCTTCGCTTCAGCCGAACTATCGACCGGCCACAGCCCGAACCGCTTGCCGAGATAGGGCAGGATGGCGGTGTTCTCGGTCAGCGGCTCGCCGCTGTCGAGGCGAAGCGCCGGCACGCGGCCGAGCGGATTGATCTTCAGATAGGCCTCGGTGCGCTGCTCGCCGCCGCCGAGATCGACCTTCTTGGCCTCGTATTTCTCGCCGCCTTCCTCCAGCACGATGTGCGAAGCCATCGAGCAGGCGCCCGGAGCGTAGTAGAGCGTCAACATGCAATATCTCCCTTCCTCACATTGGGCCACGGCGAGCAACTGGTCGCGAAGTCTCTTCGCCTTGGCGGTGAGGAAGACCTGCACCTTGCGGCGATCGCGTCTGGCGCGCGCGCCGCGGCCCGCGCGATCCAGCCTTGCAAAAGATCGGAGCCTAAATCTTGGTGCATACCTCGGTGCGTGTTAGGCTGGGCGGAAATTCCTTAGCATCATAGGCATTTCCCCGAGAGGGAGAAGGCCGTCATGACGAGCGACGCGAATCCGCAATGGCCGGACCTGCCGTTTGCGGCGTGGAGCGACACTTGCGAGACGCTGTCGTTGTGGCTGCAGGTAGTCGGCAAAGTGCGCATCGCATGCACGCCGCTCATCAATCATTGGTGGAACTGCACGCTGAAGGTCACTTCGCACGGCCTGCTCGCGCCGGCGATGACTTATCGCGGGCGCACATTCGACGTGCTTTTCGACTTTACGCATCATCATCTCCACGTCGAGACGAGCGACGGGCGTATCGAAACGCTGGCGCTCGAGCCGATGGCGGTGGCCGATTTCTACGCGGCATTCATGCAGGCGCTGCGCCGGCTCGGCATTGACGTGCGCATCTGGACCATGCCGTGCGAAATCGAGAACGCCATCCCGTTCGAAAAGGACCGCACGCACGCGCAGTACGATCCCGCTTACGTGCAAAGGTTCTGGCAGGCCGTGCTGCAGGCCCATCGCGTGATGACTGAATTTCGCGCGCGTTTCATCGGCAAAGCGAGCCCGGTGCACTTTTTCTGGGGTAGCTTTGACCTAGCGGTTACACGGTTTTCCGGCCGCAGAGCGCCTCCGCCGACAGGCGCGACGCCGAATGTCGCAGCCTGGGTCATGAACGAAGCCTACTCGCACGAAGTATCGAGTTGCGGTTTCTGGCCAGGCAACGGCGGCTATGGCCGCGCCGCGTTCTATGTCTATGCCTATCCGGAACCGGCCGGCTACGGCAATACGAAGCTAAAGACCGCCGAAGCCGCTTACGACACCAAGCTCGGGGAATTCATTCTGCCCTACGATGCCGTGCGCCGGGCAAGCGACCCCGATGCGCTGCTGCTCGGCTTTCTGCAGGAAACATACGGAGCGGAGGCCGATCTGGCGAAATGGGGCGCTGCGCTCGAGCGTAACAGCGAAGCCTGATCCCGGAAAAGTGGATGCCGGTTTTCGCAAAAGATCATGCGCGAATAACAAGGCCGACGCGAAAATAGCGAATCAACCAGCAGCCATTTCGTGTTAGCCGCCAAACTCGCGCTGCACCAGCGCCGCTCCCGCGGCCATGGCTTTCATTTTGCCGAAGGCAACCGCGCGCGGCAGATATTTCATGCCGCAATCCGGCGCCACGACCAGCCGATCGGCCGGCGCTTGATCGTCGTCGGCCCGCACCCGCGTACGTGTTTCGACAGCTTTTCGCGGTCGATCAGCCATTCAGGCTGCGGATAGGAGCCGACAAGGGACGTTGGCAGCAGCATTTGGCCAGTAGCATTCGTGCCGAGGCGGCCCGGCCGGGAAGCGCAGCATCGCGTGCTGCGCCGCGCCGGGTGAAGGGATCACATGCGTTTTATCCCAATGCCTTCTCGTAGGGAAAGATGACGGCGCCGGTTTTCTCGTCAGCAGGCGTGACCACCGTCTGATAGCTCATGCCGCGCCACGTCTCAAGATTCGCGGCGTCGGTGATGCTGTGATACTGCACCTGCAGCATCCCGGATTTAGTCCATTCGCCGTTTTTGCCGAATCTCAGATCCGACACCATGATCGTGTTGAACGCATTGCCCCGCATGTAGTCGGCGAGCTTGTCGTCGTAGACGCTCTTGGTCGCCTGGATCGCCTGTTGCAGCACCTGCATATAGGCATAGCCCCAGCCGCCGAGATAGTAGCCGAGCGGATCGACGCCTTGCGCGCGCGACTGATAGGTCTTGAAGAAGTCGGCCGCAGGCGCCATCAATTTCGGCGACGGCACCCAGGTTTCGTAGTTGATGATGCCGTTGAGCTTGGACTTGAGCTTGTCCTTGAACGCGGTTGCCTGCAGGCCGACCATGCCGCCACCCATCATCTTCGGCTTTAGGCCGAGTTCGTTGGCGGCTTGCAGCATGCCGACCGAGCTCAGCGGATAGGAGCAGATCACCACCATATCCGGATTGCCCGCCTGAATGGCGCGGATGATCGGCGTGAAGTCGGTCGTGTTCGGCGGATAAGTCTTGTCGTAGATGAGTTTGAAGCCGTACTTTTTCACGTTGTTTCGCGCGCCATCGGCACAATTGCGCGCAAACTCGGCGTCCTCGCTGGCGATGGCGATGGTTTGCGGCTTCGGACTCTGCGCATCCGCCACTTGAAAGAAGCCCTCGGTGAACGACTCCTTGGGTG
>Ga0306920_100011503_pt1 | contig 11957 bp, 11 predicted proteins | sample flu12Cox44000170_FD_204666 | JGI IMG/M metagenome (GOLD analysis project Ga0306920, IMG submission 204666) | Lab enrichment of tropical soil microbial communities from Luquillo Experimental Forest, Puerto Rico - flux4day.12C.oxic.44.000.170 (v2)... | ecosystem: Environmental > Terrestrial >...
TGCCCGGCGCGCGCGACACATTGATCGGCGACGCCAACGTCGATGGCACCGCGTGGATGTACGCGGTCGCCGGACTTCATCCGCTGTGGACGCACTACGACTACCCGGTGCAGCAGGGTCCGGGCTATGACCGGTTCATCTTCTGGGCCTATGCCGATGACGCGGACACCGATCCGCGCGTCGCGGAAGCAGTACGGGCGCTGGGGATTCGGTATGTAATGACGAACTCACACGTGGTTCGCGAGTTCGTCATGCCGGAGGGCTTGGTGTCGCTGGACAAGTCGCGTTCGTGGGCGAAGATCTACGACAACGGCGACGCCCGCATATTTGAGTGGCGGGGCTAGTGGCGGGGTTAGGGTGCGAGTCGCCGGGTACGGCAGTGCGATCGGACCGACAGACTACTGTCAGTACAGCGGCTGAACAGAAGGGGTGACGACGGTGAGTACCAGCGCCGATGACGACAACATCGAGATCATCAACGGCCGACACGATGCCCGCGACGAGCAGGACTCCGATGAGCGCTCGGTGACCGACCTGGTCGAACAGCCCGCGAAGGTGATGCGAATCGGCACGATGATCAAACAGCTTCTCGAAGAGGTTCGCGCCGCCCCGCTGGACGACGCCAGCCGCAATCGGCTGCGCGAGATCCACGCCACGAGCATCCGGGAGCTCGAGGATGGGCTTGCACCGGAACTCCGTGAGGAGCTCGAGCGGTTGACGCTGCCGTTCGGTGAGGACGCGACGCCCTCGGACGCCGAGCTGCGGATCGCGCAGGCGCAGCTCGTCGGCTGGCTCGAAGGACTGTTCCATGGCATCCAGACCACGCTGTTCGCGCAGCAGATGGCCGCTCGCCAGCAACTCGAGCACATGCGTCAGGGCGCGTTGCCGCCCGGACTGCACTCGCCGGGGCAGGCCGGCGCACCCGGCCAGTCGGGCACCGGGCAGTACCTGTAGCCGAGGCGCGGTGTCCGTAACCGATTCGACCGCACACGGGGTGCGCAGCGACGAGGTCAGCATCCACACCCACGACGCCTGGGTGGAGTTCCCGATCTTCGACGCGAAATCACGGTCGCTGAAGAAGACGTTCCTCGGCAAGGCCGGCGGCACGATCGGGCGCAACACCAGCAACGTGCTGGTGATCGAGGCGCTGAAGGACATCACGTTGTCGTTGAGCACCGGCGACCGCGTCGGGCTGCTGGGACACAACGGCGCCGGGAAGTCGACGCTACTGCGGCTGCTGTCCGGGATCTATGAGCCCACCCGGGGTAAGGCCATCGTAAACGGCCGTGTGGCACCAATTTTCGACCTCGGCGTCGGTATGGATCCGGAGATCTCCGGTTACGAAAACATCATCATCCGCGGGTTGTTCCTCGGCGAGACCCGCAAGAAGATGCAGTCGAAGATCGAAGAGATCGCCGAGTTCACCGAGCTCGGTGAGTATCTTTCGATGCCGTTGCGGACGTACTCCACGGGCATGCGGGTGCGCCTGGCGATGGGCGTGGTGACCAGCATCGACCCCGAGATCCTGCTCCTCGACGAAGGGATTGGGGCCGTCGACGCGGAATTCCTCAAAAAGGCGCAGACACGGCTGCAGAACCTCGTCGAGCGTTCGGGCATCCTCGTTTTCGCCAGCCACTCCACCGAGTTTTTGGCACGGCTGTGCACGACCGCGATCTGGATCGACCACGGGTCGATCAAGATGATGGGCGGGATCGAGGACGTGGTCCGCGCGTACGAGGGCGAAGAAGCCGCGCGCCACGTCGCAGAGGTCATCGCCGAGATGGCTCGGGGATGACCGATGAGCCACGTCTGTGCGGTGCTCGTCACGCATCGCCGCCCCGATGAACTGGCGAAGTCGCTGGACGCGATCACCGCACAGACCCGCCGGCCCGACCACGTGATCGTCGTCGACAACGATAACGACGAGCACGTCTCCGACGTGGTCACCGGCCAACCGATCCCTTCCACCTACCTCGGCTCGCGCCGAAACCTTGGTGGCGCAGGAGGATTCGCTCTCGGCATGCTGCATGCGCTGGCTCTCGGCGCCGACTGGGTATGGTGTGCCGATGACGACGGGCGACCCCAGAACGAGGCTGTGCTGGCGAATCTGATGGCATGCGCCGACAAACACGGCCTGGCCGAGGTGTCACCGATGGTGTGCGACATGGACGATCCGCGACGCCTGGCGTTTCCGCTGCGGCGCGGCCTGGTGTGGCGACGGCATGTCGGCGAGCTGCGCACCCAGGGCCCCGGCCAAGACCTGCTGCCCGGGATTGCATCCCTTTTCAACGGCGCGCTGTTTCGCGCGTCGACTCTGGACGTCGTCGGTGTCCCGGATCTGCGGTTGTTCGTGCGCGGCGACGAGACGGAACTCCACCGGCGGTTGGTGCGCTCAGGATTGCCGTTCGGCACGTGCCTTACCGCCGTGTACCTGCACCCGCATGGTTCCGATGAATTCCGGCCGATCCTGGGTGGGCGGATGCACACGCAGTATCCGGCCGATCCCGTGAAACGGTTCTTCACCTACCGCAACCGCGGGTACTTGCTCTCGCAGCGCGGGCTGCGCAGGCTCCTGTTCCAGGAGTGGGTCAGGTTCGGCTGGTACTTCCTGGTGACCCGCCGCGACCCCGCCGGGCTCCTGGAATGGATCCGGCTGCGGCGTCTCGGACGGGCGGAGCGTTTTGGCCCACCGCCCGGCACATGATGGCCCGGCACACGAGGGGAGGACCCGTGATGATTCCAGCCGGAAACCAGCTCAACGACGACGCCGCGCAATCCAAGACGTTCCGCCGCGCGGTTGCCGACCTGACCGACGGCCTGCGGCGACACCAGCTGTGGCTGCACCTCGGCTGGCAGGACATCAAGCAGCGGTACCGCCGCTCACTGCTGGGCCCGATCTGGATCACCATCGCCACCGGCACCACCGCGGTGGCGATGGGCGGGCTGTACTCCAAGCTGTTTCATCTCGAGCTCTCCAAGCATTTGCCCTACGTCACGTTGGGGCTGATCGTCTGGGGGCTGATCAGCGCGTCAATCCTCGAGGGCGCCGAGGTGTTCGTGGCCAACGAAGGGCTGATCAAGCAGCTGCCTACCGCCCTGTCCGTGCATGTGTATCGGCTGGTGTGGCGCCAGGCGCTGTTGTTTGCGCACAACATCGTCATCTACGTGGTCATCGCGATGATCTATCCGAAGCCGTGGTCGTGGGCCGATCTGTCGGTGATCCCCGCGCTGGCGCTGATCATGCTCAACTGCATCTGGACGTCGCTGGTGTTCGGTATCGTCGGCACCCGGTTCCGCGACATCGGCCCGCTGCTCAACAGCATCGTGCAGCTGTTGTTCTTCATGACGCCGATCATCTGGAACGACGAAACCCTGGCGCGGCAGGGCGCGGGCCGCTGGGGCAAGATCATCGAGCTCAACCCGCTGCTGCATTACCTCGACATCGTCCGGGCCCCGCTGCTTGGTGCGCAGCAGGAACTGCGGCACTGGCTCGTGGTGATCGTGCTGACGGTGATCGGCTGGATCCTTGCCGCGTTGGCGATGCGCCAGTACCGCAGCCGCGTGCCGTACTGGGTGTAGCAGCGCGGTCACGCGGTCGGCCGTCTCAGGTTCACGCCAGCTCGAAATAGCGCAGCCAAAGGTAAAGCGCCGCAACCACGATCGACATTACCGTGACGGCCACACCCTTACGGCTGAACTCCCAGAACGAAATCGGGCTGCCGGATCTGCGCGCGATACCGAGCATGACGACGTTCGCGCTGGCGCCGACCGCGGTCAGGTTGCCTCCAAAATCGGCGCCCAACGCCAGCGCGAACCACAGTGCGTGCTGATGGGCTTCTTCGGACACGCTCGCTGCGAGCGCGGCGACGATCGGAGTCATCGTCGCGACATACGGGATGTTGTCGATCACGCCGGACACCGGCGCGGATACGACGACAATCAGCAGCACGGTGAGCAACGCGTTTCCGCCCGTGGCATCCGTCGCCAGTTGTGCCAGCCGGTCGATGACTCCGGTTTTGACCAGCGCGCCGACCATGATGAACAAGCCGCCGAAGAACAGCAGGGTCTCCCATTCCACGCTGCCGAAATAGTCGGACTTCTCAAGGCCGGTGGACAGCACTAGAAGACCCGCGCCTAGTAGCGCGACGATCGCGGGCTCGACGTGCAGCACAGAGTGCGCGATGAACGCCGCGAACACGGCCACCAGCACCGCGCCGGACTTGACCAGCAGCACCGGATCCCGGATCGCCTCGCGCTCCTCCAGCGACATGACGTCGGCCACCCGCGCCGCGTCGACGTCGAACGAGCCGCGGAACAGCCGCGGCAGCATCACCACGTACACGGCCATCACGATCACGACAACCGGCAGCGTGTGAATGAGAAAGTCGTTGAACGACAGTCCTGCCCGGCTCGCAATGATGATGTTCGGCGGATCGCCGACCAACGTGGACGCGCCAGCGATATTGGATGCGAACACCTCCGCCATCAGAAACGGCGCGGCGCGAACGTTGAGCCGGTCGCAGACCAGCAGGGTCACCGGCGCGATGAGCAGGACCGTGGTGACGTTGTCCAGAAGTGCCGACGCGAACCCGGTCACAACGACCAGCAGAATCATGATCCGTAGCGGAGATCCCTTGGCGCGCTTGGCAGCCCAGATCGAGATGTATTCGAAGACGCCCGTTTTGCGCAGCACGGACACGATCATCATCATTGCGAGCAGCAGGAAGATGACGTCCCAGTCGATGCCTGTCTTGCGGGAGAAGAAGACGTCGTCGGACGAGACGACCCCCAGCGCCGCGACGACCGCCGCGCCAGACAGCGCAACCAGCGTCTTGTTGACGCGGTCGCTGGCGATGAGCACGTAGGCGACCACGAAAACCGTGATCGCGATGACAGTCATCGGGCTGCTCCTGGCCGTAGGGGAAGAACACCGACCAGGCTTCCCGGCACACCAAACAATGAACCTACTGTTTGAGTGCGGCGGCCAACAACCGCGGCGCGGTGATCACCCCTTGCAGTTCACCGCCTTTCATCACTGCCAGCAGCGGGCTCCGGTGCCGGGCCATGATGGCGGCCACCTCGACGATCGTGTCGCTCGCGTCGACCGTCGGCACATCGAGCAGGTGTTCCGGGAGAACATCGCGCACCGTCTTCTCACCCAACTTGTCGGCGCACCGGTCTGCCATCGACTCGTTGAGCACACCCGCGAGCGACGGGTCGTCCTGCACGTAGCCGGGCACGATGAACCGCACGACCTGCGAGGCCGGCAACACCGCGGTGGGACGACCGGACGAGTCGGTGACGACGATGCCCGGAAGCCGGTGCTCGGCAAGTAACCGGGCCGCATTCAGCGCGCCGGAATCCCCGGTGACCACGGGAAAGTCCTCAGCGATGTCGCCTGCATGCACACCTGCACGATACGACCGACGGGAGTTCACTGCCGCGGCGTCGTCCGGGCGCCCAGCCGCACCAAAAACGGCGCGGTGAGGCTGTGCAGCACAAGGCTCAGCGTCACCGTCACCACGACGGCCTGCGTGATCAGCGGACCCTGACCGATCTCGCCCTTGCCGATCACGAGCAGGCCCAACACCAGCGTCCCGATTCCGCGTGGGCCGAAACAGCCCATGAACAACGTGCTCGACAGTGGCAGTCCTGAGCGCACCATTGCCACCAGCACCGCGACGACGCGGACCGCGAACAACACCAGAACCCCGAATACCACGACGCGCCAGCCGACGTCGCGCCACACCTGGATCACCGCGAAGCCGCCGAACATCGCGAACACCAACAGTTCAAGCAGCTCACCGACGGCGTCGGACACCTGGGTCGCCATAGAACTGTCGCCGGACGAGGCCCAGGACGAGACCCAGGACGAGATCCCGGCATACGCCAGCCCACCGGCGAAGGCCGCCACAAAGCCGCTGGCGTGCGACTCTTCTCCCGCCCAGAAGCAGGCCAGTGCCAACGCCAGCGTCGCCAGCTGCGCCCACGTGTCGCTCATCCACCCGCGTCGTCGCGATCGGACGATGACCGCGGTTCCGACCACACCGATCACACCCCCGAGTGCGACGGAAACGAACTCGGTGCGCAATGCGAACCAGGCCCAGCGGGCCGGCTCCGGATGCCGCTGTTCCGACGCGACGGCCAGCGCGGCGAGCAGCGCCGCGAGCGCGAACCCGTCGTAGAAGCCGCTCTCTGCCGATAGCGCGTGGCGAACCCGTTCGTCCAGACGTCGATCCTCGAGCACGGCTTCGATCAGCGCGACTTCGGTGGGCGCCACCACGACCGCGAGGCACACCGCCTCCCACAGCGGCAGCTTCGGCAACAGCAATACCGCGATGAGCGTCCCCAGCACGACCGTCACGGGAATCCCGATCGCGAGCAGCCGCAGCGTCAAGCGGCCGCGGATCGCCCTCATGTTCAGCCGAGCCGCCTGGTTGAACAGGATCACGGTGAGGGCTAGCTGTGCCAGGACGGTGAAACTCGTGGCATCGGCGTTCGGCACCTCGATCAGGTCCAACCACGCTGGACCCAGCACCACCCCGAACGCCGCGAAAATCAATGCCGGCGCCAGGTACCGCCGTCGCACCAGCCCGGACACGACCGCGTAACCCAGGACAAGAAGCGTAAGGACGAACGCGGTCTCGGTGTGCATCAGCGGTAAGGCTCGCACATTTGCCGTTGCTCTTCGCGCAAGCGGCTCATCGTCCGCACCCTCTATGCTGCCGACGTGGCCGAGCCGCTGATATCACCCTCCCTTCCACTGAAAACGCAGGCGGTTCGGTTCATCGTCACCGGCGGGCTCGCGGCGATCGTCGACTTCGGGCTCTATGTGACCGGGCTGGCGGCAGGCCTCAATGTCAATGTGGCCAAGTCGCTGAGCTTCATTGCCGGAACGATCACTGCCTACCTGATCAACCGGCGATGGACCTTCCAGGCGCCACCCAGCAAGGCAAGGTTTGTCGCGGTGATGCTGCTGTACGCGCTGACTTACGCGGTGCAGGTCGGCATCAACTACCTCTTCTATGTTCAGTTCGCCGACCACACCTGGCGTGTGCCGGTCGCGTTCGTGATCGCCCAGGGCACCGCGACGGTGATCAACTTCATTGTGCAGCGGTCCGTGATATTCCGGCTGCGCTGAGGCGGCGATGGGATAAGCCGCGACACTGAAATGGCTGTGCGAAACGCCGGGCAGACGTCGCAGACGTTTCAGTTTGGTGTTCCAGCGGGCCGAGTTGCGACGAAGCCCCGGCGACCGCACATCAGCTGAGGCGGACATGCCGACCGGTAGGCTGACCGGCGATGTTTTCCACCGACCTGCCGACCACGCTCACGCACCTGACCGGGTGGGGCCGCACCGCGCCGACAGTGGCGCGGGTGCTGTCCACGCCGGACCCCGAGCTCATCGCCAAGGCTGTCGCCCGCGCGGCCGACGGCGGCACGCGCGGCGTCATCGCCCGCGGCCTGGGCCGCTCCTACGGCGACAACGCCCGGAACGGCGGCGGCCTGGTGATCGACATGACTCCGCTGAACCGGATCCACTCGATCAGCGCCGACACCCGGCTGGTCGATGTCGATGCCGGCGTGAACCTGGACCAGTTGATGCGGGCCGCGCTGCCGTTCGGGCTGTGGGTCCCGGTTCTGCCCGGCACCCGCCAGGTCACCGTCGGCGGCGCCATCGCCTGCGACATCCACGGAAAAAATCACCATAGCGCGGGTAGCTTCGGCGACCACGTCCGCTCACTGGAACTGCTCACCGCCGCCGGCGACGTCCGGCACCTGACCCCCGAATCGGAGTTGTTCTGGGCGACGGTCGGCGGAAACGGGCTCACCGGCATCATCCTGCGCGCCACGATCGAGATGACACCCACGGAGACGGCCTACTTCATAGCCGACGGGGACGTCACCGCGAGCCTGGACGAGACGATCGCGTTGCACAGCGACGGCAGTGAGGGGAACTACACCTATTCCAGTGCATGGTTCGACGCGATCAGCGCACCGCCGAAGTTGGGCCGTGCCGCGGTGTCGCGGGGCTCACTTGCACGCCTCGACCAGCTGCCCAAGAAGCTGCAACGCAATCCGCTGAAATTCGATGCGCCCCAACTGTTGACGCTGCCGGACGTCTTCCCGAACGGACTGGCCAACAAGTACACCTTCAGCCCCATCGGCGAGCTGTGGTACCGAAAGTCGGGCACCTACCGCAACAAGATTCAGAATCTCACTCAGTTTTACCACCCCCTGGACATGATCGGGGAATGGAACCGTCTGTACGGACGAAACGGATTCCTGCAGTACCAGTTCGTCGTTCCCACCACTGCCGTCGACGAGTTCAAGAGCATCGTCGAACACATCCAGAAGTCGGGCCACTATTCATTCCTCAACGTGTTCAAGCTGTTTGGCGAGGGCAACCAGGCGCCGTTGAGCTTCCCGATCCGCGGCTGGAACGTGTGTGTGGATTTTCCGATCAAACCCCGACTGGCCGACCTCATCAAAGAACTCGACCGCAGGGTGCTGCAGTTCGGCGGGCGGCTCTACACCGCCAAGGACGCCAGCACGACCGCCGCGACCTTCCACGCCATGTATCCGCGGATCGACGAATGGATCGCCGTGCGCCGCAAGGCCGATCCGCACGGCGTGTTCGCCTCCGACCTGGCCCGACGCTTGGAGCTACTGTAAATGCTTGACGCCCTGGGTAATCCGCAGACCATCCTGCTGCTGGGTGGCACCTCCGAGATCGGCCTTGCGATCTGCGAGCGCTACCTGCGCACCGCACCGGCGCGCGTCATCCTGGCCGCGATGCCCGGCGACCCGGGGCGCGATGACGCCGTGGCACAGATGAGGGCCGCGGGCGCACCGGCCGTCGAGCTGATCGACTTCGAGGCGCTCGACACCGAGACCCACCCGAAGGTGATCGACGAGGCCTTCGCGAAATCCGACGTAGACACGGCGATCGTCGCGTTCGGGCTGCTCGGAGACGCCGAGGAGCTGTGGCAAAACCAGCGCAAGGCCGTGCAGATCGCCGAGGTGAACTACACCGCGGCCGTGTCGGTCGGCGTGCTTCTTGGGGAGAAGATGCGCGCGCAGGGCTTCGGCCAGATCATCGCGATGAGCACGGTCGCCGGTGAGCGGGTAAGGCGATCCAATTTCGTATACGGCTCCACGAAGGCCGGGCTCGACGGCTTCTACCTTGGTCTCGGTGAAGCGTTGCGCCCCTACGGCGTGAGGGTGCTGGTGATCAGGCCCGGTCAGGTCCGCACGCGGATGAGCGCCCACATCAAGGAAGCGCCGCTGACCGTCGACAAGGAGGACGTCGCCGAGTTGGCGGTTCGGTCGGCGGTAAAGGGCAAGGATTTGGTGTGGGCGCCGCCGGCGTTCCGCTACGTGATGATCGTGCTGCGTCATATCCCGCGGCCCATTTTCCGGAAACTGCCCATCTAGATGCGCCTGGCGCCGGCTCCGGTGAGTCTCGTTCCACAGTTGCGCGTCGTCGGCCACATGCTGATTGCCGCCGGCGTGGCCGTCGTGGTCAGCGTGGCGTCGCTGAGCGCGATATCCCGCGTCGAATGGCCGGCCTACAACTCGTCGAACCAGCTACACGCGCTGACCACGGTCGGTCAATTCGGCTGCCTCGCCGGACTATTGCTCGCGGGCTGGCTGTGGCGCCGCGCCCGAACCCGGGTTGCCTGCGCCGGTGCGCTGGTGTTTCTGTCCGCGTTCTCGGTGGTGACCCTCGGCATGCCGCTGGGCGCCACCAAGCTGTACCTGTTCGGCGTCTCGGTCGACCAGCAGTTCCGCACCGAATACCTGACGCGGCTGACGGACAGCGCCGCGTTGCACGACATGACCTATTTCGGGCTGCCCCCGTACTATCCGCCGGGGTGGTTCTGGATCGGCGGCCGGGCCGCGGCGCTGACGGGCATGCCGGCGTGGGAGATGTTCAAGCCGTGGGCCATCACCTCCATCACGATCGCGATCGTGATCGCATTCGTGTTGTGGTCCAAACTGATTCGCTTCGAATTGGCGCTGATTGTCACCACCGCGACCGCCGCGGTGACGCTTGCCTACTCGCCGGCCGAGCCATACGCCGCGATCATCACGGTGCTGCTTCCGCCGATGCTGGTGCTGGCGTGGTCCGGCCTGCGCGGCGGGGACCGTTCCGGCGGCTGGGCGGCAGTGGTCGGTGTCGGCATTTTCCTCGGGTTCGCCGCGCTGTTCTACACGCTGCTCGTCGCCTACAGCGCCTTCACGATCGTGATCATGGCCGCGGTCGCGGTGGCCGCTCGCTGGCGACAACGCCGCCGGTTCGATCCGCTGCTGCGACTGGCCGTCATCGCGGTGATCGCCGCCGTGATCGCGCTGATCGGGTGGCTGCCGTATGCGCTCGCCGCGATCAGCGACTCGCCCGCCGGCACCGGCACCGCGCAGCATTATCTGCCGTTGGACGGCTCGCAGCTGTCGTTCCCGATGCTGCAGTTCACGCTTCTGGGCGGGCTATGCATGATCGGCACGCTGTGGCTGGCTGTCCGCGCCCGCTCGTCGACCCGCGCCGGCGCGCTGGCGATCGGCGTGCTCGCGGTCTACGCGTGGTCGCTGCTGTCGATGCTGACCACGCTGCTGCGCACCACCCTGCTGTCGTTTCGGCTGCAGCCGACGCTGACCGTGCTTCTGGCGGCCGCAGGCGCGTTCGGGTTCGTGGAGGTGACGCTGGCGATCGCGCGCCGGTACAGCAGCCAACGGGTCGTCGCCGCCGCCGCAGCGCTCGGCGCGGTTGGGGCGCTGGGCTTCAGCCAGGACATCCCCAACGTGCTGAAGCCCGACCTCGTCGTCGCTTACACCGACACCGACGGCAACGGGCAACGCGCCGACCGCCGACCGCCCAGCGCCGGCACGTACTACGCCGAGATCGACCGGCGGATTCGCGAGGTCACCGGCAAGCCGCGCAACGAAGTCGTCGTGCTCACCGCCGATTACAGCTTCCTGTCGTTCTACCCGTACTGGGGATTCCAGAGCCTGACGCCGCATTACGCGAACCCGTTGGCCCAGTTCGACAAACGTGCCGCCGAGATTCAGCGGTGGGCCACCCTGAAGACCGCAGACCAGTTCATCGCGGCGCTGGACGCGCTGCCCTGGCGACCACCGACCGTGTTGCTGATGCGCCGCGGCGCCAACGACACCTACACGCTGCGCCTCGCCTCAGATGTCTACCCCAACCAGCCGAACGTGAAGCGGTACGAGGTCGCGTTCGACAAGGCGCTGTTCAACGATCCCCGGTTCTCTGTGACCACCGTCGGACCATTCGTGCTGGCCATCCGCACGTGACTCCGCCCGCGGCCACGGCTGGCGAGAGCGTCTTCGACGCGTCGAGCACTAACATCACCCCCGTGACGGGCGGCGGCGCGGGCAACTACCGGACCGCGCGGATCGTGGCGGTCCTCGCCGGATTGCTCGGCGCCGCGCTGGCCCTGGCCACTCCGCTGCTTCCGGTCAGGCAAACAACCGCGCAGTTGAACTGGCCGCAGAACGGCGTGTTCTCGAGCGTCACCGCGCCGCTGATCTCGTATGTCGCGACTGACTTGACCATCACGGTCCCGTGCCGCGCGGCCGCGGGACTCGCGGGACCGCCGGACCCGAACAAGACGGTGTTGCTGTCCACGGTGCCCAAACAGGCGCCGAAGGCGATCGACCGGGGGTTGCTGATCGAGCGGGTCGGCGACAACCTGCTGCTCATCGTCCGCAACACCCCGGTCGTCACCGCGCCGCTGAGCCAGGTGCTCAGCCCAGCTTGTCAACGGCTGACGTTCACGTCGGCGCCCGACAAGGTCACCGGCGAACTCGTCGGGCTGGTCAAGGGGCCCAACACCGACAACCCGGGCGCGCCCCTGAAAGGCGTCCGCGACGGCTACGACTTCCGCCCGCAGATCGTCGGCGTCTTCACCGACCTGTCTGGCCCCGCGCCG
>Ga0306920_100011504_pt1 | contig 11956 bp, 14 predicted proteins | sample flu12Cox44000170_FD_204666 | JGI IMG/M metagenome (GOLD analysis project Ga0306920, IMG submission 204666) | Lab enrichment of tropical soil microbial communities from Luquillo Experimental Forest, Puerto Rico - flux4day.12C.oxic.44.000.170 (v2)... | ecosystem: Environmental > Terrestrial >...
CACCTAGAGATGGCAATTTAGTTCCCCACTGAGCCCGCTTCAAAATTTCGGCTCCATGGGACCGGACGTGCAGATTTCCCGCAAATATGGCTTATCCGGCCGGTAGCTTTACCCCCCGCGCGGCGGGAGTAGGGGCTCGCGCATGTATTTGCTACCGCCCAAAAGCGGGTCGCGGCCAATCCTGGCCGCGACCGGAAGCATCAATCCCACAACATCGCCCACCCCATCACCAGCGACGGAGTAGGCGATGTGCAATGTCCTGGCACAGAGCGGATTTCGTCTACCGCCCCGGCAGCAAGGACGCTTTAGTTATGGTGGTCTTTCTGGTGTTCGTTGGCCTGACAGACGTTGTCCTGGTCGTCCTTGTCGTCGGTTTCGTGGATGTAGACAGCGACACATCCGTTGGTACTGCCGCAAATCAGTGAGCCGACAGTTGGGCTCCCGGGCCCGGCGGTGGTGTTGGTATCGCCACCAGTCCCGACCACGGCAACTGGCGCCACCTGCGGGACGAAGATCGTGTTGCGTTTGCAATCGGCTGCCACCGAATGCGAGCCGGACGATTGCGGGATGGTCTCGATCAGGACACTGGTTCCGTCGATTACGCCGAGCACGGCCCCGGTGCCGAGCGGCGAGTCAGCGGGTTTGATTGCGGCGCTGGAGCCCGTGTAATAGCGATTGTCCCCAGGGTTGAACCACACCTCATCGGAGCCAGTAATGCCGCCGATATTGGCATAATTCTTGGTCTCCGCGTTGATGACGAGTGTCGTCGTGCTACCCGGCAGGTTACTCGGGGTGCAGCCCAGCAGAAGATTCTCATGCGCACCAACCGTGGCGCCATTCGGTCCGCACTGGTTGAGCGGCACAACGCCAGTGTTTGTGCTCGAATCGAATGCGCCGATCACAGCGGTCGGCGTCGACAGCGTGGTCGGATCGATCACCAGCATCCCGCCGTCGCACTGGTTGGACCCTGTAGAAAACGGTACGCAACCTGCTGGAACGTTGATTTGCGGGATCGATACATAGAAGCGCGCAGTCTTGGGCTCCCATGTCGGCTGCTCGATCGACAAGCCAAGACCAGTTGGAATGATTGCAGGATCAACGGTAATCTTAGTGATGATGACGACGTTACTTATCGAGGCGTCGCCATTCGCCCTGAAGAGGGTGCCGAACGGCGGATCCTCGGCGTTGTTCGCAGCGAGGAGCAGTTTGCCGTCCGTCGTCAACGCCATTTCGTCAACTCGCGTGCTGCCGCCGGTAGGGATCGACTGTTTGATCGCCGAAGCGGTCGGCGCATTGAGATCGATCACTTTAAGCGTGCTGTCGCCGTCGCCGGCATAGAGCCAGCGGCCGTGCGATGTGACGCCATCAGGTCCGGATATATTGTTGTTCACCGTGCCGTTGGAGTTAAGCATGATCCCGACGAAACCAGGGATCGTTCTCTTGAAGGTGTTGTTTTTCGTGTTGATGATGTCGATACCCGCGTTCGAACGGTCGCCCAAATAATATTCAGCGCGATCCGGATTGGCCCAGCTGATGTCGAACGACCGCAGCGGGTTGCCCGGTATTTGAACCGCGGTCAAGCATTCGGTCTGGGTCGTCGTCGGCGCCCCCGGTCCGGTGCAGGGAGCGGCGAGCGTAACTCCGGTCGCGGCTAGAGACAATGCCGCCGACAGCGGTGCCGGTCCGCAATATTTTGTGAGTAACGCGCACGAGATCCTATGCTTTTGAAGCATGTCGTCCTCCCATCTCGTCTAGTTTCGAGTCAGAACGGATCGAAGCACCCGTTCCCGACTAGAAAACATATCAAACGGGTACCTAGGTCAATACATTTCGGACGTGTTTTTTGGCAAAGCAAGGTGATGTAAGTTTGCTGTAAGGATCTCCAAGTGCTTTAAGCTTTGTTAGCCGCTGATCTCCGAAATTAGGCCGTTTGAGTTTTCTTCGGAGACCGAAATTGCACGCAGCGATCCTCTCTATCGTCGGCTCGTCGGCGGTCTAGGCTTGGCAGCATCGGCCCAGGCGGCACCGCTCGCTCCCACTCCTATCCTCGCGGCAAACGTGGTCACGGTAAAGGGTTGGCCAAACTGGTAGTGGGGCTGGCAAGGTGGATCAGGCTGGGGCCAGGACCACGAGCGTCGACGCCGTCGCCGAGCATGGGGCTTTGACAGCAAAACAGCTCGAGGCTAGATGAAGCCCTATCGCGGCCGGCCGATTACGCTTGGCGCTGCGGCTGACGTGCGGCTGATTGTGTGGTGCCGGGGTTGCGGTCATCAGGTCGAGCCCGACCCGGAGGATGGCTGCTCGGTACGGCGCCGACACCAGCGTCCTCGATTGGCGCGAACGGCTCGTTTTGTTCCGGCGCGAGCGGTTCAGCCGCGTCTGATTGCCGGCGGGAGGCCCCGGACGGCTGTGCCACCTGCGGCAAATCCGCCTCGCACCGCAGGTAACAGCGCCCAAGAGTGGCAGAAACCCTCGGAAGTTTTACACCGCGGTATGAGTTCTCGTGTGGCGGAGTGAAACCTCACAGGCAGCGGGACTGGTCCGAGGCGCGCCGGCGTGGGTTGACGCCGGCCTCTCAACGTTCTGCAGGCACGCGGAACATCGCGAGGTCTGGTGGACCGAGACCCCGCTCACCGCGCCGCGTGCCGGGAGGCGTCCAGTCATAAGGCACTGGCTGCGCTCGGTAGACCACGTTCGATTGAACCTTCTTGCCTGCGGGCCCGAATGGCTGTGGGCCGAAATATGGGCTCACATACTCCCAGACGATCTCACCGGCGGACGTGATCTGGAAGAAGCGGCCGTTCATACCCTCGTTGATGAAGGTGTTGCCGTTGGGCAGGCGCCGGGCATCGCTGATGAACGAGCTGTAAAAAGTCCATTCGGGGGCATCGCTGTCGCTGCCGGTATACTCCCAGACGATCTGCTGCTTGACAGGATCGATCTCCAGCGCGTGCGAGCCGGGGAAGACTTTGAGCCTCGCTGAGGGGAAGCCTGCCTCGCCCTGATTGTCGAACATCAACAGGTTACCGGCGCCGGCAAGGCCCTCGGGAATGAGATGCGGATCATGCTGTCCACTGACCTGATCGATGATCGACGGCAAGCGGCGCGGGCCTTTTGGCGTTGGCGGATAGGTGGGGCCCAGCCGCCACACAACATGTCCTGTTGTCTTTTCGATGATGATCGTGAGATTGGCTTCGCGCGAGCTGATCACGATGTTGTCGGGATCGAAGCGCGCATCGCCGTCGCGGAACCAGTGGTTACGACCGAGGGGCTTCATGCTGTTGACGTGCAGGTAGTCGGGAATGTTCGATTGCCGGACCAATGCCAGCGCCTCAGGGGTGAAGCCTAATTCGTCAAGATGGTCGCCGGCGATCCATTTCCAAACGATCTCGCCATTCGGTGTGACCTCGTAGATCGCGTCGTCGAGCTGCTTTGGCAGTGCAGAGCCCGGGATCTGATAGCTCAATATAGACAGGATCAATGTGTCGCCGTTGGGAAGGCGGGCCCAATCGTGATGCTGCTGTGCCGCGCCCCCCGGCGCGGTCTCGCCCCATTGCCAAACGATGTTGCCATCCCAATCAAGCTCACCGATTGTCTTGTTCTTGAATATAGCCGGTATGCCCGGGATCATGCCGGTCTCGCTGCCGGTCATATCAGCGAGCTGGACCATTACGTGCCCGCGCGCGTCGCGACCAACGCCGGGTCGAGCATGCCGCTCGGGAAACCCCGATGATCCCAGCGATGCACCTCGTTGCCTTCCATGTCGATGAGGTGTGTCTTGTCATCGCTGCCGCTGAACAGGACAAAGGCGTTGTAGGCCTTACCGGGATCGTAGCGCGTCACACCCGTGGGATAGATGCTGGGTCCGGCATGGACAATCGGCGCGCACCAGATGGCGACGAGAAAAATGCCCAGCACGAGGGGCCTTCGTCGCATGGTCTGATCACCTCCCTCTTCCGTCAGGGCGACTACCTGCTCGCCCATCGCCCCTGGTTGACAGGGTCTTCGCCCGAATTACGACGCTGCGCCAAATTCTACCCGCCGGCGGCATTGTCTGCCCCGGCACTAGCGCAAGTCCAGCCCGCTTATCTTCCCCGTTCCCGTTTTCGGTCAACTGGCGCCCGCGCAGCTTCCGCGCCGCGATGCTCTCAAGGCGGGGCCGCTGGAGATAGTACCCTCGACGCACCGCTCGGGTGTGGGCCGCTCGGGCAGGAGCCGCTGGAAGACGCGCCGCGGGACCCACACCACGCCGCGTGATCGCGCTTCGCTCCCGTTCGCCTTGAGGGCGACCCAACCTCGCCCGAAGGGTTGGGAACCGGAGCCGGCCCGCGCTATCATGCTGCCGGGCGGTCAGATCCTCGAAGAACCGCACCAGGGAGAGCCGGATACGACCACAACCGGAAGAAGGCGCGCGACGCCCTAGGACACCGATCCGGCGCTCTGACGAGACGCCGCGACCTTCTGTTGGTGCTGATGGCCGGCATGATGGGCGTGCCAGCCGTTCGCGCGCAGCAGCCGATGTCGGCGATCGGCTATCTCAGCGTCGGATCTCCCGAGACTGACAACATCCCTGGACGCCTGGGCGCCTTCCGGCGGGGCCTGGGCGAAGCCGGGTATGTCGAAGGCCAGAGTATAGCGATCGAATACCGCTGGGCCGAGGGTCAGTACGATCGGCTGCCCGCCCTGGCGGCCGATCTGGTACACCGCGGAGTGGCCGTGATCGTCGCACAGAACAACACGACGGCACTCGCCGCCCAAGGGGCGACTTCGACCCTTCCAATCGTCTGCACCGTCGGCGGCGACCCGGTCCAGATGGGTCTTGTTGCCAGTTTCAACCGGCCGGGTGGCAACATCACAGGCGTAGCCATTCAAACCGCCGAGCTAATGGGAAAACGGCTTGAGTTCTTGCACGAGTTGTTACCGGCGGCGACCATTGTTGCTGTGCTGGTTAACCCGACAAACCCCAGCGCTGAGGCATCTGAAACAAATAATCTGCAAGACGCAGCACATGCTCTCGGTCTGGAGCTGCATATCCTGCAAGCGAGCACCCCGAACGAGATTGAAGCCGCCTTTGCGACCCTTGTCGCGCATCGCGCCGCTGGGCTCGTGGTCAGTGCCGACACCTTCTTCACCAATCAGCGCTCGCAGATCATCGCTTTGGCAGCCGATCACGCGGTGCCGGCGATCTACGTGGTGCGGTTTTTCCCTGCGGCCGGCGGGCTGATGAGTTACGGGCCAGATTATGCCGACAGCTATCGCCAGATGGGCCTTTACACCGGCAAAATCCTCAACGGCGCGAGCCCCGCCGACCTGCCGGTCCAGCAGATGGTCAAGATCGAACTGGTCATCAACCTCAAGACCTCGGCAACCCTCGGCCTGACCGTTCCTCCCTCAATCGTCGCCCGCGCCGACGAGGTGATTGAATGATGAGGCGGCGCGATTTTAATACTGGTCTTTTGATCGCTGGCACTGTAATACAACCACTGCTGGCACAGGAGTCGGCAAAGCAGCACCGAATTGCTTTAGTCGCGGCCGGCGGAAAGCCGGAGAACATCAGCGACGCCGGATCAAGCTTTTGGCGCGCCTTTTTCGAGGAGCTGCGCCGTCTGGGCCATACCGAGGGGGGAGATCTGATCATTCAGCGTTTTTCGGCTGAAGGTCATCCCGACCGCTACACTGATTTAGCGCGGGAGGTTGTGAGGCTCACCCCAGATGTCATTTGCGTACGGGCAACCTGCTCGCCCGCGCATTCCGTCCCTGGACCGGCCCGACACCGATCGTAGCGATTCTGGCGGACCCCCTTGCAACCGGGATAGTTAAAAGCTTGGCCCGACCGGGCGAGTATCTCACGGGGGTCAGTTCGGACGCGGGCATCGAGATTTGGGGCAAGCGTCTGCAACTGCTGAAGGAAGCCGTTCCTTCGAAGGCCAGGTTTGCATATGTCGGGGTGCAGCTGAAGCGACAAGGCGCCACAAGGCACGCAATAGAGAGCGCAGCCCAACAATTAGGTCTGTCGGTGAAAGGTGTGTCGATCGAAGAACCCAGCCCTGAGGAATACAGTCGTCTGTCGGATGCTCTCGTCGAAGAGTCTCCAGATGCCATCGTCGTTACCCCCGGGTTTGACGCTGGGATTGTTCAACTTGTGGCGAACCAACGGCTGCCCGCCATTTATCCGAGCCGCTTCTACACGGGCCTTGGTGGGTTGATGGCCTATGGGTCTGATGCCACCGAAACTGCCCGACAGATTGCCAACGATGTGCACCAAATCCTTGGTGGCGTTAAACCAGGAGATATTCCAATCTATCAGGCCACCAAGTTCGAATTCGTGATTAACCTCAAAACAGCGAACGCGCTCGGCCTCAACCTTCCTCAATCGCTGCTTGCGCTCGCCGACGAGGTCATCGAATGAGGCTGACGGACGAGCGCGACAGTCAGCACAGTGGCTCAGCAAGGCTGATAGAGCCGGTCGCAGCGCAATGAACCTTTCAAGCTGGCTCGCCGCGGCATTCGTCCTCTTGATGCTTGTTGGTTGTGCTGCGGGGCAGGGACCGCCGCCGCCCGCACCCTATCCGCACGACAACGGCTCGGATATACGGAGCATTCAGATGTAGCCATCAGGGTCAAAACGCCTTCGTCTGACCGCTGCATCGCTCCCCGGCATCGAGCGTTGAGGAGCCGGGCGTGCCAACCGGTGCCGACCGCTCGGCCAAAACCCAGAGGGCCATGAAAGAGAGCCCGTCGCGCCGATGGTGGCGGATTTCTTTGGCACTAGCCCACTCCCGCAAGACCGCGTAGGCTTCTTCTCTTCGCGCGTCGGACAACATTCGCAGGTCTTGGCCTGCAGGGTCCAAGCCGGGAGACCACATGCGTCTCCGCCGAATTGCGAGTTCGGTAGCGTTCGCCGCCGAGCTCGCCACTCTGCCGCTCCCGGCCGCCAAGGCGGAAGACTATCCCCCCGACGCGCCGTTTGCACTGTCCTGGCCAATTTGTGCGGCGGGCGCCGTAGCCGTTACCGCCACGACAATCATCACGGCGCCGCTTCGAGCGATCACGAAGGCGCCGCCCTTCTATTACGTGTGTTATGGGCCGTCGCCCTATTACCCGCCGCCGGCCTATCCCGCGCCGGGGAACTACGCATCGCCGAATTATTCTGAGCCACGCTAAGCCTGCCCGTCTCTCGGCGCTGGCATAACGGAGCGGCGAGCCGGCCGGCACTGCGGTTTTGATCGCGGCGTATTCCGCCGCTCCGCCAACCCGGTTTTGAAATATCGTCGCTGTTTTACGGAGTTGAACAATGATGTCCTGAATCTCGGTCGTCCAATATTTACATGGGGGTGGCGAAGTAAATATTGGATAATACTGAGGATAAGAACTTGCCGTATAGCAGACAGACCTTGCCTGAATTGATCCAGGGCGTGCAATCCGACATACAATCCAGGCTATCAGGGGTCGATCCGTGGTTGCCGTTCTCTGATCTGTCGATCCTGGCCTACGTCTTTGCCGGATTGCAGTATCTGCGGTTTGGTTATCTCGATTATATTTCATTGAACGCCGTCCCGGTGACGGCGCAAAATGAGTCGTTAGAGGCGTGGGCCGCATTAAAGGGGATCACCCGGCTGGCAGCGGCCCCCGTGACCGGCAGCATCACCTTCTCTGGAAATCCTGGAACGGTGATTTCCGAATTTACCGAACTCGTCCGCTCCGATGGCGTGGCCTATGTCATTCCCGCGGGCCGGGGTGGGGTCATTGGCGTCGATGGCACGTTCACGACCACGGCGACCGCGACGGTTGGCGGGTCGAACACCAATCTGACCGCGGGTGGCTCAGTCACCCTCTTTGGCCCGATTTTCGGGGTCAACCCGACCGTGATTGTCAGCGCCGATTTTACTGGCGGTACCGACCAGGAATCGGATGATTCACTGCGCAATAGAATGCTGTTTTCTTACGCCAATCCGATCCAGGGCGGTGATCTGCTCGATTACGTCGCATGGTCGCTGCTGCTACCACAGGTTACCCGCGCCTGGAGCGCGGGGCCGTATTGGTTTGGCAGCGGCACAGTCACGGTATTCTTTATGGAGGACGCCACACGCGTCACGACCAATGGAATTCCGGTCGGCTCGAACGGGGCGTCGCAATACGAACAGCGCTTGTACCACGCAACCGGCGACCAGCTTACCCTGGCCGATTTTCTTTATTTCAAGCGATCGGCAACCGCTTTGATCAATGTCATGGCTCCGGTCGGGGTGCCCTTAAATGTCGAGGTTTCGGGTATTCCTGTGGATATAGTGATTCGGAATAATGTCATCGAGGCACTAAACTCGGTCTGTCTCAGGACGGCCTCACCAGTTGGCGTGTTAAAGCCCGATCGAAAGTATGGCGGTTCGGTGTACTTCTCCGATATTGAAGATGCGTTTGCCGCCGTCAGTGGCGTCGATCACTTTGTCATCTTAGAACCGACGAACGACGTGGTATTGCCAAACTTTGGCGAAATATCCATCCCCGGCTCGGTGATTTTTGTCTAAATAATTCTGCACGACTGATTTCGCCATTTGAGGTCGTGTTCCTCAAGAGAGCCGCCGACTCAGAACGGCGGCTCTCATTTCTGAGTTTAGCGGAATATTGATATGCCCCAGAATTGTCCTCCCTGCCCACAGTGTCCTGCATGTGTTGCGTATAAGAAACCAAAATGGTATCGCCAGCAACAGGCATTGAAACTTGCCTCGCGGCTTTGGAGCGAGGGCAATATCAATCGGCACGAGTTGATGCTGATGCTCAAACAGGCCCAGATAGAATTCATCGATCTTCTTGCTCCTGGGTTTTAATTTAGTACAGTACTGCCCGACCTGGGTATGGCGTCATACCCTGCTACCTGGGTTGACGAACCGCAGGGGTGGTCCTACCTGCCAATCTCCATCCACCGTCCTGAGAAAGATGCAAATGGCAGAGCATGTGGACGAGGGCCTTGTCCGGCCCAACGAGGAAGTCGCCAAGTATGTAGTTCGGGCGCGGGAAGCGCACAAGCGCCTGGGCAAGACCTGGATCTACTGGGCAGAGATAGGCAATGGCCTGCTGGCGTTCAGGCTGCAACTGGCTGACGAGATCAGGCCCAATGACGGCCGGGCCGAGGACACGCAGCGCTGGCGTGATTCGATGACCAAATTCTTGCACGACAATGGCTGGCACGAGAAAGACCCGCATGGTTTTATCAAGGCCGAGCGCGTCAATCTGATGCACTGCATGGAGCGCATTGAGGAGGTCGAAGCCTTCCGCGCTGCGTATGGCGAAGCCGAGGGCCAGCGCAAACTAGACAGGCTGAATAACCCGTCCGCTGTGTGGAAACGGTTTCTTGAACATGTCGGCGAGGCCAAACCCAAAAAGCAGTCGGGTCTGAAGTCGTCGGTCGCCCAGCTTCAGGAGGAACTCGACGCTGTGATCGAGGAGAACGCGCTTCTGAAAGAGGAGATTGCCGGCGACGGTTGGGAAGAAAAGCTCAAGGTCATCGTCACAAAAACTGACGCCGCGGAAGTGGCCGAAGTCATCTGGGATGCCGACGAGAATTCGACGGGCCTCGCCTTCGATCTCACCGAGGTCATGATCGCCGAGTATGAGAAAACCTGTAGTATATTGGAGATTGTCGATCTCGATCCGAAAGACATCATCGAGCACAATTCACAAAAGGCGCGGACCCTCGCCGACGCGATCCTCAACGAGCTTGACGGCCAGACCGATGAACCCCATGACGACCGGCTGGCCCGCCGCATCACCAACGGCCGGGGGCCTTGTCCGCGTTGAACTTGGCCAAGGCGATCATTGCTCAAGTCGCAACCGAGATCAACGCGCCGTTCAACGCGGTGGTGGACAAAATGTTGCAACCGACTGACCCGGACGTGCCGGCGCCGCCGACGCCGGCACCCTCTACTGAACCCGAGCCCGAGCCCGAGCCCGGCGAACGCAGCGCGGCCGAAGTTAGGGAGATCGTCGACCGGATCAAGATCAAGGCGGGCTGGCCCGGAGGCGGCGAAACCGACAAGCCGGCGTCGGTACCCGAGCCCGCGGGCCTAAAGAAGGCCGACAAGACGCAAACCCCCGCGCAGCACAAGACGCGAGTCGAGGTTGCGCGAGCCAGGGCTGCCGCTGCCGAGCCCACAGAACTGCCGCACACGCATGTGAACGCGCTCGGCCAGATCGAGACCACCAGCCGCGACGAGGCCGAGTGGCTTCGGCCGCGTGTCGAGGCTGAGGTCATCCTCCATCCCGAGGAGGCTGCGGCGTGACTATGGATGAGCTTGAGATTGTGAAACAGGTAGCGCGGGAGTTGGAGGAGGAGTTGAACCCTTGGTGGCGGCTCCCCTATCCCGACCGGTGGAATTATGAGAGACGCCTTGGCCGCAAGTTAGAGCCGCGTGACTTTATGCGGCGCCGCCAACCTGACGGGGAGCGTGATGAATAAGCGATTGATAGTCACGATCGAAGCCGTCGATGATGATGGTGCAATTCGCGCTCGAAGAAGTAGCCCGGCTGCTCCGCGAAGGCCGGACCGGCTATCTCAAGCTGGAGATGAAGCTCGCAGACGATGCCGAGATAGCGCGCATCGTCATGGTTAAGCCCTCATGGGAATGATGCTTAACGGCTGGACGTGAGTCCACTTCGCCGTTAGGGTGAGTCCACTTTGGCTTTTCGAGGGTGCTGAGAGCGGCGGAATTGCTAGGGTCGGGGTGCGCGTTATGATCTCCTCGACCATACCGTCCGCAAAATATTCCTGCTCCGGGTCACCGCTCAGATTGGCAAAGGGCAGCACCGCAATCGAGGGCTTGTCGGGAAGGGGAAGCGAGGAACCTACAACGGGAGGGACAGTGGGCGAGGTCTCGCCGCCGATCCGGTATGCCCTGATCGGCTGAGTGATATTCTTCACCTGCTGAGGGCCAAGATAGATGAACTCGACCGGCAGCTTCGTCCCGATATGGTCCCGAACGGCAGCCGAGACGCAAATCCCATTTGGCTCCGCAAGAGCCTCCAACCGAGCCGCGATGTTGACCGCATCGCCAAATAGATTGTCGCCCTGAACGATGATGTCGCCGACATGGATGCCGACCCGAAACCACATCTGCTCGGCGGCGGGTCGATCCGCATTCTCCTTTGCGATGGCCTCCTGAACCTCGGCGGCACATTCAACTGCGTCGACCGCACTGGCGAAGTCCGCGACGAGGCTATCGCCCGCGGTGGTGAAGATCCGGCCCCGATGCGCGGCGATCAGCCCATCAGTGATAACCCGGTATGCCGTGAGCCTGCGAAGCGTGCCAACCTCGTCCTGCCCCATGAGGCGACTGTAGCCCTCCACATCGGCGGCGAAGATTGCGGCGAGCTTTCGTTCGACGGAGACCGCTTCCACTCTCGGCACCTCCCCAACCGCGAGTATATACCTACCTCGTTCGAGATCCGAGGGCGTCTCAGCCATTCTGAAGCCCGCCTGTGAGCCCTCTCGGGTTCGGAACCGTCTCGTCGATATCGTCGTGTACGGGCTCGGAAAGAGGGTTTTCGAGGACTTACTGCGGATTAGAGAAGACAAAGAGTACGATGTATCTCGTCTCCGGTCCGACGTTCCGAATCGGGCGAACATTTTAGATAAGGGGGGAAGGAAATGAAGACGGCGCGTCTCACCTTACTGATCGTTGCCGGTGCGGCGGTGGCGTTGACATCTGGGCAAATTCTAGCCGACCAAGATGTCCGACACGTGCTGGAACGGGATATTCCTGTTCCTGCTACTGTAAGCCCTGCGACACAGGCTGTAATAGCACGTCCGCTCACTCCGATTTGGAATGAGCACCCAAAATCGGCAGAGGAATGGAAGGTTCTCATCGCGCGAGTTGCAGATAACGTCGTTGCGACCCTTCCCGATCTACGGCAACGTCTCGGAGTGAAAGTGGAGCCGACCGTGATTGGTGGGGTGAAGGCATAC
>Ga0306920_100011505_pt1 | contig 11955 bp, 10 predicted proteins | sample flu12Cox44000170_FD_204666 | JGI IMG/M metagenome (GOLD analysis project Ga0306920, IMG submission 204666) | Lab enrichment of tropical soil microbial communities from Luquillo Experimental Forest, Puerto Rico - flux4day.12C.oxic.44.000.170 (v2)... | ecosystem: Environmental > Terrestrial >...
GAACTCCCAGTCTTTCTGCGCGATTCCGCTGCAGGACGGCGACACCGTGGCCGAACAACTTCCATTGTCGCGGCCCACCGACCAGAAGGCCAGCAAGGCCACGGAATTCGGGCTCGCCAAGGCGTAGTTCACTACCACTTGCGCATCCTCGATGGTAAAGATCTCTCCCGGCGTGTCGTTGACGCCAATCATCGGCGTTATACCCACGCGTGCGTCCAGTCCCAGCGACTTCAACTGGCAAAGCGCGCCCGATGCGGCGGCGACTGCCTTCGGCCCCATCGCCCCCGTCGCCACGGGTGAGCCGTAGTCCATCGTCATCAAGTTCACCACCGCCACCGGCGTCCCGTACTTCACCGCGCTCTTGATCACGTTGACCGACAGGTCGGTCAACCCGGCCGGCGTCGCGGGCAAAGTGTAGTTGATTTGCAGTCCGGGGTTCGCGGCTGCCAGCGCCTTGAGGGCCTGGCTGCGACGATCGATGGAGACCGGATCTTCGATGGCCACGTGCTCCACGTCGAAGTCGAGAGCCTTCACCTGGTACCTGTCAATCACTGCCTGGTAGGCAGCCCGCAGGCTGGAGACGTCGGCGCACGACTGCCCAAGGTCGATGCCGTCGTATCCACCGAATGCGATCATCACGTCGCCGCCCGCGCGACGAAGTTTCGCAACATCCGCCACGATCGTGGAGTCGGCGGAGACAGGTTTGTTGCCTCCCCATGCCGGCATGCAACCATCGCCCGAGACGACAAAAGCCAAGGTAAACATGCTGATTCCCGACGCGGCATGCAGGGCCGCAAGACCGGTCGTCAGTCGGTTCATGTCCACGTAGGGCGCAAACATGCGTGTCGTTCCCGGCGTTGCCTGAGCTGAAAGCACCGGCACGGAGGTCAGAGACAGAAGAAGAAGTGCCGACCCAACGGCTGACCAGCCCGGCATACCCAAGCGCAAAGGACTTGAGCGCGGCATGCCAGGCGCCTGGATGACGTGCCTCGAACCGATCGCCTTGGTCAGAGCGAGAGGGTGCAATGGAAATGCCGAACGATTTCTTCGAAATTCGCCTTACCGATTGTAGCCTCCAGGCGAGGGTGTGGCGAGGCAATCGGGCGCCGGATGCGGATTCGTTAACCAGCCCGCGCACAAAGCCGGGAAGAAGCGAAGGTCCGACCTTCGTTCGGCGGGTGGTTATCGATTCCGGACCACCACCCTTCACCAGTTATCAAATCGGCCGGGTTGTCTTTAGCGGTTCAGGGCGCTGTCAAGGATGGTGCTGCTATCAGGAGATAGGACGATAGACAAGCCTGATATGACGCTCGTTTGCATGGCTGGGCTCTCGGAGCTTCTGGTAATCACAGGAGTGAAATTCTTTCGAGTAGAGCTGGTTTCCCAATCGCCTCCTCACCACGGAGGATACAGCACAGAGAGAGGCAAGACGGCCAGAATGGCATTGCAGCCGCATGGTCCATTAGACCCATGACTCACTTCTTGACCTCGATCTCTTCCACCGGATGCACTTCGTATCAACAATTCTCTCGATCGTATCGGCTTATCCCCCGTACAGTAACGGTCTAACCCACGTTGGGAATAACAGAGCATGGCAGATTGGGAATGCACTCCGCAATGATGAAGCGGGCGCCATCGGAGATCTTATTATAATGTGGGTGTCCCCGTCTTTCTCCCGGCTAACACTCTTTACCTCTCCGGTGATTTTTACATGGGTGTAATGGTTAATAGCCATATCTGGTATCGCGACTTCGAAGTACTGCCGAGGTTCCTCGGAGCTTTCTCCAGTTGACATACTTGCACGTTGCTTTTGCTCATATGCAAAGGTGAACAACACTGCAACCCCCCAGCGCCAGCACGCAGACGCTTGTTACAAACCAGGCGCAAACACGAATTGACTCCGTTCTACCGGGCATGATAGTGGTCATTCCACGCTTTCTCTTTGCTCGATGACCTGCTTCCCCTTGGTCCACCGTAGCCCTCATACTTCGGCCGCAGTTTCGCAGCCACAGCAGATGCTCGGTTCTCCTGGTAAGGTGCATTAAGAAGCGCGCAGCAGCACTCATAAAGCCGAACTCCGCTCATCCGAACCGCAAATCGCGTAGGCGGTTAGCTCTGACGCGTAGTTATCCATGCGCGAACGCATGGGAGCCCATAGCTCACTGATAGTTGGCTCGGGGAGCTTCGCAACTTGGTTGCTGGTGACGCCGCGATCCCTGGCACCGCCTGATTTTCTGAGTTGTTCAGTCATCGCCATTCGCTGCAGAGGCTCCTGTGCCTTTTTTCTTGCAAATAACCTGAGACCACATCGCTGGCTACGATGAATTCGGGACTTGCGGGCGGCAACCGGGTACAGGGTGTACCCGCTCACGGCTGGGTCGCGCCTCCAAAGACAATTGCCAGACCGGTTTGACCGATCTTCTCCATAAATCTTCGCTCCTCGTTGGGATCAGGGCGCTTGACCCCCTGGAGCTACAGAGTGAACAGGACCTGGTCGGGACGGGCGTTGCACAGCACATCCCAACCTGGCCAGCACCGTGGAGAGCCGGCCGGACGGTGGATGTGCACCGTCCGGGTATCAAGATCAGGTTCGATCTCAGTAGTGGCCGGAAACGATCACCGGCCCATTGTGCAAGTCGATGGACACCCTGGTGCCCTTGGTCACGTTGGGGGCGCGCGATCCGGTCAGTACTAAAGCGCCGCCCTGGTCCAGGCTGCGGAAGGAACCCACATACTTTCCGTTAACCCTAACGTCCAACTGGGTTCCGTCGGGAACATTGACCTGGTCGCAATCGGCTTCGAAGCGGCGGAAGGTGTTTTGCACCTCGTAATCGGAGTTTCCGATCGGTTTCATGCCATCCAGTGGAGGACCATTCAGAATGATCGTCCAGTCGATGTGCAGGCTGGCCGCGCGTTGAGCAGATGCCAAGGGGGCTGCGGCGGTCAGCGCGAGCAGCAAGAGGACTGGCACAGATCGGTGAGCAACCGCCAATTTTTTCGTTTTCATGGAACTTCTCCTTTTCGTCAGTTTTCTGGGGTTGGGCAGTGGCCGATCAGCTGGTCTGACCAACCATGCCCTGGCTTAGGGCAAGTGGAGAGCCAATGACGTGAGTTCCCATAGGTATCGGGAATCCCTTGTACTTGCGCAAAACTTGAATCAGTCCTCGGAGGCCAAGTGCCGCTTGTAGAAACTGAGGTCGCCGGTAACCCTCACCAAATCTGATTCTTTACTGGTTTGAGACACTGTGGCACTGCTACGCTAATGTGGCAGTGTCGGGTGCTGGTTCCGGGAACGCGTGGCTTGCCGGCAAATGCCGGCGATCGGGGAGGTTTACGTCTTAGCGCTGGAACCTTGTTTGAGCCGACTTGGGCGAGCGGTCTGGAAGTTGCCTCCGGGCCCAGCGAACCAACTGACGAGCAACTCCGTTTTTCGCGAAAAGCACTCTATTCGAGCGACCGCTTCCTGGCGCCGAACGGCCGCCCGCCAATGCATCTCTGGACTCACACAGCGTGCGGCCTGACCGATGCGGTTATCATCGCGGTAACCACCAAACCGGATTCCAATAAACTTGACGTCCGGCTCCCAGGCTCTCCCGGATTCTTCGCCAAGCGGGGCACTTTTTCACCTCTCTTGCAGCCGCTCCCGCGCGTTCAGCCAAGGTTGGACCATAGTCCAGAACCAGACAACCGCCGTCCACATCGTGTGATCACAGTCACAGACACCCGTAACATTACGCGTCAAACTACGCGCGTGGCGGGAGGTGTAGCGCGGGATCGGGCGCGACAAATCGACCCGGCGTTGCGCCGACTGGAAGAACTGAAACCGGAAGATGTGGCTCTGTGCTACCGATCCCAGCCGACCGTCGAATTCGGCTCACCGGTCAACCGCGTACTGGAAACGGCGGCAGAACGGGCGGATTTAATCGTGCTTGGCGTACGGCACAAGAGACTCTGAGGGAGCTGTCCACGTTCTCCGGACAACAGCGCACAATGTGTTTGCGCGGGCGAACTGCCCGGTACTAACGGTGCGCGGTTAGCAGGTTGGATTTCCCGGACCGAACGTTCGGGTTTCGGAACTCCCTTGCGTCAGAGGGCAGAGCGCGAAAACAGGTTAGAAGTGCGCTGGAGGCATTCATGACGGGCCAGTTCGCTGCCGCGAGCCTGACCGACCTTTCAATTACCGAACTGCTCTTCTGGACCGTCACCTTCTTGATCCTGGCGTTCTTGTTGTGGCGTGTGCGCGACCGCAAGCTCGATCTCCCTCGTCTTCCTCTCCTTGTCCTTGCCGCGTTCTTCCTGGCCAGTCATTTCTTCTTCGACACTTACGATGACTATCTGGAAATCGAACCTGGCCGGGGCTTGCCCGCTTCCTTCCTGGCACGCGCAGGAATCGAAGCCCTGGAGACTTTAGGATTCCTCTTACTGATCTTGATCAGTCTGCGGGTACGGGAAGCCGGCCACACTATTGAACGCCAGAAAGAACAGCTGGAGATGGCCAACCGGCAATTACTGCGCGCCGCCAACCTGGCCTCGGTTGGCGAACTGGCCAGCGGCATGGCGCACGAGATCAACAATCCTGTCGGCATCATTCTGGGGCGTACCGACTACATCCTGGCCACGCAGGAGTATCTTTCGGCGGAAGCGAAAGAAGATCTGCAGGTAGTGCGGAACCAGGCGGAGCGAGTCGCTTCGACGGTTCGCAGCCTGCTCACCTTTGCGCGGCCCTCGCCTTTGACCATCCGACCCGTGGACCTGGCTGAGCTCGTCGACCAGGCAATCGCCCTCGAGACGCCTCGCTGCCACACCGCTGAGGTCAAAATCGAGCGTTCCCCTTCTGACCGGGTTCCCACGATCCGGGCAGATCCGGACCGGTTGCAACAAGTCCTCGTCAACCTTATGAACAACGCCATCGACGCAATGCCGCAAGGTGGGCTTTTGGGCATCAGCCTCGCCAACGGAGGCGGAGGCGAGGTGATCGTCAACATTTCTGATACGGGGACAGGAATTACGGAGGAGGACCAAGCTCGCATCTTTGATCCTTTTTTCACCACCAAGCCGGCAGGCAAGGGTACGGGGCTGGGTCTGGCGGTGAGCTATGGAATCATTCGCGATCACGGCGGAGAAATCCGCCTGAACAATTTCCCGGGCAAGGGTTCGACATTCAGCATCGTGCTTCCAGTGGAGGGCAACGGACATGGCCGCAGCGCAACCGGTCGCGGTTGATACAGCACGCGTCCTCGTGGTCGATGATGAACCCGAGATGCGCGAGACTTGTCGGAAAATTCTGACCCGCCAGGGCCACGAAACCTGGGTCGCCGAAAGCGGCGAAGCCGGCTTGCAAAGGCTGCGCGAACTGCCCATTGATATTGCCGTCATCGACCTGCGCCTGCCTGACCTGGACGGGCTGGAGGTGCTGCGCCGGGCCAAAAAAATCAATCCCGACATCATGGCCATCATGATCACTGCTCACGGAACCGTGGACACCGCCATTGAGGCCGTGCGCGAGGGCGCTTTCGATTACCTGCTTAAGCCATTTTCCATGGCCGAGTTGGAAGTTACCGCCCAGCGCAGCTTGAACCATCGCCGGCTGGTGGAGGAGAACCGTGAACTGCAGGGTCAACTAAGCAGCATCAAGCCCTTCACGGACGTCATCGCTTCCAGCCCCCAGATGCAAAAGGTGCTGGAAACGATCCGCAAGGTGGCCGCCAGCGACGCTAACATCCTCCTGCGTGGCGAAAGCGGCACCGGCAAAGAGCTGGCAGCACGAGCCATCCACAACGCCAGCCGCCGCCGTCATCGCCCATTTGTTCCCATCGACTGCGCCGCCATGCCGGAGAACCTCCTCGAGTCGGAGATGTTCGGCTATGAGAAGGGGGCGTTCACCGGGGCAGTGAACACCAAGCGCGGCCTGCTCGAAACCGCTGCTGACGGAAGCGTGTTCTTGGATGAAATCGGCGAACTCCCGCTGACCATGCAATCCAAACTGCTGCGCGTCCTCCAGGACCACCAGTTCCGGCACGTGGGCGGCACCGACCTGCGGAAAGCCGATTTTCGCCTCATCGCGGCCACCAACCGCAATTTGCGCGAGATGGTGAACGACGGGAGCTTCCGCGAGGATCTTTATTACCGCCTCAATGTGATCACCATCGAGCTTCCTGCATTGCGCGACCGGCGCTCCGACATCGTACCTCTGGCGCAACATTTCTTGCGGCATTTTGTCGAGCAGAGCGGGAAAGACGTGAAAATTTCCAATGCCGCCATGATGATCCTGGAGAAGTACCACTGGCCGGGTAACGTGCGCGAGTTGATGAACGTGGTGGAGCGAGCGGTTTCGCTCACAGAGTTCAACCAAATCACGCCGCTGGACCTTCCTCTCAGCATTCTGGAAGCGGTCAAGGGAGCCATGCGCCCCACCGAACAATCGTTCCGCGCCGCCAAGCAGCGCCTGATCGAGGAGTTTGAGCCGCGGTATCTGTCGCAGGTCCTGTCGGAAACCGGTGGCAATGTGTCCGAGGCGGCGCGCCGTTGCAGCATGAAGCGCAGCGCCTTCCAGCGGCTGATGGCCAAGTACGGCTTGCAAACCTTGGAATTCCGCCGCTAGTCAAGCCCTTCCAGAACATACGACGGTGCGGGTGCGAAACCTGCCCCCGGCCCCTGAATCACAGAAAAAGCAAGCGGCCATGATCCAAATGCTGGCGTACCAGGAAGACTGGAAGGAACGAACGGCCGATCTGGGGAAACGAAACTTACGAATGGGGTGAAATCAGCGTGGCGGTCAAACTGCCGAACGGCAAAGAAGCAACGCAGGCTGTGTTTGCCATGCGGGTTCCTCCGCCGCCAGGTGGATGGATCGTGGAAAGTTGCGCGGGCAGCCATTACCCAAGGCCCGCCACCGAGGTGATTCCGCCGATGCCTTGCGCGCCTCTGGCAGGGTAATTGAGGGACCTCCCGCTGTCTGCTCCGATTTGTCGGCAAACACCGCATGTCGCTCACGCTACCCAGGTAACAGCTTGTGTTGACCTAAGAGTCATTCCGATGACAAAGAGTCTGGTTTGGATTTCGTGCCGCCTTCTCTCGAGAGTGGCTGCGGCAGCACAATGCCCACGGCGGCTCAACCAGGCAAGTCTCAGGTGAGTTTGATTCGCAGCACACCGGCGGTGGCGTCGTTGGTAACCGCAATGCTCGCGCAATCGTCCACCAGCCAATTGGCACCAGCGGCGGTCAAATCAGCATCCGGTGCGGTGGTGCGTACGGCAATGACCCGAGCACCCGCCGACTTGCCGGAGCGGATTCCCGCCGGAACGTCCTCTACCACCACGCAAGCCGCCGGCTCGACAGCAAGCGCCTGCGCTGCCTTCAAATAGGGCTCGGGATGTGGCTTCCCGTTCGTGGTTTCGCTGGAGGTCACCAGGATGGAGGGGACGGGCAATCCGGCGGTGCGAATGCGAACCTCCGCCAAAACCCGCGTGCAGGACGTCACGATGGCCCAGCGATCCGCCGGCAGCGAGCCCAGCAGGGCCAGCGCGCCGGGCAGCGCCACCACGCCTTCCAGGTCTTCGATTTCGCGCTGCTCCATCTCGCGATTCAATGCCTCGTGGTTGCCATCCGGCAGCAGGTCGCGGAGGCTCTCGATACTGGGCCGGCCGTGGGCCTCGCGCACGGTTTTCTCCGGCTCGAAGCCGTGTGCGATGGCCCATACCGTCCACACCCGGGTTATGGCCGGCGTGGAGTCAACGACCACCCCGTCGAGGTCGAAAAGCATGGCGCGCGCCGTCAGCAGCATGCTGTCATGATAATGTACGGAAGTGGAAAGCGACTTCGCCTGCCCCAGGGAATGCGGTTGACAAACCGTGACCGCTTCTCTAGCGTTGTCGTGTACGTACACGATAAGGACCTCAGGCGTATCTCCCCGGTACTCGCAAGGAACCCTGAATGATCGAAGCCGCTGGCGTCTTCGTCGCGGAACGGCTGGTTCATCTTTCCGCGGTTGACATCGTAATCGTTGCCTTCTACTTCGCGCTCGTGCTGGCCATCGGATGGTACTTGGAAGGCCAGTCCAACACCGGCGAAGACTTCTTCATGGCCGGCCGCGAAATGACGGCCTGGATAGCCGGCCTCAGCTTCCTTTCGGCGAACCTGGGATCGCTCGAGCTCATGGGCTGGGCGGCAGCTGCCTACCAGTACGGTATTCTCGCCACCCACTGGTACTGGATCGGCGCCATTCCGGCGATGTTGTTTCTCGCCCTGGTGATGATGCCGTTCTACTACATTTCCAAGACCCATTCCGTCCCCGGATACCTCAAGCTGCGCTACGGAGAGGCGGCCCGCACCCTGTCCTCCGTGTCATTCGCCTTCATGACGGTGTTGATGAGCGGCATCAACATGTACTCCATGGCGCTGGTCATGAAGGTGGTGCTGGGCTGGGACATCAATTTCAGCATCTGGGTTTCCTCCCTCACGGTGGCCATCTACGTCGCCCTCGGCGGGTTGCGCTCCGCCATCTTCAATGAGGTCCTGCAGTTCGTCCTCATCTGGGCGGGAGCGCTGGTGATTCCGGTAATGGGCTTGATCGAGGCCGGCGGCTGGGCCAACCTGAAAGCACAAATTGCGCATCGCGCCTCCTCCGAATACACCCACCTGTGGGCCACCCTGGGCCGGTTCAGCGACAATCCCATGGGCATTCACTGGACCGGGATCGTCTTTGGCCTGGGCTTCGTCATCTCCTTCGGCTACTGGACGACCGACTTCCTGGTGGTGCAGCGCGTCCTGTCGGCCAAGGATTTGCGCGCCGCGAAAATGGCGCCCGTCATCGGCGCGGCTTTCAAGATGTTCGTTCCCATCATCGTCATCCTGCCCGGCCTGCTGGCACTCGCCGTGCTGCCGCAAAAGCTGGTGGGCGAAGGAGCCGCCATCGCCTCCGGGGGCCACAGCTACAACGAGGTCCTGCCCCTCATGCTGGCCCGTTACTGCGGTCCCGGCCTGCTTGGACTGGGAATTACGGCGCTGATCGCCGGATTCATGTCGGGCATGGCCGGCAATGTGAGCGCCTTTACCACCGTGTGGACCTATGACATCTATCGCGCGCTCATCAACCGCAACGCCGCCGATGAGCATTACGTAAAAATGGGTCGCTGGTGCACCATCGTCGGGGTGCTGATTTCGGTGGGCACGGCGTACTTGGTGATGTCCTTTCTCAGCATCATGGATTACGTGCAGGCGCTGTTCAGCTTCTTCATTGCCCCGTTGTTCGGCACCGTCGTGCTCGGCATGTTGTGGAAGCGGGCCTCGCCGCAGGGTGGTTTTTGGGGTTTGCTGGCCGGTACGTTATCCTCCATCGGCATGTGGGCGTGGGTAAGGGTCGAGCCCGCGGCCTTGCGCTATGTAGCGCTTTCGCCGAACGCGCGTGACATGGCAGAAAACATGTACCGCGCGTTGTGGTCGTGGATGGTTTGTGTCATCGTCACCGTGGTGGTGAGCCTGGTGACCAGGCCCAAGCCCGACAGGGAACTCGTCGGACTCGTGTATGGTGTCACTCCTATCCCACGCGAAGGCGATGTGCCGCTGTGGGAGCGCCCCATTTTCTGGGCAGCCGTCGTTGGCGCAGTCTTCGTGGTGCTGAATGTCCTGGTGTGGTAGGAACCATTATGCGCAAAGGTGGCGGTATCTCGATCTGGTTTTTCGTCGGCATCTCCCTCCTCGTCAACGGCGCACTGACTCTGGGCGCCGGGCTGTGGGAGGTGGTCTATCCGCCACCGAAGCCCGTGGTCCTGTTCCGTCTCCACGCCAATCTGTGGTGGGGCGCCGCGCTGTTTGCCCTGGGGATCTTCTACACTTGGCGATTCTCTCCGCGGCGACGCGCGGTGTAAAAGCATGCTTCCCCCCGTCTGCTGCATGCGGGATTTATACTGCGCAATCGGAGATCGTATGAAATCGATAGTGAGGTTGCTGGTGTTGCTTGCAATGATCGCGCAATCGTATGCCAAGGTGTCAAAGCAGCCGGCGGGTACGGTCGACGGCAAGCCCGTCTACCTTTACACCCTCGAGGATGGCAAGATTACCGTCCGCATCCTGAACTATGGCGGCATCGTGCAGTCACTGGAAGCGCCCGACCGCAGCGGCAACCCCACCGACATTGTGCTGGGTTTCGACACCCTTGACGGTTACGTCAGTAGCGGAAACAAGCCCTACATGGGAGCCATCATCGGCCGCTACGCCAATCGGATTGCCGGGGGTACCTTCCAACTCAACGGACAGACCTTCCACGTTCCCAAGAACGACGGCGACAACGCCCTGCACGGCGGCATCGCCGGCTTTAACAAGAAGGTCTGGTCGGCCAAAGAGATCACTGATGGCGTTGAGCTGACCTACATCAGCAAGAGTGGCGAAGAGGGGTTTCCCGGCACCCTGACGACGACGGTGCGCTATACCTTGAAGGGCAACGACCTGCGCATCGAATATTCCGCGACCACCGATGCCGACACCGTACTCAACCTGACCAACCACTCCTACTTCAACCTCAAGGGCCAGGGAAACGGCGACATCCTCGGGCACGAGATGAAGATCTATGCCCACCGCTACACCCCGGTGAATGCCAACCTGATTCCGACAGGCGAGCTCGCGCCCGTGGCCGGAACCCCGTTCGACTTCCTCAAGCCCACCGTCATCGGTGCGCGCATCGATGCCGACAACGAGCAGTTGAAGCTAGCACGCGGTTACGACCAAAACTGGGTACTGGACGCGGGAGGCAGGAAAGTTGAATTGGCCGCGGAAGCCTACGATCCTACCACCGGTCGCGTGCTGCAGGTGCTGACCGACCAGCCGGGCGTGCAGTTCTATACCGGCAATTTCCTGGACGGCACAATCACCGGTAAGGGCGGCAAAGTCTACAACCACCGCTTCGCATTTTGCCTGGAAACGCAACACTTTCCCGACTCCCCCAATCGTCCTAAATTTCCCAGCACCGAGCTAAGGCCCGGCCAGACTATTCACTCCATGACCATCTACCGCTTCTCAACCCGCTGAAACCTGGGTTCTTCGCGGCTCCCAAGGTGCGCGCCTAACAACCCGGTGAAACACCCGGTTTCATCCCCACCCTGCAAAGGGCACCCTGGCAAGGCACTCGAGCGTCACTCCCGTGAATTGCCGATGACCACCGTCGCGCTCGCAGGAAACGGCGAGTCAACTGCCGGCCGTTCCGATGTAGCTTTGGCATTCACTAACCGGATACATTTGCCATCCGTTCATAAACTTTTAACTTGGGACCCGTTGGACTTCGGGGATACTACTTAGTTAGCAGGCGGCAACTGGTCGATGCCAGCGCCTGGTGATCTCCGATGCCGCAAACGAGCCATGACCGTCTTCCCGGCAGCTATCCCCCACCCCGGGGGCGCCCGGATTTCCACATTAAATCCACAGGCGAACGTATTCATGTTGCTGCAGTTTGTTATCGGTTGAAAGATGACGAGCCGGAATTCCTGCTGGTTCGCACACGCGGCGGTCGCTGGACTTTCCCCAAGGGGGGGGTTGACAATGATGCTACCCATGCCGCTGCCGCTGCCCGCGAAGCCTACGAGGAAGCCGGGGTCCACGGTCAGATCGAGCGCGAGCCATTCCACTGGTACTTCCACAGCAAGGGCTCCCGTTCCACCAGGCTGGTGGCGGTGCAGGCTCACTTGTGCGAGGTAGAGCGGCTAGTTGCTCCCCAAGAGGATCATCGCAATCCCACCTGGTTTCAAGTCGACAAAGCACGTCGCCGCCTGCAACAAAACCGCCCTCCGCAATTTGCCGAGGAGATCTCGCACCTCATCGATCGCGCCATCCGCCGCATTCGGGCCCGCTCTCGCCCGGTGGCGTGAGCAAAGCCAGCCACGCGTCCTAGAGACTCATCCGGAAAGTCCCCCGGCAACCATGGGCGCTCCAGTTTCGGCGTGCCGAACGGCGGATTGGAAGATCAGC
>Ga0306920_100011506_pt1 | contig 11955 bp, 7 predicted proteins | sample flu12Cox44000170_FD_204666 | JGI IMG/M metagenome (GOLD analysis project Ga0306920, IMG submission 204666) | Lab enrichment of tropical soil microbial communities from Luquillo Experimental Forest, Puerto Rico - flux4day.12C.oxic.44.000.170 (v2)... | ecosystem: Environmental > Terrestrial >...
AGCCCGACGCGAGTCTGAATACCCTGATATCCGTAGACCTAAACGCCAGATATGGATCGAACCAACACTGGAGGATATACATGAGTTTAACCGCCGATACATCCAATCCTGTGAAAGACTTGCTGTCGATATTGAAACAGCTGGAACGATCATTACATGCATCGGGTTTGCCCCAAGTAGGGACATCGCAATTGTTATTCCGTTCTATGACCCTGGAAGACCAGGCAAATGCTATTGGCCTGATATATATAGTTACCGTGAGGCTAGATCAATTGTTGCGGATATTCTTGGCAACGCAACGCCAAAGATATTCCAGAATGGACTTTATGACATCAGCTTTTTATGGAGAGCACTCGGACTAAAGGTTCGCAACGCAATGGAAGACACCATGCTGCTTCATCATGCGTTGCAACCCGAGTCGTTGAAGTCACTGGGGTTTCTTGGTTCTGTGTACAGTGATGAAGGTTCGTGGAAGCAACTTCGGAGAGGAAGAACTACAATCAAACGGGATGATTAGATGAAGAAGATACCATGTGGACTTATATATAGTCGTCCATCACCTACACCTATATACGCATTGGTGGATGATGACGTGTACGATGCGCTAAGTGGTTATAAATGGAATGCGGTATATGGGAATGGAAAAGTGCGCCGAGTGCAAAGAACGGTAAATGCTTTTCCAGATGGCTACATAAGAGAAAAAGACGGGAGCGATTGGCGGATGCGCACGACGATAAACGTATTCCTCCATCATGCGGTCGTTGGCAAGCCACCTGATGGACTTGTAGTTAACCACGTTAATGGCGATCCGCTAGATAATAGGCGTAGCAACTTAGAAGTTATCACACAGCGAAGCAATGTAATAAAAGGCAGGCGCTTCAATGGTGGCTTCGTGACAGGAAGAGGGGGATGGTATCAAATACGGATTTCGTTTCCTACAGAAGAGCTGGCACGAGAAGCCTTGAAAAACCACTACGAGAAGTACCATGCGGATTATCAACACACACAAGCTGCCAAGTAATCTAGGTGAGTGGGATAGAGGGCAAATTTATAATGGGCTGGACTGCTGCGTCACGGCTGAAGTCCTGGACGTGCTGCTTCCGCAGCTTGACGAAGTCACGTCCAGGACCTATGACTTCTCTCGATCACTTCAAGGCCCCGTGCTCGACATGCGCATCCGCGGTGTCCGCGTTGATATAGAACGCCGCAAGCAAGTCCTTGATGAATACGCTGACCTAGTCGATGAGTACGAGTTCGTGTTGGAGCGTATAGTCCGTGAGAGTACTGGGTTCTATGGGTTCAACTGGCATTCGTTCACACACTTACACAAGCTGCTGTACGACATCTATAAAATCCCTCCGATCAGAACCAAGGAAGGCCGCCGCACAGCTAATCGAGATGCTCTAGAGAAACTGGAAGAGTACAAGATCGCACGGGTTGTTATCAGGTACATGGAAATCCTACGCGATCTCGACAAGAAAATGGATGTGTTATCAACGGAGCTGGACCATGACGAACGAATACGCACATCATATAATATTGCTGGTACTAGCACTGGGCGCTTTAGCAGCAGTTTTTCAGAGTATGGTACTGGTGGTAATCTCCAGAACATTGAGGAATCTCTGCGATCTATATTCATCGCAGATAAGGGAATGAAGCTGGCCAACTTCGACGCAGAGCAAGGCGAGTCACGTATTGTCGGTGCAATTGAATGGAACCTATTCCGCAAGGGCGACTACCTAGACACATGTGAGTCCGGCGACATGCACACCGCAGTGGCAGAGATGTGTGGCCTGGGTCCAGAGAAACGCCAGATGTGCAAGGTCCTGGGCCACGGTACCAACTACGGCGGGTATCCTAGAACAATGTCCCGCCATACCAAGATTCCAGCTCACGTCATAACAGATTTCCAGGAACGATACTTCGGTTTGTTCCCGGCCCACCATATGTGGCACGCTTGGGTCGCAACGCAGATCAAATCTTATGGCCATCTAACCTCACTGATGGGCCGCAAGCGTTGGTTTTTTGGTCGACGAGATGATGACAAAACCATCCGGGATGCAATCGCATATGACCCACAGGGTTCTCTGGCTGACATTGTCAACGCGGGCATGCTTCGCGTATGGCATGCACGAGACTGTCAGCTGTTGCTACAAGTCCACGACGCAATCGTGGTTCAGTATCCAGAGAAAATGGAGGATGACGTAATTCCTAAGCTCCAGGCGCAGCTGTATCATGAGATACCCTTAAAGCATGGTCGCATGTTCACTATACCTTATGGTTGTCAGACCGGCTGGAACTGGGGCAAGCACAGTGAGGGCAATCCGGATGGCCTTAAAACGTATAAGCCCGGCGATAAACGGACCAGGCAGGCGGGCGCTTAAATCTTGGATAGATGCGTTTACAGAGTATACCGAGAACCTGGAGTCAGCGCCGATCTTCCGACGCTGGTCGGCTATAACTATGATCGCAGCAACGCTGGAGCAAAAAGTATGGGTAAGCCTACCGACACCACTCTACCCGAACCTCTACACTTTCTTAATCGGCCAACCGGGTATTGGGAAGTCGCGTGCTATCATGGCTGCGAGCGGCATTGCCAGAGAAGCCCTACCAGAGATGTTCTTTGGCAGCACTTCGATGACCAGAGCATCGCTGTCGGACCACATGAACGAGGCCAAGCGCTTCATCGCAAATATCCCGTTTGCCCCTATCGAGTATCACAGCTTAGTGATAGTCGCAGACGAATTCTCAGTGCTTATGGATCAATATGACACCGCCTTGACAGCAGCGTTCGTTGAATTTTACGATTGTAATCCCTACAGCGAGGGCAGGCGAGTAGCCAACATTAGGATCAAGGTCCAGCGGCCACAGCTGACCATGCTGTGTGGCAGCACACCATCGAACCTGTTGCAGACACTTAAAGAGTATGTTTGGGACCAAGGCCTAATGTCCCGCGTGATACTCGTCTACTCCGAAGATCATCCGCTTATCGACATCTTCGAAAATCCGCCGAAAGGCAAGCCAGAGGCCCTCCTCCATGACCTCAAGTTGATCAACCTTGTAATGGGTGAGTTCAGTCACACCGACGCTTTCAAGGACACCATCACCAAATGGCGGACTCTCGGGCAAGTACCAGTCCCCGAGCATCCCAAGCTGCGCCATTACTGCACTCGACGCTTCGCCCATATGCTCAAGCTCTGCATGGTAAGCTGCGTAGATCGCGATGGGAAAATGGTCCTTGACGTGGTGGATTTCAATCGTGCCATGAACTGGTTGGTTGAAGCGGAGCTTGCCATGCCAAGCATATTCCAGACCGGCACAGTATCTGCCGATAGTCGTGTCATGGATGAGATTGCGTACTTTGTTAAGAAGCACAGGGATGGTGTCGGTGAGCACAAGGTGATCAACTTCGCCAGAACCAAAGTCCAGGCTCATGTCATCCGCTCTCTGCTAGAAAATATGCAAGCGTCTCGGATGATAGTCTGTAAAGCTGTTGATAGGCAGGGCCTGCGGGTGTTCACGGTGCCGGATAAATAATCGTGACAGTATCTCCGGTACCAATGCCTAGTGCTGCCATTAGGCCAGGTGATATATCAACATCTTTGTCGGTCTCAGTCTCATGAGGCCCCCAATCCGCAGGCCACACAAGAAATTCCCTATCGTTCGCCTTCGCAAGAGCCTGGTAGTTCGGCCTAGCGAGCATAGATTTTGGGGTGACGTCGTAGTCCCACCTACAGGCCACATAAAACAACTCGGGGTTCAGTCTTCGAGCAAGCCCTGTGGTATTTGGCGGCTGCGTTGGAAGGAAAAGGTGTGGTGCGTCTTCTATATCGTAGAAGAAAGCTAGACCTTCGCTTGGGCTAACACCAGTATCGTTGGGTCCACCGAACCAACTACACCGCCCAGAGAACATCACCGTTCCTTCTGGCTGCGCTGGTGGTACGGACTCGGTGGCCAGCTCAGACAACGCGAGGCAAATCTCGTCGAAGTTCCGCTCGTACAACCCGCAGTCAGCTTCACTGTCCACAAAGCATACTTCGATTAAGATCGCAGGTTGCTCAGTATGGTTCAAGAAGTATAGGCCAGTGGATTGTTTAGCTCCACGATCAATTAATCCTGATGCATCAGCAATGGTTGTTGATACCTTTGCCGCTGCTCCCTCCTGTGAGTAGTACCAGCACTCAGTTCCTTTTGGGTTTGAGGTCTGCTCGAACGCGTTAAAGTGAACACTCACGTCGAGGTCCCGTGTCTGTGAATTGTGGAAGTTTACAATCCGCTCCAGATTCTCTTGTTGCCCAGTCGATACGTTGTCGTGGAAAATCACTGTGTTGGGTATCAACTCAGCTAACCTATCAACCACTCGCCTAGCCTCATCAACCTCGTCGATGATTCCCGAAGCACCTCGAACGTACTTGCCATGTCCACTGCTGATTACCATTTTCATCTGCTTTGCTCCAGGTTATTGGGTGGCATTTGCGCCACCCCCGAGCCAGTCACCGCCGTTCGTCAGTTCGGTCTGGCCCGGAACTCAGTTGTTTCTCTCGCTTAGCGATTTGATCCGATGCCTGCTTGTATGCACGCCGGGCGATCTTCAGCCCATTAGTGAAGTACGTTGGATCGCCGGCTTGGCCCTTGAGCCAGACCACCCACAGATTCTGAAGCTGGGCATGATACGCTTCATCGAGTGCCTGCTTATCCAGATTAAGCAGCTTGGCGTCCAATGGGATTTCTGCATAGATTTGTGAGGCATCTGTATCTACTGCTCCAAGAAGATATGGACGAGATGTATCGGCTGCAACGGCGTAACGTCCATTACCGTTGCGCCCGTTGCGCAACAGAAGCGCACCAAGGCTAGCAGCCATGAAAATCTGCACGACTACAATCATGCTCAGAAGTATCGTGTTCAGTAGTGCCTCCTACGCTGCGGCCTGTCTGTCTCCCCTACGAATAACCCACCCTTCCATGGGCTAATTATATCCCATATATCTTTCGGGGTTTCCGCCCCATGATACCATCTATACATATACTCCGCAACTCTTCCTTCTTCAGCATTAACATATCCCGTCAGCGCACCCATAATAAAGAAACTTTCCGCTAACATATGCCCCGTAGTCTTTTCATCCCATCTGCCGCTGCTCAAGTCTCTAGCTAGCTTATAAGTCTGGTGAAAGAAGGACTGCTGTATCCCAGCGGTCGGCTCAGTCATGTTGACGAGACCGTGGACTACATCTCTCACCCCGATGATAGAAGATGTAGCTCCGTAGGCAAAGACTTTGGCCATCTTCATGCCAGTTGAGTCTTGTTCTGATCCTAGATATGGAGTCACGGCTTCTTCGACCATAGCTGGCACCATAACGTAAGAGAAGAATCCCAAGCCTATATCTTTCCAATACTTCTGAAGCTTAGTGAAGTCACCCTCCCGACCAGCGACCCATGCATCCCTGGCTTTCCACGACATCTCGAATTGCTTCTGGTACATATGACTGAAGAAACCATAGAGTGATGTATAGAATTTTCCTGTGGAATTTGTCCTTCCTATCCCGGCTATGTTGCTTATAGCAGACGATCCATGCGCTCTGCGTACTGCTCGATCAGCTTCAAATACTGCTTGTCCTTCGCCAACGCCACGACCCATAGCATCTTCGTACCTAGCAAGCCACGTAGGAACGGCCGACATTAGATCGAACCAGGCGACTGGCTTAGAGCCGAGAGCACCTAAGGCCTGTCTCATGCCAGCCTTCTGCAAAGCAATATCTGGCTTGAGGCCAGCAAGCTCAGTCCAATTCCTAACTCTGCGCTGGAGCTCCTCACTTGCATCCATTGCAAAGCTCCAGCTTTGATCTCCACCAAGACCTACAATAGCTCTGGTGTGCTTAAGAAAACCAACTAACCCAACCTCTCTCATACTATTGGCTGCTGCCGTTATACCATGCTTCATGACGGTGTGTGGGTTAAGGCCTATCATAGTGTTAATTAGGTTCTGGCGAAAGTTCTCTATCACCTGGTCCTTCCAGTCCGCGTTCTTGTTATAATAGTTAGCTATGTCCTTTAACCAAGGTATCATCTGATCGTTATAGCGCTTGCCATAGTAATTAATCATGGTCTGCTGCCACTCAGGGTCAGTAAATATCTTAGCAGCTTGCAGCAAGGCTGGGCGCAAAGCGATATCATGAATCATCTCACGCATTTTATGTGGAATAGCATCTAAGCTTATTTGTATTGGAGCAATCTTTCCCGTTCGCTCCTTGGCGTAGTTAGCTAACGGAGTAAGAGAGCCGCGAAACCCGATACCTTCTAGCAATCCCTTGCCGCTGATTGCTGCTCTACCAGGAAAGTACGAACTGTAATCTATTGGATTGTACCATCCATCATATTGGCCATGTGGAGTGTCTATCGGCGTAAGCTCAATCTTCTTAACCGGCGAGCCGCTGATCCCAATTCGCATCTCGTCGGCTTCTTTTATCAACCGATTGAATATTTGTCCTATCTTCTGCATCCTATCCCAATCTTCCTTGGATGTATTCTCGAACAGCCATCGCCGCGCTACATCCTCAGGAACATTGTATCCACCTAAAAGCTTCATGCGGCTGCTGGGACTGCCCCAATACGCATGTATAGCCACCACGTCACGCTTCTTTAAGACGAATGGCTCGCCGGTTGTTTGGTTCTTCCAGATGGTGTTGGGAACTATCTTATCTCCGTCTCTAAGCGGACCCATCGCTTTTTGTAAGGCCTTATCGTAATAGCGAATGAGTCTAGATTCATGGTTAACAGCTCCGACTATCTGCCTAACTATGACTTGGTTATGCAATCCCATAGGGTCATCTTCATCTATTCTGTTGAGTGTGCTCTCAACGGTTAGATGCTCAGCGTGCACATCAGCTACCCTGCTAAGCACACCTGGCTTCTTAGTCGGGTCGACTTTCACTACTCCTCTCTTCTTTATCTGCTCTATCATTCCAGCCTTTACCTCTGCTGAGTCTTTGGCTTCGCCCTCTATATATACAACCCCCTCCTCCCTACCAGCTGTAGCCAAGTCCTTGATAGCCCTATGAACATCTTCCCACTCTTCTACCGACATCTTCTCCACAGGAGTGTTATACCCTTCATGGAGCCACGGAGGAAGATCGATGGCTTTCAACTCACCCCCCTTCCTCTCAACAAACTTGGCCAGCGTCAAGCCAGCGTAATCACCCTGGCCAAGCGCATCGACCAGCTGAGCTTGAGTGCGATCGATCCTTCTCCCTATTCTCGCCAAGATAGACTGTATGTACGGAACGTACGGACCAGAGAACGGATTGTCGTATCCCTTAATCTCACTCTTAGAAAATCTCTTTGCCAACTTCTCGAACTGGTTCTTCTCTTGTAGAATTCTTCTAACCTCCCTGCCGGCAACTGTGGCCGCATGTTGCTTCTGAGCGTATTTTAGAGCTTCAACGAAGTCGCCCTTAAGGAACGCCTTGGCCATCTTCTTTCCTGAATCGGCCATGCTCCGGATGTACTTCTCACGATTTAATTCACCTACCGATTTTTTCGCAATGGTGTTCTTAACCGCCAGCTCCAAGCCCTCTTTAGAATAAGGAGGCTCTACCCCAGCACGCTCGGCTATGCCGACTGTATTCAGCCACTGTCGATCGACTTGAAGCTGACTGAGTGCATGATCCTGAGTCTCGGCCAATATCGCGTCCGGTAGCTTGCCGTATTCAGCCTCCATCCTACGACTTAGCTCATCATCGACGACCCGCTCGAAATACTCAGTTGGACTCAGGTCTCCCTTCTCTTGATAAAATCTATTCATCACGTCTATCATCTCGTCGCCGCTCCTAAACCCAGCCATACGAGCAGCGTCATCTGGTGCATAGGCACCGTACCTCAGGTATTCTTTGGGAAAGAGTTTCTCCTGCTCCCTGGTTAGATACTTAGGGTCAAGCCTAAGCAACTCCCCGCTCTTGCCACGCAAAACTCCATTCTTAAGCCATTCATGCGCAACCCATTCCGGCCTGGCTGACACGTCGAAAGCCGCCTGCGGACGCATAGCCTCTAGCCCTTCCCTCCACTGCGCAGTCCGGACCTTAGAAATCTCCTCCCCTGCCTTGCGCATCTCCCAAGCCAAGTCATCTAGCCGTAACCGCTCAGCTAGCTGAATAAATCTTTCCTTGGTCCTTTCATCTAGGCCAGCATAAATCTGCTCTGGCATCAATTCGTTAAAACCAGCACTGTCTCTAACCGTGTCTGTTAACTTGGTTGGCGGGACTCCTGCCGCTTTAGCCTTAGCTGCCAGCTCCGGAGTCAGGGTAAACTCAGCTTCTGTAGCGCCAGCGCCTGTTCGCATCTTAGAAAGGTCAGCGGTAGGGACATCAACATACGACAGCGGACCACCGTAAGACTCTCTAAACGGCAGCGCAATGCCCTCTAGCGAGCTAGTAAATGACGGACTGACCCCTAACTCTCCGGGCCGATTACCTCGCCACAGCCGAGTCATGCCTTCCTCAACTGGAGGCAATGCTCTTGTTATCTCATCTGCCTGCCTACGAAATCTAACGATCGGCGGACCCGGCACATCCAGATCGATAGGTGTTTTAGCCGTTTCATCAGCCTGTTCTAGATTCATCCCTCTGGGGTCGGGCTTAAGATGCTCTCTGAGGACCTCACGAGTCTCTGGATCAATCCTACCAATGTACTCAGCTATAGGCACCTCAATATCACCGCCAGTAAGAACAGCGTCATTGTACTTGTCTATGAACCCAGGAATATCACCCAGTTTCCCATCGCCCGAGTGTGGTGTTTCTTTATCTCCATACAGCACATTCTCCACAGCATCGTATGGAAGTGCTACATTCTTCTCTCCATAATACTTCCTAAGCATCTTGACCATCATATCAGGATCACGTTCCTTAATCTTCGACCTGTGAGCCTCGTTCAATAACGCCTCAATAGAAGCCGCTTCGATTTTGGCTTGTAGAGCATAGGCCGCATCAACCAGGCGATCTACTCCAACCGGGGGCCTTTCGCCAGCATCTATGTATGGCTTGGCAAACTCCATGGCTTTGTTGAATCTCATTTGCATGGCGTGGCCGATTTCTGGATGCACAGCTATGCCACCAGCAGCCATGTCAGTGGCCTTCCATTCAGTGATTTCTGCCGCTCCTTTAGCGAACCACTGAGCGTATTCCTCTGACAGCCCAGCCTCTCTACCAGCCTGGGCTACGCCTTCGTGTACGAATTGGCTTGCACCGTGGAGCGCTGCTGCTCCTACATCAACTCCTCGCCTCATGTAATAAAGGAATGGGCGGACGTACGGAGTTGCCTTTTCATATTCCTCTTGCAGCGGACCGTAGCTTTGCTCCATGTCTTTAGAGTATGTATCCATAAAACTCTTAGCCGCAGCAAACTCGGTTCTATCCATAGGGCCATGACTGCCAAAACCAATGTCCGGAAAACCTTGTAGAATATGCTTCTTAGCAGCTTCAGCAACCCTAGCGGTCTGAGCCCAGTCGTCGGCTCCAACCTTAGCAAATATTGGGTCCTCTTCCAGCAGACCCTGAAGCTCTCGATTAGTGCGAAGGACGTTGCCAACAATGCCAGCTTTGTGCTGACGCTCAAAGCTCTCCTGATCCATATTGATCAGGCTAGAAGGAACGCCCGTGGCCCTACCAAGGCTATCCGCACGAGCGGCTTCATCGGGGTCAGAGTCGAGCGCATCAACAGCAGTGTTGTAGGCCCTATTAGACCTGGCTCTAGATAGCTGAAGCACTCTGCCGATGTCCGGTTCTTCTGGCATTATCTACTCGTTGGAACGGTTGGAAGTCCTTGCGTTCCCTGTGCTGGCCCGGCGACTGGCTCTGGCCTAGCTTGAGGCACTGGCGATGTGCGTGTGCGGCCCTGATGAATTAGGTCCCACAATCCTAGTTGATAATCATGGTAGATTTGATCACTGGTTGGAGCCACTCCGTCCTCTTGCGTCTTCTTATCCACATACCCCTTAACCCAATCTGCTGGTGGCTCCCGCTCGACCATAGCTGGCTCAGCTGGAGTACCACCAAGCCATCCCGGAAGCATGGACCCAGCAGAGTGGCGAAGAATCTCCTTACCCATCTCAACGATGTCTTTCTCGGTAGGCTTTAGGCCCTTATGAGTAGTTACGAAATCTTCGTAGGCTGCTCCTATAGCGCCATACGTTCTGTTGACCGTATCATCATGAATAGTCCTGCCTATAATGTGAAGGTCGGTCATTTCTTGTCTGAAGTTTTGCTTCAGCGTGTTGAATACCTTCTGAACTTCATTGTTACCAGCTGGATTATCTTTGATACTGTTTCTTATGCCTTCAAGCCTACGCCTATCGTTGACATTCAGCGGAAGTTTAGGGTCCCAAGGATTTACGCCTAGCAACGCCATTGCGGACTCACCGCCACGGTCGGCTTGGCCCTTGAAGTCAGAGACCATCTGACCACTCTCTAGAGGATCATGACGGTTGGCACCCCTAAGATTGTCTAGCATTATACCTCTAACTGTTTTCTTACTCCACGGCCCTTCGTTGGGTAGGCTATTATACATAGCTTCAGCATCGGGTTTAGCGGCGTACATTTGCTCCTCTTTCGTAATCGGGGGGCCGTCTTTAGGGTGTAATAGACCACTCAGGTATTGAACTGTGTTCTGCTGGGCCTGAACCTTACCCTTCATGAGGTCCATATAGTCAGAAGCAACCCTGCGACTGGTGATCTCTAAGGCTAAGGGGCCTCGAACAGGATCATTCTTAATATTGTCTGGAAGGCTATCAAATGCTTTGGCCCTCACTTCGTCCATGGTTGGCACTGCTGCGTTAGGGTCATCTTGCATGCTCTTCCTTACAGTGTTTATTGCCCTATCAGACTCGACCCGTGTAGAGACCATTACCTGACTACCCTCTAGGTCACTGCGGAGCTTCATCGCATCAGCAGCCATTATCTGATCTTTGGCTACAAATTCATCAAGCTTATTTAGCGCTGAAGTCGGATCGGTTTTACCCATGCCAGTGAGCCAGGCTGAAGTCAGTTTAGAATCCCTCTGCTTCAGTGCAAACTCTAATTGAGGGCCTTTCTCACCCAGGAGCTTAGCAGAATTCGCTGTGTAGTTCTCCCTCATCTGCTGCCGCTTCTGATTAAATTCCTCCTCACTTATCTTCCCTGTAGTAAATTGGTTAGCAAGGGTTGACTCTTCCATCTTGAAATTAGCCTCCCACGCACCAATAGCAGCAGCCTTGCTCTGGCCATTGGCATGGATTGAAGCGTTGAAGACTGTACGACCAAGTGTATATAGGGATTTCTCATCAAACGCATGGCGAGCATCATCGTTAGGTAGGGTGTTCCTGATCTGCTGTCTCTGATTTTCTAGGCCCTTCCCAAAAGCCTCCAGGCCTTGTGAAGCGGCGTTGCCGGTCTTGGAATGAAAATCAGCTGTTGCCTGACCGGCAGTCATCATCCACTTGGTATCGGCTTCTACCGCTGCCGTTTGATTTTCAACATGCTTAATGGCAGCGGCTCGATTAAAGATTTCATCTCCTGCTTTGTCGAAGCTACCACCTAAGCTTGCTAGCGCTGCGCCGACCTCTCTGGTAGCACCACCAAGGACCTCTCGTCCCTTACCAAGCTCTCCTAGCGCAGAGCCTATCGCCCCTGTAAAATTAACATGGGGAAAAGTAATGCTCATCTCCGGAGTCGGCCGCTCCGTAGGTCTGACACCAGGAACTGGTTTATAATCGACTGGCATTAGCTTATCGAAGTTCCGCTTCCGCTACTTGCGCTAGAGGGTTTAAGCATTCCCAGAAAATCAGCCTGCATCCACTTGCTCGCCACTGAGCCGGCCATGTTGACCATTGAGCTTTCGACACCGATCTGCCCGGCTTGAGCAGCTAGGCCCATAGCCCGTTGCTCTAAAGGAAGGGCCTCTCTGGTGATGCCAGCGGCGGTTGATGCGTTC
>Ga0306920_100011507_pt1 | contig 11955 bp, 9 predicted proteins | sample flu12Cox44000170_FD_204666 | JGI IMG/M metagenome (GOLD analysis project Ga0306920, IMG submission 204666) | Lab enrichment of tropical soil microbial communities from Luquillo Experimental Forest, Puerto Rico - flux4day.12C.oxic.44.000.170 (v2)... | ecosystem: Environmental > Terrestrial >...
GGGGATTCCCACTTTTCACACAGCCTCGACTGCTACTGGATACTCTTTCCTTGGTGGACTCACTGGTGCCGACCCAAACCGGCGGAATTGGCTCCCTTTATCACCGGCCCTAACACCAAATTCGACCGAGTCCTATTCGGGAGGTGCTTTTGCCCTTGTACGCGCCGGCGATTTTAGCCGGGCCGAGGAACTGCTCAAAGAGGCCACTAAGCGGTATCCTCCTCAGCACACTCTTTTCAACAATGTCTCATTACCGTCGATACGAGCCGCAATAGCGCTCGGCACAAAGAAGCCAGACGAAGCGATTCAGCAACTTCAAGGCGCCGCCGGTTACGATTTCACACACCCACCGGATATCCTCGACGGCGGCACAATGTACTATCGGGGTGTTGCCTACTTGGAATTGCATTCTGGAAACGAAGCGGCAGAGCAATTCCAAAAACTTCTTGATAATCCCGGTACCGTCTCGATTGGGATCCTTCGTCCCTTGGCGCACCTCGGACTTGCTCGCGCTTATGCCATCACCGGAGACAAAGATAAGAGCCTCGCCCAATACCGTGAGTTCCTAGCCCTTTGGAAAAATGCCGATCCTGATCTTCGGATTCTCCGCGAAGCCAAGACCGAGTACGAAAAGCTGAATAAGTCCACGCCATGAGACATGGACCCTGGTTGTTGGGCCTGCGCTGGAACTGGCGGTTCTTGAACTGCATGGCATATTCAACTTAAAAACTAGGGCAGGGATGTGGGTGCCCAAGCTGGGCCTCCATTTTCCCATTGGTTATCTGTCCACGGCCGTTGGCTGGAGCCAACGGCAAAGCCGCTCGTCTGCTGCGCTAAACGCCGCCGACCAGCCGTCGTCAGGCACATCAACAACCTGCAAGAGAAGATTTACGCAGAGCGCGAGACTAACAAGCGTCTCAAGGGTGCTTAAGGATGCTGGTGACGGTCACCGGATTCGGAAGTGTCTGGCGCTTGCGCTTGCGGAAAACTACGGGCCATACGCAGTGCTTGGCCGATTCGGCCTATTACAACACGACCGGAGTAAAAGTATCAGGCACCATACGCCAGCGCTCGCAGATAGTCGGATATGCACATTTCAACGGCCTCGGTGGCTTTGACCCGAATCATCCCTCCAGAATGATCAACCGGGTATTTGAATGTGCGGATCCTGGTGCGTGCCAGGGACAAAACAAACTATTGTTCAAGCGGATGCAGAATGTTCCAGAAAAGTCAGACGATTTCTTGGTCGTGGGGAATCGCCTTCCGCATGTTACGACTTGCAGAGGTACAGCAATGGCTGGATCACCTCAGCTCCTGCAGCCCGTGCTACCGTGAATTTACTGAGGTGCGTAGGCAAGCGGTGCGGAGTGGCCGCCGGTGATTTTCTACGGCGTAGGAGTGAAGTACCCGGCATGCGAGGTTTGGTTTCTAGGCGTTCGACTCAGGCCCAGTGGGGAACCCGCATCCGTGTCGGCCGCGGTGCGCTCTCGGGCAGCGGCGTGAGTTCTCGGTGGGGGTTAGGCATGCCACGCACTCACCAATTGTGTTTCGACTGCTTTACGCCATCGGATAAAGTGAGAAGCAGTAGAGGCAGCGATAGCGCCCACAGTTCGACCGGCGGTGAACCATCGCTGGATGTTCGAAAGGCCCGGCAAATCGCGGCACGTCGGCGCAAGAGGAAACAAATAAAACACACAGTCCGCGGCCTCCGCGGATTTCGATCCCGGAGCGCCGGCGCGGGTACCGAGTCGAAACCAGAAGGAAAAACCTAACTCACAAGGGTGAATCCAACCCGCCCGGGAGCACGATTCCCGACTTTCCCACTTCGAGATATGGCATGATTTCCCCGGAGGATCTCGTGAACAAAAAACTCTGTTTTGCGTTTGCTGCATTGATGGCGGTTCCCGGTGCTCTACTCGGGCAGGAGAAGTCACAAGCGCAGGCCACGCCGCCAGCGAATCCGATTACCGCGAGCGAAAAAGGTCTGTACTCGTTTGTGAGCAACGCTGTCATCGGTGCGGCGCAGAAAATGCCCGAAGAAAACTACTCCTTCAAACCGACACCGGAGGTTCGAAGTTTTGGCCAGATCGTTGGCCATGTGGCCGACGCTTCGTACATGTTCTGCTCGCTAGGCCAAGGCGAAGCCAACCCAGCTAAGGGAATCGAAAAAACGAAGACCTCGAAGGCCGATCTTGTTGCCGCACTTAAGGACGCCGTTGCGTACTGCAACAAAGCTTTCGACAGCATGACCGATACAAAAGGCAGCCAGACGGTTAAATTCATGGACTTCGACGTAGCGAAGCTCACGGTGTTCTCGCTCAATACGGCGCATACCGATGAGCACTATGGGAACATGGTGACCTATCTGCGAATCAAGGGGATTGTGCCCCCGACTAGTGAAAACCCACCCGGACAAGCGCCGAAGTAAAACGCACGCAGTACCTGGTCCTTGTAAGACGGCGATTCCGAAGCGATCCCCCGAGGATGGTCGCCGTGAGGTTGTTCGCTAGTCCCGACCTTAGACATTTCAAGGGATACTGGGTGGGCCACCGGCCACGCTAGGATTAGCTTTACGGGGTCCGACTCGCGCTGAGTGGGGATAAGCCCCAACCGAGCCGCTCGCGATTGCTTTTCTCGGGGTGCGGCGTGAATTCTTAACTGGGTTCTAGGCATGCTGACGTTCAGGAGAATCGTAAGCCGTTGTTCTTGGGTTTACGGAAGAAGCGATCACGTCGCAGAACCCTAAGCACGACCTGCGATACAGGGGTTCGGACGCGGTGTTCGATGTGGACGAGCTTCCTATGCCGCCATGTTAGGGCTGTCGGCCTTGCATGAGCACACGATTACTTTCACCCTGGTTCTGCGATATGGTCGGCGTGTCGATGAGTTCGACGCGAACCGGATGTATCCCGTTCTCAGTCATACCGAGCATTTTGGCCGCACCGTAGGACAAATCAATAATGCGGCTCGTTGGCACCGGCCCGCGATCGTTGATGCGGACGATTACAGACCGGTCATTCTTCAGGTCTGTAACCTTGACCCACGAGCCGAGAGGTAGGGTACGGTGCGCCGCAGTGAATTGATACATATCGAATGGCTCGCCGCTGGCAGTTTGCTTGTGTTGGAAGAGCCGGCCGTACCACGAAGCCTTCCCGACTTGAGGTTTCCGGCTCTTGATCGCATGTTTGGTTTGATTGGTCTGGCCTGGCGTCCCTTGCAGCGGGTTGGTTGAGCTATCCACGGGCGAGGCACCCAGCGCGGTGGTGAAAATCAATGCTGCTGCAATCTGGCTGAATACGCGTAACATCAATTGCCCTCGTCGCTGAATTGGTCCGCTGTCGCAAATGCCCACCTGTTCTCGCGGTTCTCAGCGCAGTGCAGCTTCGGGCAAACAGTTGTTGCTAACAGCTCAACCCACGACGAGTGTCGCAGACGCTTGTAAGAGCACTAACCGTGCCAAATAGGGCAAGTAATTGAAATTTCAAATGGGAATCCCCAGTGAGGAATCGTTAACTCGGTAATTTCTTCTACCAACCGGAAACTTCTATTCGGCCATTCAACTGAAGGTAGAATCATCCCCTCACGAGATTGGGCCTGTGTCAGCCTTTCTCGGTGGAGGTAAAAGTTCCTTGACCCTGCAAAGACCTTCCCCATTAGCTCTGTTGTTTTCTGCTCGTTAGCTTCTTGGCACGTTGCTTGCACCACACCTTGTCACAAGGCGTGTCGTCACTGATGTCACAGGAGCCAATGAGGGCATTCTTAAGCGTCATCTTCGAATGGATTGCGGCAGGAAGCTGCGATATTCGTGGAGGGCGATGTCGCTGATAAAGACCAGCGAGACACCACAAACGTTGGCATCGTTTGCAACAGCGCTCACCCAAGCAGTGAACAATTTGTGGGCCCAGTCGCGGGAGACTTAGTTCGGCGCCTGCAAGAAAGCCGGTGGAGCGAGAGGACCTTGCCGCGAGCAACACTTCATCGTTCTTTGGCAAAGAGCGGTGCCCAACAAGGGTCGGTGCTGAGACCTGGGATCGATTCAGGCCTTTTTCTTTTCCGCCCACCTAGCCTTTATTAGCTTGGATAACTTCTTCCGGGCGGCGGGGCTCATCTTAGGGCGGCGACCAGCAGCCTTCTTCCCAGGCTTCTTGGCGGTCTTTGTTGTCGAAACTCTTTTCTTTCTGGCGGCCCACCGGGCCTTCATTGCTGCTGAGATGCGTTTGCGAGCAGCAGCGCTCATGACGTGCTGCTCGCTCCCGCGTGAGTCTTTAGGCGGGCGACCACGGCGAGGGGCGGACCCTTCCAACGCTGCAAGCGCTTGATCGAACCAGTCGCGTTCGGCGCGAAGTTGGGAGACAATTTCTTGCAAGGTCATGTGGTCCCTTTCGATGAGAAAAAAGCTCAGCGAAAGAGTGTACACAGGCGACGCGTCAAAGCTCTCACAGAATTCGAAGATGGTGGTCGGCAACTCATTCCGGCCAAGGCATTCAGCGTCCCTCGGGCCTCTCTCGTAAGCTACAGATAAGCTACGCGGGACAACGGTACTCACATACTCATGTACTTACGATAAGACCTAGTTAAGAGAGGCAGATGCGCCCGGCAGTTCAAAGGATCGTTCACGGCGTTGACAGAGGACGTGGGAGCCGTAGATCGCCGAGCGGTCGTGGTGGGCCGGATTCGGACGGCAAGCGGTTGCCAACTCATGATTAGATTGAGGCGTAGTCGTAGGAGGTGAGATTTGGGCATTCTCGACGATGCAAAAGGCATAGCAGACGCGGTTCATGAGATCAAGAATCTTGAATTGTACGCGCGCGTGCTTAACCTCAACTCCGACATCGTTGCGCTGGTTGAAGAGAACAATCGCCTCAGGGATGAGAACAAGGACTTGAAGGAAAGTCTCAGGCTCAAGGCCGAGATGAAGTGTGAACCTCCGTTCTATTTCCGCGATGGCGACGCGACGCCTTACTGTGGTGTTTGCTGGGAATCCAAAATGCAGGCCGTTCACGTCGTTCACCAATACGACAATAAGGACGGCAGCACGGATTGGTTTTGCCCCGGCTGCAGACAGCATTACGTGAATGTTGGCATTCGCCGCAGGAAGCAGTCGAGTCCGACTTAAGGAGGATCCCGTCGCGCGGCGTGGATGGGAAATTCCTCCGGCGCATCACGATTTGAGTGTTCACACGATATTGTGACGCCAATCAGCCGACACATTAGGGTTGCATTGGGACCCTGAAATCCTAAATGGAAGAGAAGACGCAATTCCGACCGGATGCCATCGACCGTGACCAGGTCACTTCCTTATCTAGGGGCATCTTGCTCTTCGTCTGGGAAGGAGCAAGCCGCGCGACAAGGGTGCTTGCTTCATATAGGCATCCTTCACTGAGTCTTGTGCTCGATGCCGCTCGTCTTCAGCTCCGCGATGATAATCGGGGGCCCTGGCTCGGCGAGGGCACCGGCTCCGGAGTTTAGACCTCGCCGGGCCTGAACCGGAGCCGGATTGACGGCTCAGCATTTACAGCGACTTATCCTAAATTTCCCGGGCTTCGAGGTATCCCGAAATATGCCGAATTATGCCCTAATAGACGGAATTTAGACGGAATTTTTCTAGCGTTCAATTCGTCCGACTTTCCTCGTCGCTCCGGCACCGACACTCTCGGAGTTCGGAACCGGGTACCGCATGGCCACCTGCCACGCGAGGATCAGTTTTAAGGGCTCGACTCAGGCGCCGAGTGGGGATACCCCATCCGAGCCGCTCGCGGTGCTCTCTGGCTGCCAAGTGAATTCCCAGTCGCTTGATTTTTGGACAAGAGTCAGCGGATCGTGAGTGACGTTCTTCCAACCTTCACGAACCGCATCCAACATCGTGTGACTGACCGAGAACAAGCGACAGGGCAACACTCCTGTTCCTCGAAACGGTGCCCAAGCACCACATTCGGCTCAGGCTGCGTGGTGATGTCAGAAAAAAGGATGTGTGCGATTGCTTGCCCGATGTGCGATGTCGAAGCACATGGCCGAACGGAACAGGACGGTTAATATAGGCGCAGGAATAATCGCCCAACAAACCGAGTCCTTGCGTGGCTCTTGCTTAGAGGAGGAAGTATGTCAAGGAAAATGCTGTCGGCATACGTGCTGTGGGGATTGATCCTACTGGAGATGCCATCTGGCAGTGCACAAAGCAGCACATCTGCCACCGGATTAGTTGGCTCCTGGGAATTAACGCTTACGCCGAACGTAGGCAAGGCCCCGAAGGCGATATCGGGCTTAGCGACGTTCACGTCTGACGGAACTGTGATTGAGACAGACACGAGCGAAACCGTGCCGATGCCGGTTTCGGAGCAACTTGACACAGTGGAGCAAGTTTCGGCAAAAGGAGCCGCGGTGTTTGGAACGCCCGGTCACGGCATCTGGCAGCCCAGCCCCGTTTTCGGCAGTCTTTTCATCCGGTTCACAAGTCTGTTCACAAACCCCAATTCAACGCTCCATTCCAAAAGGATTGTCACCATGACCGTTAGGTTGAACTCGACGGGCGATCAATTTGACGGCGGCTATTCACTCGTGATATCGGACCCGACGGGACACGCCATAATGACAGAATCGGGCACTGTCACTGCGCAATTAATGACCCACCCGCTGCTGCCCTAGAGCTGGAGGCTATGGGAACTTCAGGGTGAGGGCGAGGCGTATTTGAAGAGGAGTGACTCACTTCGTGAAGGGGGATCAATTGGGACTAGGGTGGATCGGCGTCAGGATCCCAGGTGCAAGAGCAACGCTTTGGCGATACGGGTTTTGGACAGCTACCCGGCAGACCCCCTTGCCACGCACCCTTAAAAAAGAATGCTTTCCAGCGGCTCATGTTGCGTACGCTGTGCGCCGTTCAGAATCATCGTGGTAATCTGCAAGGGTTAGGTCGGACTGGATCCGCGCCGGAATCCTAGTGGCATTGCCAACTGAAAACAACTGAGAGCCTGTTCGATTCAAAGCAGAGTCCGAGAACCGAATCCATGATTGCCGCTGCCGTTCAGTGGGCAGAGCGTATCAGGTTCAAGATTGATGCACTGGAGTGGCGTTGAAAATGTAGTAAACTCGCACTGAAGAAATGCGCGGGAGTTGTTTATGCCCGTTTACGATTACGTCTGCAACGACTGCCAGAAATCATTTGAATTAGTTCTGACCCTCAGCGAACACGACAAGGACCAAATTACCTGCCCAAAGTGCGGAAGCAAAAACGTCGAACAAGGCGCGGTAGCCTTTTACGCTGTAACCTCGAAGAAGAGCTGACGCCGACCGAGGGTTTCCCACCCTTATCGGCCACGCGAGGCCCACCGCTCTGGTTGGACTCTCGGCTGCCACACCAGCGTGACATCAATCACTGACGGCCATTGGTCGCCCCATTACTCTGCCGAGCACGAACAGATAAAAGGGGACGAATCCTTCCCGGCGAAGATTTTGGCCGGAGTCCCCTTTTTGTCTCATCGGACCGAAAGGAGGATGCTTTAAGCCATGGCACGAGAAGTTCGAAAGAAACCTCCCGCCAATCTCACAATTGACTCAAAGCGGGTTCTCGAAGAAGAGATTCGCCGTCTTGCGTATCAACTGTATGCGGAACGCGGTCGTGAAAACGGCCATGACGTGGATGACTGGCTCCGCGCCGAAGAAGAGCTTACTGAGGCGACGATGGAAGCCTCTGCCTGATTCGGACGGAATTGCAGAACCGCACACTACAAATAACTTGCGCTCGTTCGCGTCACTTCGTCACCCACAGGCACGCAACGTGTTTCCTGTCGAGATCGGGCCTCCACGAGGGGTGAACCTCGGCGGATTTTGAGCCCCGAGCGCTGCTTTCTCTAGCCCTTCGTTTTCTTGCGTTTACAACGACTTAGTTTGGTTTGCTAAACGTTCGAATACTCCCAAGTACTGTTGAGTACTACCCCGATAGCCCTAAAATAGCCCTAATTTTTTCGCGCACTTCGCAATAGGCATTGGGGTGGCGTCCGGTCGTGTGGGCTCCGACATTGTCAGACTTCGGCACGCACGCGCCCGTCGGGTACCCCTTCCACGCTAGGATCAGTTTTACAAGGCTGGACTCAGGCCGGGTGGGGATATCCCCATCCGAGGCGCTCGCGGTGCTCTCTCCTGCGCAGCCGTTGAATTCTCGGCGGGGTGGCGGACACGTCTTGGATCATCGCGTCACGGGCGCGGGGGCTACTGCAACTTCGCGTATTCAGCTTTGGCTTGTTTGTATGCGGGTATGTCGGGATCAGCATCTTTCCAGAGGTTCAAGAACTGCTCGTACGCCGCACGCGCCTTAGCCATATCACCCTCCAGCGCAGAGGCTCGTGCTTTTCCTAGATAGGCCAGCGCTCCCAACGGGTCGTTTATCACCAGGTATGGGCGATCAAGAATCTTTTGAAACTCTGCAGCTGCATCTCGTCCGCGGTGCAGCAGCAGATATGCTTGGCCACGTATATAAACAACCTGAAGATCACCAAGTTCCACCGAGGCCGCATCTTGCAGGAGTTCGATTGCCCGCGAAGGATGGGTCTGGCTAATCTCCATGGCCGCACGGATCATCGGAAGGGTACGCATTTTCACTATAGTGTCGGTTGGATACTTCTGGGCCAACTCATTCGCAAGCGCACCAGCCTCTCGCAAGTCCCCCGATTGAGCATAGGCCAGTGCTGCCCCGAATAACACGTCCTTCTCTCTGTCGAGCGACAAGCCCCCAGTGGCGTTACCCCGTGCTTCAATCGAGTTCCCAAAATCCGCCTCCCACAGTGCTTCAGAAATCAGAATTGAGGCTGCGTCCTCGGGGTGCCCCAGTTCCGCACCAACTGCGCGTCGGTTGAGTTCCCGCGCTCTTCGTACACGTCCGTAGTAAGCCTCGGTATCGGCTTGGAGAGCAAGCAGTCCATGCGCGGCTCGCGATTCAGCGGGTGCACCCTGGACGATCCGCTCCATGGCGAGCTGATCATGACGAAGAAAGGCTATTTCATAAGAATATAGCGGAACCCAAGAGTCCTCCCTGGTGAGTTGGTGCGTCTCGGCCTCAGCCATTACCTTCTCGGCCTCGTCCAATTGACCAGTCTCGATCGAGGAATCCACCATGTTCAAACGGTTCAACATGGTAGGATCCCTACTTAGGGCTTCGCGGGCCGCCACAAACGCCTCGTCAAACTGTCCGAGCTGTTTATAAATGACTGTCAGGTTGATATAGGGGGCACCATCCCCCGGATACAGACTGGTCCATAGTTGATCGGCTTGTGCAGCTTTCTCAAGCTCTCCCCTATTCAGGTAGTACACCGCCTCAATGTGCAGTCTTTCCCGCTCCGTGACTCTCTGTCGAAGTAAGAACGCTTTTCGATAGCCTTCAGTCGCCAGAGCCTCTTTCCCCGAATAGAAATACGAGGAAGCAAGATGTGCATAGGCCATAGCGAAATTCGGGTCTAACTCAATAGCACGTTCATACAAGGTAATCGCAGAAGCATAGTTGAACTGGTGCTGCTGTTTGATTCCGAGGCTGTATATCTGCAGGGCTTCGAGCGATGTGGTCGTGGCCTGTTCCAGCGGAACATCAAACCTCTGGATGCTTGCCAGCGACTCCCCAAGACGATGGCGGAGAAGTGTACCCTGCTTGCCCAGTGCGTCGAGCACATCTTCTTTCCTCGAAACCCTAGCTTGCTGCTGGACTACTATGTCACCCGTCACGCAGTTCACCGCTTTCAGTCCAAGCACATACTGGTTGCCGAGACTGGCGATGGAGCCGCCGATGAATGCCTTGCTGTGGTTGCGCTCACACACCTCCCGCGCTAGGTGGTCATTAAAAGCTTCGTCCTGTTGGCGGCCCATCTGCTTGAGCGTAGTCCGTACCGTGTCGTCGGAGAGGATGTTTAGAAATGGCGACTGATTTAGTTGGACCAGAAGCCCTTGGCGAAGGGTGTTCGTGAAGATAGAATCTCCCGTGTCGTTCGCAAAGTCGGCCAGTACGACGGTGTCTTTCTCGGTGAGCACGCGTGCCCGGCTCGACCGCCACAACCAACCGACAGTCACCGCAGCCAATAGAAGAACGACGACTGTGGCTATCAGAGCGACTTTGCGGCCAGCATGCGCCACCTTTTCCGCCGTATGATCCTTATCTTCTTCCGCTAAACGTAGTCTTCGGGCTTGCACCCAGCCATCGAGTTCCGACACGAAATTCCGGTCGCTTGTGGGGATGGCCGATGCCTCTTGCTCGGAAGCCTTCGCGCCACTCGCTTCCATGGGGGTAATGACCGGTGCAATGAATCGATACCCCCGTCCGGTCACGGTCTGGATAAACCGCGGGGTTTCAGGATCGTCCTTCAGAACCTGACGGACTTTGCGGATTGCACCCCTGATGCTGTTGTCCGTATCGAGGAAAACATCGTTGCCCCAAACCCTGGCCACGATCTCTTCGCGACTGACGATCTCGCCCCTGTGCTCCAGCAGCAGAATAAGGATTTCGAGTGGGATACGTTCCAGCTTTAATACGTGACTGCCGCGGCGCAGCCGCCGGGGACAGAGATCGAGTTCGAGGTCTTCACCGAACCGGATCGATTGCTGCAGTCCAATTGGTTGCGGAGTCATGGTGTGCCGGGGGAAGTTCACCGATTTTACCCCACATCGGGAAACACCGGTGTAAGTGCAAATAATGCCTGCCCTTAGAGGGACACAAATCATAACAGCGCGACACACTCTTCGCTATGGACACTCAGGTCCCTAAGTCGCAATCATGCCGCTCACGCACACCGCTTGCACTCGGAGGACTCACAATGAAAAAGACATATGGCAAACCCGTAACTCTCGGGCTCTTAAGCGTGTTGATGGTGAGTGTCTTGTTCGGATCCGCAGCCGCAAGAGCCGATGTCGTTTTGGACTGGAACACAATTGCGGTAAATACAGCAGTCGCGAACCACCAGAACCCATTCGCCCAGGCGCGATACGCGGCCATCGTGCAGCTTGCTGTATTCGAAGCCGTCAACACCATTACAGGCGAGTACCAACCATACATTGGGACCATAACAGCGCCACCCGGCGCTTCGGCTGAGGCAGCCGCCGTTGAAGCCGCATATCAGGTGCTCAGCACCTATTTCCCAGCGAGCCAACCAGCCCTTTTTATTGATCGCGCCAACTCGCTGGCATCAATACCGGACGGCCAAGCCAAAGTTGACGGCATCACAACCGGGAACGCAGCAGCTTCGGCCATGATCGCTCTGCGCGCCAACGACGGCTCATCACCTCCGCAATTCAAGATACCGGGGCCACCTGTACCCGGTGAATGGCAGGCCACGTCGAGTTGTCCGATCATTAATGGAACTGCCGTCGGAATCGCCTTTCAGTGGCAATACGTAACACCGTTCGGTATCTCAAGTGCGAGTGACTTCGTCCTCGGTCCGCCGCCGGCGCTCCCGAGCAATCAATATGCCAAAGCCTACAACGAGGTAACGACGGTCGGGAGCGTCGGTAGCAAAGAACGGCCACCCGATCGTGCCAATGTCGCCCTTTTCTATGCAGCCTCCTCGCCAACTCAGGCATTTAATCAGGCTGCCGTGCAGGTCGCCTTGGAACAGGGCCATTCGCTGTCTGAAAATGCCCGGGCTCTGGCCCTGATCAATATGGCGATGAGCGACAGTCTGGTTGCATCGTTCCTGAACAAGTATCACTACAACTTTTGGCGGCCCGAAACTGCGATCCATGCAGGAGACACGGACGGGAACCCGAAAACCGACCCTGATGCTAACTACGTCCCATTCATCGTGACTCCGTGCTTCCCGAGCTATCCGTCAAACCACGGCAGTGCGGGCAATGGGGCAGCCGAGGTTTTGAGACGCCTTTACGGGGAAGCTGGACATTCGATCACGCTGACCAATCCTGCGGTGCCGAACATCGTCTTGCAATACACCACGTTTAAACAGATTACGGACGACATCTCTGACGCAC
>Ga0306920_100011508_pt1 | contig 11955 bp, 10 predicted proteins | sample flu12Cox44000170_FD_204666 | JGI IMG/M metagenome (GOLD analysis project Ga0306920, IMG submission 204666) | Lab enrichment of tropical soil microbial communities from Luquillo Experimental Forest, Puerto Rico - flux4day.12C.oxic.44.000.170 (v2)... | ecosystem: Environmental > Terrestrial >...
TCTTCAAGAAGTCCGTCGCGGTTCCGTGGTGGAAGGGATTGCAGCTCAAATTTGTCGAATAGGCGGCCCGCCAACGTTAGGCTAATCGCGGTCCGTGGAAATCCAGGCTAGTACAGGTTCGACAGATTGTTCTGAAGTGCGTGAAGGTACCGCGAGATCTTTGCAGAGTTTGCGTTCGGGGAGGCTCAGGTTGTCTTGGGTGCGCGTGAGGCGCCGAAGAGTGGCGAACGTGAAGAGCACTAAATGATCTGTTCCAAGGGCATTCAGAGCACTAACGCCACAGTGCCTAACAACTGGTGGGCGTTGGAGTTCCGGAGAGATGAAGACACCTGCAGGGGCGGTGCTCGTAGCACAGGCATCTATAGCCGCGATTCCCGCCGCGCACGCCTGGGACGATGATGTCCGCTCGGATTGGCGACGGGTAGAGCGCGACCGCGCGCGTCTGCACTCCGACTACGCGCGGCTGCGGGAGGAAGAGCACGACATTGCCGCGACCGAGAGGCGGGAGAACTGGGCGCAGCGTCACGGTCGGCTGTGGCAGTCGTGGCGCGCGGAGCGTGCGGAACACCGCGAAGAGGCGGATATCCGCTACCTTCGGCATAAGATCGCACGTGACCGCGCCGAACTGTGGCGTGACGGAGCAGAGCTACGACGCGACCTCTCTCGGCGGCGCAGGTACTACGACTGACGCACTCGCCAGCTGTGTCGGGGATGCGCGCCCGCCAACTTGGCTGGGCGCAATGACAGAAATCTACTTCTTTTGGCCAGGCGCAAACGACTTCGCGTCTTTGGTCCCGGTCTTGTCGTTCTTGAGATCGCCAGGTGCGTTACCCGACTTACCGTGGTCGCCTGGTACCGGTGTTTCGTGACCTGGCGAGAAGGTCGACGCGCCGTGATTTGGCGTCCCCTTGCCTCCAGCTTGAGCGAAACTCACGATCATTGTAGCGAAAACGAGTGCAGCTGCACAAATGCCGATGTTCCTGAGAGACATGTGGTTCCCCCGTTTCGTCTGGTTGCAGAAGGTCCGCCGGAGCCCCGCATCGGCGAACATGAAGACTATTAACTAGCCATTTTGCCTGGATTCGGGCCGGCGCTATAAAAACGCGCTGATGCTCAACTTATTTCAATCAATGAACTATTGCCAGCTTCCTGACAGGTTTATCTGCTTCGCGTGCCCCACCGCAGCCGATCAAAATGCGTTGCACGATATTGCAGACACATCGTTTTGCCCGATCAGATGTCCAGCTTCTGGGGCTCTGGCTCAGGTCCAACGATGGAGACACTGCCATGCTGCGTACCTACGCCCTTCGGCCGCAATCGCGCTCGCCGGGGTCTTCGGCCTCATCGAGAGTGCCTTGGCGAAGCACCAGCACCATGCCGCCCATTTGCTCTTGGGGAACAAGCTGCAAACTGACGGCAAACATGAACTTCATAAGCACGGAGAGCACACGATCCATGTTCATGTTGCGAAAGGAAAGGTGACGAACCTGACCGTCACCCATCGAACGAAGGGCAACGTCGCGGTCAGGAAATTCAAGACCTCCAAGAAGGTCGTGCAGGACGAAGGCTCGACGCGGGTTGGCGAGGCAAATGGGCAGCGGCACGTTCATTTGGTTGCCGCCAGCGGCACCGAGATCGCGCAGGCGACGACCGTTTACTACGGCTACGCCTTCTTCAACGGCACGGATTGGATCATCTACTGGTTCCCGGCCGACTACGTGGTCGTGGATGCCAGCTGGGTCAAATACACCGAAGTGATCGGATAACCGACGCACAGCAATAACCGGCTGGCCGCGCATGCGGCCGGCCGGGATGTTGCGAGGGTTAAGTTTGCGGATCAACGGCATTCGCGTCGTCTCAAACGGATTGGATGCGAGCTTTTTCTCGATTGCGAGAGTAAAGAGGACCTCGGAGCTTACGCCAGGCGACTATTGAATCAGTTCGATCTTTACGATCAATCGACTGGCCAAGCAGCGCGAAGCGCCATGATCTGCTTGCTGGCGAACGCTAGGGCTCGGCGCACCGGGCCCTGCATTTAGGCTGCCCGTCGAGCCCACGGATTGTTGCTCAGGGCTCAGGGCAAGCGAGGTTGCCCAACTGAGGCTCAATGCCCAGTGGGATTGACCGCCGCGACATTCGAAGCGCTCCAAAAGGACGCCTCAATCGGCCGTGCCCAAGCGCTGCGTCGCGCAAGCGGCTCCTAGCCACTCACCTGGCACATCACCTGGTGGCGGGGTGCTGATAGATATTCCCGATTGGGGGTGCTCCGCGCGCTGTCAGCTTCGCGACAGAAAAAAGGCCCCGTAGAACAATTAGAGGGAAGTTCCCAGGGCCAATGGCGCGCCGCGATACTGCTAAGGTAAGGGCACCAGCAGACGCTAGCCTACAATCAGGCCACCGCGATATCCCAGTAGGGGATTATTTGTGCGCGGTGTGCTCGCCAGGCAACTCGGCCCGGTTCTTCAGGTGGACCAAGGCGGTAGGCGTTAATTGGAACATCATGCAGTAACTTTGTCGCCGCGCTCGCTGGAAAGCTCGAGGCAACTGGTGATTGTGTAGGCAACGGGTGAGGAGCAATCGCCTCGTTCTCGTGGCGGTGCGTGAAGCTGACACGTGAAAAGTTTGGAAGACCTAAATGCTGCCGTTGCAGAGAGCGCGCGCGCTCCTATTGGGGCTCGCATTGGCGAGTGCATTCCATCTCATCGGTATTCAGTCCATTGCGGCCCAGGAGTCTTGCCAAGACGGGTCACATGTTACCATTAGCGGTAACATAGAAAGGATCTCGGCACGCTATGACGGAGGATTTTGGATCGGAGTCTACGGTCGCACAACTCCGTGCAATGTGTTGTCTGTCTTCTTGGGGAACCGTCGCGATGTGATACCACTGCCCCCATCCTGTGTGGATGGAGCAGATTTCACGGCAGAGGGAGTTGCCAATATCCAAATAGTTGGCCGGGCTAAGGTTGAGGCTCCTCGCCTGCTCGCTAGTAACATCACTTGCCGTCATAACGATAAGCGAGAGGTCTGCGCGGTATGCGAAGATCTGAGATCCTGCCTCGCCTCACCATCCAATGTTCGCAAATGTCTCGCCGAAAGGGACGCCTGCGCAAAAAGGTTGGGATGCTAGACCAAGGCTGCCACCATGGCTCTGGATTACGCAACGGTCGACCTGTCGCCGACCCTCACCTTTGCGGCGGCGGAGCTGCACCTTTCTGCACAACGCAGAAGAGGTTACCGTCGGGATCTTCCAAAACGACAAAATCAACAGGTGACGGTGACCTCCATGGATAGCGCTTGGCGCCAAGTCCAAGAAGTCTTTCAACCTCCTTATCTCGTTCGTGAGTGTAGAGATCCAAATGCAGCCAGTTCCTGCCGGTACGTGGTTGATTGCGTGCCTGCAATGAAAGGTTTGGACCCCGGAGCGTTGGATCGGTTAACACCACCCATCCTCCGCGTGGCGGTTCGCGCGGTACATAGCCTAGTGCCTCGCACCAGAAGCTGACCATCCGATCGAATTCATGGCAGTGAATTACTATGGAACCGATACGCATTTGTCGGCACCTTCGGACGGAGAGTACCTCACGTTAATCCCACAACTATAGTAACACGATCTCCCATCGCCTTGCTCCCGGTTACTTACCTGCGTCAAAAATACGACCAGCTCTCTGATAATCCCCGCAACTTTCCGCGCCTGACTCAACTCTGCCGTCACGTCCGTCCTCGTCGCAAGGAGCGACGCTTCTGGCAATCGATCAAAGGGATCCGAAATGCCCTGCCAACCAACACTCCCGCTGCTAGACTTGGAATCCGAACGGCGCAGGCTTCCTAGACGGAGAGATAAGGTGACGGAAACTCCTCTACGTGGGGCTACTGGCTAGGATGAGACGTTCGCTCAGGTGACGCGCGCTTTCATCCCGGTGGTGATCGTTGTCGCGCAAATCACCTCAGGCCATCGCGTTCTCGATGTGGCCACAGGTACGCGGGTGGCGCAAGCCACGGCGAGGGGCGTCAATTCATCTGCAGAGGTCGTGGCCGGCGATGTTTCGGCGACGATGCTGGACTGCAGCCACTTGCGAGCCGATCGTGGTCGAGATGGAAGTGCTGATGGGTTCGGGGTCAACGCAGCACGTGGCACCCGACCGCCCAGCCGACTTCGTCAGATATTTGAGGGACTTCTGCCGCGCCGACGAGGCACCGGCATGCCTGTTCGCGACCCCCAAGCCAATGTGTTAATGTGCAGTGCGTCGCGGTGCAACAATGCGGTAGTGACAGTGGAGTTGCCGCTCCAGAGGCACGATTGCCGACCATCGCTTTCACCCACGTATGGCGCTGCTCAGGCAACCCCGCCCTGCGCCAGCTTCTCGCGGCCGCCCACATGTTGGTGGGAATGCTTCTGCCTCGCGCACTGGGCCGTGCAGTGCGAGTGAACGGTGTCCCCGGCGCGCGCTGGCGCAGCTGCACTGGCAATCCATTTCATGTCATTCTCCTCACACGACAAAGCGTCTGCGGAGGCGTTCATGGGCACTCACCTTGATCGGTCGGCCAGCATCGACCTGTCGGACAATGCCACGTTTGCTCGGGGCTTCCCGCACGAGCACTTCACTTGGGCACGCGCGCATGCTCCCATCTACTGGCATGAACCTACGCCCGTAACCCCTGATGGGGAGGGATTCTGGGTGATGAGCCGGCACGAGGATGCCATGGCCATCATGCTGGATCCGGGAACGTTTTCCTCCGACAAGGGTGGCGGGCGCACGGCCGGCGGTACGGGGCTGCATGACGAGTACCAGGCCGGCAAGTTCCTAAACTGGACCGATGATCCTCGGCACAAGCGGTTGCGCAGCCTTGTCAACAAGGGCTTCACCAACCGGGCCATCCACGATCTGGAGGCGGAGCTGCGCCGCCGCACGGTGGCCCTGATCGAGGCGCTGCCCGAAAACGAACCGTTCGATTTTGTCGAACGCTTCTCGCGTGATCTGCCGCTCCAAGCGATCTGCCTGTTGCTCGGTGTGCCTCAGGAGGACCGCGCGCAGCTCGCGGCCTGGGTCGATGCCGGCGTCGCCGCGCCAACGCCGGAGATTATTGCCAGAGACTATGCGTGGCGCCTGCGCGATTACGGCACCAGTCTGATCGCCCGGAAGCGCAGAAATCTGACCGATGATATCATGTCAACGATCATCAGGGCGCAGCTCGAACCGGGGGAAGATGGTAGCGACGGCGGACCGCTCACGGATGACGAGTTGCTCAACTTCTTCATGCTGCTATTTCCGGCTGGCGCCGAGACCACGCGCAGCGCCATCGCTGGCGGTTTGCAAGCGCTGATAAAGCAACCTGAGCAGCTCGAGCGCTTGCGCACGGCCGGCATCGCCGAGATGCGCCTCGCCGTCGACGAGGTCCTGCGCTGGACCACGCCCTCGATCCACAAGCGCCGCACGGCAACGCGCGACGTGAACTATAAGGGCCACCGCATCAAGGCCGGCGACAAGGTCACCTACTGGGAGATGTCGGCCAATCGCGATGCGGCCGTGTTCGACGATCCCTTCCGCTTCGACATTGCCCGCTCGCCCAACCGTCACGTGGCCTTCGGGTTCGGCGCCCATGTCTGCCTGGGGGCCAGCCTGGCGCGCATGGAGATTCGGCTGGCCTTCGCCGAGCTGTTGGCGCGGATCGAAATCTTCACGCCCGAGGGGCCGATCGAATGGATGCCTAGCAACCGTCTGCTCGGCATTCGGCAGATGCCGCTGAGCATCAAGTTTCGCAGTGGGTCCCGCACAACGCCGGTTTCGACGCGACCGCAGAATACCGTTAAATAACCTAGCGTATTGCCTGAGGCGCGTGCCATGACGACGTCGCAGACTTCGCATCCCGTCTCAGGTGCCCCGTCGTTGCGCAGCGGTGCCGAATACCTCCGGTCGCTTAACAACGGGCGGCAGGTCTTTGTTGATGGCGAAAGGGTTGCCGACGTCACCAAGCACACGGCCTTTTCGTGAAGCGGCACGCTCAGTGGCGCGGCTATACGACATCGCGGCAGCCCCAGAAATGCGCGACCGCATGACGTTTCCTTCACCCAAAACTGGCGGCCCCGTGCTGCGCGCATTCCAGATTCCACGAAACCACGCCGATCTGCGCGCGCCGACTATTCTCTGAGACCTGGGCCGAGGCAACCTTTGGCCTGATGGGGCGCTGCCCAGATCATGTGGCTTCTTTTTTCACCGGCTACGCGGCGGTTCCCAGCGTTTTTGCGGTTGGCGGGCAAAGCTTCGCCGATAACGTCGTCGCGTTCTACGAGTTCATTCGTGACAACCACTTCTATCTCAGCTACGCGATCGTGCCGCCGCAGATCGACCGCAGCAAACCCGCACACAAGCAGAGCGATCCGACCCTCTACGCTGGAGTGGTCAAAGAGCGGGACGACGGGATCGTCATCTCAGGCGCGCAGCAGGTCGCGACCGGTGGGGCGCTTTCGGACTGGATTCATTTGAGTTGCATCCATCCATTGCAACCAGGAGACGAAAATTACGCCAATTGTCTTGCGGTCCCCGTCAACGCGCCTGGTGTCAAACTCATCCCACGCCGGCCCTTTGCGCTGCGTGCTGATAATTCCTTCGACTATCCGTTGTCGTAGGCGCAGGTGCGTTATGTGACCAAACTGCGCTTCATGATCGGACTCGCACAGCGCTCGATTGAGATGATCGGCAGCTCGAGTTCGCCACAGGTGCAGATTTCAATGGGTGAGCTTGCAGCGTTGGTGTCGATCTATGAAGGTTTGCTGCTGGCGCACGAGGCGAATGCACCGATTAAGGATGGCGTGCTGTGGCCATCGGTGGTCACGCTCTATTCAGCCATGGCAATGCAGTCGGAGTTCAACGGCCGCATGCTCGAGATGATCCGCGAGCTCGTCAGCTCGTTGGTGATCTCGCAGCCTTCATCCGCGGCAGATTTTGAAAATCCCGAGATCGCGCCAGTCATAAGACGCTATATGCGTTCGGGTTCAATGGACGCGAGGTCCCGCACCGCAATGGTGCGGCTGTTGTGGGATTTTCTCGGCACCGAATTCGGCAGCCGCCATGCGCAATACGAAAAGTTCTACGGCGGCTCATCGCTCATAGTGAAGCAGAATGTGTATCGCAACTTCGATTTCAAGCGCGCAACCGCATTAGTCGACAAGGCCCTGAGTTTGCCAGTCGTTCTGGCCAGGTGATTGGATGGCTCTCCCGACCACGGCGATCGCGCATGACGTGCACCGCTTCCAGGTGCATGTGACCGACCGCGGCGCACGACCGCCGAAGCTCATCAGTGCGACCTCGGCGCTGCATTTTTCTTTGGCACAAGGGGGAAGCCCCGGTAGCGGATTTCCGGTAGGGATCGACATGCCTCTTGTTAACCAAAGGCTCACAGCCGTTGTTGGCAATACAGCTGACGATTGCCGCGGCGCTGCCGCGACGGAGAACGCATTTGCGCTGCACGCGTGCCAACAGGCGCGTGTGCCATGAACCTCGATGCGCTAGGCACTCTTCTGGCGACTTCTGCGACGGCCGCGGCGATCGACTGCACGGAGAGAGCAGGTAGTGGTGCTTTGGACGGTTGGGGGGTGTTCTCAGGCAAACCAGCGAGGTGATCTCCACATCTCCACAAGGGCCAGCGATGGAGCATTACCTGTACCCTCGGTAACAGCGCTGCCCACCAACTTGAACGATCCTGCACCAGCTTGGCTCGCGTATCCCCCGTTGCGACCTAGCCCACCGGCCCCGGCTGAACGCCAACGGACTTCAGACCGGGGCCGGACCATTGGGGCCAGCACGCAGCAGCTCTTCAGGAATAGCGCGCATCGCGCCCTCCGTGTCCCAAGCCTGTGCCACAATCCGCCACGCGCCATCGCTCTTGACGAGAAGCGTCATTTCGACGCCGCGATTGGCCTCCACGTTGTTCTCGACGATCTCGCAAACCGCAACTGCCACCGCAATGTTGCCGAAGACATGGACGATCGGATCGCCCACGGCCGCCTCTCTGAAGGTGCTGAGACTGGTTGCGGCGAGCCCCTTCATCCGCTGAACGAAGGCATCCACCGTCTGAGACTTGGGTGGTCGCGAGGCCGGATACAGCATAGCCCCTGGAAGAAAATCGTTCGCAAAAGCCTGCCAGTCGCCCATCGTCCCCGGTGACCAATTCAGGCTTGTGAACTGTCGGGCAATGGGCAATGAGTGCCCTGATCCTTTGCGCATCCTGGTCGTGAGCGTCAGATTCCATGGGTCGATCCTTTGCCCTCAGCACGCGGTTCCCTTCTCGCCGTCCTGCCTGCAACTATCGCAGGGACCCCTGACTGAATCTGACCCAACTGAACGCGATGTACAACGCGTGCATCCGCAGCTGGATCTGTTCGCGCGCTGGCCCCGCCCCATCCGATCATCAACGTGCGTCACCCCCTGCCACCGCAGCGCGATCGTCCGGCTGGCAGGCTCCGCGCATTCGTGCGGCGCCCACCGGCAGAAATGTGAGGGGAATCGCCCGAGAGGCAGATGCAATCAGCGTCCCTGACGGACGGCCGTTTCCTCGCACTGCCGCAAGTGCTCGGCAGCGCAATAACTTCGGCAGCTATAGGGTGGAGCGCGTCGATCGCGCGCCCGCCCTGCCCCCCGCAGCGGTTCTAGGAAACGCGTCGCTTGCGGCGCAGCAATCTCCCCCAGTTTTGCATTCCGAACGGGGCCGGTGTCGGCTTAGAGTGGACCGAACAAGCCGTTGCGCCGCTGTGCAGTACCGGCCCGCAAGGATTGGATAGCCGACCCATGCGCCTCAGCGACTGCCATAACTTTGATGATTTTCGCCGGCTGGCGAGGCGACGGCTGCCGGGCCCGATCTTCGACTATATCGACGGTGCGGCCGACGACGAGGTAACCCATCGGCGCAATAGAGAAAGCTTCGAGCACTGCGATCTCGTCCCCAACGTGCTGCGCGGCGTCGAGACGGTTGATCTCTCCGTTACCGTGATGGGCCAGAAGCTCGCACTGCCGGTCTATTGCTCTCCGACCGCCCTTCAGCGTCTCTTCCACCACGAAGGCGAACGCGCCGTCGCTGCTGCGGCGGCGCGATACGGCACAATGTTTGGCGTATCCTCGCTCGGCACGGTGAGCCTGGAGGAATTGCGCAAGGTGCACGACTCGCCACAGGTCTATCAGTTCTATTTCCACAAAGATCGCGGTCTCAACCGCACCATGTTGCAACGGGCCAAACGCGCCGGGGTCGAGGTCATGATGCTGACCGTCGACAGCATCACGGGTGGCAACCGTGAACGCGATCTGCGCACCGGCTTTTCCATTCCTTTCAGGCTGTCGCTTGCCGGAATGCTGCAATTCGCGATCAAGCCCGTGTGGGGCATCAACTACCTCACTCATGAGCGCTTCCGACTCCCCCAACTTGAGGAGCACGTCGACATGAGCAGCGGCGCCTTGTCGATCGGCCGCTACTTCACCGAGATGCTTGACCCTTCCATGAATTGGAACGACGTGGCCAACATGGTCCTAGAATGGAACGGCCAGTTCTGCCTCAAAGGCGTTATGTCCGTCGCCGATGCCAAGCGCGCCGCCGAGATTGGCTGCACCGGTATCGTCGTCTCCAACCACGGCGGCCGACAGTTGGATGGCTCACGGGCGTCATTTGACCAACTGGCGGAGATGGTTGATGCCGTAGGCGATCGGATCGACGTGCTTATGGATGGCGGCGTCCAGCGCGGGAGCCACGTGTTGAAGGCGCTCTCTGTTGGCGCCAAGGCCGTCGGGGTGGGCCGCTATTATCTCTTTCCTCTGGCCGCGGCCGGTCAGGCCGGCGTGGAACGTGCTCTCGGCTTGATCCGCAGCGAAATCGAGCGGGACATGAAATTGATGGGCTGCACGGCGATCGGTCACCTCTCGCGCGGCAATTTGCGGTTCAGGTAAGTCCTCGCAACCCCAGGTAGGAGCGGCATGTCATTTCTCGGCATGCGCGAGCCCGCCCGCATGCCTGCTCTTGTTTAGGGCTTGGAACCTGCAAGGGAGGGACTTTATGCCGTCGGGAAGAGGCACGCAGCACGCACAAGTCAATAAATGAGCCAACGGCAGCGGACCTTAGGGGTCTATGGGGCTGTTCTCGGATCGGGTCACCGTGCGTTCGGCAAGGCGCTTGTGGACTTACCCCGCATTATCGGAGTTTCTGCTGCGGCGCCATGAAGCTCAATCGGGTATGGGCAGTTCGGCACGCAGGCCTCATCGTTCCGCTGGGAACAGACCCGACTGCCCTATTCCGATAATGTGGCCGGTAGACCAACCGTAACCCCCGCGTTTTTCATCGATCTGGGTGCTGGTCGCTCCAATGACCGTGCTCGTCATCTACTCCTGTGTTATCACGCTGGGCCTGCTGATGCTCGGGAGAAGGTACGCCAGCCATCGCGCCTGGTCCTATGTGGACGCAATATATTACCCGCTTGGAATCGCGGGCGTGTGCTTTCTGTTCCTGTCAAGCCTCGACACAAAAGAGCACGCCGCCCGCCAGTTCGACGCAACCTTTGAGGCCATCGGCAAGGAGGTGGAGTTGGCAAGCAACGTATCCAACGCCTACCTGGAGTTGTTCAGATTCCTCGGCAAACCGCTCAGGCTGGAGCTCGACTGTCAGGACGAGAACATGCGGACCGAGTTCTATGCAACATTCTGCATGCCGGTCGGCGGAGGCATCGGGGCTTTTGTCGCTGCGGTGTCTCAGGTCAAGGACAAGGGGCCGGACGTGGAATATGCATCAGCGTGCACCGGGTTCGTGCACAACCGGGAGCATCTAACCAGGAGGCAATCCCTCAAACCTCTGGTCGGCCAGCTGACGGATGCCGAATACCATCGGGCGGGGGAGCTCATTAGCGTCGTTGCAGGGGCATGCAGCAAATATCTGGAGGTGCTCGCAAGGCCGAGAGAGGAACGCATCGCCGAGAATGTGCTCGAGCAGCAGCACCACGCTCCTGGGCATCGGAACACCTTGTTCGAAACCCTGCTCTTCTATGCCAAGGAGTGGCTCTGGCCGTTCGTCCTCGTGTTCGCGCTTGCCCTCAAGGTCGGGAAATCTTCGGCTGGCTTGCAGCATGCCAGCAGGACGTGATGGCTGTGCTATCGGCGCATCGTTTCGGACCGGCCGGCGATGGCGTCCCACACGGCAGCACCGTCATTGGCCACCGCGGCGAGGCTACCGGCCTGCAGACGAGAGAAAGATTTTTCGCCGGCCGATGCCGCCGAAACTCCTGAGCAGAGCGCCGGACGCAACGTCCCAAAGATCGGGGCCTCCCAAAGGCGGAGGCCAAGCCTTCGACGATCCTCGCGCCGGTCGCAATGGCTGAAAAACTGCCGAGGTTGGAGGCTTCCAATGGTGGTAGCCAAAAAGCCTGCGTAACGGACCGTGGACCCCTCACCCGGTATTCGTAGCAAACGCACTGCTCTTGCTACCTAATCGGAGTTCTAGTGCCGCCCTCACCCGCCCATCACACCCTGCGTGTTGACATAGAGCGAATACAGCGAGTGACTGGCCGCCATGAACAGGCGGTTGCGCTTGAGGCCGCCGAAGCAGACGTTGGCACAGCGCTCAGGGAGACTAATGAAGCCGATCGGCTTGCCGGTAGGATCGAAGATCTTGACGCCGTCCTGCTTTTCGTTACCCATGCCCCAACCGCACCAGAGGTTGCCGTCGACATCGAGGCGAAAGCCATCCGGTGTGCCGCCGGGCTCGGCCGTGATGAAGGTGCGACCGTTGGCGAGCTTGGTGCCGTTGTCGGTCACATCGAAAACCTTAAACACGCGAGGCGTGACACCGGCCTCAATGATGTAGAGCTTGGACTCATCGGGCGAGAAGGCGAGACCGTTCGGCCGGCTGACGTCGCCAGTGGCGACTGTGGCACGTCCGGACTTGGGATCGAACCGATAGACGTTGGTTGGGAGTTCCGGCGCTGCT
>Ga0306920_100011510_pt1 | contig 11954 bp, 7 predicted proteins | sample flu12Cox44000170_FD_204666 | JGI IMG/M metagenome (GOLD analysis project Ga0306920, IMG submission 204666) | Lab enrichment of tropical soil microbial communities from Luquillo Experimental Forest, Puerto Rico - flux4day.12C.oxic.44.000.170 (v2)... | ecosystem: Environmental > Terrestrial >...
CGTACGTGTCGTGTTCGAGTACGGCGTCGACTTCAATTTCGCCTACGCTCAGGCGGCGGTCGCCCTGCAGCAGAACGTCAACCTCCCCGGCGGCCTCACTCCTACCATCCAGCAGAACAGCACCACGGGCGAGATCTACCGCTATCAGGTGCTCGGCCCGCCGCATTTCGGGATCACCAATCTGCGCACCGTCCAGGACTGGATCGTCCGGCGCCGTCTGCTGACCATTCCGGGCATCGTGCAGGTCAACAGCTGGGGAGGCCCCACCAAGCAGTTCGAGGTCGAGGCCGACCCGAGGAAGCTCGAGGCTTACGGTGTCTCGGTGCCGCAGATCATCAATGCGCTCGCCAACGCCAACATCAACGTCGGCGGCCGCGAGATCCGCATCGGGCAGCAGTCGATCAACATTCGCGGCGTTGGCCTGGTCGACGACGGTGGCGAGGATGATCTGACGCGTGGTTATCGCCTCAACGACATCGAAAACGTCGTTCTGAGCCAGGTCGATGGCGTACCGCTCACGGTCAAGGACCTGGCGAAGGTTTCGGTGGGCTACGTGCCACGGCTTGGGATCTGGGGCCACGACCAGGAGGACGACGCCGTCTCGGCTATCGTCGTGATGAGCCGCACCCGCAAGACCGCGGACATGCTGCCGAGAGTTCAGGCCGAAATCGCCGCGATGAATCGCGATGGCAGCCTGCCGGCCGGCGTGCACCTGGTGCCGATTTATGACCGCGGCTCGCTGATCGCAGTGACTACGCACACCGTCTTTCACAACCTCATTCTCGGCTGCCTGCTGGTGTTTCTGATCCAGTGGATTTTCCTCGGCAACCTGCGCAGCGCAGTGATCGTCGGCTTGAACATTCCGTTCGCATTGTTGTTTGCGGTCATCATCCTGGTGTTGCGCGGTGAGAGCGCCAACCTGCTGTCGCTCGGTGCAGTGGACTTCGGGATCATCATCGAATCGGCCGTGATTGTCGTGGAGAATATCTTCGCTAACCTCCAGGCGCCTCCCGAACAGCGACAAAGCCTCCTGCAACGACTTGCCGCGGGCGACTGGGGACCCGACCCGACCCGCTCGGCGAATGGTGTGCCGCAGGTCTGGAATGACCGGCTGCGGCTGATACTGGTGAGCGTGCTGCAGGTCGACAAGGCGGTGTTCTTCGCCGCGCTGATCATCGTCGCGGCCTTCGTGCCGCTTTTCACCATGCAGGGCGTGGAAGGCGCGATCTTCGGCCCGATGGCGCGCACCTATGCTTACGCGCTCGCCGGTGCTCTCATCGCCACCTTTACCGTAACACCGGTGCTGGCGTCGTTCCTGCTGCCCGACCGGTTGCGGGAAGCAGAAACCGCGATCGTTCGCGGCTTGCATAGGCTTTACAACCCCGCGCTCAAGTTCGCACTCGCCCACCGCGCCGTAATGATCGCCGCCGGAGCGGCGTTCCTGATGCTTGCGGCGCTTTTGGTACCGCGACTCGGAAGCGAATTTCTGCCGGCGCTGGAAGAAGGGAACCTGTGGATCCGTTGCTCGATGCCTATGACGTTGTCGCTGGAAGACGGGGAGGCTGCGACGCGCAGGATGCGGCTCATCGTGCTCAGGCATCCGGAGGTCGTGACGGTATTCTCGCAGCACGGCCGTCCCGATGATGGCAGTGACGCCTCGCCATTCTCCAATGTAGAGCTCTTCGGCGTGCTCAAGCCCCCGGAGCAGTGGCCGCACGGAATGACCAAGGAGAAGCTCACCGAGGAGATCAACGCCGATCTGCAGCAAGCCATGCCGGGCGTAACCTTCAATTTCTCACAGTACATTCAGGACAACATCCAGGAGGGCATTTCCGGGGTCAAAGCCGTCAACTCAGTGAAGATCATCGGGCCAAATCTCGATGTGCTCACGAAGCTTGCCGAGCGCATCCGTGACGAGATGGGCACGATCCGCGGCGTCACCGATCTAGGCGTGTTTCCAGTCCTCGGCCAGCCCAATCTCAACATCAAGGTGGACCGTGCCAGGATCGCGCGCTATGGACTGAACACCGGAGACGTCGCTGCAGTCATCAAAGCGGCAGTCGGTGGCGCGATTGCCACTACGGTATTGGAAGGCGATCGGCAATTCGACGTCGCGGTGCGCTATCCGCCCGAGTACCGCGACAGCATCGACAAGATCCGCAACATCAAGGTCGGATACCCGACCCCAAGCGGGGCCAATACCTATATTCCGCTGGGTGAGCTGGCCGCTATCTCGCTCGACACCGGCGCGGCCTGGATCTATCACGAGAGCAACCAGCGTTTCATCCCCGTGAAGTTCAGCGTGCGCGGCCGGGACCTTGGAAGCACGGTGAGCGAAGCTCAGCAGCGAATCGCGCGCGACGTGAAGCTGCCGAGCGGTTATCGGATGGAATGGGCCGGGGAGTTCGGTCAGCTCCAGGCCGCGCGTGCGCGGCTGGCGATCATCGTTCCGGTGAGCCTGCTGCTGATCCTCGGGCTGCTGTACGCTCTATTCAACTCTCTCAAGGAGTGCCTCGTCGCGCTGGTTGGCATCCCGTTCGTCATCGCCGGCGGGGTGCTTGCCCTGTACCTGTCAGGACTCAACTTCAGCATCTCCGCGGCGATCGGCTTTGTTTCACTCTTTGGCGTGTCGGTCATGATCGGCATTCTCATGATCAACCACTACAACCAGGCACGACTGCGCGGCGAGGCGCCGCAGGATGCCATGTTCCGTGCCGCTTCGGTGCTGATGCGGCCGCTCCTGATGATGAGCCTGTCGGCCGGCATCGGCCTGTTGCCGGCTGCGGTCTCGAGAGGCATCGGCAGCGAGGTACAGCGTCCGCTCGCGACGGTGGTCGTTGGCGGCATGCTGCTCGGCTCAATCATGCTTCTGATCGTCGTGCCCGCGCTGCAAATGGTGCTTCTCGGCAAGGACCGCCCGCAGCCTGATTCGGTGACCCCGTGAACCGCAGCCGTTCATTGTCGTCGAAGACGGGGCTGCTCGCCGCCGCGCTCGTACTTGTTTGCGGCTGCGCCGTGGGACCCGACTTCAAGCGACCCGCCGCCCCTGAAGCCAGCGGCTATGGCAACACTGCTGTCGCCACTACAGGCGTCAATGATTTAGCTGGCGGCGAGGCTCAGCGTCTCTTGCCTGGGCAAGACATTCCAGGACAGTGGTGGACGCTGTTCCACTGCCAACCGCTCAACGATCTCATCGATCGAGCGCTCAAAGCCAATCCCGACGTCAAGGCGGCGCAGGCCGCACTGCGCGTGGCGCGCGAGCAGGTGCTGGCGCAGCGGGGCGCATACCTGCCAAGCGTCGATGCGGCGCTGTCGGCGGGCCGACAGAAAACCTCCGAGGATCTCTCGCCGACCACCGCCTCGGGGGCGCTGTATTTCTCCCTCTACACCGCCCAGCTCAATGTTTCGTATGTGCCTGATGTTTTTGGACTGAATCGGCGTACAGTCGAATCGCTCACCGCGCATGCCGAGGAGGCGCGCTTCGCGCTCATCGCCACACATCTCACACTCACGAGCAACCTCGCCTTGGCCGCGGTGCAGGAGGCCTCGCTACGCGCGCAGATCGACGCGACCCACGAGCTCATCACCATCAACACCGATACTCTGCGGATCCTGCGCAATCAGTATGCCGCCGGTTACGCTGGGCGTCTCGATGTTTCCGCCCAGGAGTCACAGCTCGCACAGGTCGAAGCGTCGCTCCCCCCGCTGCTCAAGCAACTCGCCCAGCAGCGTCACGTGCTCACTGCGCTCTCAGGATCCCTTCCAGATAAGGAGATGCCTGAGACTTTCGAGTTCTCCGAGATGCAGCTGCCGCAGGAGCTCCCGCTCACCCTTCCCTCGAAGCTCGTGGAGCAGCGCCCGGACGTGCGGCAGGCCGAGGAGAATCTGCACGCGGCGAGTGCGCAGATCGGTGTCGCGGTGGCCAACCGCCTGCCGAATATCACCCTCACCGGAAATGTCGGCTCAAGCGCGGTAGGACCGAGTCAGATATTTGGAGCGGGAACCGAGTTCTGGGATCTGGGGGCCGGTCTGACTCAGCCGATCTTTCACGGCGGCACGTTGCTGCATCAGGAGCGCGCGGCGCGCGCCGCCTACGAGGAGGCCGCACAAAGCTACCGCAGCACGGTGTTGACTGCATTCCAGAATGTCGCGGACACGCTCACCGCACTGACACAGGATGCGGAGGCTCTGAAAGCCGCATCCACAGCCGAGCGGTCCGCTGCCGTGACTCTCGACCTCACCCGCAAGCAGCAGGAGCGTGGTTACGCGAGCTACCTGGCGCTGCTCAACGCTGAACAGGCCTATCAGCAGTCGCTGCTGGTGCTCATCCAGGCCCGCGCCAATCGCTATGCTGACACCGCTGCCCTCTTCCAGGCGCTCGGAGGCGGATGGTGGAATCGGGCCGACCTGGCCAAAGAGTAGCAGCCCGGCAATGAACAGTCGCCTGGCTTGAGTCGGACATCGCCGAGCTGTACCGGGACCGTCGCACCGGGCGCATCATGTACCCGGGTACCGGTTCCCTGTTAGCTCTTTCCGCAGCTGGCAAACCCGATAAGAGGATGTTAGCCATGAGCCGTCTTGTTGATTCGCCGTTCCTCCTGTTGGTGGTTTCCTTCCTGACCTTATGGGCGTGCGCCTGGATCGGGGCCAAAGTTCTGGGCAGATTCGCAGCTGAAGGACAGCTGGTCCGCGAGGATTTCCGCACCGTACTGGCAGCGTGCTTGACACTTCTGGGCCTGATAGTTGGGTTCAGCCTTTCCATGGCTGTCAATCGCTACGATCTGCGCCAGAAGGCCGAATCTGCCGAGGCAGATGCGATCAGCACCGAGTACAGCCGCGCCGATCTGCTCCCGCCCTCTGAAGCCCAAGCAACGCGGCAGTTACTCCGCAGCTACCTCACCGAGCGAATTCAGTTCTTCGGCGCTCGGGATAGAGATCGTTTTCACCAGATCGACGAGCAGACCGCCCGCTTGCAGCAGCAAATGTGGGCTGCTGTGCGGACGCCCGCGGTACAGCCGAATCAATTCACCGCTCTCGCAGTCTCCGGAATGAACGACGTGCTGAGCTCGCAAAGCAACACTCAGGCAGCCTGGTGGAACCGAATCCCGACTGATGTGTGGGCGCTCATGGGATTGATCGCAATCGTGTGCAACCTGATGCTCGGTGTTTCCGCCCGCCACCTGCAAGGGTGCAGCGAGTTCCTGGTGCTGCCGTGACTGCAATAGCCTTTTTTCTCATCGCGGATATCGACAGCCCGGCGGGTGGCGGCGTCATTCACGTGGCGCCGCAAAATCTTCTGAGCCTCGGCAAGCTCATGCGCTGACGGGTTAACGAACGGTCGGACCCGCATGCGCGCACCGCGTGACGCAGCTCACGGCAGACGGGCGGCACAAAGCGTGTGATTGCGTCCCATGGAAACGCATGCCTTGAGCGGCCCCTTGATGGGAGCCTTGATGGTCGCCGTGGGGGTTTTTGTCGGCGTGGGTCCGAGGCGACGCAGCCGCGCGTTCTGGCGTCCCGATCAATCGGTCGGCTTCACGCTCCGGTTCCTGGTCGGCTTGTGCATCCTTTACGGCACCGTGTGGGTGCTGGAGACGATATGGCGCGCGACATGACGGTCAGGCAACTGACCCATCGTCCCCGAGATTCTCGAGAAACGTGGCTGATGGAGCGAAGAACAGGCTGCCAGTGACGGCGCGACTGAAATCCAGAATCCGGTCATAGTTGCCGAGCGGCCGTCCGACGAACATGTTCTCCAGCATCTGCTCGGTGGCGCGGGGAGAGCGGCTGTAGCCGATAAAGTAGGTTCCGAATTCTCCGTGACCCGGCCTGCCAAAGGGCATGTTGTCGCGCAGGATCTTCACCTCTACTCCATCTTCGACGATGGTAGTAAGCGCGTTGTGTGCTGAAGAGGGTTTCACCGCATCGCTGAGTTCAATGTCGGAAAGCTTTTTGCGCCCGATGATTCGCTCCTGCTCCTCCGTTGAAAGAGCGTTCCACTTACCCATGTCGTGCAGGTACTTCTGAATGATCACGTAGCTTCCGCCCGCACACGCGGAGTCCTCTCCGCCAACGAGTGCTGCGTCAAAGGCCGCATCGCCCCGCGGATTTTCAGTCCCGTCGACGAAACCAAGAAGGTCGCGATCGTCGAAGTAGCGAAAGCCGTGTGTTTCATCGACAGATGATACTGCCGTTCCAATCCGCTCCATGATCTGGGTAACCAACTCGAAGCACAGATCCATCTCCCTGGCGCGAACGTGAAACAACACATCGGCGGGAGTCGAGACGGCCTGGCGCTCACCCGAGCGTATCTCGCGAAACGGATGGAGCTCTCTTGGTCGAGGCTTTCCGAACATCCGGTCCCACACATCCGATCCGAATGCCACGACACATGAGAGCGCCGCCTCGATGCGACGGAAATCGACCGCGCGAAAAATTCCCGGGAGATCGCCGCAAAGCGAGCGCACCACCGCGTAGCTCTCGCGCTCTGGTTTGACACACACGACCAGGAAAATCGCCGCGCGCGTGAGAGGCGCAAGAACGGACTGCGGAACCACTGCGGGCTCCTCCCCTTTGGGTTTGCTCATACGAATAATTCCTATGTTGGATCTGCAGCCGACAGCCGCCGCGCTCCGCTCAAAAGCGAAACGTTGCGCCTAGTGCGGGGCCCGAAAAGTAAAGGCGCCGCACCGGCTTCTCGTCGCCCTGTTCGAAGGACAGATAGCGATACACCAACAGCAAGTCGCCCCAGCCGAACGCGTAACCGATTCCAAGCATCCCCTGCCAGGTGAACTTCGACGTACCCGCACCGCCATCCAGGTAATACGGGACGAACCACTTACCTCCTCCGAACTCAGCTTTGCCCCGGACACCCACAATGCCGTCCCACAGATCGACGCCCTGCCCCACCGACCCCGTGCGTCCCGGCAGGCTGTCGACCGACGTAGCGAAGGACCAATCGAGCGTGGTGCCGACATGCGAATAGCGAAGTCCTGCGAGGAGATCGAGGTTCGCATCCGCCGATCGCACCAGCGAATAGTTGCCGGTCAGGGAAACCATGTAACCGGTGAGGCTCGTCGTCGTCGCAGTATTCACGGGCACCTCATTCTCACCGCCAGGGCCCCCGACGTTCGATACGTTGCTGCCCTCCCTTTTGAAAGTCACAAAAACGAGGTCGGCCGCGAGTCCCCATCTGCCGTTCCTTGCTTCCCCGCTGAGGAAGAATGCGCCGTTGAGGTGCTGCAGTAGATTTGTGAGGTCGACTGAAGATCCGCCACTCCCGGGAGTCTCATACCGCATCGATGCGTCGACCCGCGGCAGCCACAGGTACGGGGTCAGCGAAAACTCCCAGGGTGCCTCCTGAGGATCGGCGCGAACGACTGCGCTGCAGAGTCCCGCCTGGATTGCCAACACGGAGGCGAACCGGTTCACGGCACGCTCTCGCCTCGAACCGCGCGCCGACATCCTCTCCCTTCCCTCGCAACTCATCTTCTGCGATTACGGCGCGGCGCTGTCGGAGGTTGCGGGATTTCCCGGTGTCCGGTCACTCTCGCTATCGGCGATCCCCTGAAACCTCGCGACCGCCTGTTCCAGGTCGAAGATCATCCGCTCACGACCGAGCACCGTTCCCAAAGGCGAGCGACGCACCAGCTCCAGTACCTCGGGGTTGAGACCCGTGAGGCACAGGATCCTGCCATCGTCACGCGTTCTCCTTTCCGCTGCGATCAGCATCTTCAGTGCAGTGTATTCAACGTCGAACACCGCGCTCAGGTCCAGGATGACTACACGCGGATCGGCCGCGTCGATCAATCTGTTCGCCTTGTGACCGAGGTTTGCGGCATTGGCGAAGAAAATCCGCGCTTCTGGGCGCAGCAGCAGCAGCCCTGGGAAACTCTCATCCTCCGGATGTTCCGCAGAGACCGGCCGGAAGACGTTGGTCCCGGGCTTGCGTCTGAGCACATAAACAGGCGGGTTGGATTCCTGGTATGCCAGCGCCAGGAGCGAGACGCAAATGGCCACCACGATTCCCTGTAGAGTGCCGAGAAGTACCACCCCGACCAGCGCCGTGAGTGCCCACAACAGCTCCGTGCGGCGGATCGTACGAATGGCGCGGAATTCGGCGGGCTTTATGAGGCCGATGGAGTACACAATCACGACCGCGGCCAGAGTGGCCTGCGGCAGTTTGCCGATGAACGGCGCGAGCAACAGCATGGTGCCCAGTGCCAGAACTGCGGTCACCAACTCCGCTAACTGGGTACGCGCGCCGGCGAGCCGGTTCACCGCCGTCTGCGTCGTCCCCCCGCCAGCCGGCATCGCGCCCAGCAGAGCGCCACCCACATTGGCAACGCCCGTTGCAACCAGTTCCCGGTTCGCGTTTGGCGCGGCCTCGTCATTGCCTGCAAACGCGCGACCGGCTGCGGTTGTCTCAGTGAAGCTCATCAGCGCAATGCCTACGGCCGCCGGCCACAGCTGCGCGAACAACGATGGATCCGGCAGCGTAAGCCGCGGCAGACCAGTCGGGATGTGACCTACCGTGTCGACGCCGTAATGCGGCAATGCGAGCAAGGCCACGGCGCCGATCCCGGTGACCACCGCAATAAGCGGTGCCGGCACGCGTGGCCAGCGCCGCTCCAGCGCCACCAGCATGCCGATGGTTAGTGTGCCCACGGCCAGCGTGGCGGCCGAGATACGCGGCAGTCCTGCCCATATCGCGGCCAGGTTGTGAATGAACGAGCCTTTGGCGATGTGAATGCCGAGGAGCTTGGGGAGCTGATCGAACACGATCACGATGGCGATCCCCGCCTTGAACCCCGTCAGCACCGGATCGGAGATGAAGTTGGCGAGGAAGCCCAGCCGCAGCAGCGCTGCCAGCACGAGGAACCCACCCACGAGCAACGTGAGTGTCGCAGAGGCGTCGAGAAGCGCGCCAGCATCGGCCTGCGTAGCTGCCCGGCTCAACGCCGCGCCTGCGAGGATGGCGATAGTCGCGGTGGTACTGACGCTGAGCACCCGCGACGTGCCAAGGAGCGCATAGATCAGCATGGGAAGAAACGCTGTGTAGAGACCCACCTGCACGGGGAGGCCCGCGACGGTGGCATAGGCTAGCGCTTTGGGAATCACGACCGCGGCGGCGGTCAGCCCGGCGATGACGTCGGGCTTGAGCCAGTCGCGGTGGTAATCGCGCAGCCAGAGGGGTACGAGCAGCGAACGAAGGCCTGCTGCAGGTTGTGCGTGGTCCGCTTCCATGGCGCGTGCCGGCCCGTGAATTGACATCTCGCTGCAGGGCTTTTGCCGTTAACCGCGGTTTCCGTTCTGAGCCGAACGATGAATACCGGCTTCTTCGCACGATGTTACTCTCGTGGGTCAGTTGAAGTCCCGCGGTCGCTCAGGGCCATTTGGACCGGCGGCCAACACGGCTCAACAGTGCTTCTACCCGACACTCGAGCTTACGGCGATTCGAGGCACGCACACTCTCGCCCGGTGACGGGGAGACGCAATTCTGCAATCGCCTGATGCGAGTGGTGGTAGTGAGGTCGCTGGCTTCCTCCTCCGCTGTGTCCGCGACACTGGACACAATTGCCGCGTCTACGCCCACGTCGATGGGTACCTTCCCCTCTGGGCAGTGTCGCAACCTTTGTGCCATTGTTAGCCTGCTGTCTTAGCCCGGGGGCCTGGCCGCGCAGGGGTGTCTTTTCATGTCTAAAAAAACGCTTCTCATCGCGTTGGCTGTGGTGGTGGTCGTCGGCGCGGGAGTGGCCTGGTGGCTGCTTTCCAAGCCCAAACTTCCGCCTGGGTTTGCCGGCGGCAACGGCAGACTCGAAATGCAGCAGTATGACGTTTCGACCAAGTGGCCGGGTCGCCTCACCAAGGTGCTCGTCGACGAGGGAGACACGGTCGACCAGGCACAGGTGGTCGCGACGGTCGACACTGAGCCCCTCGAAGCCCAGCTGCGTTCTTCCGAAGCAAAAATCAGACAGGCGCAGGACGATCTGCGCACGGCTCAGGCGCGGATACAGGCCAAGCAAGCAGAGCTCGCGTACAACACCGGGGAGTACAAGCGCTCGAAACAGCTGGTCACGCGCGGTGCAGTGAGCCAGCAGGAGGCGGATCTCGATCGTGCCAAGGCGGACGCAAGCCAGGCCGACCTCCTTGCGGCAAGGTCGCAGGCAGCCGCAGCCCAGTCCGCGATCGATTCCGCGACCGCGGATGCCGAGAGACTCAAGGCTGAGATCGCAGACTACACACTCAGAGCCCCCTTGAGAGCCCGGGTCGAGACGCGGAACGCCCAGCCCGGGGAAGTCCTGGGGGCCGGCGGCAAGGTGCTGACACTCGACGATCTTTCCGACGTCTACATGTATGTTTTTTTGCCGACCGAATCGGTAGGAAAGGTAGCCTTGGGTTCCGAGGCACGCATCGTACTCGATGCAGTCCCGGATTATCCGATCAGGGCCGTCGTCTCGTTCGTCTCGCCGAATGCGCAATTCACGCCCAAGACCGTGGAAACGGCCCAGGAGCGTCATAACCTGACATTCCGCGTGAAGCTGCAGATACCAAAGGAAAGACTGCGCCTGTACGAACAGTTCGTGAAAGCCGGCGTCCCGGGCATGGGATACGTGCGTCTTGACCCGACCGTCGACTGGCCACCTCAGCTCCAGTGGAAAGACCCGACTAACGCACCCTGGTGGAAGGCCACAAGCAGCGCCAGCTCTCCCGGCGATTCCCACAACTGATCGAGTCGGGCGCCCCACCACATGGATAGCACCGGCAGCGAGCCTGTCGTCCGCCTCGAGAAGGTCAGTCAGCGTTACGGCAAGGCTGTCGCGCTCGATGACGTAACGCTGGACGTACCCGCAGGGAAGATGATCGGCGTGATCGGCCCCGACGGGGTCGGCAAGTCCACGCTCCTCGGGATCGCCGCCGGCGTGCGCAAGATGCAGAGCGGCAAGGCGACGGTTCTGGGCGGCAACATCGCCGACGCGCACTTTCGCGACATGGTGGCCTCGCGCATCGCCTACCTGCCGCAGGGGCTCGGCAAGAACCTCTATCCGACGCTGTCCATTTTTGAGAACGCCGATTTCTTTGGGCGTCTCTTCGGCCAGTCTCGCGAGGAGCGCGAATCGCGCATCACCGACCTGTTTGCGAGCACTGACCTGTCGCCGTTCCGCGAGCGGCCCGCCGGCAAGCTATCAGGCGGCATGAAGCAGAAGTTGGGGCTGGTCGTCTCGTTGATCCATGACCCGGATCTCTTGATCCTCGATGAGCCCACGACGGGTGTGGATCCGCTTGCGCGGCGGCAGTTCTGGGAGCTCATTGCGCGTATCCGCAAGGATCGCCCTCAAATGAGCGTCATGGTGGCCACGGCCTACATGGACGAGGCGGACGGCTTCGACTGGCTGGTGGCCATGAACGCGGGTAAGGTGCTTGCCACCGGAACTCCTGCCGAGCTCAAACAGCACACGAAGCAGGACACGCTCGAGAAGGCGTTCATCGAGCTGTTGCCCGAGGAGGCGAAGCGCGGGCACAAGGAGCCGGTTGTGCCATCTTTCAAGGCGAAAGGGGGTCCTCCGGCGATCGAGGCCGAGGGACTCACGCAGAGATTCGGTACCTTCACCGCCGTCGACCACGTCAGCTTCAAGATCCAGGCCGGAGAGATCTTCGGCTTTCTCGGATCCAACGGCAGCGGCAAGACCACCACCATGAAGATGCTGACCGGACTGCTGCCACCCACGGAAGGGACTGCGCTGCTCTTCGGAAAGCCGGTCAAGGGTGGCGATGTCGAGTCGCGCAGGCGCGTGGGATTCATGACGCAGGCCTTCTCGCTCTATACCGAGCTGACGATCCGCCAGAACATGAACCTGCACGCGCGGCTCTTCGATCTTCCCGAGGAGAAGGGCCGCAAGCGGGTCGAGGCCCTGATCAAGATGTTCGGCCTGGAGAGTGAGGCCGATACCCTG
>Ga0306920_100011511_pt1 | contig 11954 bp, 7 predicted proteins | sample flu12Cox44000170_FD_204666 | JGI IMG/M metagenome (GOLD analysis project Ga0306920, IMG submission 204666) | Lab enrichment of tropical soil microbial communities from Luquillo Experimental Forest, Puerto Rico - flux4day.12C.oxic.44.000.170 (v2)... | ecosystem: Environmental > Terrestrial >...
CTGGCCGGTCACGAGCGACAGCGTGAAGCACGAGTTCACGAGCCGGCGTTTGAACTCCGTCTGCTTCGCGTACTCACCATCGAAATGAATCGGGTTGGTGTTCATCGTCAAACACGTGAACCAGATGTTGTCGGCGTCCAGAATCGTGCGGCCGAGCGGATGCTCGTAGATGTCGCCGACGCTGAAATCCTCGAACACGCGTCCCGTCCAGCCTTGCTTCACTCCCATCAGATCGCTCCCTGTGTGCGCCACGCCGCCACCGTGTCGCGCGTGATGCCGAGTTCTTCGAGAATCGCGTCCGTGTGCTGCCCGAGCGCCGGCACATCGCCCATCGACGGCTCGACGCCGTCCATCCGCACCGGCGGGATCGTCGCACGCAGTGGCCCGACCGGCGATCCGATCTCGCGCCAGTTGCCGCGATCCTTCAGCTGCGGATGCTCGAGGTATTCGCCGACCGAGTTCATGCGCGCCCAGGCGATGCCGGCCTCCTCGAGACGAGTGGCGACGGCGCCGGCCGGGAGCGTCGAGAAGGCCGATTCGATGACCGTGTGCAGCGCGGCGCGATTCTGCACTCGCAGCATGTTTGTCGCGAATCGTTCGTCTGTGGCCAGTTCGGGTTGCACGAGAACGTCGGCGCAGAAGCGCGTCCACTCGCGCGCGTTCTGGATCCCCAGGTAGATGGATCCGCCGTCGCCCGCGCGAAACGGACCGTACGGCGCAATCGAGGCATGATTCGCGCCGCTGCGCGGCGGGGCGGTGCCGCCGTATCCCGCCCAATACGCCGGCTGGCCCATCCACTCTCCGAGCGCGTCGAACAGCGAGACCTCGAGCGATGTTCCCTGCCCGGTCGTCGTCCGCGCGAGCAGCGCCGTCAGGATGCCGGAGTACGCATACATGCCGGCGGCGATGTCGGCGACCGAGATCCCGACTCTCGCGGGGGAATCGGGGCTTCCCGTGATCGACACGAGGCCGACCTCGCTCTGTACGAGGAGGTCGTAGGCTTTCTTCTTCGCGTACGGTCCCGATGAACCGTAGCCCGAGACGTTGCACACGACAAGACGAGGGTGATGCTGGCGGAGCAGGGAGGGCGATGTCCCGAGGCGATCGGCAGCCCCGGGTGCAAGGTTCTGCACGAACACGTCCGCTCGTGCCAGCAACCGGTTGAGCACGTCGGCACCCTCGGATCGTTTGAGATCGAGGGTCAGCGATTCCTTCGATCTGTTCAACCACACGAAATAGCTCGAGAGCCCGTTGACCGCGGTGTCGTACCCGCGCGCGAAATCGCCGCCATCGGGCCGTTCGATCTTGATGACGCGCGCGCCGAGATCCGCAAGCTGGCGCGTCGCGAACGGCGCCGCGACGGCTTGTTCGATCGCGACGACCGTGATGCCGTCCAGCGGGCGACTCATCGCTCGGCTAACGCGCGGCTCCGCCCACTCAATACGACCTCGGCAGGCCCAGCACGTGCTCGGCGACATACGCCAGGATCAGGTTCGTGGAAATCGGGGCGACCTGATACAGGCGTGTCTCTCTGAACTTCCGCTCGATGTCGTAGTCCTCCGCGAAACCGAACCCGCCGTGCGTCTGAACCGCGACGTTGGCCGCCTCCCATGATGCGTCGGCGGCGAGCAGCTTTGCCATGTTTGCTTCGCTGCCGCATGCTTCGCCGCGGTCGAATCGCTCTGCGGCCCTGATCCGCATCAGGTCCGCCGCCTCGACGTTCACGTGCGCGCGGGCGATTGGAAACTGCACACCCTGGTTCTGACCGATCGGCCGGTTGAACACGATGCGATCCCTGGCATAGCGAGTTGCGCGCTCGATGAACCAACGTCCGTCCCCGATGCACTCTGCCGCAATCAGAATCCGTTCGGCATTCAATCCGTCGAGCAGATACCGGAAGCCACGGCCTTCTTCGCCGACGAGAGTCGATGCTGGAACCTCGAGATCATCGAAAAACAGCTCCGTCGTCGCATGGTTCATCATGGTGCGGATCGGCCGGATCGTCAGTCCGTGGCCGACCGCTTGCCTCAGATCGATCAGCAGGATGGACAGCCCTTCGGTCCGCTTCTTGACCTGCTCGATCGGCGTCGTGCGGACCACGAGCAGGAGCAGGTCCGAGTGTTCGGCGCGCGAGATCCAGACTTTCTGACCTCGGACGACGAACGAATCACCTTTGCGCGTGGCGGTGGTCTTCAACTGCGTCGTGTCGGACCCGGTGGTCGGTTCCGTCACGCCGAACGCCTGCAATCGCAGTTCGCCGGTGGCGACCTTCGGCAGGAACTCGCGCTTCTGCGCATCCGATCCGTGTCGCAGCAGCGTGCCCATCGTATACATCTGCGCGTGGCATGCGCCGGCGTTGCCGCCGCTGCGATTGATCTCCTCGAGGATGATCGCCGCTTCGGTGATGCCGAGGCCGGAGCCGCCGTATTCCTCCGGAATGAGCGCCGCGAGGTAGCCGGCGTCCGTCAGCGCCTTCACGAATGCATCAGGATACGCGCGCGCGACATCGAGTTCGCGCCAGTAGCTGTCGGGAAACGCCTTGCACAGGTCGCGGACGGCTTGACGCAGATCGTGATGGAGTTCGACGGTCGACACGGCGTCATGATAGACCACGTTGTATGATCGGCAGGCCGTCGACAGTGATCGCAGCGGTGATTGATTCGGATTCCTGCGGCCAACTCTGCATACAATTCGGGGATGACCATGTCCTTCCGATTTCTCACCGCAACCATCCTCGTGCTGGCGTGCGCGCTGGCGGGACCCGCGCCGACGGCCCAGACGGCGTCGGCGCGACTGCTCGTCCTCAACAAAGAGGATGCGAACCTGGCGATCGTCGATCCCATGTCCGGCAGCGTGGTGGGTCGCGTGCCGGTCGGCCAGGGTCCGCACGAACTGGTGACGTCCACCGACGGCCGGTTCGCGTTCGCGGCCAACTACGGCACCGGCCCGGCGCCGGGTCGAACGATCTCGATGATTGATCTGGCGTCGATGAAAGAGTCGCGACGCATCGACGTGTCGCCCTTGTCGAGACCTCACGGGCTCGCGTTTGCCAACGGGAAGCTGTACTTCACGGCCGAGGCGGACAAGAAAATTGCGCGCTACGATCCTGCCGCCGACAAGATCGACTGGCAGTTCGAGACGGGGCAGGCGACGACGCACATGGTTTTGCCGACCAGAGATGCGCGCACCTTGTTCACGTCGAACATCGGCGGCGACAGCGTGTCCGCGATTCAACAAGGCGCCAACGGCGCCTGGACCCAGACGGTGATCCCCGTCGGCAAGGGGCCCGAAGGCATCGACCTTTCACCGGATGGCCGTGAAGTGTGGAGCGCGCACTCACGCGATGGAGGCGTGTCGGTCATCGACGTCGCGTCGAAGAAAGTGGTCCAGACCATCGCGATCGGAACGAAACGATCGAATCGCATCAAGCTGACCCCGGACGGGAAGTTCGCGCTCGTCTCGGACCTCGAGGCCGCCGACATCGTCGTGCTCGACGCGCCGGCGCGCAAGGAAGTCCGGCGCATTCCGATGGGCAAGATGCCGGAAGGCATCCTGATGCCGCCGTCGGGCGGCGTGGCCTACGTCGCTGTCAACGGCGACAACTACATCGCCGTCCTCGACCTCAAATCGTGGCAGGTGACGAAGAAAATTCAGACCGGCACCGGCCCCGACGGCATGGCGTGGACCTCAGGAAAGTGAGATTTCAGATTTCTGAGGGCAGATTTCAGATTGGAGTGGCCGGTCGCCGATGAAACTGCCCGTCATTCGGGTGTCCGGCTGCCGGAAAACCTACGGATCGATCGTCGCGGTCGACGACGTCGCGTTCGATGTGTTCGACGGCGAGATCTTCGGGCTGATCGGACCGAACGGCGCCGGCAAGACGACGACGATGGAGTGTGTGGAGGGGCTGCGCGTACCCGATCGTGGCACGGTGTCGGTGTGCGGCATGGATCCGGCCCGCGACGTCTACGCGCTCCAGGAGCGGATTGGCGTGCAACTCCAGCAGGCGCAGCTGCAGAAGCGGATCAAGGTATGGGAGGCCGTAGATCTCTGGGCGTCTCTTTATCGGAAGAAGGCTGTCGACGCCAACCGGTTGCTGGAGCAACTCGGCCTCGCTGACAAGCGCGACGCGTGGTTCATGACGCTTTCTGGCGGACAGAAGCAGCGGCTCTTCATCGCACTCGCGCTCATCAACGATCCGGACGTGGTCTTTCTCGATGAGTTGACGACCGGGCTGGATCCGCAATCGCGGCGGACGATCTGGGAACTGGTCCGGGGCATCCGCGCGCGAGGGAAGACGGTGTTCCTCACCACTCACCTGATGGAAGAGGCCGAGCGGCTGTGCGATCGGGTGGCGATCATCGATCACGGCCGCATCATCGATATCGACACGCCCCAGCGGCTGGTCGCCCGCCACTGTCCGGAGCGCACCGTGGAGCTCTCGACCAGCGACGCCGGCGCGGACGACCGCCTCCAGCAGGTGCGATGTGTGGATGCGGTTTCCCGACGGGACGGGCACGTCACCATTCGCGGGCGGGGCGACGATTTCGTGACCGACGTCATCCAGTGCATCTCCGAGAACGGCATACGCGTCTCCGATTTCCGCACGGTACTGCCCACGCTCGAGGACGTGTTCCTCACCGTGACCGGGCACTCTATTCGGGACTGACGGCGGCACCGAAGGACACAGGGATGAGGGCTAAGGGCTGGGACTCTGTATGTGGCGTGGACTCTGGAAGCTGACGTGGCTCGAGATCAAGATCTTCATGCGCGAGCCGCTGGGCGCGCTGGGGACGATTCTGATTCCCGTTGCCATCTTCGTCGGGTTCGGCCGCCTCGCGGGCGCCGGCGGCATGCGGGCGCTTCGCGCCGGCGACGTCGTTCGTGCCGATGTGCCGGTGTTTGCGTCGATGATGATTGCCATCAGCGCGGTGCTGTCGCTCGTGACGATCGTTTCAATCTATCGTGAGGGCGGCATTCTCAAACGGCTCCGTGCCACGCCGCTGCGCCCGCAGGCGATTCTCTCCGCGCACGTGCTCGTCAAGCTGCTGCTCTCGGCCGCGACGCTGCTGCTCATGTTGCTGGCCGGCAAACGCTACTATCCGCTGAAGATGGATGTGCCTGTTTTCAGTTTTACGATCGCGCTTCTTATCAGCACCGGGAGCATTCTCGCGATTGGGTTTGTCATTGCGAGCATCGTCCCGACCGCCCGCTTCGCCCAGCCGCTCGGGGGCGCGATCCTGTATCCCATGCTGGGATTGTCCGGTCTGTTCGTCCCGATCGCGATGATGCCACCGCTGCTGCGGGCAGTGGCCCGGGTGCTGCCGCTGACGTACGCCGTCTCGCTGCTGGAAGGCATCTGGAAAGGCGATCCGTGGTCGGCTCATATCGGCGACCTCGGCGCGCTGGCGATCGTAAGCGTCGCGGGCGTCGCACTGTCGGCGCGCGTGTTTCGCTGGGAATAGGCGCAGGCGCGACCGAGCGGCTCTTGGCTAGAATGTCACGATGCCCGGACGCCGTTTCGCCACGATCGTTGGTTTGACTCTGGTTCTCGCTGGCACCCTGGTCGTCCACGTGCCCGCACAACAGGCGCCGCATGTCAGCCCGAGCCTGTTCGCGGAGATGCGCTGGCGCAACATCGGACCCTACCGCGGAGGGCGAACGAAGGCGGCCGCCGGCGTGCCGAGTCAGCCCTACACGTTCTACATCGGCATGGTCAACGGCGGCGTCTGGAAGACCACCGACGCCGGCCGGACCTGGAGACCGATCTTCGACGATCAGCCAACCGGGTCGATCGGCTGGGTGTCGGTCGCGCTTTCGGATCCCAACGTGATCTATGTCGGCAGTGGAGAGGGGCTGCCACGCCCGGATCTGGCCGTCGGCGATGGCATCTACAAGTCCACCGATGCGGGGCAGACGTGGACACATCTCGGCCTCCGCGATGCGCAGCAGATTCCGAAGATCGCGATCGATCCTGGAAACCCTGACCGGCTCTTCGTTGCGGCGCTCGGCCATCCGTACGGCCCGAATCAGGAGCGCGGCATCTTTCGATCCACTGACGGCGGCTGTACGTTCGACCGTGTGTTGTTCGTGGACGAAAACACCGGCGGCAAGGATGTCGACATCGACCCCTCGAACCCGAACATCGTCTACGCGACCCTCTGGGAGCAGCGCCAGGGTCCGTGGGAGAACGGCGCGTGGAACGGCACGCACGGCGGCATTTTCAAGTCGATTGACGGCGGCACGACGTGGAAGCCGTTGAAGCAGGGGCTGCCCGACGGCATCATCGACGCGGAACTGGCGATTGCGCCGAGCAACCCGAAGCGCCTCTTCGTCACCGTGGAGGCGTCGGACAACAAGGAAACCGGGATCTACCGATCCGATGACGCAGGCGAGACGTGGACGCGCAGCACCACCGATGCCCGCCCGGTCAGCCGGATCAACGAAGTGGTCCCGCACGTCCACCCGAAGGATCCGGACACGCTCATCGTCACCGACGTCGTCAGCTACAAATCCACCGACGGCGGGAAGACGTTCGTGCCGTTCAAGGGCGCTCCGGGCGGCGACGACAATCAGAACCTCTGGTGGAATCCGAACGACCCGAACATCATGCTCCTGGTGATCGACCAGGGCGCCGTGATCACGCTGAACGGCGGCCAGACGTGGAGTTCGTGGTTCACGCAGCCGACCGCGGCGCTCTATCACGTGACGACCGACAACGCGTTTCCCTACCGCGTGTGCGGAGGACAGCAGGACAGCGGGTCCGTGTGTATCGCGAGCCGTGGGAACGACGGGCAGATCACGTTTCGTGACTGGCATCCGGTCGGCGTCGAGGAGTACGGCTACGCCGTCCCCGATCCGCTCGATCCCGATCTCGTCTACGGCGGCAAGGTGACCCGCTACGACCGCCGCACCGGTCAGGTGTCGAACGTGAGTCCCGTCGAGACCGGCCGCGGCGGACGAGGCCGCGGCGGACCGGCGGCGCGGCCGACGTATCGTACCGTGCGCACTCAGCCGGTCGTGTTCTCCACGGTCGACAAGCGCGCGCTGTTCTATGGAAACAACGTGCTGTGGAAGACGCTCGATGGCGGCATCAACTGGACGCAGATCAGTCCGGACCTCACGCGCCAGACGTGGGACGTGCCCATGAGTGTAGGCAGCTACGCGTCGAGCGTCCGCTCGCGGGAGCGCGGCTCCATTCCGGCACAGGTGATTTACACGATTGGTCCGTCCTACCGCGACATCAACCGCATCTGGATCGGCACCGACGACGGCGTGATCGCAACCACCGCGGACGGTGGGCAGCACTGGGACAATGTCACGCCGCCGGAGCTATCCGCGTTCATGAAGGTGTTCACGATCGATCCCGGCCGATTCGATCCGCTGACGGCCTACGCCGCGGTCAACACCCTTCGCCTCGACGATATGAACCCGCACATCTTCCGCACGCACGACGGCGGCAAGACGTGGAAATCGATCGTCGACGGCATTCCCGGCGGCGCCGCGGTCAGCGTCGTGCGCGAGGACCCCAGGCAGAAGGGACTGCTTTTCGCCGGCTCAGAGACGCAAGTCTATGTGTCGTTCGACGACGGCGACCACTGGCAGTCGCTGCGCTTGAACATGGCCGCGTCATCTGTGCGCGATCTGGTGATCAAGGACGACGATCTCGTCGTCGGCACGCACGGCCGCGGCATCTGGATCCTCGACGACATCACGCCGCTGCGGCAGATCGCCGAGCTGGCGGCGGGCGGTCCGGCCGCCCTGACCGGCAAGGACGCGATCCTGTTCAAGCCGCAGACCGCGTTGCGCATCCGGTGGAACATGAACACGGATACGCCGATGCCGCCCGACGAGCCCGCGGGACCGAATCCTCCGGAGGGCGCCATCATCGACTACTACCTGAAGTCCGCGGCGAGCGGACCGGTGACGCTGGAGATCATCGGCAGCGATGGGAAGCCTGTGCGGAAGTATTCGAGCACCGATCAGGTCTTCAAGCCGGATCCGGCGACGAGCTCTCTCCCTCTGTATTGGTATCGTCCGTTGTCCGCGCTGTCGACTGCGGCCGGCATGCATCGCGTCGCGTGGGACGTGCACTATCAGCCCGTCGATGGAGGAGGACGCATCGGCGGACCGAACCTGCCGATGCAAGCGATTGGACACAACACAATCGCCGCGCCGACAACCCCGTGGGTGAATCCAGGAACCTTCACCGTAAAGCTGACGGTGAACGGCCAGACCTTCACGCAGCCGATCGTCGTCAAGTCGGATCCGCGCGTGAAGACGCCTGCGCTGGCGATGCAGCAGGTCTACTCGCTCTCGAAATCGATGTACTACACTGCCGTTGACCTGGAAGGGGCGACGAAGCAGGCACGCGCTCTCCACGAACAGATCGCGACGCGACAGGCGGAGGCCAATGGTGAGATCGCTGGCGCGCTGACTTCGCTGAACGCGAAGATCCAGGCGCTGATCGGCGCGGCGCCCGCCGGACCGGACACGCTCACCGGTGCCGGCGCGGGCCTCGCAGGTGTCATGAACATCCTGCAAGCCGCGGACGTCCAGCCGACGGCGGTGCAGCTGAAGGCGATTGCGACGGCCCGCACGGCCGCGGCAGCGGCAATGGCGAAGTGGGCCGCGATCAAAACCGTCGATCTGCCGGCGCTGAACGTGAAGGTCAACGTGGCGGGGCTGGCGCCCGTCAAGTTCTAGCCTGACATTGCGACCATCAGATTGAGAGGCACCTTGGGCGACGAGAGCGAGTTCCACACGTCCGGAATCGTGCGGCTGACGCGTCCTCAACTCGCCGGTACGCTGACGGGATTGCTGCTGGCGGCGCTGCTCGCGGCGATCGATCAGACGATCGTCGGTACGGCGGAGCCGCGCATCATCGCGCAGTTGTCCGGGTTCGACCGCTATCCGTGGATCGCCACGGCCTACCTTCTGACATCGACCGTGTCGGTGCCCATCTTCGCCAGCTTGTCCGACATCCACGGACGCAAGCCGTTCTTCATGCTCGGCGCCACGCTGTTCGTGGCGACGTCCGCGCTCTGCGGAGCCGCGGGCAAGCTGACGTTTCTCCCGCTCGACGGCATGGGGCAGCTCATTCTGTTTCGCGGGCTGCAGGGCGTGGGTGCCGGGATGGTGCTGGGCCTCCTGTTCACGATCGTCGGCGACATTTTCTCGCCGGCCGAACGCGGACGGTATCAAGGCTTGTTCGCAGCGGTCTGGGGCGTGGCCTCCATCTTCGGGCCGACGCTGGGCGGCTGGCTCACCGATCACTGGTCGTGGCGCGCGTGCTTCTGGGTCAACCTGCCGGTCGGCGCGGTGGCGGTCGCGGCGATTTACTTCGAGTTCCCGCACATGAAACCGCGAGGCGCAACGCGGCAGCTCGACTGGGCGGGGTTCGCGACCCTGATCGGCACCGTCGTGCCTCTGCTGCTCGCGCTCACGTGGGCCACGCAGTACGGCTGGACGTCGACGCGAGTTGAGTCGCTGCTGGCGTTGTCGGCGGTCATGCTGATCGTGTTTCTGTACCTGGAGTCGATCGCGTCAGAGCCCGTCATTCCCCTCGTGCTCTTCAGCAATCCGATCATCGCCATCTGCTCGATCTGCTCGTTCGTGCTGGGCATGGGGATGTTCGGCGTCATCATCTACCTGCCGCTCTTCATGCAGGGAGTGCTCGCCGTGTCGGCGACGCAATCAGGCAATCTGCTCACGCCGCTCATGATGGGCGCGGTCGTCGGCAGCATCGTCGGCGGGCAGACCGTTTCGAGGACCAAGACGTACAAGAGCGTCGCCATCGTCGGCTCATTGCTGGTCGCCGCCGGGATGATCGTGTTCGCGCGGATGGGAGTGGATACACTGCGAACGTACGTCGTGTACGGCATGGTGATCTCGGGTCTGGGGATGGGGCTGCTGCAGCCGGTCTACACGCTGGCCGTTCAGAACGTCGCGCCGCGGCGGCAGATGGGTGCTGCGACGTCGTCAACGATCTTTTTCCGGTCCATCGGCAGCACCGTCGGCGTCGCTGCGTTCGGCTCAATCATGCTGACGCGGTATCACACGGCGTTCGATCAATCGATGCCGGCGCACGTTCCGCCGGCGGCCCTGCCGTATTTCGCCAACCCGTTGCTGCTCGTTCAGGTGCGGCCGCAGATGGAAGCCGCCTTCGCGCGGTTCCCCGGCGGCTCGGCGCTGCTGCAGACTCTGTTCGACAACGTGCGCGCGTCGCTCGCCAACGGACTGCACCTGATCTTCGTCTGCAGCGCCGTGATTATGGCGCTGGCCGTGCTGCTGCACGTCGTGCTCCGCAGCGAACCGCTGACAACGCGCGCCGCCGAGCCTGAGCTGGCAGGGCAGGTCTGAACGACCTTCTTAAATTCAACAGGAGGTTAGGGCTCATCGGGCCATGCCGCCGCTTCGCGGCGCCCGCCGAACGGTGAGTGGAAACTCCTGCTCTCCTGATCTCCTGTTAAACCGAGGAGTCGGTCCCACCCATCACAACAGGTCGACCGCTCTACCGTGCCGGCAGCGTGAATGCGACGTATTCGCCCGAATAGTTGCCGCCGCTGATGGCGACGACGATGTATTGCTTGCCGTCGACGAGATACGTCATCGGCGATCCGCTTTGCGGGGCGGCCATCCAGATCGCGCCGATCTCTTTGCCGCCGCTCTTCTCGTATCCGCGCAGCATGGCGCCACGCGGATGCTCGGGCGTCGTCGTCAACTGAGGGTCGCCCATCACGACGAGGCTCTTCGTCACCATCAGACCGATGCCACCCGTGCCGGCCTGGCCCGTTCTCGGGATGTTCAAGCCTTTCAACGCCGGATGATTGCGGACGTTGTCGGGAGTGTCCCCGTGCGCCACCTGCCAGACGATGTCGCCACGATCGAGATTGATGGCGGAGATAGTGCCGTACGGTGGCTTGAGGATGGTCAGGCCCTCGACGAGCAGGCCACCGCCCGCGCCTCCGCCGACTGTCGGTGCTGTCGCCGCCGGCGCGGCCGGAGCCGGCGCCGCTGCCGCGGCGCGCTGCGCTGCTGCCTGCGCGATTGCGCGAGGAGAATCGGCCGCGCAGCAATCACCCGGTCCGAGCACTTCCTGGAATGGACGGCCGGCGAGTCCCGAGACGTAGCGAATGTCCGAGAAGTTGGGCGGTGGAGGCACGAGCGATCCCGACGTGATGCCGACGTTGTTCGCGTTTGCGAACGCGGTGTGCGTCTCGGAGTCGTAGGCAATGCCCGGCCAGTTGGTGCCGCCGACGGCGTTGCCCATGTTGATCGCACCCAGGATCCCGTTGACGCTGCCGAGCACCGGCGGGTTGTACATCCACGGTCCCACTTTGTAGCGCGAGATATTCTGCAGCGCCTGCGCCCGCAGCTCCGGTGTGAAATCGATCAGATCGTCCGGTACTTTGAGGAAGTTGCGCGCATACGCCGGCGGCTTCGTGGGAAACGGCTGCGTCGGGCTGGTGGTTTCACCCGGGACGTCCGACGCGGGGACGGGCCGTTCCTCGATCGGCCACACCGGCTGTCCCGTTACGCGATCGAACACAAAGAGGAACGCCTGCTTCCCGGGTACTGCGACGGCCTTGATGGCGCGTCCGTTGACGGTGATATCCGCGAGAATCGCCGCCGAGGACATGTCGTAGTTCCAGAGCGGGTGATGCACCAGCTGGAAATGCCACTTGCGCTGACCCGTCTTGAGATCCACGCACACGAGGCTCTCGGCAAACAGGTTGTTCCCCGGCCGATGCCCGCCGTAGTAATCGGACGTCGGCGTTTCCACCGGCAGGTAGACGAGTCCCAGCTCTTCGTCGACGGTGATCTGCGTCCAGACGCCGTTGTTGCCGTTCACCGCCCAGGAGTCTTTCTGCCACGAGTCGTTGCCGAATTCGCCGGGCAGCGGAATCGTGTGGAACGTCCAGAGCAGCTTGCCGGTGCGCACATCGAACGCG
>Ga0306920_100011512_pt1 | contig 11953 bp, 9 predicted proteins | sample flu12Cox44000170_FD_204666 | JGI IMG/M metagenome (GOLD analysis project Ga0306920, IMG submission 204666) | Lab enrichment of tropical soil microbial communities from Luquillo Experimental Forest, Puerto Rico - flux4day.12C.oxic.44.000.170 (v2)... | ecosystem: Environmental > Terrestrial >...
CGACGAGGTGGCAGGCCGGATCAAGGACGCGGGCGGCCAGGCCACGCCGCTGCCCACGGACGTGAGCGACGAGGCCGCGGTCCGGCGCCTGTTTGCAGAGATAGCCGGCGTTGGCCAGGTGGCCGCTCTGGTCTGCGCGGCCGGGGTGCTGACGCCTGCGCGGTTCGCCGAAACGACCCTGGCACTGTGGGACGAGACGCTCGCGGTCAACCTGACGGGTACCTTCCTGTGCTGCCGCGCGGCGTTCACCGCCATGGTGCCCGCCGGTGAGGGCCGCATCGTCACCATCGGGTCGCTGTCCGGGGTGTACGCCACCGAGAAGTTCCCGGGATTGGCCGCCTACAACGTGTCGAAATTCGGGGTGATCGGCCTGACCGAGGCGATCGCGGTCGAGGGCAAGGAGCACGGCATCAGCGCCATTTGCCTGAGCCCGGGTGCCGTCGACACCGAGATGCTGCGCCGGGCCAATCCGACACTGCGTCCGGGCCTGACCCCGGACGACGTCGCGGAACTGATCGTCGCGCTGCTGGACAGTCGGCTGGCCCCGGCCAGCGGGGCGAACATCCCGCTGTTCTCGAACGCCTAGGGCGGTGCTTCGGCGCCGGCCAGCGACCACAGGTCGATGCGCTCGTCGGCGAGCACGGCCGGAGCCGGCCGGGCCCGCGCAGCTACCAATCGGGCGGAGGCCGCCATCTCGCTGTCAACGTCCAGTTCGGGATCGCCGCCGCGGTCGAGGCCGACGGCGGCCCGCACTACCCCGTCCACCAGGTAGAAGCCGATCAGCTTGCGTTCCGCTATGCTGCCGCGGACCACGAAGTTATCCCACCTGGCGACGTGGCCGACGTACTCGATCTTGTGGTCGTACTGATCGGACCAGAAGGTGTACAGGTAGTCGTAGGGGTCCGTGGCGCCGAGCATGGACCTGGCCGCGGCGGCGCCCTGTTTCTCCGCGTTGTTGTAGTGCTCGACCCGGACCCGCCCGAACAGCGGGTGGAGCTGGTTCGCCACGTCACCGGCCACGTAGACGTCGGGCTCGCTGGCCCGGCAGAGCTCGTCGGCGAGGATCCCGTTGTCCTGCGCTACCGGCACGGCCGGGATGTCGGGCTGGATGCCGATCCCCGCCACCGCGAAATCGCATGGGATACGGCGGCCGGCGGCGGTCACGGCCGCTTCGAGGTTTTCATTACCTTCGAAGGCGGCGACCTCCTCTCCGGGCAGCAGCTCTACGCCGTTCGCGCGGTGGATGGCGCCGATCAGCGCGCCGATCTCGCCGCCCAGCACCCGCGCCAGCGGGATCCGGCCGGGGAAGACCGTGGTGACCTCCACGCCGAGTTGCGTCAGCGAGGCCGCCACCTCGCAGCCGATGAAGCCCATGCCCACCACGACCGCACGCCGGCCCGGCCGAGCTTCCCGCTTGATCGCGTCGCACTCGGCCACCGTGCGCAGGTAGTGAATCCCGGGCAGGTCGGCACCGGGGATCGCGAGCCGGCGGTTGCGTCCCCCGGTGGCGACTAGCACCTTCTGGTAGCCGAGTTCTTCCCCCGAATCCAGGGTGATCGTGTGCGCGGTGGGCTCGATCGCCGCCACGGTGCCGCTGCGAAGCTCCACATCGTGGTCGGCGTACCAGTCGGCCGGCCGGACGTACCAGGCGCTGAGATCCTCTTCCGACCGCAGGTAGGTCTTCGACAGCGGCGGACGGCCGAAGGGGACACCCGGCTCGCGGCTGAGGAGGACGACCGGCCCGGGGAAACCGTCCTCCCGGAGCGTGGCCGCGGCGTTGCCGCCTGCGAGGCCGTCGCCGATGATCACCATCGGGTTTCTGGTGGGTCGCTCAGCCACGCAGTACATTCTGCCGCGTGAGCTCTGCGCGGCGACGTCCCGGGGGTTAGACGTAGTGCAACTGGGCGTGGCCCGGCTCGTGGTCTACGAGCTGATCGCAGGTCGGGCAGTACCACCGGGCCTCGATCGGCGTGCCGCAGGTGAGGTGACGCGGGGTGTCCGCCGGGTCGGTGTGCCTGGTCCCCCAGTGCGCGAGCAGCAGGAGCGCCCCGGCGAGTTCGGTGCCCTCGACGGTCAGCTGGTAGGCGGCCCGGGGCGGCCGCTGGGAGTACGGCCGGGCCACTAGCAGCCCGTCGCGCTCGAGCCGCTTGAGGCGCTCGGACAAGATGTTCGGGGCGATGCCAGGGATCTGGCCCAGCAGGTCGTTGAACCGGCGCGGGCCGGGCAGCAGCGCCTCTACCACCAGCAGTGTCCACCGGTCACCGACCCGGGCAAGCGCCTCGGCGAGCGGTGAGGAATCCACCTCGGATTCAGCCATGGGCTGATCGTAACCCGTTGACTTGTGGCCAGTTAATAGTAATTTGCAAGTTACTACTTACTGGAGGTGGCGGGTATGGCAATCCTCGATGAGGTCGGGGCCAGCATCAGGCAGTTGGCCGGGGGCGCGGGAGCCTCGGTCGTAGGCATCGGGCAGCGCTGGGGCGCCGGCTCGGGCATCGTGCTCGGCGAGGGGCGGATCCTGACGAACGCGCACAACGTGCGCGGCGACCGTGTGACGGTTACCTTCGCCGACGGGCGCACCGCCGAGGGGACCGTGGCAGGGCGCGACATCGACGGCGACCTGGCCGTCATTGACGCCGACACCGGCGGGGTCGCGGCGCTGCCGTGGGCCAGTGGCACGCAAGCGGAGCTCGGAATGCCGGTATTCGCGCTGGCTAACCCCGGCGGGCGCGGGCTGCGGGTGACGTTCGGGTTCGTCTCCGGCATCGAGCGGACCTTCCGTGGCCCTCGGGGGCGGCGCATCACCGGCAGCCTCGAGCACACCGCGCCGCTGCTCCCCGGCTCCTCGGGCGGCCCGGTCCTGAACGCCGATGGGCAGCTGCTCGGGATCAACACCAACCGGCTTGGCGAGGGCTTCTACCTCGCCATACCCGCCGACGAGGCGCTACGGGGCCGGGCCGAGGCGCTCGGCAGAGGGGAATCAGCGGCATCGCCACGGCTCGGCGTCGCCATAGCCCCCGGCCACGTCGCCAGGCGGCTCCGCCGGGCCGTCGGCCTGCCCGACGCCGATGGCCTGCTCATCCGCGAGGTGATGCAGGACACCCCGGCCGCTCGCGCCGGCCTCGCCCAGGGCGACCTGATCGTGACGGCCGCGGGTCAGCCAGTGCGCTCGCCCGACGACCTGTTCGATGCGCTCCAGGCCGCCGCTGGTGGCACCATCGAGCTGACCGTCGTCCGCGGCGCCGACGAACGGGTCATTCAGGTCGACTTCGGCGGTAATGGCCAGCCGGGCCAGGGCGTGTAGCTTGCCATCCACGGGCGCGCCTGATGCGTCCGGCCGGACCAGGACTCGTGGCTTCCCCGCCGACGGCGCCTGACACGTCCGGCCGGGCCAGGGCGCGTGGGTTGCCGCCCACGGCGCCTGATACGCCCGGCCGGACCAGGGCGCGTGGGTTCCCGCCCACGGCGCCTGACACGCCCGGCCCGGGCCGGGCACACTGGTGATGTGCGGAACATCGCGGCGGTGCGGCGGCCATGAGCTTCAACCAATTGCTCGCCGACCAGCCCGAGCCTCAGATCGCCGGTTCGGCGGTAGTGCTGGGCGACGTCCACGTCGGTGCTGGTGCGATCCTGGCGCAGGGGCTGGTGGTGCGGGCGCACGGGGCAGCGGTCAGCATCGGCAATTACTCGGCCATCCTGGAGAACGGGGTGGTGGTCGGCACGCCCGAGCATCCGGTCCGGGTGGGCCAGCGCACCGTGTTCGGTCACCGCGCCACCATCGTCGGCGCCAGGATCGGCGACTTGTGCGAGATCGGCAACGGCGCGATCCTGATGCCGGCTTCCCGCCTGGGCGACGGCTGCATCCTGGGCGAGGGCACCCTGGTGCCGCCGGGCGCCTTGATTCCGGCCGGTTCAGTCCTCGTAGGGCGCCCACCCCACGTGATCCGGTCGGCTACCGACGCCGACCGTGAGCGGCTGGCGGTGCTGCGGCAGCACCAGACCGGCCTGACCGATTACCCGGGCACGATCGTGCGCAGGCCGATGCGAGCGGGAGAACGCATGGGGACGCTGTATGCCTACCGTGATAAGACCCCGTCGATCGGGGCAGGCACGCTGCTGTTCGACTCCGCGGAGATCACCGGGGACGTGGTCGTCGGCGAAGACTCGCTGATAGGTGCCGGGGTAAAGATCATCGGCGACTCGCACGGCCCGGTCCGCATCGGCTCCCGGGTCCAGATCCTGGAGAACACCGTGCTGCACCTGCTGCCCGACAACGAACTGGTCATCGAGGACGACGCGGTGATCGGCCCGGGCGCGATGATCCACGGCTGCCATATCGGCCGCGGCAGCGTCGTCGAACCGGGCGCGATCGTGTGTGATGGCAGCGCGGTCGGGGCCGAGTCGGTGGTGCGCGCGGGCGCCTGCGTCAAACAGCGCGATCGCTTCGGTGATCGCTCCATCCTGGACGGCTTCCCCGCCAAGCTCGCCGGAACACTGGCCGGCCCGCCGCCGCTGCCAGGCTGGGCCCTGCCGCCGGAAGCCGCCGCGGCCATGCGCCGGGTCCAGCGATGATCACGGCGCAGCCCGGAGCGGGCTGACCTGACCAGCCCGCGGTGACAATCGGGGTGGCTTGTCCAGATCTTCCCACTGGTTCATCCTGGACTCTGGAGTAATCGCTGCGGCGGGCGGTGGGGGGCTCAGCGGGTTGATGATCGGCTTGGGAAGGCGCCTGTGACTAGCAGGGCTTGGGCCCGTGGAAGGCGCGCGCCACTCCCGTCCCCAGGACGGCAGATGGCGCTACGGCGAACAGAGGCCAGGGTCTGGAACGCGTTCCGCCTGGGACAGGAACTCGACCTGAAGGCCTGGGATGCCGGCCGCCCGGGCGATGGGCACGGGATGGTGGTGCGTGCCTCGCGTGCGCCGGCGGTGCGGGCCCAGGCGCTCGCCGCAATGTTGCGCGATGATCGGGGCTCGCTGCCGAGTCCGCGCCTGGTATTGAGCGGCGCTCACGTGACGGGGCAGCTGGATCTGAGCTACGCGCGGATCGGGCATCCGATTATCTTGCGGCGATGCGTATTTGATGAACCGGTCACGGTGGCCGAAGCGCGGCTCAACAGCCTCATCCTGGACGGCTCGGTGTTTCCCGGGCTTGATGCGCACAACCTGGAACTCGACGGCAATCTCGGGCTCAGGTATGTCTCATGCTCTGGCACGATGAACCTCGAGGGTGCCCGCTTCCATCATGATGTCCAGCTGCATGGCGCCCGCCTCAGCCAGCCGGAGCGGGCCGCCCAGGCCCTGGTCGCGGATCACATGACCGTGGACGGCAGTATCCACTGCGATGGCGGCCTGGCGGCTACCGGCCCCCTCAGCATGGTCGGCGCGCGGGTTCGCGGCACGGTACGCCTGGATGACGCAAGGATCCGGCCGGCCGACAGCCAGGAAACTGCCCCAGCCATTGACGCCGGGGAGACGAAGACGGCTTTCAACGGCGAGGGGATGACCGTCGGCCGGGAGTTCAGCGCGCATCACCTCACCGCGGCGGGCGAGGTCAGGCTCGTCGACGCCACCATCACCAGCACCCTGGAACTGCGCGGGGCCCGGCTGGAAAATCCCGGTGGCGTGGCGCTCCGGCTGGACCGGGCCGAGATCCTCAGCAGCCTTTACTGCGACAAGGGTTTCACGGCTAATGGGGAAGTATGCGCCATCGGCGCACATGTCAAGGGGACGGCGTATTTCAACGACGCTCAAGTCGGTACGGGCTCGGTGAATGTCGCGGATGCGCCCAGCCCATCAAGATCCCACGTCGCGCTGCGCCTGGTCCGTGTCACGATTGACGGAGACCTTGGCATCTGGCGCAACTTTACTTCATTCGGAAGGGTTATCCTTACCCGGTCCACCATCGGTGGCGAGCTTACGCTGCTCACGACCAACCTCAAGGGTGATGTCGCCGCGGATCTCACCAACGCCCGCATCGGCGCGCTAACCATAGCCGGCGAGCCGCCAGCAGGAATTCTCGATCTCACCAAGGTAAGAACCGACGTCTTCAGCGACAATCCCGAACGCTGGCGCGGCCGGGGCAGGATTGTCTTGACCGGGCTCGAGTACACGTCGATCCACATGGACCAGGTGACGCTGAAGGACCGTTATCTGTGGCTGCGCCGGAGTATCACGAAGGCGGAGCGCGGCGGCTACTACGATCCCCAGTACCTGGCACAGCCGTATGAGCAGCTAGCGCAGGCATACCGACGCGTAGGCGATGATCACGCGGCCCGCCTTCTCCTGCTAGAGAAATGCAGACAGCGTAATCGAGCTACGCCGTGGAAGCAGTGGTACACCAAAATCTGGTACTATATGCAAGACATACTCGTGGGGTACGGATACACGCCGTTCCGCGCACTGATCTGGCTCGCGGCGCTACTCTTGCTGGGCACCGGGGTTTTCCGCTACGTCGTCCAGCCAGTTTGGATCGGCTCTTCCCCGCACCACTTCAGCCTGGGCGATTCGGTAAGTTATACCCTCGATTTGCTAATGCCAGTCAGCAGCCTTAGTGACAGGCAGATATGGCACTCGGCAAACGGCACGGGAGAGTTTCTCGCTTCGGCGCTCGTCGTGTTCGGCTGGATTCTGGGCGCGACGGTCGTCGCCGGCGCCGCCCGTGTTCTCCAGCGAAGCTGAGGGTCAAGGCCGGACTGAATAAAGATTGTGATGCCCATTCGGGCAAGTGAGCTCAATCTCTTGATCAGGCAAGTATTCGTCGGTGACAGCGATTGGCCCCGTCGGCGGAAGCTCCACTGTCTGGTTGCAGTCCGGCTCCAGACATAGTACCTGCGGCACGGTTAATCACCTCCGTTCCCCGCGCTTTCATTCCTGTCGGCATGCAGCGAGCAGCAAATTATCGGGATTACCCTGATCGCACTTCCCCATCGCTCGGGATAGTGGCCTTGCGATCCTTCTTCCTGACCTCTTCGCGCTCGTCGATAAATTCGATGAATACCTCGTTGTCCTCACATTCGCTCACGATCTCAAACGCGCTCTTGTACTGTTCGGCCGACATGAGATGCGGCTTGAGGCCGATGTCTTCTGCTTCTTTGATATCAATTGGGAAACGGTGATGTGTATAACCGTAGACGAGCCGCCTGGCGATCTTTTCCGCTTTCGCGGTATCTGTCGGGTCAACCCTGGTCAGCAGTGTTTGCGCGTACTTCTCACCGATCTTCAGACTGCGCCCCCAGCCGCCAAGATCCAGCGCCTTCACTTGGGTAATCATCGGCGTGATAACGGTCGATGCGAAGTCCGCGGCCGTGTTGACAAGGTCAATCAATGGAATCCGGCCCTGAGTGCTAAAGGCCAGCTGTTTGAGCGCCTGATTTAGCGTGCCGAAACCAAAGTCGCGCACGTAATCAACGCTCTGGTAGCAATCAAGCGCCGAGACATAGTCGGTCGGATTCCTCGGATCCCTGATCTGCGTGTCAAGCGGCCCCAGTTCGCTGAATGGTGACATGAATATGTTGTTGGCCCCGACTGCGATCAGCGTGCTGGCACTCTTGGCTTTGCGCGGCACGTAGATGTTGATGCTCTCGGTGTATTTCGAGAGGTACAAGATCGTCTTAAACGCGCTATCGAGCGGGCCGCCTGTCGAGTCCAGGATTACGTTGATCGCCTCCAGCAAGGGCGGCTCGGGGAAGCCGAACCGTTCCTCACAGCGCTGCTGGACACGCCATTCGGTCGGGTCCCCGACATCTCCGCTCCCGACGATCCGCCCGGTCAGAACCAGGCAGGGGGCTCCGGCGGTGGCCTCCACGAAACGCCTGCCTGCGGCCTGGATTCGCTTGCGCCGGGCGGCATCGACCTCACGGTAGAAGGACGCACCGTTGCTCTGCGAAATAGAGTTCACCGCCGTGGGCCCGGCCAAGGGCCCGTTGTCTGAGAGTGTCACCGTCAGCGCCTTTCCCCCACAGTCTTTGCCCGCCGCGGCCTGCCACGGGTATCCACGCTCCAAGGCACGGCCGGTAGAGTCCATCATCGCTTGGTTAAGGCTGAATGTCACCCTTGGTGATCACAGTCCTGGCGTCCGGCCGCGCATTCTCGTAATGCACAGGAGTACGGCAACGCCCGCCCGGCGTTGTGCACCGTGAAGGGCTCAGCCAGGGAGATCCTCGGGGCGCTTCGCGGCGAGCTGGCCGTGCAGCAGGCCGGTGGACTGTCCGACCTCGGTGCCGCCTAGGGCGCGCGAGTAAAAGTCGCGGGACCGCGCAACCTTGCGGACGGTGATGAACATCGTCACCAGAATGCCCTCCGCGGGCGTCTGGAGGTCGGCGAAGTCGATGTCGGGCGTCTGTTCTGCCATGGTTACTCCACTCCGGCGGCACTGGCCGATACCGGCCTATCGAGCGGCGGTCCCGATTATCCATCAACCCTTCCCTTGATGCGCCCGGCGCAGACGCCCCCTAGACCGAGCGCAGCGGGGTTTTGCCACTCGTTCCTGTCTGGGCGTCCTCGCGCGGGCCCGGCCGGAACCGCGTCCTGCCACTGGCGGCGCGCCCGTGTGGGGAAACGCCCACTGTCGCGGGTAGGGAAAGAGCAACCGAGATGCATGCTCGATCCGCCCTGACCGCTCCTGGTCCGGTGTGCCACCGGCCGGGGGGCGGGCCCGGCGGCCGGCACCGAGGAGGCATTGTCATGAGCGCACACTGGTTCGCGCCCGCCGGGTTGCACGCGGCCTCAGCCGCGCTGCCCGTCGAGGGTGAGCTGCCCTCCTTCGGCGGCGCGACCGGCTGGCTCAACACTCCGCCGCTGACACCCGCCGGGCTGCGCGGGAAAGTGGTCCTGGTCAGCTTCTGGACTTATACCTGCATCAACTGGCTGCGCCAGCTTCCCTACCTCCGCGCCTGGGCCGGGAAATACGCTGGTCACGGGCTTGTGGTGATCGGCGTGCACACGCCGGAGTTCAGCTTCGAGCACTTCGGCGACAACGTCCGCCGGGCCGCGGCGGACATGCGGATCGACTACCCGGTCGCGACCGACAACAACTACGCGGTGTGGAGCGCCTTCGGCAACCACTACTGGCCCGCCCTCTACTTCGCCGACGCGCAGGGGCGCATCCGGCATCACTACTACGGCGAAGGCGAATATCAGCAGTCGGAAATGGTCATCCAGCAGTTGCTCACCGAGGCGGGCCTCGCCGGCACCGGCCGGGAACTCGTTCAGGTCGAGGCCCGCGGCGTGGAAGCCCCGGCCGACTGGGCCAGCTTGAGATCTCCGGAAAACTACACCGGTCACGCGCGTACCGAGAACTTCGTATCTCCCGGTGGGCCCCTGCCGGGCACGCCGCATCGCTACACGGTCCCGGCGGAGCTTGGGCTCAACCACTGGGCGCTGTCCGGGGACTGGACGATGGGGGAAGAGGCCGCCACGCTGAACGCGGCCGGCGGGCAGATCGCCTGCCGGTTCCACGCCCGTGACCTCAACCTCGTCATGGGGCCTGCGGAACCGGGAGCCGCCACCCAGTTCCGGGTGCTCATCGACGGGGTGCCGCCCGGCGCCGCGCACGGGACCGACGCTGACGGCGAGGGCAACGGCACCGCCACCGAGCAGCGGCTGTGCCAGCTCATCCGCCAGCCCGGCCCCGTCGCCGGTCGCACCTTCGAGATCACCTTTTCCAGCCCCGGCGTGCAGGCCTACGCGTTCACATTCGGTTAGATCGCCAAACGGACCAGCGGCCATGGCGGCGCCGCGCGACCCAGGCCATATCCCCCAATGGGGTGACGCGCTACCGGGCCGGGTTCGGCAAGGGTGGGTGAAAGCAGAAGCTATGCAGTGGTCTCATCTGGGGTATCCGATGGCAATCAGATCGGCCATGGCCTCCCCCTTCCTGGCGTCCCGGGTGCCTGCAGCTTCCTGATGTGCCGCGGCAACGACGCGGCCATCCTCCCAACGGAGCATCTGGGCGCTCCGGCCCGCCGGGGACATGGTCGCCATGATGCGGTGAACTGGTGATCGCCCGCGATACTGGGGGACGTGATCCGGGCCGTGGTGTTCGACCTCGACGGCGTACTTGTTGACTCCGAGCGGCTGTGGGATCAAGCCCGGCGAGAAGTGGCGATCGGGCACAACGGCCACTGGCGTGCCGATACCACTGCCGCGATGCTGGGCATGAGCTCCGTTGAGTGGTCGGAGTACATGCGAGACACCCTCGCGGTGGACCTGCCCCCGGACCAGATCGTTGATCTGGTCGTCGCCAACCTCCTGGAGCAATACCGGCGCAGGCTGCCACTGATCCCGGGCGCGCTGGAGGCGGTGCAGCGGATCGGGCGGCGCTGGCCCCTGGCGCTGGCCTCGTCGGCAGGGCGGCCGGTCATCGACACGGTGCTGGCCGTCGCCGGCCTGCAGCACGAGTTCCAGGCCACGGTGGCGTCCGAAGAAGTGCCCCGGGGCAAGCCAGCGCCCGATGTGTACCTCGAGGCTGCCCGCCGGCTCGGCCAGCCACCCCGGGCCTGCGCCGCAGTCGAGGACTCCGCCAACGGAATCCGGTCGGCACTTGCCGCGGGGCTGCGCATCGTGGCCGTTCCCAACCGGGACTACCCGCCGCCTGCCAGCGTCCTGGCTAAGGCCCAACTCGTCATCGGCAGCCTTGCCGATCTCACGGTGGAGCGGGTTGAGCAGCTTGCTGAGGCCTGAGCCCAGCAGGCATGCGTGTGTAACACCTGAGCCCAGTAGGGGCACGCGCGTGTAACAGGGCTAGCCCCTCTGCCGTTTCGTCCGTTGTGGGGGTCGTTCTATCCACGGGCCTCGGCCGGCCTGATCCGGCTGGGCGAGGCCCATCTTGCTCGTAACAGAGCGGATGGAGGACAGCGTGTTTCACCAGTACAGGCGTAAGGCAGTTCGCCATGCGGTGACTGTCGCCTTCGCCGGAGCGGCGGCGCTGGGCCTGGGGCCCGCGACTGCCGGTATCGTCGCCGCTGGCGGTCTGCCAGCACCGATTCCGACGGTCTCGGACTACCAGTTCATGTCCGCGAGCACCACACCACCGGCTGAGTCGGATTGCTTCGCGGCCGGTCGGCGCTGCTTCACGCCGACGACGATGCGGGCCTCGTACAACCTGGGCGACCTTTACAAGGCGAACGACGAGGGCCAGGGCATGACCATTGCCATCATCGACTCGTTCGGCAACCCCAATATGGCCTCGGACCTGGGCAACTTCGACACCCAGATGGGCGTGCAGCACATGTGCGGCGAGCCGGGCGTGACGTGTTCGGCCGGGATGCCGACGTTCCAGCACGTCTACTGGAACGGCAAGACCCAGGTCAAAACGGCGCCGCCGAACAGCAACGGCGCTGGCACCCAGGTACGCAACATCTGGGCCCTGGAAACCAGCCTGGACATTGAGTGGGCGCACTCCATCGCCCCGGAGGCCAACATCCTCAACGTCACCACGAACCCGGCCGAGACGCTGGGCGTGCAGGGCTTCCCGGCGATGATGAACGCCGAGCAGTACGTCGTGGACCACAACGAGGCGAACGTCATCAGCCAGAGCTTCGCCGCCGCCGAGGAGACCTTCTCCAGCACGCAATCCCTGATGAACCTGCGGCACGCGTTCATCTCGGCCGCTGCCAACGGCGTCACCGTGTTGGGGAGCTCCGGTGACGGCGGCACAGCCAACCCGTATTTCACCCCCGTGAAGAACCCCACGATGATCCCGTTCCCCAGCGTGGAGTGGCCCGCATCGGACCCGTTGGTGACCGGCGTGGGCGGCACCTACCTGTGCACCAACCCGCTCACCGGCACGGGCATCGATACGACCGACCCGCCGAAGGAATGCCAGTCGCCGGCCAACCCGGGCGTGCGTGAGTACGCGTGGACCGACGCCGGCGGCGGTTTCAGCCACGTCTTCGCCAGGCCCTCCTACCAGGACACCCTCCCGGCGGGCTCCACCGCCATCGGTGACATGCGC
>Ga0306920_100011513_pt1 | contig 11952 bp, 14 predicted proteins | sample flu12Cox44000170_FD_204666 | JGI IMG/M metagenome (GOLD analysis project Ga0306920, IMG submission 204666) | Lab enrichment of tropical soil microbial communities from Luquillo Experimental Forest, Puerto Rico - flux4day.12C.oxic.44.000.170 (v2)... | ecosystem: Environmental > Terrestrial >...
GAAGGTGCTGAAACCCACCCTCATCGGCGACACCATCCATTGCGAGGTGGAGGTGACGGCCATCAAGCCAACCAGCCGCGGCAACCGCGGCGTGGTCACGACCGTAAACAACATTGTCAATCAGCGAGGCGACACCGTCATCACCTACAAAGCGGTGCGCATGATGGCAGGCCGCAGGCCTAACTGAGGAGCATTGCGGGCGGCGATGCTCTGCGCAATGCAAGTGCGGTGCTAATGCAAGTGCGGTATTAAGGCTTAGATTGCGGTAGTGACTTGATGAGTTATCCCTTTACCGACAGCTTTCGGGACGAAGTCGCCCACCGCTGCGCGACCTTCTCGCGCCTGTCGACGAGCGGGACGACAGCTAAGCTCAAGCCGGCCGCCGTCGCCATCGTGCTCACGCGAGCAGAAGACGGATCGGGCGAGACCTCACTTCTGCTCACGCGCCGGACGCACCGCTTGCGCGCCCATGGTGGCCAATGGGCGCTGCCCGGCGGCCGGTGCGACGAGGGCGAGACCCCGGTGGAAGCCGCCTTGCGTGAGCTCGGCGAGGAACTCGCCCTGCGCATCGAGGCAGGCGCCGTCTTGGGCATTCTCGACGACTATCCGACGCGCTCGGGCTATCTCATCACGCCAATCGTGGTGTGGGCTGGATTGGATCCGGTCCTGCGCCTCAATGCGAGCGAGGTGGCCTCGGTACATCGCATCGCCCTGGCGGATATAATGCGTCCGGACGCGGTCGACTTCATCGCCATCCCTGAGAGCGATCGGCGCGTCATCCGCCTGCACGTCAATGGCCGCTCCATCCACGCGCCGACGGCCGCCCTCGTCTATCAATTTCGGGAACTGCTGGCGGGTCGTACCACCCGCGTCGCCGACCTGGAGCAGCCCGTGTTTGCCTGGCGATAGTCGGGACGTGTGGACATCCTGGCACGGAGGCGTCAGAATCGTCCTCGACCTAACCGGAGTGGCTCCCATGCTCTCGACGCTCAAAGCAGCGTGGTCCCGTCTCGTGAGCGGGCAAGCGGGCCCAACATCGGGCGCCCCCGCGCCATCCCCAGTCGAATACAAGGGCTACCGGATCAAGCCGGCACCCTATCTCAGCAATGGCCAGTATCAGACTGCCGGCAGCATCGAGAAGGACACACCCGAGGGCGTAAAGGAACACCGCTTCATTCGGGCGGATACCTATAGCGGCCGCGAGGACGCCATCGCCTTCACGATCATCAAAGCCAAGCAGATCATAGATCACCAGGGCGACCGCATCTTCAGCTGAGCAAGCGCGAGCACCAGGAGCACCAGATCATGCCGATCGTGCAACACAGCGAGGTCGCATCGGAAGCCTTCAAAGGTGGTGCCACCTACCAGACCCTAGTGGGCGATGCCGAGGGCTCGACACCAATCCGGATCGGCATCCAGACTTCGCCGCCGGGCTATAGGACCGCACTTCACTCCCATCCCTATATGGAGACAATCACCGTGCTGGAGGGCGAGGGCGAGGCCTGGCTCGAAGGCAGCGGTGATCTCGTGGCCCTCAAACCTGGCGTGACGCTTGTCCTGCCGCCGCACCAGCGCCACTGGTTCCGCACCACCGGCGAGCGGCCGCTCAAGACCTACGGGGTACACGCTTCCCCGCATCGCATCGTCAATGTGCACGATGCTACGTGACCAGACACTCGCTCAATCTTCAGGACGGTCGGGCTGGTGCACGCTCCACCACCAGCGCCGTTCCGCGCGCGTCCGTCACCGTCACGCTGGCCCCCACCGGGGCGTCGGGGCCTTCAGCGGCCCACAGCGTGTCGCCCACGCGCACCTTGCCGCGCCCACACTCGATGGCCTCGGCCACCACGAACGAGCGACCGATGTATTGGCGCCCGCGCGCATTGAGATCGGGCACGTCGCTCTTCACTACATCGGGTTGCGCGAATCGCCTGACCCAGAGCGCGGCCGCCACGGAGAAGATGCCGAAAGCCACGATCTGCCACTGCCAGGCAATGCCCGTTGCCAGCGCCAACACGCCGGTTGCGACGGCAGCCATGCGGAACCACAGGAAATGCACGCCAGGAACGATCAAGTCGAGGAGAAACAGCGCAACGACCAGGAAGAACCAATTCCATGGCCCGAAGCCCGAGACGAGGGCGGCAATGTGCTGCATGATCGTTGCCCAAAGCCCCCGGTCTGATCGCGCACACGTTCGTGCGCGGCATGCCTGAACGGGATAGAAGGCGCCGCAGGCCAGAGTGCCGGTGGCACCGGCTCCATTCTAGCAAGATCAATCCTGGATGCAGCCCATGCATGCTCCCATTCATCCCCTGAGGCCCCTTACCAACGTGCTGGCCGCCGTTGCGACCGTGGCGCTTTCGGCCGCGGCCGCTGGTCCGCAAGCAAAGGCTGGCGTCGAGAGGCTCTACATCCTCAACTGCGGCGAGGGGGTTGCCGGTGACGTTTCCCGCTGGTCGCCTGGCGTAAACGTCGGCAAATCCGCGGAATTCGTGGACAATTGTTACCTCATTCGCCACACCCAGGGTTGGCTGCTGTGGGATACTGGTGTCGCCGATGCCATCGCCGCCGTGCCCCAGGGCCAAGCCCCATCCGATCCAAGGGCGACGCACTGGCGGCGGCCGAAGACGCTCGCAAGCCAGCTCGAAGAGCTCAGCGTCAAGCCGGCCGACATCAAGTTTCTGGCCGTCTCGCATACGCACCCCGACCACGTCGGCAACGTCGGCTTGTTTTCGAGCTCGATGCTGCTGGTGCAGAAGGCGGAATACGAATGGCCGTCTCCCCTCGGCGTCGGCAGGTTCAAGCCGGAACATCCCGTGACCAAGCTCGAAGGCGATCACGAGGTGTTCGGCGACGGCAGTGTGATCATCCTCTCAACGCCGGGGCATACGCCGGGTCACCAGTCGCTGCTGGTAAAGATGCCCAAGACGGGAGCCGTCATCCTCTCGGGCGATGCCGTGCATTTCGCGGACAACTGGGAGAACCGGCGCGTGCCAGAGCTCAACACCGACAAGGACAAGACGCTGGCGTCCATGCAGCGCATCGCCGACGTCATCGCGCGGGAGCACGCCCAGCTTTGGATCAACCACGACAAGGCACAGCGCGACAAGCTGAAGATGTCGCCCGACTACTACGACTGATCGGCGACCAGTTCAAACCGGGCGGCGCGTGAAGGGGTGGGTGCTGCTCAGCCCGCCGTCGACGGCGTAGGCCTGACCGTTGACGTAGGAGGCATCATCGCTGGCGAGAAACAATGCCATGGCTGCGATCTCGCGCGGCTCCCCGTAGCGACGCAATGGGTTGAGCTGGCCAATCTTGCGTTCGGAGCCGCGGGCGCGCGCCCCATCGAACAACGGCTTGGTCATGCCCGTCTCGATGAGGCCGGGACAGATGGCGTTGACGCGCACGCCCGTGCCGTAGAGCTCGTTGGCTGCGGTCTGCACCAGACTGATGACGCCCGCCTTGCTCGCCGCGTAGGGTGAACCCCCGGCGTTCGCCCGCAATCCCGCGACCGAAGCTGTGCATACGATCGAGCCGCTGCCCTGGCGTACCATGACGGGCCCGGCGTGCTTGATCGCGAGGAACGGCCCGATCAGATTGACGCGCAGCACCTCCTGCCACAACGCGAGCGGTTGCTCGAAGAGCGGGACGCGGCCGCCGCTGATGCCGGCATTGGCGTAGAACACGTCGAGCCCGCCCCAGACCGCGAGCGCGCGCGCAACGAGGCCCTTCACGTCGTCCTCGGCGCCGGCATCGGCCTCAGCCGCCTGCGCCGTGCCGCCAGCCTTGGTGATCGCCGCAACCGTCTCGGCGACCGCAGCCGCATTCGTGTCGGCCGCCAGCACGCGCGCGCCTTCGGCCGCGAACAGTTGCGCGCTGGCGCGGCCGATGCCGCTGCCCGCGCCGGTTATGATCGCACGCTTGCCTGCGAGCCGTCCTGGAGCTTACTTGGCCATCGGGCGATCGCCTAACAAAACAAGCACGCGCGGCACATTGAGCGCACTTCCTCCACGGCGGCATCGACCTTGGCGCGCGTGGTCCTGACCAGAGCTTTCGCCTGCTCGGTGTCGCACACGAAGGCTTGGCGGCCCGTCAGCTCGGTCACTTTCCTGCGGAAGTAGGCCGCGACGCGGTTCAACGCGCCCGCTTCGACGCAATCCCTCGCAGCTACGCGCATGCGGCTTTCGATGTGGGGCGGCGACCCGCACTGCCTGAGGAAGACTTCCGCCATGGCGTAGTTCTCGGCTAGCCGCCACAGCTCCTTGAGTTGCGCGGCCGAGAGGTAGGAAAATCCCACCTTGGCGGGTTCCGTGATGGGCACTGTCGGTTGCGCTGGGGGGGTGGCGAAGCCCGCAAAAACCAGCAGCCCCGCGCCGGTCAGCAGTCTCACCGCAAGTCGTGTATGGTCCATTGCAGTCAGCCCCCCAACGGATCAAAGCACAGTCTAATGCTCCCCCGCATCGCAGCGAAAGTGAGCCGCTGCGCGCGCCCATTCCCCTGTTGCAAAGCCACCCCAATGGCCGCGGGCAAATCGGAGCGGGTGGCTAGACCCACATGCGCGGGCGCAGCAGGCTGCAAACCAGGCAAAGGGCCAGGGCCGACGCGGCATAGAGGAAGGTTGCCTGAAAAGCACCGAGGAAGGCCTGCGCGGCTGGCACGCCAGCGGAGGCAGCGGTCGCCTCAAAGTACTGAAAGGCCGCTGACAGGGCGGTTGCCCCGCCGACCACGCCGAGGGTGCGGGTGACGATGGTGAGGCTGCCGGCAACGCCGCGATCGGTGGGAGGCAAGGTGGCGACCACCAAATCGGCATAAGCAACCTGAAACAGGCCGACGCCCAAGCCCTGTGCGAGGAGCGACAGGCCGACGATGGCCAGCGCGGTGTCGGGGGTCCACATGGAGACGGCCCAGAGACCGGCGATGCCGAGAATGACGCCGGTGAGCGCCAGCCGCCCGACGCTCACATGCGCCGCCAGCGTGCCCGCCAGCCACGCGCCCGCCACCGCGCCAGCGGCACCGCAGGCCAGCACCATGCCACCAATGGCGGTGTTCAGGTGTGCGATACGCACGAGGTAGTAGGGCACGAGCAGCAGCACGCCGAAGGCGGCCAGGTTCAGTGCGATGCTTGCGACATTCATCGCCGCGAACCGATAGTCGCGGAAGAGTGCCAACCGGATCAGCGGTTGCGGGAGATGCACCTCGCGCATCAGGAAGGCGGCAAAGGCGAGCAGCGCCAACAGCGCAAGTGCGATTGGAAGAGCGCGGCCGAACGGCTCGGAGCCGATGGAAAAGGCAAGCAGCAGCGCGCTCATCCACGCAACGAGCAGGGCAGCGCCGGGGGCATCGAAGCTCCGCATCGAGCCCGCGTTGGGCGCGGCTGCCAGCAGCCAGGACAACGCCAGTGCGGCGAGCACCAGCGGCACACGCGACCAGAACACGGCGGGCCAGGCGCAGCAATCGACGAGGTAGCCGCCAATGAGGGGACCCAACGCCGAGCCGGCTGCATGGATCGCCGCATAAATGCCGAGCGCGCGGGTGCGGTCGCGCTCGTCGTAGAGCGAGATCGCCAGCGCCGGGGCGCAGCTGAGCGTGAGGGCGATGCCGACGCCCTGCAGCATCCGGCCGAGCAGCAGCAAGCGGTAGCTTGGCGCCGACGCGCAGGCGGCAAATCCCGCCGCGCTGACCAGCAGTCCGAGCTGGAACATCGGGCGGTAGCCCAGAAGGTCGCCCAGCCGGCCGAACACGAGCATCAGGCTGGCGTAGGTGAGAACGTAAGCGATCACGACCCAGCGGATGTCCTGCACGTGGAGGGCGAACGCCGTGGTGATGTTCGGCAAGGCGATGTTGACAGCGGTATCGAGGGGCGCGGATAGGATGCCGAGAGCGAGGATCAGCAGTCCCGTGGCTGGTCGCGGAGAACGCGCCATGGCTGAACGGCCGGCCCGCCGCCGCAGCGACGGTTCAGTTTCGCGCAAGCTCCCTCTGTGGCGCATGGGTGTCGCGCTATCCTGGGCCCATCCCTTGGTGGTGGGCGATCCAGCGTGCATTATCATGCCGGAATTAAATGCAGCACAAAGGCCGGCCATCCGTGGGTACCGCCGTCTTTGCTCTTTCGCCCAATCTGTCGCGGCGCCGCCAGGTGCGCAAATCCTCCGCGCGCTCGCGCGCCGGCATAGTTGTCAGCCAGAATCGCACCGCGTCGGAGATGGGAGCCCGAGTGCTTAAGGCCGGTGGGCACGCTGTCGATGCCGCCGTCGCCACGGCTTTCGCCCTGGGCGTTGTCGAGCCCTGGATGAGCGGCATCGGCGCTGTGGGCGCAATGCTCGTCCACGAGGCGAGCTCAGGCAAAACCGTCGGTTTCGATTTCGGTCCGCGCTCGCCGATGCGGCTCGATCCCTCCGACTTCGAGCTGAGCCAAGGGACCGATGAGAGCAACCTGTTCGGCTGGCCCATGGTGGTGGGCAAGATCAACACGGTCGGTGCCAAGGCCGTGGTGGCACCGACTGAGCCCGCGGGGCTCGCGGCTGCGCACAAGCGGTTCGGTCGCATCGAATGGCGCCACCTTGTCGCGCCGGCTGCCAAGCTCGCAGACGAGGGGATCGTCATTGACTGGCACACGACGCTGGTGGCCGCCTGCGCCATGCCGGATTTGGCCGGCAATCCCGGGGCGCGCGCCCGCTTCCTGCCCGATGGTTATCCGCCGGTGCCACCACATGCGGTCGATCCCAACCCGGTCAAGCGTCTGCCCATGGCCGACCTTGCCCGCACATTGCGTGCCGTCGCCGCGGACGGGGCCGACGTCCTCTACAGGGGGTCGGTGGCGCGCTCCATCGCCGAGGATATCCAGGCGATGGGAGGCTACCTAGGCGTTGACGATCTCGCGGCCGTGCGTCCCCGCGAGGTGGAGCCGCTGACAATCGCCTATGGCAAGCGTTCCATCCATGTGCTGCCGGAGCTCAACGGCGGCCCTACGCTGTGGGTTGCCTTCGAGGACTTGAAGAAGCGGCGCACACCACCCAAGGCGAAGCCCGATGCTGAGACCTTCAGCACCTACGTGCACGCTCTGCGTGCGGGCTGGCAGGATCGCTTCGAGCGCCTGGGCGATGCCGGCGCACGCACGGCGCCGACTTCGACGACGCACATCTCCATCGTGGACCGCGACGGCAACATCGTCACGCTGACGCAAACGCTGTTGTCGTTGTTCGGGGCGTGCATCGTCCTGCCGGGAACCGGCATCCTGATGAACAACGGCATCAACTGGTTCGATCCGGTGCCCGGTGGTCCAAACTCCATCGCGCCCAACCGCCGCGGCCTCGCCAACTACGCACCGGCCATCATGACGGGCGAGGGGGCAACGGTGGGCATTGGCGGCAGCGGTGGCCGGCGCATCATCCCGGCCGTATTCCAACTGCTCGCCATGTCGGCGGACTTCGGCTTCGATCTCGAGCAGGCGTTCCATCAGCCGCGCGTCGACGTGTCAGGGCTCGACGCGGTGCTGGCCGATCGACGCATGCCGCAGGAGATGGTGGCGGCGCTTGCGGCCGAATTCGCCACCGTCATTGCCGAGCCGGTGGAGTATCCGTTTCCCTACACGATCGCCAGTGCCGTGCGCCGGGTCAGCGCGATGAACGAGGGTGCGACCGAGCCGCAACATCCCTGGTCGGAAGCCGTGGTCGAGGAGGACGTGTAACGGGTCAAGGGCACGGCCGTTCGCGGACCGTGCCGCCCATTCGGAGAACGGAACAATGGAAGCCATGTCTGAGCTTGCCGCCAAAGTCGCCCAGCGCCTGAAGGAGCGCCGCGAGACCATAGCGATTGGAGAGTCCTCTACCGGCGGGCTCATCTCCGCCTCCCTCCTCGCCGTTCCCGGCGCCTCGGCCTACTTCCTGGGCGGCGCCGTGGTGTACACACGAGCCGCGCGCGTTGCGCTGCTCGGCATCAGCGATGAGGCCATGGCCGGCATCCGGGCCGCGAGCGAGCCTTATGCCGCCCTGGTCGCAGCCACCGTGCGCGAGCGGCACCGCGCGACCTGGGGTCTCGCCGAGACCGGCGCCACCGGACCGACCGGCAATCGCTACGGCGATCCGGCCGGACACTCCTGCATCGCCATCGCTGGCCCCACGCAACGGGTCCTCACGCTCAGGACCGGCAGCTCCGATCGCGCCGCCAACATGCGCGCCTTCGCCCTGCGCGCGCTCGAGGAGCTTGCATTGGCGTTGCAAGCGTGAAGCTGCGTGCGCCACTTGCTCTTCAAGCGGAAGAGCCGCAACCCCAAGAAAAGGGGGGTATTGCCCCCTTTTGTCGCCACAAATCGATCCCCACATGCCGGACCGTGCGAGACAGGTTCGATTGCGGCTTTGACCTCGAGGAGCTATCCCCATGCTTCGGCAGGGTTTTCGGCGCATCGCCGCGTTTGCCGTCGTTCTGACCGCAGCCACGCTCGCCGGCTGCGGCATCAACAACATCCCCACCTACGAGCAAACCGCAAAAGCCAAGTGGTCGGAGGTATTGAGCCAGTACAAGCGGCGCGCCGACCTCATTCCGAACCTGGTGGAGACGGTCAAAGGTTTCGCCGACCAGGAGAAGAGTGTGCTCACCTCCGTGACCGAGGCGCGCGCCAAGGCCAACCAGGCGCAGGTGAACCTTCCCGCCGACGTGCTCACCAATCCCGAGGCCATGAGGCGTTTCCAGGATGCGCAGAATACGTTGGGCGGTGCGCTGCGACAGCTCATGGTCGTGGCCGAGCGCTATCCTGACATCAAGTCTGGGCAGAACTTCCTCGCGCTACAGTCGCAGCTCGAAGGCACCGAGAACCGCATTGCCATTGCGCGCCGCGACTACATCGAGGCAGTGCGTGTCTACAACACCGAGCTCGTCACCTTTCCCGGTCGCATTTGGCGTTCGGTCATGTATTCCTCCTCACAGCCGATGGCGACGTTCGACATTGCGCCGACGGAGATGGAAACCCCCAAGGTCGACTTCGGTACGAAGAAATAGCGCCCCCCTGAGGCAACGCCTCGCCGCGGGCGCGCGGTCCCCTCCCCTTGTTAGGAGTGGGTCGAGTGACAGGGTTTAGGGCTCGCGGATGGCACTTCGCGGTTCGCTCCGATGCCGATATCAGTACGGCTCCCGTGGGTTGCCCCCACCCCATCCTCCCCGCAAGGGGGCGGCGCGTCTTGGCCCAGATCGTTGAGCCTGAGCGCAATCACCAAATGCGCATTCGCCTTTGCATGCGCGCTCATCCTCGCCACTGCGGCGCTCGCCGAGCCGACGTTTCCGCCGCTCACCGGTCGGATCGTGGATGAAGCCGGGCTGCTGTCGAGTGAGGACAAGCGTGCGCTCGAGGGCGAGCTCAAGGCGCTCGAGGAAAAGTCCACCGACCAGCTCGTCATCTTTACCGCACGCTCGCTGCAAGGCTACCCCATCGAGGATTTCGGCTACCGCCTCGGGCGCTTCTGGCAGATCGGTCAGAAGGACAAGAACAACGGCGTGATCCTCATCGTGGCGCCCAACGATCGCCAGGTGCGCATCGAGGTGGGCCGCGGGCTGGAGCCGCAGCTCACTGACCTCATGAGCAAGCTCATCATCGACAATGCCATTCTGCCGGCGTTCCGCCGCAACGATTTCGCCGGCGGCATCAAGGCTGGCGTGCGCGATATCCGCGACGTGCTGCTGGGCGACGCGGAGGCGGTCAAGCAGCGCGCCAGGAGCGGTGCCAAGCGCTCGCCGGCGACGGGCGGCAATATCTCATTGCTGATTCTCGCGTTCTTCATCTTGATCGCCTTCATCATGGTGTGGGCGCAGGCGCGACAGGCGGCAAGTCCGAGCGCGACCGCGCGACGGCGCAGCGGCGCCCGCGCCCTGCCCCCTCCCGCACCCTGGTGGAGCTCGGGCGGATGGGGCGGCGGCTGGGGTGGCGGAGGCGGCTCGAGCGGTGGAGGCGGCGATTTCTCGGGCGGTGGCGGCGATTTCGGCGGCGGCGGCTCGTCAGGCAGCTGGTAAAGTGAGAATGCGGCGCGGCGCAAGAAGGCAGCAGGCATGACGCTCGTAGCGGAAGCCGACCACCGGCGGATTGCCGAGGCGATCACGCAGGCCGAGCGCAACACCTCGGGCGAGATCGTCGCCGTGATCGCGCCGGAGAGTGCCAGCTATCTGCACGGCCCCTTCCTGTGGGCCGCGCTTGTGGCCCTGGCCGTGCCCTGGCCGTTCGTATTCTGGACGTGGTGGCCAATACAACACATCTACCTGCTGCAGCTCGCGGTTTTTGCCGTGCTTGTGATCCTCCTCATGCCTCGCTCGGTGCGCCTGGCGCTGGTTCCGCGATCGGTCAAGCACGCTCGAGCGCACCGGCGCGCCATGGAGCAATTTCTGACGCAGAATTTGCACACCACGGTCGGCCGTACCGGCGTGCTGATCTATGTCTCGGTGGGCGAACGCTTTGCCGAGATTGTTGCCGACGCCGCCATCCACGACAAGGTGGCGGAGGGTGTGTGGGACGCGATCGTGGCCGACCTCACCGATTGCATCGGCCGGGGGCGGCCGGGCGACGGCTTCGTGCGCGCCATCGGCGCGGTGGGCGAGCATTTGGCCAAGCATTTTCCGCCCGACCCGGCTCGCCCACAAGTGCTCAGCAACCATCTCATCGTGCTGCGCTGCGCCTAGGTCTGTGCAACCAAGATCCGTCGGCATGGTTGGGACAGGGCGCTTGCCGTAGGATGCGACACAGAACGGAGGGGGATGTGATGTTCGCCGGCTTCACCGCGTTCACCTGGTTGCACACGATCCTAAGCCTGATTGCCATCATGACTGGGTTCGTCGTAGTGCGCGATCTCTTCGCCTCGCGGGTGTCGCCGGCCTGGACCGGCATCTATATCGCCACTGCGGTCCTTACGAGCGCCACGGGCTTTGGCTTCACGACACCCTTCGGGCCGTCCCATGTGGTGGGCATCATCTCGCTGGCGCTCCTGGCCGGCTCGATGCTTGCTCTCTACGCCTTCCACCTTGCCGGTCCATGGCGGTGGATCTACGCGGTCACCCAGACGCTCGCCCAATTCTTCCTCCTGTTCGTGCTGGTGGCACAAGCCTTCAAAAAGGTGCCGGCCTTGGCCACCCTCGCGCCGACCCAGTCGGAGCCGCCGTTCGCTGCGAGCGAGGGCGTGGTGCTGGCGATCTTCCTCGCACTGGCCATCGGAGCGGCCATGCGATTCCGCCCGGCCAACGCCGGCGCGGGCTAAGCGACGGACCGAGCTCTCAGGTCGTGCGCATTCCTACGCCCCGTATTGCCTCAGGAAGGATTGTTACCGAGGAGTAGGGGATTGGACGTGAGCTGAAGGCTGACGCCGGCGCCGTTCGCAGCTGGCGCTGCCGGAGGGCCTGTGGGCAGCGCGGAGTGACTATTGACGCAGCGCCGTCCACAGGGATCGGGCTTCCGCCGGTTTCGTCTAGCGTCGCCAAAGCGAAAGCGGCGCCGGCCTCTGGTGCACCGGCACGCCGTCGATCTCGACGGCTAGGGGCCGCCATGCGACAGTTGCAGCCTCGCGCGCAGGGGCGCTTGGCCAGCGAAGCGCTGTCGTCATCCATGCTGCAAGACCGCTATGGATTTGGTCTGACGACCACCTCGGTCGAGGCGCGGGATGCCTACGTGGCGGGCGTCGACCTGTCGCTCTCTGCCAACCAGGGCGCCGAAGCCGAGTTCCGGCGCGCCATCGGCTGCGATGCGGGTTTGGCGGTTGCCCACGGCGCCCTGGCCCGCACACTGCAGATTGAGCACAAGCCGGAAGAGGCGAGGAGTGTCGCTGTGCGAGCGCGCGAGCTGGCAGCGACCTTGCCGCATCGCGAGCGCAGCCATGTGAACGCGCTGGCAACCGTCATCGACGGCGGCAACGTGGCCGGCCTTGCAGCGGTCAAGGAGCACCTGGCCACCTATCCGCGCGATGCGACGGTGCTGGCGCCGTG
>Ga0306920_100011514_pt1 | contig 11951 bp, 11 predicted proteins | sample flu12Cox44000170_FD_204666 | JGI IMG/M metagenome (GOLD analysis project Ga0306920, IMG submission 204666) | Lab enrichment of tropical soil microbial communities from Luquillo Experimental Forest, Puerto Rico - flux4day.12C.oxic.44.000.170 (v2)... | ecosystem: Environmental > Terrestrial >...
CGCCGATGGACCCTTCCTTGTGGATGTGACCCGGCATGATGCCGATCTTCGCCTTGCCGGGCGAGATGAGGCCGGGACAGTTCGGCCCGATGAGCCGGCTCGAGTGGCGGCCGAGGAAGGCCTTGACCCGTACCATGTCCGAAACGGGCACGCCCTCTGTGATGCAGACCACGAGCGGCATGCCGGCGTCGGCTGCTTCCATGATGGCGTCGGCGGCCGCGGGGGGCGGCACGAAAATGAGGGCGCAGTCCGCGCCGGAGGCCTTCACCGCGTCCTCCACGCTGTTCCACACGGGAAAGCCCTCGTGGGTTGTCCCGCCTTTGCCGGGGGTCACCCCGCCCACCACCTGCGTGCCGTACTCCTTGCAGCGCAGCGCGTGGAAGGTACCCTCCTTGCCGGTGATCCCCTGCACGAGGACCTTCGTCTGCTTGTCGACGAGAATGCTCATTTATCTTGCTTGAATGTGACTGACGCCAGTTTGTGGTTGGGCCTCTTCGGGCCTTTGGCCCTCATCGGGGCGCCCGCGCTATCGTGCACGACGGCCGGGCTTGCCGTCATCTGCGGCCTCTTCGGGCCTTCGGCCCTCATTTGTCTCGCTTAAATCTGACTGACATCGGTTGGCGGTTCGGCCTCTTCGGGCCTTCGGCCCTCATTTGTCTCGCCTAGATCTGACTGACATCGGTTGGCGGTTCGGCCTCTTCGGGCCTTCGGCCCTCATTTGTCTCGCTTAAATCTGACTGACATCGGTTGGCGGTTCGGCCTCTTCGGGCCTTCGGCCCTCATCGGGGGGCACCCGCGCTATCGTGCACGACGGCCGCGCTTGCCGTCATCTGCGGACACTCCGGGCGAGCTCGACGGCCTTGCGAGCGCCTGAGCCCATGTCGTCGGCCATGACGAGCGAGAGGCCCGAATCCGCGAGCATCTTCTTCCCCTGCTCGACGTTGGTCCCCTCGGCGCGAAGAACCACGGGCAGCTCGAGGCCGAGCTTCTTCACGGCGGCGATGATGCCCTCGGCGAGACGATCCACGCGGAGGATTCCCCCGAAGACGTTGATGAAGACCGCCTTGACGGACGGATCGGAGGAGAGGATGCGGAAGGCGTTCTCGATCTGCTCAGGAGAAGCCCCGCCTCCCACGTCGAGGAAGTTCGCCGGCTCGCCTCCTGCCAGCTTGATGATGTCCATGGTCGCCATGGCCAGCCCCGCCCCGTTGACCATGCAGCCCACCGTGCCATCGAGCTTGATGTAGTTGAGGCCGTACTTCGAGGCTTCCACGTCGAGGGGCGTCTCCTCGTTGATGTCGCGCAGGGCCACGATCTCCGGGTGGCGATAGAACGCGTTGTCGTCGAAGTTGAGCTTGGCGTCGAGGGCCATCACCCGCCCGTCACGCGTCACGACCAGCGGGTTGATCTCGGCCAGCGAGCAGTCCTTCTCGAGATAGCCGCGGAAGAGGTTCAGGATGAGCCCAACGCCCGCCTTGAACTGGTCGCCGGAGAGGCCCAGGCCGAAGGCGAGATGGCGCGCCTGGAAGGCCTGGAGGCCGAGGGCGGAATCGGCCCACTCCCGGACGATCCTCTCGGGATGCGTCGCCGCCACTTCCTCGATCTCCATGCCGCCGGCCTGGGACGCCATGACCACGTGCGCGCCCCGCCCTCGATCGAGGGTCATGGAGAGATACAGCTCGGCGGCGATGGGCGAGGCTTCCTCCACCAACACCTTGAGGACCTTGATCCCCTCGGGTGGCGTCTGGGGCGTCTTGAGCATCATGCCGAGAATCTGCCGGGCCGCCGCCTCGGCGCCCGCCGCGTCATCGGCCAACTTGACGCCGCCCGCCTTGCCCCGTCCCCCCGCATGCACCTGCGCCTTGACCACGACCTTGCCGCCGAGCCGGGCGGCAATGGTCCGCGCCTCATCAGGGGTGTCCGCCACCTCTCCAAGGGGGACGGCAACACCGTACTCCCTCAGGATGGCCTTGCCCTGATACTCGTGGATCTTCACAGGATCAGGATCTGCCGGTGATCTTCCGGGCGAGCCAGACGATCGGGTCGTACTTCTCCGTCACCACCCGTTCCTTGAGGGGGATGATGGCGTTGTCGGTGATGTGGATGTGCTCGGGGCACACCTCGGTACAGCACTTGGTGATGTTGCAGTAGCCGAGGCCGGCCTTGGTCTGAGCCAGCTCCAGGCGGTCGTTGGTGTCGAGCGGGTGCATCTCGAGCTCGGCGATGCGCATGAGGAAGCGCGGCCCCGCGAAGCCGCGCTTGTTCTCGGGATGGTCGCGGATGACGTGGCACACGTTCTGACAGAGGAAGCACTCGATGCACTTGCGGAACTCCTGGCTCCGCTCCACGTCCTCCTGCTGCATCCGCCGCGTCCCGTCCGCTTCCTTGGGCCGCGGCTTGAAGGCCGGCATCTCCTTGGCCCGCTCGAAGTTGAAGGAGACATCCGTGGCGAGGTCGCGATACAGCGGGAAGGTCTTGATAGGCGAAACCGTCACCGTCTCGCCCGGATCGAAGGTGTCCATGCGAGTCATGCACATGAGGCGCGGCTTGCCGTTGATCTCCGCGCTGCACGAGCCGCACTTGCCCGCCTTGCAGTTCCAGCGGCAGGCGAGATCGCCGGCCTGGGTCGCCTGGATGGTGTGGATCACGTCGAGGACGACCATGCCCTCCTGCACGGGCACGCGGTAGTCTTTGAAGGCGCCGCCTTTGGCGTCGCCGCGCCACACCCGCATGGTCACCTCGGGGTTGGTCGCCATCATTTGCGCTCCTGGAGGAGCGCCTTGAGCTCGGGGGGCGGCTGGGGCAGCGGCTCCTGCTTCACGGTGAACTGCCCGCCCTGCCGTCGCAGCACCACGTTGATCTTGCCGAAGTGGTCGTCGGCGAATGGGTAGTCGTCGCGAGTGTGGCCGCCGCGGCTCTCCTTGCGCTCGAGGGCACCTAGGGTCACCGCCTCCGACACGGAGAGCATGGAGTGCAGGTCGAGGGCGAGATGCCAGGCGGGATTGAACTCCCGGCCTCCCTGCACCGTCACGCGGGTGAGGCGCTGCTTGAAGATACCGATCTCCTCCAGCGCCTTCTTGAGCTCGCCCTCCGTTCGGATGATGCCGACGAGCGACTGCATGCACTCCTGGAGGTCGGAGTGGATGGCGTAGGGATTCTCTCCGCCCGCGCGTCCGAAGGGCGAGAGCAGCTCGGCGATGGCCGCCTCGGCCTGGCCGCGATCCGCGGTGACTGAGCCCTTGAGGCCTTTCACGTACTCGCCGGCGTAGAGCCCGGCGCGCCGTCCGAACACGATGAGGTCGGAGAGCGAGTTGCCGCCGAGACGGTTGGAGCCGTGCATGCCGCCCGCGACTTCGCCCGCCGCGAAGAGGCCGGGGACGCGGGTGGCTGCGGTGTCGGCGTCCACCCGTACCCCGCCCATGATGTAGTGCATGGTGGGGCCGACTTCCATCATCTCCTTGGTAATGTCCACCCCCGCCAGCTCCTTGAACTGGTGATACATGGAGGGCAGGCGTTTCCGGATGTAATCGGTGCTGCGGCGGGTGCAGATGTCGAGGTAGACACCGCCGTGCACGGTGCCCCGTCCCGCCTTCACCTCGGAGTTGATGGCCCGGGCCACCTCGTCGCGGGGGAGGAGATCGGGAGTGCGGCGGTTGTTTTTCTTGTCGGTGTACCAGGCGTCGGCTTCCTTCTCGTTGTCCGCCGTCTCGCTCTTGAAGTAGTCGGTGATGTAGTTGAACATGAAGCGCACGCCCTCGGAGTTCTTGAGGGTGCCCCCGTCGCCGCGCACGCTCTCCGTGACGAGAATGCCGCGCACGCTCATGGGCCACACCATGCCCGTGGGGTGGAACTGGATGCACTCCATGTCGATGAGCTCGGCCCCCGCGTCGAGGGCGAGGGTGATGCCGTCCCCCGTGGACTCCCAGGAGTTGGAGGTGAACTTCCAGCACTTGCCCACCCCGCCCGTGCCGAGCACGACGGCCTTGGCCTTGAAGACGGCGAGGCGCCCGCTCGCCCGCCAATAGCCCACGGCTCCCGACACGCGCTCGCCGTCCATGAGGAGGCGCTGAACGTTGCACTCCATATGTACGTCGATGCCGAGGTGGACCACGTGCTGCTGCAGGGTACGGATCAGCTCGAGGCCGGTGCGGTCGCCCACGTGGGCGAGGCGCGCGTAACGGTGGCCGCCGAAGTCGCGCTGGCTGATCAGCCCTTCCTTGGTGCGGTCGAAGAGGGCGCCCCACTCCTCGAGCTCCAGCACGCGGTCGGGCGACTCCTTGGCGTGCAGCTCGGCCATGCGCCAGTTGTTGAGCATCTTGCCGCCGCGCATGGTGTCGCGGAAGTGGACCTGCCAGTTGTCCTCCTTCCACACGTTGCCCATGGCGGCCGCGATGCCGCCCTCCGCCATCACGGTGTGGGCCTTGCCGAGGAGCGACTTGCAGATCAGCCCCGTTTTGAGCCCCGCCGCTCGCGCCTCGATGGCCGCGCGCAGCCCGGCCCCGCCCGCTCCGATGACCAGGACGTCGTATTCGTAGCTGTCGTAGGTATTGTCGGTGGCCATTAGAAGATCCTCACGTCTCGGATGACGCCCATGGACACCAGCCGGATGTAGAGATCGGTCAAGCCCACGCTGAAGAGGGACAGCCACGCGAAGAGCGGATGCCGCTCGTTGAGGCGGGTGATGAAGCGCCAGAGGGCGTACCGCGTGGGCGTCTTCGAGAACACGTTGACCGAGCCGCCGCACAGGTGGCGGCAGGAGTGACACGAGAAGGTGTAGCCGGCGAGGAAGAGCACGTTGATCCACATCACGATGGTGCCCACCCCCAGCCCGAAGCCGTCGGGGAAGCGGAAGGCGAGGAGGGCATCCCAGGTGAGGAGACAGATGAAGATGACCGCTACGTACCACGCGTAGCGGTGGAGATTCTGCAGGAGGAGCGGAAAGCGTGTCTCCCCCGTGTAGGCGCGGTGGCCGTCGCGCACCGCACAGGCCGGTGGAGACAGCCAGAACGAGCGGTAGTAGGCCTTGCGGTAGTAGTAGCAGGTGAGGCGGAAGAGGCCGGGCCCCCACAGGATGAGGAAGGCCGGCGACACCACGCCCAGGATGGGCAGGCGCGCGTCCGGGAGCCCGAAGCCGAACGTCTTGTGATGGCAGGACAGGGCCACGCACGGCGAGTAGAAGGGCGAGAGGTAGGGCGCCACGTAGTAGTGCGCATTCTGGAGCGCCGCCCACGTGGAGTAGATGATGAAGCTCCCCAGCACGAGCACCACCGTGGCGGGAAGGAGCCACCACGTGTCCGTGCGGAGGGTGGCGCCGGGGATGACCTCGCCCCGTTCGTTGCCGAAGAGCCGTCTGCGCATGCCGTCCGTTCCTCGCGTACCAGGTCTCAGTGGGAGCCGCTCGCCTGCCGGAAAAAAGCCTCCGACCGCTTCGCCATCTCCCGAGGCGGAACGTCTTCCTTGTGGGTGGCCAGCGTCCATTTCTGGCCGTAGGGATCCGTGACGCCGCCGATCCGGTCACCCCAGAACATGTCGCTCACCGGCATGACGGGCTTGGCTCCCGCCGCCAGCGCCCGCTGTACCGCCGCGTCCACGTTGGGCACGTAGATGTAGAAGTTGACGGGGGAGCCTCCCAGGGTCTGCGCGGACTGGGCGCCCATGGCGGGATCTTCCTCACCCAGCATGAAGGCCGAGTCGCCGATGACGAGCTCGGCATGGCCGACGGAGCCGTCAGGCTTCATGAGCCGCATCCGCTCCTTGGCGCCGAAGGCCCGCTTGTAGAACGCGATGGCCTCGCCAGCACCGCGCACGCAGAAGCCAGGGGTGAGCGTGTGGTAGCCCGCCGGGATGGTCTTGACACGGGCAGCCTTCCGGGGCGCGCGCGCCGGACGAGACATCTTTCTCCGGGGCTTGCTCTTCGCCATGACCTGGCCCTCCTACAGCTTGAGCTTGTCCACGAGCTCGCGGACGGCGGCCGCCGATTTGTCGAAGGCCGCCTGCTCCTCGCGGCTCAGCTTGATCTCGATGATCTGCTCGACGCCGGAACGTCCCAGCTTCACGGGCACGCCGACGTAGAGGCCCTTGATCCCGTACTGCCCGTCGAGGTAGGCGGCGCACGGGAGGATCTTCTTCTTGTCCTTCAGGATGGCCTCGACCATCTCCACCGCGGCGGCGGCGGGAGCATAGTACGCGCTGCCGCTCTTGAGGAGCCCCACGATCTCCGCCCCGCCGTTGGCGGTGCGGGTGACGAGGGCCTGGATCTTGTCGGCGGGGAGGAGATCCGTGATGGGAATGCCCGCCACCGTGGAGTAGCGGGGCAGCGGCACCATGGTGTCGCCGTGGCCGCCCAGCACGAAGGCCGTCACGTTCTCCACCGAGACCTTGAGCTCTTGGGCGATGAAGGTACGGAAGCGCGCGGAGTCGAGCACGCCTGCCATGCCGATCACCCGCTGGGGCGGGAAGCCAGACTTCTTCCACGCCAGCTGGACCATGGCGTCCAGCGGGTTGGTGACGAGGACGAGGATGGCGTTCTTCGAGCGCGCCACCACCTGTTCCACCACGCCGCCCACGATCTCCGCGTTCTTGAACAAGAGATCGTCGCGGGTCATGCCCGGCTTGCGAGCGAGCCCGGCCGTGATGACCACAATGTCGGAGTTGGCCGTGTCGTCGTAGCCATTGGCGCCGACGAGGGCCGCGTCGTAGCCGTGCACGGGCCCCGCCTGGGCGAGGTCGAGCGCCTTGCCCTGAGGAATGCCGTCGATGACGTCGACCAGTACCACGTCGCCGAGCTCGCGCTCCACGGCGTACTGAGCGACGGAGGCGCCGACGTTGCCGGCGCCGACCACGGTAATCTTCGGGCGAGCCATGGGCCTGTCCCCTCTCCTCAGAGCGACTTCATGCTGTCGATGATGGCCGTCCCGAACTCCGAGCACTTCACTTCCTTGGCGCCCTCCATGAGGCGGGCGAAGTCGTAGGTGACGATCTTCTTGGCCAAGGTCTTCTCGATCCCGGCGTTGATGCGATCGGCCGCCTCTGTCCAGCCCATGTGGCGGAGCATCATCTCCCCAGAGAGGATGACGGAGCCGGGATTGACCTTGTCCTGCCCCGCGTACTTGGGCGCCGTGCCGTGCGTCGCCTCGAACAGCGCATGCCCGGACTCGTAGTTGATGTTCGCGCCGGGGGCGATGCCGATGCCGCCCACCTGCGCGGCCAGCGCGTCGGAGAGAAGATCGCCCGTGAGGTTGCAGCAGGGGATGACGTCGAACTCGTCGGGACGGGTGAGGATCTGCTGGAGGAAGGCGTCGGTGATGGCGTCCTTCACGAGGATCTTGCCCGCGGGCGGCTTGCCCCCGCAGTCGTCCCAGCCCACGAGCTTGTCGGAGAACTCCTTCTTGGCCAGGGCGTACCCCCACTTCATGAACATGCCTTCCGTGTACTTCTGGATGTTGCCCTTGTGGACGAGGGTGACGTTGCGCCGGCTGTTCTCCACGGCGTAGCGCATGGAGGCGCGGATCAGCCGCTCCGAGCCTTCCTTGGACACGGGCTTGATGCCGATGGACGAGCTCTGTGGGAAGCGGATCTTGTTGACCTTCATGTCCTTCTGGAGGAACTCCACGACCTTCTTGGCCTCAGGCGTCCCCTGCTCCCACTCGATGCCCGCGTAGATGTCCTCGGTGTTCTCCCGGAAGATGACCATGTCGATCTTCTCGGGATGCTTCACGGGCGAGGGCACGCCCTTGAAGTACTTCACGGGGCGGAGGCACACATAGAGATCCAGGACCTGGCGGAGGGTCACGTTCAGCGAGCGGAAGCCCTCGCCCACCGGCGTGGTGAGCGGGCCCTTGATGGCGATCAGGTACTCGCGGATGACGTCGAGGGTCTCGTCGGGAAGGAGGTTGGGCGGGCATTCACTGCCGTACACCGCCTGCGCCTTCTCGCCCGCGTACACCTCGGCCCAGGCGATCTTCCGCTTGCCGCGATAGGACTGCTCGACGGCGGCGTCGAGCACGCGCACGGAGGCGGCCCAGATGTCGGGGCCGGTGCCGTCGCCTTCGATGAAGGCGACGATCGGATGATCCGGCACCTGCAGCTTGCCGTGGCTGATGCTGACCTTTTCGCCGGCGGGAATCTTCACGCGTGACGCCATGTTCGAGTCTCCTTCGATGGGTTAGGTCAGGGCGTTCAGGGCGGAGCCCGCCTTGAACCACCCGATCTGCTCGTCGGTGAGGGTGTGCAGGCACTGGATCGAGACGGTCTTGCCTCCCGGCTTGGTGATGACCACCGTGACCGGCTTGCCCGGAGTGAGCTGGGACAGCCCAGAGACACTGAGACGATCGCCCTGCTCCACGAGGTCGTAGTCGGAGGCCTTGGAGAAGGTCAGGGGGAGAATGCCCTGCTTCTTGAGGTTGGTCTCGTGGATGCGCGCGAAGCTTCGCACGATGACCATCTTGCAACCGAGGTATCGCGGGGACATCGCCGCGTGCTCGCGGCTCGAGCCCTCGCCGTAGTTCTCGTCGCCCACCACCGCCCAGGCCGTGCCCCGGGCCTTGAGCTCCCGGGCCATCTTCGAGAAGTTCTGGCCCTTCTCCCCCGTGACGGGATTGGTTCCCTTGCCCACCTCGCCCGTGAAGGCGTTGTTGGCGCCGAGGAACATGTTGTCGCTGATCTTGTCCAGATGCCCGCGCACGAGCAGCCAGGTCCCCGCGGGGGAGATGTGGTCGGTGGTCGTCTTGCCCTTGGTCTTGACGAGCACGGGCAGCTCCGCGAAGTCCTTGCCGTCCCAGCGCGGGAAGGGCTGAAGGAGCTGGATGCGCTCGCTCGTCGGCGAGACGATGACCTGGACGGCGTCTCCGTCGGCAGCGGGCGCCTCGAAGCCCTCCGCGCCTCGCGCGAAGCCCTGAGCAGGCAGCTCCTCCGACTCCGGCGGCGTAAAGCGGAAGGCCTTGCCGTCGGGTCCGGGAATCGTCCCGTGCACGGGATCGAACTCGAGCGAGCCGCCGAACGCGAGGGCGGTCACGATCTCCGGGCTGGTGAGGAAGGACAGGGTAGCTGCGCTGCCGTCGTTACGGCCGGGGAAGTTGCGATTGAAGGAGGAGACGATGGTGTTGGTCTCCTCTCGGCCCACGTCGGAGCGTTTCCATTGTCCGATGCACGGCCCGCACGCGTTGGCGAGCACGGTGCCGCCGATCTTCTCGAAGGTCTCCATGATCCCGTCGCGCTTGATGGTCTGGTAGATCCGCTCGGAGCCCGGGGTGACGAGGAAGGGCGTCTTGGCTTTGAGCCCCGCCTTGAGGGCCTGCATGGCCACGTGGGCGGACCGCTTCATGTCCTCGTAGGAGGAATTGGTGCAGGAACCGATGAGGGCGACCTTGATCTGGGCCGGCCAACCTTCCTTCTTCACTTCGGCGGCGAGCTTGGAGATGGGCCGCGCGCGATCGGGAGAATGCGGGCCCACGATGTGGGGCTCGAGCTCGGAGAGATCGATCTCCACGATCTCGTCATAGTACTTCTTCGGATCGGCGAGGACTTCAGGATCTGCGACGAGGTGCTCTCGATACTGCTCCGCGAGCTTCGCGATGTCCGCGCGATCGGTGGCCGCGAGATAGCTGACCATCCGGCGGTCGAAGTGAAAGAGCGACGTGGTGGCGCCCAGCTCCGCGCCCATGTTGCAGATGGTGCCCTTGCCGGTGGCGCTGATCGACTCGGCGCCGGGGCCGAAATACTCCACGATCTTGTTGGTACCGCCCTTGACGGTGAGGACGCCGAGCAGATAGGTGATCACGTCCTTGGCCGAGGTCCAGCCCGAGAGCTTGCCGGTGAGGCGCACGCCGATGAGCTTGGGATCGAGCACCTCCCACGCGAGCCCGGCCATGGCCTCGCCGCAGTCCGCGCCACCCACTCCGATGGCGACCATGCCGAGGCCGCCCGCGTTGGGGGTGTGGGAGTCCGCGCCGATCATGAGTCCGCCGGGGAAGGCGTAGTTCTCGAGGACGACCTGGTGGATGATCCCCGCTCCCGGTTTCCAGAAGCCGATGCCGTACTTGCGCGAGGCGGAGTGGAGGAAGCTGTAGACCTCGTTGTTCTCGGTCACCGCGCGTTGCATGTCCTCCGAGGCGCCGCTCTGCGCGCGGATCAGGTGATCGCAGTGGACGGTGCTGGGCACCGCCACCTGCTTCTTCCCCGCCTGCATGAACTGGAGCAGCGCCATCTGTCCGGTGGCGTCCTGGAGCGACACGCGGTCGACGCGGAGGCGGAGCTGCGCCTTGCCGCGGCTCCACTCCTGAGCGTCGAAGTTGTCGGCGTGCGAAACGAGAATCTTCTCGGCGAGGGTGAGCGGACGACCGAAGCGTTTCCGGGCTTTGTCGAGTTTGGCAGGCATGGATTCGTACAGGCGCTTGATTTGGTCTACCGCCATGGTGGGCCTCCCTGACCGCCAAGTCTCCGGAATGACGACCCTACACAGACGTATCGCCTCCCACCCATCAGGGCAGGAGGCGACGGGTGAAACCTAAACGAAACGCTAACATAGCGTCCTCCCGAGGTCAAGGGAACGCCGTCCCGGGAGACCTTTCAGCGCGGGGAAAAGCCGAAGAGACGGAGGATCGCGCGCCGGCGAAGAGCCAGGATGGAGTCGGTCGGCGACAACTGCATGGGACAGACCTCGGTGCAGTTCGCCTGCCCGTGGCAGCGGGCGAGCACATCCTCGGAGAGCAAGGCCTCGCCGCGCTCGGCGTGGGCGCTGTCACGACTGTCCCGCTGCAGCGTGAAGACGCGATTGAGAGCGGCGGGGCCAGGAAAGCGCGCGTCGTGCCCGACCATGGTGCAGGCGGAGACGCACATGCCGCAGCCGATGCACTCCACGGCGGCGTCGATGGCCCGCCGCTCTTTCGTCTCCGAGCCGATGGCGGCGAAGCTCGCCTCCTCCCCCGCCCGCCGCGCGGGCACGAAAACCGCCTTCGTCGCGAGCATCTTGCTTTTGATGGGCGCCATGTCGACGACGAGGTCACGGATCAGCGGGAAGTTGTAGAGCGGGCGCAGGGTCACCGCGCCCCGCGGCAGCCCGGCGAGGAGGGTGCGGCAGGCCCAGCGCTCGCGTCCGTTGATGACCATGGCGCAGGAGCCGCACATGCCGACCCGGCAGGCATAGCGGAAGGCCAGGGTGGGATCGGTGCCGCGCTGCACCTCGACGAGGGCGTCCAGCACGGTCATGCCCTGGCGCGCGCGCACCCAGTACTTCTGCAGACGCTCGCGCGTGCCGGGTCCCCAGCGGAAGACCTTCAGAACCATCGCCACTTCCAGAAGAGGGCGAAGGCCGCGATCCCGACCAGCAGAGCGAGCAGGAAGAGGGCCCGGTGCCACCGCGCAGGCAGTCCGAAGTCCAGGAGGATGGAGCGGATACCGAGCACGCCGTGGAGCAGCACGAGGCCGAGCAGCGTGGCTTGCACGGGGCGCATGAACGGATTCTTGAGGTGCATCACGATCACGCCGAGGAGCCCCACCGCCGCCACCCGCTGGAGGAGCCAGGCCCACATGCCAGCCTTGGTGTCGCGCCACGCCTCGGCCGAACCCATCCGACGTCGGAGCGTCTTTCGGTCGCGCATGGCCTAGTCGCCGATCTCCACGTCCGCATGCTCGTCCTGGGGCGCGGGCGAGCATCGCGTGAGGCGAACCGGCTCCGTCCAGACGCGCAGACCCGCCGTCTCATCGGAGGTGACGAGAACGTTGTAGAGCTCCGGGCCCGGACCGGGATGGTCACTTCGGAAATGCGAGCCGCGGCTCTCCGTGCGCTCGAGCGCGCTCCGGGCGATGAGCCAGGCCGCCGCCACTTGGTTCTGCAGATTCATCCAGTCCTGCCAGGCGAGGTTGAAGGTGGCCCCACCCGCCACCGCCGCCGCGGGCGCGCGCTGCCCGATGTCCTCGATCTCCCGGAGCGCGGTCTTGAGTCCCGAGGCCTG
>Ga0306920_100011515_pt1 | contig 11951 bp, 8 predicted proteins | sample flu12Cox44000170_FD_204666 | JGI IMG/M metagenome (GOLD analysis project Ga0306920, IMG submission 204666) | Lab enrichment of tropical soil microbial communities from Luquillo Experimental Forest, Puerto Rico - flux4day.12C.oxic.44.000.170 (v2)... | ecosystem: Environmental > Terrestrial >...
CATTGAACATATAAAAGTTCAGCGTCACCGGGCCGGTGGCCGCGCTGCTCGTGCCGCAGGCCGCGAGCCCCGCGGCGGCCAGGACACCGACAATCGTCACGCCGACGTAGCGGGCGCCCCTTCTCGACGAGCGGGCCGCGGGCCTCCGAATCCAGCGCCCAGCGCGAACATTGTCAACGCCGCCTCTCATCTCGCCTCCAGCGCGCCCGCCGTCTGCCGCGCGTGCACTCTGCCGCGCTCTCGACGGACGTGCCGGTAGGCCATTTACCCATTCAGCAACCGAGCATTCACAAGAACGACACAATCGGGAACCATCTGATCAGCAGCCGCAATGACCACAGAGGATGTATCGGGCCACAATGTGGAACACGTTCTGTCACCTGCTGGACACCGGCTCGTTGACCAGCGGTCATGTAACAGCCAGTGCCCTGCTCGCTACCGTCAGGAGGCGGCGCGAGGCCGGGTGCAAGCCCTGACGGCCGCGTCAGGATGTGGCCGCGATCGTGGCGCTGCCCAGGACCATGTCGCCGTCGTAAAAAACGGCGGCCTGGCCGCGGGCCACTCCCCGGGCCGGCCAGGTAAGCGTGATCCGCAGGTCATCGCCGGGGGTCACGGTCGCCGGGTACACCTCGCCGTGCGCGCGCAACTGCACCAGGCAGTCCCGCGGCCCGGCCGGTGGGGCGCAGCCGGTCCAGACCGCGCGTTCGGCCCGGATCTCGGTCACGTCCAGCGACTCGGCGGGCCCCACGGTCACCGTGGCCGAGACCGGCTCGATGTCCAGCACGTACCGTGGCCTGCCGTCCGCGGCCGGGGTGCCTACGCGCAACCCCCGCCGCTGGCCCACGGTGAACCCGTAGGCGCCGTCGTGGCCGCCGACCACGGCTCCGCTGGTGTCCACGATGGGTCCGGGCGCCTGCCCCAGCGCGGCGGCCAGGAAGGCGCGGGTGTCGCCGTCGGGGATGAAGCACACGTCGTGGCTGTCCGGCTTGGCGGCCACCGCCAGGCCGCGCGCCGCTGCCTCCGCCCGGACCTGCGCCTTGGTGGAGTCACCCAGCGGGAACATGGCCCGGCCGAGCTGCTCCTGGCTGAGCACGGCGAGCACGTAGGACTGGTCTTTGCCCGGGTCGGGGCTGCGGTGCAGGCGGCCATCCGCGAGTCGCGCGTGGTGACCGGTGCAGACCGCGTCGAACCCGAGCGCCACCGCCCGGTCCAGCACCGCCGCGAACTTGATCTTCTCGTTGCACCGCAGGCAAGGGTTGGGTGTGCGCCCGCGCGCGTACTCGGCCACAAAATCGGCCACCACGTCGTGGTGGAACCGTTCGGCCATGTCCCACACGTAGAACGGGATCCCGATCACGTCTGCGGCGCGCCTGGCGTCCCTGGCGTCCTCCAGCGTGCAGCAGCCCCGGGCGCCGGACCGGTACGACTGCGGGTTCAGCGACAGCGCAAGATGGACGCCGGTCACCTCGTGCCCGGCGCCGGCCGCCCGTGCCGCGGCCACCGCGGAGTCAACCCCGCCCGACATGGCTGCCAGCACCCGCATCCCGCCCATGCCTGTCAGCCTATGGGCCCCGGCGAACGCCGGGGCCCATAGCGACCGCTGGCACGGCGTCAAAGGGACCCGGTCACCACGCCGGGATCGCCGATCGCGAGCGCGCTATTCGCCGTGCCAGTGAACTGCGCGCGGCCCCGCAGCCACCCGCCCAGCCGCCTCTTCCTTCGGCGCGTCAACCCATCGCCATGAAGGCTTCGGGTCCACGAATGAACAACGTCATGCCACAAACGACCTAGTACGGCAGCCGGCCTTCGTGGTCTGACCCGCGGGAGTATACGGCCGGGGCGGGTTCGCGGACCGCCGGTAGCGGTGCCAGTCTGGTGGCATGAGCTTTTTTGATTCGATCCCGCAGCCGCCGCCACCGCCGGAGCCGGTCCGCCGCCACCGCCCGGTGTGGATGCGTTCGGACGCGGTGATCCCGGGGCTGGTCCCGGCGGAGCTAATGCTGGTCCGCACCGAGCAGGTAGCGGTGGCGGTCGGCGGTGTCCACGCCTACCCGAACGGGTTTGAGTTCACCGTGCATGCGCGGCTGCGGCGTGAGGATGAGCCTGGGCCGCGCGGGGGCGGTCTCTTCAACCGCCACGGGCGTGGGATGCGGGCCAACGAGGGCCTGAGGCTGGGCGTGATGTATGCCGATGGGCGTCGCGCCGCGGCCCCCGACGGTCACCCGCGGCTTGATGACGCCGATGCTGGGCGGCTGGTGCTGCTTGAAAATGGGGGCGGCGGGAGCGCCCACACCTGGGATGGCAACTTTTGGGTCCACCCGCTGCCGCCCGAAGGGCCGGTGACCTTCGTGGTGTCCTGGGTGGAGCATGGGGTGGCTGAGGCCCGCGCGGAGCTGGACGGCGCCGCGATTGGTGAGGCTGCCCGGCGTGCGGTGATGTTGTGGCCCGAGGAGCCGGAGTTCGAGCCCGGCGATCGCCATGGCTGGAGCAGCGGAGTGGTCTTCGCGGGCGAGCCTGATGACGGCTCCGGCGCGAGTCCTGAACCTGACCAGCCTGGCGCCGAAGGCGCTGAGCCCGGAGGGTGAGGGCCGTCAGCAGCCGGGCGCCTGGCTGGATCGCAGCGATCAGATCTGCGCCCTAATCCGGGCTCGAGGGCATGCCGAGCGCGTGCTTGACACATGCCGATAACGGAATATATTGGAGGAGTGGCCCGCGCTTCCACGACGTCGGACGTCTTCAACGCCATCGCGGACGCACACCGCCGCGAGATCCTGGACACGCTGATCGGCGGAGAGAAGCCGGTCGGGGCGATCGTGGACGACCTGTCGATGTCGCAGCCTCAGGTCTCGAAGCACCTCCGGGTCCTCAGCGAGGTGGGACTCGTCAGGTGCCGGGCGGAGGGGCGTCGCCGGCTGTATCGGCTGGAACCGGCGCACCTGCGACCGTTTCACGATTGGTTGGCCAAGTACGAGCGGGCGTTGAACGAGCGGCTTGATCGGATGGATGCCTACCTCAAAGAGCTTCAGCAACAAGGAGACCTTCAGTGACACCTAACCGGCATGGGTCCGCACTCGTCGAATACCCGAGCGAGCTCGTGATCGTCACCACTCGCCAGTTCGACGCGCCGATCGAGCTCGTCTTCGACGTGCTGACGAAGCCCGAGCATGTGCGCCACTGGTTCGCTCCCTTCGAGGACAAGATGACTGTGTGCTCGATGGACCTGCGCGTCGGGGGGGACTACCACATGGCCTTCGTTACGCCGGACGGGAAAGAGTGCTCGTTCCGTGGGACCTACCTGGAGGTCGAGCCGCCGACTCGGATCGTCCAGACGTGGTTGTTCGAAGGCTGGCCCGACGCGTGGGCCGACGAGACGGATGAGTTGAAGGAGGCTGACGGAGTAACCACGCTGACGGTGACGATGGCGTTCCGTGACAAGGCTGGCCGTGACCACATGACCAAGCACGACGGCCAGGAATCCAGCTTCGACAAGCTGGAGGATTACCTGATGTCGCTGCTCCGCAAAGAGGGGACGGCGTGAAACTTCTCCTTTACTTCGTCAGGCATTGCGAACACAACCATCCATGAAGCGCAGATCGCTAATGCGGCCATGACCAGCACGGTGTGGCGGGCGATCGCGGTATAGAACCGGACCTGCGACTGGTCGAGGCACCTTTCGTCACTTTGAGCGAAGGCGTCTCGCCATGGCCAGCAAATTCACGGCACCTGGCACGTCGTTGCCGCCGACCATCATCTGGATCTCAAAGCCGCCTCACGGGCGATGTCCGTGCGCGAATGGACGCCGAGCTTTTTCAAGATGTGGGAGACGTGGGTCGCGACGGTGCGGCGGGAAAGCAGCAGCTTCGCGGCGATCTCGGGATTCGACATGCCCTCTTCCACCAGCTTGGCGACTGTGGTCTCGGTGGGAGTCAGGCTGTCCCAGCCGCTTCGGGCCGATCGGTGTTTGGCGTGCGGGCCCCGCCGGATGCCGTAGGTACGGAACACGGCCTGCAGGCGAGCGGTATCGGCGGCGGCGCCCAGTGAGGAGTAGATCTCCACCGCATCGGTGAACGCGGCGCGCGCCTGGTCGCGGTCGCCGACCGCGACGAACATTCCAGCGGCCGCTTCCAGGGCCTTGGCGGCCAGTAGCGGCCGGGTGCCATCGGAGTACCGCTGCGCGGCCCGCAGCAACCGGGCCGGATCACGGCCCAGCAGGCCGCGGCAAAACAGCGTGTTGCCTTGCCGGTGCGGAATGCCGGAGCCGGCGGCAAGTGCTTCGGCGTGACCCGTGAGCGTTTCCGCCGTGTCGAAGTCGCCGATCTCGCAGGCGAGCCGGACAGCGTCGGCGACCAGCTCCTCGATCTCATCAAGTTCTTCGGTGTTCCCGGTGGCACTGGCGGTCAGCACAGCCAGCGCGCTCCGCGCGTCGCCAGCGACCTCGCAATCGAGGCTGCAGGCCAGCGCCAGCGGAGCGACAACACGGTCACCGATCCGTCGGGCATAAGGTGCGGCGGCATCCACGTACATGCGCGCGGCAGTCATATCACCCTGGTGGAAGCAGATCACGGCGGCGATGCTGTGGTCGATGCAGGCCGCCCCCGGCTCCTTCAAGGCTCCGTCCAAGGCCTGCACCTCGGCTAGCGCGTCTGTCCATTGCCCGGTGTCGAACAACAGTTGGCCGAGCGCACTGTGCGCCTGGGTCAGCCGGGCCACGGTGCCGGCCACGCTGGCAAGGTGCCGCGCCTCCCGGGCCGCGGCGAAGGCCTCCTCGTACCGATCAAGATCACCAAGCGTGACGGCCTTGTTGATCTGCAACAGGAGCCGCAGGTCGGTGAGTGCTGGCTCGGCCTGGGTCACGGCCAGGGCACGGTCGAACAGCGGCAGCGTGCCAGCGGTTTGCCCCTGCATGGCGGTGACGAGGATCAGCACGTGCAGCGCCCAGCCCATCGCCCAGTTGTCGCCGGCGTCCGCCGCGGCGGCAAGCGCGGCGCGGGCAGTGTCACCGGCCTTCTCGACCTGGCCGAGGTTACTGTGGGTCCGGGCGGCAAGCACCAGTAGCCGGGCGCGGTGCCGGGCCGTGATCCCGGGAGCGACCAAAGCGCGGTGCAACGCGTCAAGGGATTCTTCGGATTTGCCTGCCTGCAGCCGGCACTGCGCCAGCGTCCAGTGCAGGTCGACCAGAACGTCGGGCTCGGTGACGTAGGCGAGCGCAAGGCTGGCCACCTGTTCGGCCCCAGGCCCGTCCCCCACCCTGTAGAGGGCGTCAGCGAGCCTGCTCACCAGCAGGCCATGCCGGGCCGAGCCTGCCGGGCAACTCGCCACCGCGTAATGGAGCAGATCCGCGGCCACTTGGGGTGCCTGGGCGACCAGCAGGTCGGCGGTGTCGGTCAGGTAGCTCAACAGCCAGTCGTCCATCGGATCGGCTGGGCCGGGCCCGGCGAAGGCAGCCAGCAGCTGCCTGGCCACTCGGTCTATCGGCGCGAGGGCGTGGGCGAGCGCGCGCCCGGTGCGGCGATGCCATTCGGCGCGCATGGACGCCGGCATCGAGTCATACAGGGCCGACTGGATCAGCGGGTGCCGAAACGACAGGCCGCCAGCGGAATTGGTGAGCACACCCGCGGCGCGGGCCTCGTCAATGGCCGGCATCAGGTCCGCGATGTGGCGGTCCAGCACGATCGTCAGGTCCGGGACGGCGAAGTCCACGCCGAGCAAGGCCGCCGCCTGCAGCACCTCCCGCGTCGGCGCGGAGAGAAAGTCCAGGCGGTCCGCGATGGCCGCCGACAGCGATGCCGGTGCGTGGCCACTGGCCAGGTCGAGCTGCCCGGCGCCGGTGACGGTCAGCCTCGCGCTACGCGCTAGCGCAGCAACCAGTTCGGTCACATACAACGGATTGCCAGCGGCCCCGGCGGCCAGCTGCAACAAGTCCCCGCCCGGCTTGCTGCCGGTGATGACGGCTACCAGCTCGGCCACCGCCTCATCAGGGAGCCTGGTGAGCTGGAGCCGGGCCCCCTCCCCCGCCGCCCGCCGCAATGCCAGCAAGTCTTCACGCTGCGGCACCGGGCGCATCATCCCGGCCAGCAAGAGCGGCATCTGGTGCACGGACCGGGCCAGCCGCGCCCACAGCGTGACGGTCGCCTGGTCGACCCACTGAAGGTCATCGACAACCAGGATGGCGGGCTGCGCCGTGCACTCCTCTGCGATCAGCGCAAGCAATTGTTCAGCCAGCGCAGCCGACACGTCCGCGCCAGGCCCTGCGGCCAGCTCGCCGCGCAACAGCCTGACGATGGTGCTGCGCCGGGGGCTGTTGGCAAGCTCGCGTACCCGCAATGCCTCCAGCAGCGGCAGTAGCGGTAAAGCCTGGCCCAGCTCGTCGCCAGAACCCCAGAACACCTGGCAGCGGGCATCCGCCACCTCCGCCAAGGCCGCCCGCACAAGCGACGATTTGCCGATCCCGGGCTCGCCTTCGACCAGCACCGCGCTCCCCCGCCCAGCCGCGGCAGCCCGGATCAAGTCGACCAGGTGCGCTAGCTCGCTGACGCGGCCGACCAGCGCTCCACCCTGTGTCGCGGCGGTCACGGAGCGGATTTTACTACTAGAACATTTGCTGAACAAGCGGACATTTCCGGTGCTACGCCCCCGGCGTAGCACGTGAAAGCCACTTAATGTTGACCGCAGCTAAAAGGAAATTGCACATGAAAGTTGCAATGCATATCCCATGGAATATTTAACTAGTATTAGCAGGAGAATCCCCAAGGCAAGCTAACGAGATAGTAGCAGGACAAAACAATGCCTTTCAGGTAATGCCACAACTGTCTCGATGAGGGCAATAACTCCCACAGGGGCCAGCAGATGAGCCCGCGCGAGCCTGCGCGCGGAGAGCCGCGCCGGGAATCACCCTGGAGGACGCCATGCGCATCAAGCGGAGAGCGGCAGGCCGCCACCGCAGGCCCGCACGAGCCATCCTTCCTATCCTCATATCGTTCGGAGTGGCAGGATCGGCGCTTACCGGCGCCGCCGCGGCCGCCGCGGCGACGAATGTGTCTGCCATGCATTATCACGGGCACCACGTGGTCGCGCGCCCGATGATGCATTATCACGGCTGACCAGAACACGACGGACGTCGCCGGGCTGACCGGGCCCGGCTCTTTGGCGCGCCCGCCGCGTATTTATGGGCCGGGCCCAACCGTCCCGAGCGGGAGGAACGAGCATCGATCGCGATCGGGACCAACCTCCCGTTCAGCGAGTGGGGAACCATCTTCGCCGACCCCCGCATGGTGGCCGCGATCGTCGGCCACGTCACTTTCAACGCCCACATCCTAGAAACCGGAACCCAGTCCTACCGGCTCCGCACCGGCGCTCGCGAGACCTTGAATATCGGTCACCTGACCGATGTCTCTCACTGCAAGTTGCATCAGTATTTGTGTTGCAACCACGAAGTCAAGTGTCAACCGAGGTTGACCGGATCTCCTCGGGGCTGGCCGCACAGGGTGACACGGCTCTCCCCGGACCGGCTCCTACCAGCCTGGTGAGGAAGCAGATGGACACGATGGCGCCTATCCGCCCGACCGAACTGCAACAGTCAACCAGCCCCGCGAAACCGCAGCAGCAGGCCTGCCCGGCCGACCTGCAAAAGCCGATCCGCCCGACCGCGCTGCAAAAGCGCTGCGTCTCGCTCACCGCGGGGCCGACGGCGCCGGGAATCGCCCGTGGCCAGGTCCGCGCCACCATCGTGGCCTGGGACATCCCGGTCGACACGTCCGTTGCGGTCCTGCTCACCAGCGAACTGGTGACCAATGCCGTCATGCACGAGGCGGGCGAGACCATCAATCTCGTCATCACCTGCGGCTACGGCCAACTGGGCGTCGACGTGCACGACACCTCGTGCGACCTGCCGGAGCCGGTGGACGGGCCACCGGACGCGGAGACCGGCCGTGGCCTGGTGCTAGTCGCCGGCCTATCCAGTAGTTGGGGTTACTACCGCACCCCCAAGGGCAAGGCGGTGTACTTTACCCTCGCCTTCGCTGGCGACGGTGGTGAAGACGACACACGCGAAGAGTAAGCACCAGATGCGGGTCCGGTGCATCGTGGAGCCCTCCACCAAGGCACCGGATCCGGCGCCCGCCCCGTGGACTGAGATGGCGGGCGCGAAATCGCCTTGTCGGCCGCCGCGGCTCCAATCACTTCGACGCGGCAGCCCGCAGGGCTGCCTCACGGGCGATATCTATCCGCGAGTGAACCCCGAGCTTCCGCAAGATGTGCGACACATGAGTGGCAACGGTTCGCCGCGACAGCAGGAGCTTGGCGGCGATCTCCGGGTTGGACAGGCCCCCCTCCACCAAATTGGCGACCTTGACCTCCGTCGGCGTGAGGCTGTCCCAGCCGCTGCGCGCCTGCCGGTGTTTCGACAGTGGGCCACGGCGGATGCCGTGGGCACGGAACCTCGCCTGGAGCCGGGCGACATCGGTGGCGGCACCTAGCAAGGTGTAGATCTCCATGGCGCGGATGAAAGCGGCCCGGCCCTGGTCACGGTCACCGGTGCGGATGAATTCTCCCGCAGCCTCCTCCAGTGCCTTTGCCGACAGCAGCGGCCGGCCGGCGTCGCGGTAGCGTTCGGCGGCGATGAGCAGCCGTACGGCATCATGTCCCAGCAAGCCGCGACAGTAGTGTTCGGTCGCCTGCCGATGGGGGATGGCCGAATCGGCGGCGAGCGCCGTGGCGTGGCCCGCGTAGGTCCGCCCGGCGTCCACGTCGCTGGCCAGGGTAGCGAGGCGGACACTTTCGGCAAGCAGGTCCTCGATCTCATCGAGTTCTTCGGTGTTGCCGACGAACCCGGCGGTTAGCACGGTCAGCGCCTCGGCTGGGGCGCCGACGTACTCCTGGTCGAGGCTGCGGGCAAGTGCCAGCGGGCTGATGACCCGATTCCCGATCCGCTCGGCGTACGGGACGGCTGCCGCCAGATGCCGCCGAGCCGCAGCCAAGTCACCGCGATGGAAGCAGATCACCGCAGCAATGCCAAGATCCACACAGGCCGCCGCAGGCTCTTTCTGGTCCTCGTGCAAGACGTGGACCTCGGCCATCGCCTCGTCCCAGCGGCCCGTGTCGAAGAGCAGCTTGCCCAGGGCGCTGTGCGCCTGAACCCGCCGGACCACCGTGCCGGCCTGGTCTGCGAAGTACAGCGCCTGCCGGGCGGCGGCGAAGGCTTCAACGTACCGGTCGAGGCAGCCCAGCGCGACAGCCTTGTTGATCTGCAACAGCAGCCGTAGGTCGGTCAGGGCCGGATCGGCCTCGGTGACGGTCAACGCCCATTCGAACAGCGGCAAGGCATCAGTCATCTGCCCCTGCACTGCGGTCGCAATGGTTAGGACATGCAGCGCCCAGCCCATCGCCCAGCTGTCACCCGCCTCCGACGCCACGTCCAGCGCCGTGGTGGCGGTCCGGCCGGCCTTCTCGACTTCGCCCAGATTGATGCGCGTGCGCGCGGCAAGCACGAGCAGCCTGGCCCGGTGCCGGGCCGTGATCCCCGGGGAAGCCAGCGCCTGGTCCAGCGTCGCCAGGGATTCCGCGGACCGGCCTGTGGTGAGCCGACATTGCGCCAGCGTCCAATGCAGGTCGACAAGCAGATCCGGCTCGAAGGTGTGTGCCAGCGCCCTCGTAGCCACTTGCTCGGCCTCGGCTGCGTCGCCGACGCGGTAGAGCGTGTCGGCCAGCCGGCTCACCAGGAAGTCGTGGTGGGGTGAGCCAGCGGCGGAAGTCGCCACCGCCCGCCGCAGGAGCTCGGCCGCTACCTGAGGTGCCTGGCCGATCAGCAGGTCCGCAGTGCGAGCCAGCCAGTGCAGAATCCATTCATCGGCTGGTTCGGCCGTACCGCCGGACCCGCCCACCGCCCAGAGCAGCTGGCGAGCAACCCGGTCCACCGGGGCGCCGGCCTGGGCGAGGGCGCGACCCGCATCGCTATGCCAGGCGGCGCGGACCGGTGCCGCTATGTCGTCATACAGCGCGGTGCGGATCAGTGGATGCCGGAACGCGAGACCGGTGCCGGATTCGGTCAGCACGCCGGCAGCCCGGGCCTCGTCGATCGCCGGGACCAGGTCCGCCACGGACCGGCGCAAGACGATCGCCAAATCCGGCACGGCGAAATCCACGCCGAGCAGGGCGGCCGCCCGTACCATCTCGCGCACCGGCCCGGAGACGAAGCCAAGGCGGTCCGCGATGGCCGCCGACAGGGAGGGCGGCGCAGAACCGTTCAGCAGCACCACAGCTCCCGCGCCATTCACGGTTACGCCGGAACTGCGCATCAGCGCGGCGACAAGCTCAATAACGTAGAACGGGTTGCCCGCCGCTCCGTCGGCGAGCCGCAGGAGTTTGTCCTCGGGTTCTCCGCCGGCCTGCGCTGCGATCAGCTCGGCGACCTCCGTCGCAGGGAGCCCGCTGAGCTGCAGCCGCACGGCATCGCCCACCGCTCGCCGCAGCGCCAGGAGCTCATCCCGTCGCGGGACCGGGCGCATGGCGCCGATTAGCAGCAACGGCATCTGCGGTATCGACTTCGCCAGCCTGCCAAACAGCGTAATGCTGTCTTGATCGGCCCACTGGAGATCGTCGATGACCAGGATTGTCGGCCGCGTCGCGCACTGCTCGGCGACGAGCGCCAGCAACTGCTCCGCCAGCATGGCCGATACATCCGTGCCACGGTCAGCGTTGTCCTCGCCGCGCAGCAGCCGGACGATCGCGTTCTGCCGGGGATTCGCTGAGCGCTGGCGCACCCGCAATCCTTCGAGCAGCGGCAGGAGCGGCAATGCCTGCCCCAGCTCGTCGCCAGCGCCCCAAAACACCTGACAGCCAGCGCCAGCCTCCGTCAGGGCCGCCTGCACCAGCACGGTCTTGCCAATACCAGGTTCACCCTCGATCAGAACCGTCCCGCCCTGCCCCGCAGCCACTTCTGTCACAAGCCTGACAAGAGTCGCAAGCTCGGCGTCGCGGCCAATCAGCCCGCTGGCCCGGGTCACTGAGGGCACGAAGCGAATTGTACTACCGGGATATTCTGTTAACAAGCGATGCTTTTTGGGTTGACATTTACCCGCCATCACTACCCGCCAATAGCGAGCCCCTTATTCGTGGAATAGTAAACACAGTGCGCAGGTTGCGTCGGATCCTGCAGCGAAATAGGCATCCGCCTTTCGGTAAACCGGAGGCGCGCCAAAGTGGTTGTGGCGAACGATGGCCAGTGACTTGCCAGATGACCTGCCAATATCCTTTATGCCAAATTTCTTATTGTCATTTAGGGCGGATCATCGTACACCATAGCGGCTATACCCCATTGGACTAGACCACAGACGCCCGGGCTCTCTAGGCTGACCGGTGGCCGCCCCGGAAGTCGCTTATTGAGGAAGCCATATGCATCGGGCGAGCCCTCATCATTCCCCCGGTCCTAACGCTCGGCCTGGCCGGGTCGGCGCTGGTTAGCACCGCATTGCCTGCGGCGGCAGCGAACGTGCCCATAGTTCCCACCCACGCACTCGGCCTTAATCCAGGCGGCATTATCACCTTCTATCACGATTGAAGGAGGCCGGCGCGGGATCGGCCCGGCGCGATTTGAGGCAAATGTGTGCCGGGCCGATCCTTCGGTATCACCCGTCGTGGCTGCCGCAGCTGGTGGCTGCGGTGGCCTGGCTTGATCATGAATGGCGCTCGTCTGATTCCGGAAAATTCAGACCTCGGATGATGCCGTGGGCGTCCCGGTGATTGCAGTTCGCCTGCCCGCGAATGGGCACATCCAGCACTGCGCGGGCGCAGTGCGCCCGGGCCGTTAGGGGCTTCCGTGCGCTTATGACGGCGAAGATCCCCTTGGGGGGTAGCCGTCGTGTGGTTGTGGCTACTTGACAGTCGCCTGCTGGTAGTGGCGGGCCAGGCCTGCCATTCCGATTCCGGTTGGGTACCCGGACTGCGGCAGGACGCGC
>Ga0306920_100011518_pt1 | contig 11950 bp, 8 predicted proteins | sample flu12Cox44000170_FD_204666 | JGI IMG/M metagenome (GOLD analysis project Ga0306920, IMG submission 204666) | Lab enrichment of tropical soil microbial communities from Luquillo Experimental Forest, Puerto Rico - flux4day.12C.oxic.44.000.170 (v2)... | ecosystem: Environmental > Terrestrial >...
GTGAGCGGCGAGAGGCGCGGAAGGAACTGCAGGACTTACTATCGCAGGAGGTTCAGGCCTTCAAGGAGGCCCGCTCTGAACGCGGCGATGAGTTGGTGGAGACGACCTCACCCTACTATCGTACCGCGATGATGACGCCGATGCATTGGCGCGCGGCGTTGCTGGCGAGAATGGAGGATTCAAGCTTCCGTCAGGTGGAGCGCATCACGAACCTCCTGATCAAACTGCAGGCGAATGCTGAAAGAGCGGGCGATACGCTCCCTACGAGGATCCACGAGCCGATGCTCAAGGCTGACCGGCAAACAGAGGCGGCAGCCAGCGACCCTGATAGTCAAAATGAAGGGACATCCCACGATGTTGTTGAAAACAAAGGGAGGGAAGCAGGAACAGCGAGTGTACCCCGCGATGTCGCTGAAAACAACTTAATTACAACTTGAGCGGGCGAGGGGGGTTGCTTTCTTCCACCGGTCGGCTGGGGCGAACGATAGTCAAAATGAAGAGACATCCCACGATGTTATTGGAAACAAAGGAGAAGCATAATATCCCTCGCTTCCCTCTGCAGTAACTCGACGCGTAAGTCGTTTAGATTCAGCATAAGCTCGGCCCGTCGAGTTACTTCCCGTTATGGGCAGCCGAACGGCTGTGAATGCTCGGGATGAACCGTCAGGGTCTTCTTCATGACCCTACTAATCTAAATGAAAACAGAAGACTTGAATGATTCTCGGTCCCCTACGAACTCCCAAGGATCAGCTTAGCGATGGTCTGGAGCTGCATGAAGGATGTGCCTTCGTAGATTTTTCCGATCTTCGAATCGCGCAAGTACTTTTCCACCGGGTAGTCTTTCGTGAATCCGTAACCGCCGTAAACTTCTACCGCCTCGGACGCCACCCGCTCAGCTACCTGAGAGCAAAAATACTTTGCCATGGCGCCTTCCTTGACAAAGGATTGTCCCGCGTCTTTCAGCCGCGCCGCATTGTAGGTCATCAGGCGGGCTGCTTCGACATCGGTGGCCAGGCGCGCCAACTGGAATTGGATGCCCTGAAAGTCCGCGATCGGCTTCCCAAACTGGCGCCGTTCCTTGGCATAGCTCAGAGCGTGGTCGAGCGCGCCGCGCGCCACACCCAGCATTTGCGCACCGATGCCGATGCGCCCTTCGTTGAGCGTCTCGATCGCCACCTTGTATCCCTTGCCCACATCGCCTAGCACGTTGGCCTTTGGCACTCGACAATCCTCCAGAATCAGTTCGCAGGTGGAGGAGGCGCGGATACCTAGCTTGTTCTCTTTCTTACCCACCGAGAATCCCGGCGTACTGCGGTCGATAACGAAGGCGGTAATGCCCCGATAGCCCAGCTCGCGGTTGACTGTGGCGAACAGGATGAATAGGCCCGCTTCTTTGGCATTCGTAATCCAGAGTTTTCGGCCATTGAGCACGTAGGAGTCGCCGTCTTCCCGCGCGCAGGTTTCCAGCCCGAAGGCATCGCTGCCGGCATTCGGCTCCGAGAGAGCGTAAGCGCCCACCAGGTTCTGGGCCAGACGAGGGAGAAAAGTCTTCTTCTGCACCTCGCCACCCCAACGCATGAGAGCGTTGTTGACCAGTGTGTTCTGGACGTCGACGACGACCGCGGCGGAAGCGTCCACGCGCGCGAACTCCTCGATAGCCAGAACCGACATAAAGAACGAGCCGCCACTGCCCCCGTAGGTTTCGGGCACCTCGACGCCCATGAAACCTTGCGTGAAGAACTTCTCAATTAGCTCGTGCTTAAAGACGCCCTCGCGGTCCATCTCCTCGACGTGCGGACCGATTTCCTTGACGGCGAACTCCTCGGCTGCCGCCTGAAACATCCGTTCCTCTTCGCTCAGGGCAGTCAGCGGGGGCAATACTTCAGGTTTTCCAACAACGGTTTCAGCCATAGGGCATTCTCCCTGCGTGTAGTGTGGATCAGAGGAAGTCCGTGCTAAGCCGAACTTCCACCCGAGTCGGCGCGTTCGTTAGGTCGCGCCAAGCACCGAGTTAGTGTTTCGTGACGGAAATTCGCGTCAGGAGAAAACACCCGCTGGGGCGGGGGATTCGACACCCCTCATCCCCGTAGGCGATGCATAACCTGGCCGTGGGCAACGCCTACGGCCCGCCGCCCGAAGGCCCCTTACGCTCTAGACCGTAAGCGACGGAGCGCTCTGGGCCGCGGGGCGGATCAGAAGCCCCAGTGAAGCGACCGACCCTCAAGGGGTCGCACCCCGGAGGTGGAAAGCGTGCAACCCTTTCAGGGTTGGGCCGGGGCCAGGGTCCGGTACCCGTCGGGCTGTTGCCCGACGCTACGTTCTGTGGCCCTTTCAGGGCCGAGACACTGTGAAACAGTGACGCGGACTTATTATGACCCGGATTTTTGTCACGGAGTGTCAGTATAATATAAAATACTGCCTATCCCACCATGAAAACGGTGACCATAACAACCGACGGCGCCTGCATCGGCAACCCAGGTCCCGGTGGCTGGGCATGCATTCTCCGCTTCGGGAACTTTGCCAGGGAGATGTCTGGCTCCGAGTCCCGAACCACCAATAATCGCATGGAACTGACCGCGGTCATCAAAGCACTGCAGGCCCTCAAAGAGCCCTGCAAGATTACGTTGTACTCCGACTCTCAGTATGTGACGCGTGGCATGACTGAGTGGCTGAGCGGCTGGAAAGCGCAAGGTTGGAAGAGGCGCGTCCAGGGAGTGTATAAGGCTGTGCTCAACCGGGACCTATGGATAGAGCTCGATCAGCTTGCTCAACCCCACCGGATTTCGTGGACCTGGGTCCGCGGACACGCGAACCACGCTGACAATATTCGATGTGACCTTCTGGCGGAAAAGGCTGCGGCGGAACAGACGGCCCAACGCTCTGTCGTCAAGAAGGTCCGCGCCAGACACATCCCTACCGAAACATCCAAAACTCAAACGACGACACCATCCGCGAGACCGGACGGTCCCGCTGAATGGCCATCTTCGGACGGAGGCTCGACGTAGTAAAGAATACGGCTGCAGCTTTCGCAGGTCACTATCGATTCGCTCATTCGCACGTCGTTGTAAGCCTGAGGGCGGAGGCGCACATTACATCCGGTGCAACAGCCGTCGCGAACCTCCGCCACCGCCACACCGCGGCGTGCGCTCCTCACCCGCTCGTAGAGTTCGCGCACGGCGTCACTTAAGGCGTGTGACAGTTCCTCGCGCCGAGTCTGTAGCTCGTCCCGCTCCTGGATGTCGGCCTGGCGCTCGGACTCCAGCTGCCGGATCGCGCCGGCCACCCGCGCCTTCTCACCTTCGAGACGCGAGGCGGCGTCTTTCACCAGCTTCTCAAGTTCTTCCGCCTCCATCATCTTTTCCAGGATCTGGTCCTCGATCTTGCGAATGTTCTCCTCTTCCACCCCAATCTCGTGCTTCATGGCTTTGAACTGCTCGTTGGTTTTCACTTGGTAGAGCTGGTCCTTGTGCCTGGAGATCTTGGTTTGGATTGACTGGATTTCGACGTCCAGGTCGCGTCGTTCCTTGTGGTTAGCGCCGAGGCGCTGCTTTCTCTCTTCGTGAGCGTGGATGAAATCGTGGAGTTGAGCCTGGAGATTCTGAATCTGGGAGGGAAGAGCATTAATCCTGGAAGTGAGTTCGGCCACTTTCAGGTCAACCTGCTGGAGCTCGATCGCCGTTTTAAGGTCCGAATGCACTCTCGCTCATGCCTCGTTTCCGCCTTTCGCGAAAAGCGCTGGACCTTACGCGCCTCAGCGAACGGCCGCGAAGCTGGCAGGCTGCGGAAAGCCCCTAACATGCCATCCCGAGCGAAGCGAGGGATCTGCTCTTTGTTTGTCTTCAATAGAAAACAGCAGATGCTTCGCCGCGCTTAGCATGACAGTTATCCTTTTCAGCAACCGGCCAGGTCATTCTGTCACAAAGGTTAGCCTGGCAGCAATCAATTTCGGATTTTGGATTGACTGAAGCTGTCAGCGGGTCAGCTCTCAGTAAAGATTCTCGTCCAGAATCTGGCTGATGTGACTGTAGGCTGAAGCTGGTTGCTGACCGCTGACTGCCTCAATCAATCCAAAATCTAAAATCCGGTGACTGCCCCCTCTGATGCCGAGGAGACAAGCCTCGCATATTTGGCGAAGACGCCGGTCTTGTATCGCGGCTCCGGCTCGCGCCACGTTGTCAAGCGCCGACCGATTTGCTCGGCGCTGAGCTCAACATCGAGACGGCGAGCGTTGATATCGAAGACCACCGTGTCGCCGTCCGCCAGGGCCGCAATCGGCCCACCGCGCGCCGCTTCCGGCGCCACGTGTCCCACCATCAGGCCACGCGTCGCGCCGCTGAACCGTCCGTCGGTGAGAAGGGCCACCGACTCACCCAAACCCTCGCCTACAATCGCTCCCGTCACGCCCAACATCTCACGCATGCCGGGCCCGCCTCGTGGTCCTTCGTAGCGGATCACCACTACGTCCCCCGGCCGCATGCTCTTGCCAGTCACCGCCTTCATCGCGTCCTCTTCGCGGTCGAAGACGCGCGCCGGTCCTCGGTGGTAGAGCCGTTCGTGCCCGGCAATCTTCACCACGCATCCCTGCGGAGCCAGATTGCCTTTCAAAATCACCAGACCGCCGGTTGCCTTCAGAGGATTCGACACCGGTCGCACCACGTCCTGCCCCGGCGTCTCCTGCGCCCGGCGAGCTTCCTCACCGATCGTGCGCCCGCTGACAGTCATCTGCTGCTCGTGAAGCAGGCCAGGCCCCCCTTCCACCAGTTTGCGGGCAATCAACGGGATGCCCCCGGCGCGGTGAACGTCCACGGCCACGTAGCGCCCGCCCGGCTTCAGGTCGGCGATGAGCGGAGTTCGGGCGCTGACAGCGTCAAACTCCTCGATGGCTAGCGGCACGCCCGCTTCCCGCGCCATGGCCAAAAGGTGCAGCACGGAGTTGGTGGAGCCGCCGGTGGCCGCCACGCTGGCGATGGCGTTTTCGAACGCCGGCTTGGTGAGGATGTCGCGGGGGCGCAGGCCGCGCTCGAGGAGCTCCATGGCCGTCTGACCCGTTTGGTAGGCTATGGATTCTTTTTTCGGGTCCAACGCCGGCACGCTGTTGAAGCCCATGGGGGAAAGGCCGATAAACTCCATCACGGTCGACATAGTGTTGGCGGTGAACTGCCCGCCGCAGGCTCCCGCTGCCGGGCAGGCCGCGTTCTCGAGCTGCTTCAGCTCCTCGTCGGTCATCAAACCGGCGGCATTGGCCCCAATCGCCTCGTAAACATCGCCGATGGTGACGTCGTGGTCCTGAAAGTGACCGGCGGCGATCGACCCGCCGTACAGAAGGACACCGGGGACATTCAGCCGGACGAGCGCCATGGCCCCGGCGGGGATCGTCTTGTCGCAACCCACCAGCGCCACCATGGCGTCAAACATATGACCGCGTCCCACCAGCTCCATCGAATCGGCAATCACCTCGCGGCTGACGAGCGAGGCCTTCATGCCCTCTGTCCCCATCGTCACGCCGTCGCTGATCGCCACGGTGTTGAACTCCATCGGAGTCCCGCCGGCAGCGCGTACCCCTTCCTTCACCTTGGCCGCCAGCCGTCGCAAGTGGAAGTTGCACGGCATCGTCTCAATCCAGGTGTTGGCAATGCCCACGATGGGCCTCGCTAAGTCGTCGTCAGTGAACCCGATCGCCTTGAGCATGGCGCGGGCGCCCGAGCGGGTGCGACCCTCAAGGAGGGTGCGGCTGGGCAGTGGCGAGTCGAATGGCATACTTTTTCACCTCGGTAAATCGGAACTGAAGATAGATCCTGAAAAGCCGCAGGGCTTCAACGGCGAGCCCTGCGCTACTCTGCCACCTGAAGCTCGAACACGACGCCCGGACTGATCTTGCTACCTGGGGCCGGCGATTGCGTGAGGACGACACCGCCGGAGCCAGGGGCTGCCGGCACTGGGGTCACTTGCCCTAACTTGAAACCGGAGTTCTCGATGATGCTCTGGGCCTGGGTCACGGGCATTCCCACAAAGCGGGGACAAACGTAGGCCGGAGTCGGGTCGCCCAGCGAGACCAGGAGATTCACCGCTGGACGCCGTACCTGGGAAGTAGAAGCCGGTGGGTCTTGAGCCACAATCAGGTCTGCAGCCATTCCCGGCCAATGCACGGCGACAACGTCGCCCACCGTGAGGCCCCGCTGGGTGGCATTGATCTGCGCGATGCGGACGCTTGCTCCGACCAGGTTGGGCACTACCACCGTCGGCGGGCCCAAACTCACTAGCACGTGAATGTGCTGCCCGACCTTCACTTCGGTGCCCTTTGCAGGCACCTGCGAAATGATCTGGTTGGCGGCATACTTATCGCTATACAGCCGGTCCTCCACCTTGACTTCTAGACCCAAGCCAGCCGCCAGGCGCTCAGCCCGCTCAAGCGCCATGCCCGTCAAACCGGGCGCGCGCACTTGGTTGCTTCGCAACGCCACGCGTATGGTGGTGATTGCACTAACCAGCATCACCACGAGGAGCACGGTGAAGAGAATGAAAAGCCGGAAAAGCTTTTGAATCCGTTCGCGTAGACTCATCACAAACCCCGGGGTCTTAGGATCCGGGGTTCGGGGCTCGGCAAGGGCGCCAAGCTCTCCGAATCCCGAAACCAGAACCCCGAGACCCATCCTTCCATCACGCGGGGCTGGCGCAGACCTTTAGGTCTGCGTGCTGCCTGTGATTCCCTTGGCAGACCTGAAGGTCTGGGCCAGCCCCGTGTTGCGATACTCGTGAACAGGACGACTAGCGCTGCTGAAAGAGGAATGACTCCAGCATGTCGGCGCGCGCCTTTTCGTCCGAGGCGATCACCTTCAGCAGGTCATGGACGGAAATCATCCCCTGGTAGGCGCCATTGTCCCCCACCACCAGCAGATGGTAGAACCCGTGCTTGTCCATGAGGCGCAGGCATTCGTCCAGCGACTCCTGCGGAGACACGGTGATCAGGTCAGTACTCATGATTTCCGACACTCTCATCCAGGCTGGGCACTTGTTCTCAGCGGCGACCTTGTCCGAGATGTCGCTCTGGGACACGGCTCCTACCAGCCGGCCGTGGCCATCGCGCACGCCGACCGCGCGCACCTGCTTTTGCCTGAGGTAACAGGCAGCCTCGTGCACCGTCGTGTCGTCGCTAATCGCGAAGACTTCCCGCCGTGACTCGATCAGATTGGTGACTTTTATCATCGCCTCACCACCTGTAGCGCAGACCCCGTTCTTGCGTCTGCGGCGAGATACGATCGTGGGGCTGAAGAGCCGGCGGCAGGCGCGTGAGCTCTGCCCAAGGGTATTACAGCTCGGGCTGCCCGGACCCTTAACCCCAGTAACGTGGAGTCTACCACGACTCATGCCCCTCAGGCTGGGGCACTTTCGAAAGGCAAATTGCTAGGGAAAATCCCTGAGTTCAGGACTCCTGACACGGGGCGTTCAAGCCCGAGAATTGACGCCCCTGCAATGGGTGCGCACTAAATCGCGGCATCGATGCTTTTCCTATGTGGCCCCGGCAGGGGGCCAACCGTGAGTAGCCGTAGGTGCAACCTACGGGGGACTTCACGCCCCCATCGCCCCAACCCCGCAAGGGGTTGACAACCGCCATTTGTCCGGTCCCGTCAGGGCCGCGATGATTTTGTGGGGCTCGGCGACCGTAGGTTTCACCTACGGCTACTCACGGTGTCCCGCTTCGCGGGACCGCGAATCAAGTGCCCGGCGTTAAGTAGATTCTTATGCCTTGTCAGGGGTCCTGAAGTGCGCTACCCCACGATTTCGGGTGCAGGATGCGAGAATAGGTGCTAGGTTTTAGGTGTTAGGTTGTACGTGTCAGATCTCAGGTGTCGGCGTTCTAGGCCCTAGCCCCAAAATTGTTCAACGCCCTGGCTCTTTCTGGCCGCACAATACCTGGCACCTAGCACCTCCGTCCAAGGAATTGCACGCGCGCATGGCAAGAGGCCGGTCGCCGCTGGCGATTATTTTCATAACCATCCTGATTGATCTCATCGGCTTCGGCATTGTGATTCCGATCCTGCCGCTCTATGCCGACCATTTCGGGGCTTCGGCTACGACGGTAGGCTTTCTACTGGCCGTTTATTCGGCTATGCAGTTTGTCTTCTCGCCCTTGCTCGGCAAGCTCTCCGACCGCATCGGTCGCCGCCCAGTGTTACTCTTGAGCATTCTCGGCACCTCGCTTGGCTTCCTGATTATGGGGCTGGCGAACGCACTATGGCTGCTGTTTCTTGCGCGCATCTTGGACGGCGTCACCGGCGGCAACATTTCCACCGCAGCCGCCTACATCGCCGACGTCACCCCGCCAGAGGAGCGGTCGCGCGGCATGGGCCTGATTGGCGCCGCCTTTGGTATAGGCCTGATCATCGGGCCGGCGGTCGGCGGCCTGATGAGCCGCATCTCGATGGCGGCTCCCTTCCTGTTTGCCGCAGCCCTGGCGGCAGCCAACGCCGTGGCGCTCTTTTTCCTTCTTCCCGAAAGCTTGAAGGAGGAACACCGTGACCAGGCACGCCGGACCTCCATTCTGCAAATGGTAAACGAATCCGCAGGATGGCAGTTGCAGGGGGTGCTCCTGACCGCTTTCTTTGCCACCCTGTCTTTCTCCATGCTCACCGCCACGCTGGCCCTGTTTACAAACAAGAATGCGGACTTCCTGTATGACGCCACCCACAACGGATATCTGTTCGCTTACATGGGGCTGATCGGAGCCACCATCCAAGGTGGGCTGATGGGCCGGCTGTCGCGGGCCTTCGGCGACAAAACGCTGGCCGTCGCGGGCGCTCTGTTAACCGCCGCAGGCTTGTTCCTCCTTCCCGTCTCCCCAAACCTGTCCCTGCTCGCGCTTGCCTGCACAGCGATCGGGATGGGCAACAGCCTGCTTACACCCACCCTTAACGCGCTGGCCTCGAAGGCGGTTGACGCCACCTCGCAGGGAAGCGTGCTCGGCGTCATGTCGTCAGTGGGAAGTCTGGCGCGCATTCTCGGACCACCCTTCGGCGGCTGGCTGCTTAGCCGCGACGTCGCTCGCGAAGCCGGTCACTTCGGCCGTACTCCGTACTGGACCAGTGCTATCATCATGCTGGTGGGATTCGCTATCGCCCTTACCCTCGGAACGTCTCGAGTTCGAGCACCCGAACCCGAGCCGGCGGAATCGCTCGAAGGGATGCGCATACATCGCCACAAAGATTGAGAGACGGGCGAAAACCCGAGACTCCGACGGAGGGCGCAAGATGGTGAGTTCGCCCGGACGCACCAGCTAGCTTAGCTAGGCTAGCTCTTCATCACTATAATTATTATAACGCTGTTCTGTCGTTAGCTTGTCAAGGAGTCTTGCGCTTGAGCGCGAACCGTGTTATTAGTTCAATGTCATTTTGAAGCACAAACCCAGAGGCAGTTCAACTCAACTAGTCAAAAGGAGGTCCATGAGAAGGGCAATAGTGGCTCTGCTGGTCTCAGTTTTGCTTGCAGCCGGCTTCGCGTTGTTGCCCAAACGTCAGGCGTCGGCCCAGGACGTTGCAGCTGGCGACCTCGTCGTCATTCAGGAAGTCAAACACGACGTTTCACCACCACTGCGGGATATTGCCATACCTGCAGTACCAAGCACTGGGCGCGGACGCATCATACCTCTGCACCGGGGACTTCCCGGCGCGCCCATGATCAGCACTGAGCCCGATGCGGTTGCGCAAGAAGTCGACTTTGCTCCGCTGGTGAGTACGACCAACCTTCTGAACTTCGACGGCCAGAACGCCGACAGCGTCGCACCGCCGGATACGAATGGCTCAGTGGGTGCCACCCAGTATGTGCAGTGGGTTAACCTCGAATATAACGTGTACAATAAGACCACCGGTGCCAAGATTCTCGGGCCCATCCAGGGGAACAGCTTCTGGAGCGGATTCGGTGGTGCCTGCCAGACCCGGAACTCCGGCGACCCAATCATTCTTTACGACAAGGCGGCTGGCCGTTGGCTCGCCGCGCAGAAGGTCTTCAGCCCGCCGTACATGGACTGTATCGCTGTATCGACCACTTCGGACGCCACAGGCACTTACAACCGGTACGCTTTCCCGCTCGGGAGCACGAATTTCCCCGACTATCCTAAGTGGGGCGTCTGGCCGGATGCCTACTACGAGTCGTTCAACAACTTCAAGAATGGCATCACCGAGACCAGCGCCGAGGCTTGCGCAGCAGACCGCAAAAAGATGCTGGCTGGCAACAAGGCTACCCTGATCTGCAAGCTGCCGTCGAACAATGCTGTCAACCTGTTGCCCTCCGACCTCGATGGGGCCACGCCGCCACCGGCTGGGTCACCCAACTATTACCTGGGCATCCAGGACACCAGCCACCTGCAGGAGTTCCAGTTCCATGTAGACTTCGTGACGCCCTCGAACAGCACGTTCACCGGCCCCACCTCGATTCCTGTGGCTGCGTTTAGCGAGATCTGCAGCAATGGGACGAACCGCGCTTGTGTTCCTCAGCCTTCTCCGGGTGAGAAACTGGACTCGCTGGGTGACCGGCTGATGTACCGGCTGGCCTACCGTAACTTCACCGATCACGAAGCGCTCGTCGTCAACCACACGGTAAAGGGTGGACCGCTGGCGGGAATTCGCTGGTACGAAATCCGCAGCCCGGCCACACCTACCGTCTTTCAGCAGGGTACGCTGACCAACGCGGGCATCAACTTCTGGCTGGGCAGTATTGCGATGGATAAAGTGGGCGACATCGCACTCGGGTTCAGCGCCTCCAGTTCCAGCATAGATCCGACCATCGCCTATACGGGCCGCGTTCCGACCGATCCGGTGAATACGATGGAGCCCCTCAAGGTCGTCATAAAGGGTACTGGCGTTCAGGAGAGTACCTCTAACCGTTGGGGCGACTACAGCAGTATGTCCATCGACCCCTCAGATGACTGCACCTTCTTCTTTACGGAAGAATACATCAAGACCACCGGCACCTTTAACTGGAGAACCCGAATCAACTCGTTCAAGTTCACCACTTGCATGTAGAACGTCGGGGACTGTAACATCGCTGTGCGTAACGCTGGAGAGAGGCCGCCTTATCCGAAGAAGGGTGGGCGGCTTTTTTTCAGTCGTTTTTCCGGTGTCTACCTGAAACCAGTTCGGACCGTGGCTGGCACATCCGGTTCAGTTCAGTATCGAGTCACCGCTGAAGTTCCGGAGTTAGGCAGCCACTGTCCACGAGAGACTTACTCTTCAGCCCGCCAGCCCGCCGCCGTCTACCACGAGTGAAGTCCCGGTAACGAAGGACGATACGTCGCTCGCCAGGTAGAGCGCCGCTTGGGCGATTTCGTCTGGTCGGCCCACCCGCCGCAGCGGGCGCCGGGCCGCCTCCGCGAGGTACCGATCGCTAGGCTCGCCCACTTGACGCGCTTCGTCGCGAAGCATAGGGGTGTCCGTATCACCCGGGCAGATACAGTTCACACGGATATTGTCGCCGCCGTGGTCGATGGCCATGGCTTTGGTCAGCAACACAACAGCTCCCTTGGAGGCGCAGTAGGCCACGGCCTTGGGACCGCCCACCAATCCCCAGCCGGAAGCAGTGTTGATGATCGATCCTCCTCCCGCCTGCCGCATCAAGGGAACAGCATACTTGCACAGCAGAAAGACCGATTTCACGTTGATGCTCATCACTCGGTCCCAGTCCGCCTCGCTGAGTTCGAGCACCGTAGCCCGGCGCGTTATGCCGGCGTTGTTGAAGAGGATGTCGAGGCCGCCCAGCTCGCGGGCGGTACGTTCCACCACGCGCTGGCAGTCGGCGGCCCGGGCGACGTCGGCGCACTCGAAGAGAGCATGTCCCCCGTCCCGCACGATGGTGTCGGCCACGGCTTGTCCGCCGGCCTCGTCCCGGTCGACGACCGCGACGGCCGCTCCCTCCCGCGCGAAGAGTAGCGCCGTCGCCCGGCCGATACCCGACGCGCCGC
>Ga0306920_100011519_pt1 | contig 11950 bp, 8 predicted proteins | sample flu12Cox44000170_FD_204666 | JGI IMG/M metagenome (GOLD analysis project Ga0306920, IMG submission 204666) | Lab enrichment of tropical soil microbial communities from Luquillo Experimental Forest, Puerto Rico - flux4day.12C.oxic.44.000.170 (v2)... | ecosystem: Environmental > Terrestrial >...
TTCTAGTGGATCATGCTCGCCGCCGCGCGGCGGTGAAGCGAGGAGCTGGCGAGCACAGCCTCTCTTTGGATGCCACGGGCATCGTAGCAGGAAGACAACCGGTCGAGCTGATAGCCCGGGACGAACTCTTGAACCGTCTCTCGGAGCTGAACCCCCAGCAGGCTCAGATCGTCGAACTCCGGTTCTTCGGCGGGCTTTCTATTGAAGAAGCGTCGGAAGCAATTGGCATCTCACCTGCCACGCTTAAGCGGGAGTGGGCCGTGGCCAAGGCTTGGCTGCACCGAGAATTGCGTGGAACCACGCGAGCTGACACCTGAACGCTGGAAGCGGATCAAGGAGACCCTGCTGGTCGCGCTCGCGCTCGAACCCTCGGAGCGCGCCGCGCATCTGGACAGGGTTTGTGCCGGCGACCAGTCCTTGCGCGAGGAGGTGGAGTCTCTTCTCGCCTCTCACGAGGAAATGGGAAGCTTCATGGAGGAACCCAAGTTTGGAGCCCTCCCTATTTTGTTTTCAAGCAGTCGGGACCCTTCCCTGCTGGGTCAAAGGATCGGCACTTACGACATCCTGGAGGAGATTGGCCACGGTGGCATGGGCGTGGTTTACAAGGCTAAGGACAACAAACTGGGTCGCCTGGTGGCGGTTAAGTTTCTACCCAGAGAGTTGGCCCGGGATCCCAAGGCGCTGGAGCGTTTCGACCGTGAAGCCCGGGCGGCCTCTACTCTGAATCACCCCAACATCTGCACCGTACACGACATCGGCGACCACCAAGGCCAGCGGTTCATCGTCATGGAGTTGCTGGAGGGTGCAACGCTCAGGGACCGCATTGCCCACAAACCCTTGCCGACGGGCCAACTGTTGGAGTTCTCAATTCAGATTGCCGATGCCCTGGAAGCGGCGCACAGCAGAGGAATTGTCCATCGTGATATCAAGCCGGCAAACATCTTCATGACCACGCGCGGCCAGGTGAAGATTTTGGACTTTGGCTTGGCGAAGCTGTTGCCGACACGGGTGGGGCCTGCCCCACTCAGGGCGCTCCAAGAAGTGCCTCCAGGGGATAAGTCCACAGAGTCGGTCGGACCCGAACGGTTGACGAGGCTCGGGGTGCCGATGGGGACAGTCGCCTACATGAGCCCGGAACAGGCGCGGGGCGAAGAACTTGACACTCGCACGGACTTGTTCAGCTTCGGCTGCGTAATCTACCAGATGGCGACCGGCAAGCTGCCGTTTGAGGGAAGGACCACGGCGGCAATTTTCGGGGCAATCCTGTATGAGGCTCCCACGCCACCGAGGCATTGGAACCCGGACTTGCCGCCCAAACTGGAAGAAATCCTAGAGAAGGCACTCGAAAAGCAGCGCGACCTGCGCTATCAGCACGCTTCGGACCTTCGGACCGACGTGAGACGCTTGAGGCGCGACATCGACTCTGGCTCGTCGAGCACGCAGGGCGCCGTGCGCTCTGTCCCGTCCCGCCCGCCGGCATCGCCACGCACGCAAGGTGGACGTCCCGGGGGAGGTCACAAGCCGTCCAAGACCATCGATTCTTTGCTGGTGCTGCCGTTCGCAAACGCGAGCGACAATCCCGAGATGGAGTATCTGAGCGATGGTATCACCGAGATCCTTATTAACAGCCTATCGCAGCTCCGCAAGGTGCGCGTGGTGCCGCGCGGAAAGGCCTTCCGCTACAAGGGCCGGGACGTGGACGCGGCGAAAACCGCTGCCGACCTGGGAGCGCGTGTCGTGCTGACGGGGCGGGTCCTGCAGCGCGGCGAGAGCTTGCTCGTCAGCACAGAATTGGTGGACGCGGCGACCGACGCTCAGCTCTGGGGCTCGCGCTACGACCGTACCCTGGCTGACCTCTTCGCCCTGCAGGAGGAGATCGCGCAGGAAATCGCGGAGACCCTGCGGCTGCAATTGACGGGCGAGGAGAAGAGACGGCTGGCGAAGCGCCCTGCCAAGAACAAGGAAGCCTATCAACTCTACCTCAAGGCCCTGTATTTTTCGAACAAGTGGTCGACCGACAACTTGAAGAGGGCCATCGAGTACAGCCGGCAGGCCATTGACCTTGATCCGGCTCTTGCACCCGCGCATGGGCTGATGGCCGTGTCCTACGGCATGCTGGGGATCCAGGCCTTCCTTGCGCCCAGCGAGGCCTTCACCAAGGCTAATGCCGCAGCGCTTCGAGCCCTGGCGTTCGACGAAGGGCTGGCGGAAGCTCATGCGGGTTTGGCAATAAAGCGCCTTTTCTACGACTGGGACCTGGCGGCGGCGGAAAAAGAATGGCGGCGCGCCTTGGAGTTGAACCCCGACCACACCTGGAGCCACCTGGTTTGTGGCCTGGCGAGGAACGTGGAAGGACGCTTCGAGGAGGCTCTGGCGGAACATCGGCGGGCCATGGAGGTCGACCCGCTCTCTCAAGCGGCCAATCTGCTACTAGGAGTGACCTTGATCTTTGCTCGGCAGTACGATGCGGCGGCCGACCAACTCCGCAAAGCGGTTGAGCTCGACCCTAGCGTGGTTAGACCGCGCGAATCCCTAGTGATCGCTTTAGCTCACCTGGGTAGGACCGAGGAAGCGCTGGCGGAGTGCGCCGCCATGAGCGCCCTTGCCGACGGCCGGGCGCTGGGCCGCGCCATGCAGGCGTACGTTCGTGCCCTCGCGAACGACCGAGAGGAAGCGCTGAGGATCGTTGAGGAATTGAAGCCGTTACTTGGACTTAAGGAGAATCTTCTCCTCGCTTACCGCGTTGCGTTCGTTTGCTCCGTTCTCAAAGAACCGGATCTGGCCTTCGAGTTATTGAACCGGGCATGTGACGAGCGTCTTCCGCTGGTGCTCTTCCTCAAGGTGTACGCTCCCTTCGACAATCTCCGGTCCGACCCACGCTATCAGGACCTCTTGCGCCGCGTGAACCTTTCACTATGAGCCTTCGCAGGCCGATAAGGGAATCGGTGGCTGTCAATTTGTCAAAAGAAACGAGCTTCAGCGACAGATCGCGCCAATCGAAACAACCAACTTAACCAGAGCACGGCCTGCTGGCAGCAACCAAAAGCAGATTCTTCGCTTCGCTGCGCTCCACTCAAGATGACATGTCATCCCGAGCGTTGATCGACATGGGCCTCCGGCCCACCACTGTGCATGAAAATGCGCAAGGCGCCGCCCGAACGAAATTGGTCTGCATTTGTGGGCGGCGGACCCCATGGCAGCAAGTGGGCTTTCCGCAATCCGAAGAATCAAAAGTGCGAGTCAAAACCGAAATACGGGGTAGCACGCTGAGCTTCGACAAATGCGCATAAAGCTGCTGTTTTACGTAGAAGTCCTCGAAGAGGGCGGCGCGGAGAGGCGAGTCGGGCATCTAGCGCGCGGGTTAATGGCGGCCGCTTTCAAACCGCAGTGGCCTATTCACGCTCCTGGGGGCCCGGTCGGCGATCGGCTATGCTTGGCCGGAATCCCGGTCCCTGAGAGACGACGCGCTGCGTTTCGCCAGCCCTAGCCTCAGCGCCCGCCTCCCGCTACTCCTTTGACGATCTCACCGACGAAACCCCTGGCGTCGCCGAAGAGCATCAGTGTCTTGTCGAGGTAATACAGCCGATTGTCAATCCCGGCGAAGCCCGGACTCATACTGCGCTTGATCACCATTACGGTGCGAGCCTTATCGACATCGAGGATGGGCATGCCGTAAATGGGGCTCGAAGGGTCAGTACGAGCGGCGGGGTTGGTGACATCGTTGGCGCCAATGATAAGCGCCACGTCGGTTTGGGGAAAGTCCGGATTGATAGCGTCCATGTCCAGAAGCCGGTCGTACGGGATGTCGGCCTCGGCCAGCAACACGTTCATGTGTCCGGGCATGCGGCCGGCGACGGGATGGATACCGAACTTCACGTCCACCCCGCGCCGTGTGAGCGCATCATAGAGCTCGCGCACCTTGTGCTGAGCCTGGGCAACGGCCATGCCGTAACCAGGGACAAACACCACGCTCGCGGCCGCGGCAAGAATCGTGGCCGCCTCTTCCGCCGTAGCGCTGCGCACCGTCCGCGCTTCGTGTGCTGCGGTCGCCGAAGTCTGAACCTGACCGAAGGCGCCGAAGAGAACATTGGTGAAAGAGCGGTTCATCGCCTTGGACATGATCACCGAGAGGATGAACCCCGAGGAGCCGTCGAGCGCACCGGCTATAATCAGCAGCTTGCTGTCCAGAACGAAGCCCATGGCCGCCGCGGATAACCCCGCATAGGAGTTCAGGAGCGAGATGACCGTAGGCATGTCGGCGCCGCCGATGGGAATGATCATCATCACCCCAAAGACTAGCGGGATACCTATCACCAGCGGGAACAGTCGCCTTGCGCCCGGGTGAAGCACTAGGTAAACAGCGATGCCCACCGCAATCGCCAGCAGCGACAGGTTGACGATGTTCTGTCCCATGTAAGTAATCGGCCGTTGCGGCAGGACTTCCTGGAGCTTTCCCGCCGCCATCAGACTGCCAGTGAAGGTGAGCGAGCCCAGGATGACCTCCATGGCGAGGACGGCCATCATGAAGGGGGGCACGTCCGGAGTTCGCAGATAGAACTCCGCCGTGCCGACCAGCGTCACGCAGAAGGCGCCAAAAGCGTGGCTCAGGGCCGTGCGTTGCGGCACCGCAGTCATGTGCACCATGCCCAGGGGAACGCCGATAATCGATCCCAGGACCAGAGCGATGGCGATCCATTTGTAGTCGACAATGCCGTGATGGAGCAGAGTCCCGGCGATGGCTAAGAGCATGCCCAATTCCCCAGCCCACACTCCCCGGCGGGCCGTGGTAGGCGCGCTCAGCCACTTGAGCGAGAGGATGAACAGCACCGTGGCAACGAGGTAGGCGACCTCGATGAGGTGCTGGGTGGCAAAAGGCTGGTTCATGGCTTCTTGGGCTTGCTCGCTTTGAACATCTTCAGCATGCGGTCCGTAATCAGAAAGCCGCCGACCACGTTGCTGGTGGCGGCAATCACCGCCAGGGTTCCGAGGACGGTTGCGAGCTTTGACTTCTGTTCGCCCGCGAGCACGATGGCACCCACCACCGCGATGGCATCCAGGGCGTTGGTGAGCGACATGAGTGGGGTATGCAGCAGGGGCGAAACCCGCCGGATCACCTCGAATCCGATGAAGCCCGCCAACACGAACACATAAAGGCTGGTAATGAGGTCCGAGTTCACCTTTCCTCCTTGCTGTTAAGTTCAAATCCAGAATTCATACGGTCGAGAGAAAACTCAGCGCGCGTTCTGCGGCTGCCTTGGCCGTGCGGATGCAGTCCGAGATGCCGATTCCCGAGTAAGCGTTGCCGGCAACAAAAAGCCCTGGGTGATTCTGAAGTCGCCTCAGTAGAGCGTCAACGCGTTCTGAGTGGCCCACTTCGTACTGGGGCATGGCTTGCGGCCAACGGTAGATACGATAGAAAGAAGGCTCTGCGTCAAGATTCAAAATACTGCCGAGTTCGCGCCGGCAAAGCTCCACCGCATCCTGGTCGTTCAAATTGAGCGCCTCAGGGTCTCGCGATCCTCCCAGGAAGCAGCGCAGCAAGGCGCCTCCTGGCGGAGCGCGATGGTTGAACTTGCCGTGCACAAAGGTGCAGGCGAGCAACCGGCGCTTCTCCTTGCGCGGAATGAGAAACCCGAACCCGGGCCTGAGCTGCTCGAGAACATTCTTAGCGTAGCCCATCGACACCGTCATCGCCGAACTATAGGATATTGATTCCAAAGTCTGGGCGAGACTTGGATCAAAAGCAGAAACCAATCGGGAACAGTGGTAAGCCGGCACCGCCATGATGACGGCGTCGACATCGTGCACCACGCCGTCTTCGCAGCAGACTCTGTAAGCGCGGCCGGCCGCACCTCTTTCATACGGCTCGATGGCCAGAACCGATCGGCCAAGAAAGAGTTGGGACAAGTCAAGGCGCTGCTTCAAGGCCTCCACCATCTTGCCGAGCCCATCCCTCAAAGTCATAAAGAGTGTCGGAGCCGCTTCCGCGGCTTTCGACGCCGTGCTTACCTTCGCCCAGGTGCGCCTCTGCCGCATCGCTTTGAGCGTAGCCCGCGTCAGGCTGCCGTACTCCTGCTCCATCTCGTGGAAGCGCGGCAGCACGGAGCGAATGCTCAGGGCCGCAGAATCACCGCCAAACACACCAGCGAGCAGAGGGTCAGCAATGTTCTCCGTCATGGCATCGCCGAAGTGTCTTCCCACGAAGCTGGCGACGGACTCATCGTTCGCTGCGCCGTTTCGAGCTACCGGTGGCTTAGTGAAGAGCTCAGCCGCCATGGCCAGCTTAGCCCGTAAGGGCAGCAGCGGCGTGGTGAGCATCGGCCAGACTCTGGTCGGCACCAGAAGCATCAGCCCGTCGGGAAGCGGTATCAGCCGGCCGTGGTGAAGAATGTAGGTGCGGCGCGCGGCGTCGTTAGAGCCCAGCAGGGAGTCACCCAGACCAAGTGCCCGGCAAAGCGCCCCGGCCTCAGGTTTCTCGGTGATGAATGAGTCCGGCCCACCTTCGATGAGAAATCCCTCCACCCGCTCGGTCTGAATCGCACCGCCCACCCGATCTCGCGCCTCGATGAGTAATTCCTCGATCGGGGCTCCTGCCCATCGCGCCTGAGCCAGGAAGTAGGCGGCGCTCAGGCCGGTGATGCCGCCGCCCAATACCGCAATGCGTCGTACTGACGGCAAGTGGTAGGTGGTAGGTGGTAGGCAGGGGCTCGGTCGATCTCCCACGTGAAATTCCTCTACTTTGTGCTGCCGCTGTGCGCTTGCGCCCCGACGCCGACGGCATCCCGACCCGCATGTGGCGTCCACGCTACAGCCGGGCTGGCTGCATGCGCGCTGACGCTACCGCGACCAGCGCCGCGATGAACAGGGGGCTGTCATTCAACGATTCCGAGCGCCACACGGTCACGCCTTTGCCTTGGCCGTATTGTCGAAACGCAATGTCCACATCGTACAGAATTTCCACGTTGTCAGAGACAAAACTGATCGGCACCAGCAGGGCGTGACGGCGACCCGCCACGGCCAAGCGGTCGATCTCGGTTTCCACGGCAGGGCCGACCCAGGGCTCCGCCGTCATGCCCTGGCTTTGGAAGGCCACCCGCCAATCGTCCAAACCTGACCTCTTCGCGACAAATGAGGCGGTTTCCATGACTTGAGCCTGATAGGAGTCGCCTTCGTCAATGGTTCTTTGAGGAACGCTGTGCGCGGTGAAGACGATCGGAACGGGTTCCTCCGTCACCTCTTCGATACGTTCCAGAGCCGCGGCAACCTTCTCGCTAAAGGCGGCGATGAGCTCGCTTGTATCATGCCAACTCTCGACGAAATCGACCCGCGGATGGCATGCTTGTTCCTCGATAGCCTGCGTCAGATGCTTGCGGTAGAGGCCGATGCTAGTCCGGGAATTCTGCGGAGCGAGGCAGATGACGACCAAGCGCTCCACTCCATCCTCGTCCAGCTGCCGAACGGCATCGGCTATAAAGGGCTTCCAGTTGCGCATACCGACGTAGACCCGACATCCTAGCCTATCTGCCAGCGCCTTCGCCTGCCGGATGGTAATCATCGCGAGCGGCGACCCACCTCCGATCAGGCGGTAGCGGTGGACGATCTCCTTGACTGCATGCTCTGGCAGCGTACGGCCGCCGCGCACATTGAGCAAGAACTCCGGAACGTCCTCAAGGCGGTCCGGCGCCCCATGCGCGAGCAACAGAACCGCCCATTTGTCAGCTGCCATGGACACCAATATATCACTCGGTGTCAGTGCGGAGGGAAGGGCGAGATTTCCGGGCAGGAAGGCTACGTGGTCCGTATCGGTTGGCGGTCCAAAGAGATCCGAACCGCCACCAGCAAAATGGTGGGGCCCCTTGGCCAAATTTGTCGTCACGAACTACTTTCGCGTTATAATCGCGGACTGACTCGTTGAGGTGAACTAACTATTTGAGGAGGTCCCGTGGGTACGACGATGAGAGTAAAAGGGGGCGTTCTAACCCTGGCCCTAGGCTCAGCGCTGGCGGCGCAGGCCGCTACGCTGAAGGTGGGCGACAAGGCCCCCGACTTCAGCTTGCCCGACCAGACCGGCAAGCAGATAAAGCTCAGCGATTACGAGGGGAAGGAGAATGTTGTGCTGGCTTTCTACGTTCTGGCCTTTACGGGCGGTTGAACCAAGGAGCTCAAGGCGTATCAGGCTGATATCGCCAAGTTCAAGCAAAATGGCACCCAGGTGCTCGGCATCAGCGTCGACAGTACTCCCGCCAACGCTGCCTTTGCCAAGCAGGAAGGTCTCACGTTCCCCCTCCTCAGCGACTTCAAGCGAACGGTCTCCAAAGAGTACGGCATTCTGAACGAGGAGCAACAATTTGCCAACCGCACTACGTTTGTCGTCGATAAGGAGGATGTCATCCAGCATATCGACGTGGGCAAGGATGCCATCGACCCGAGTGGGGCCGGAGCCGCTTGCGATCTGCTGCAGCACAAGAAGCAGTAACCCTGCCCAACGGAGATCCCGCCCGGTGCAGCATCGCCACCGGGACGTTGAAAGTCGGCCAACCCTGTCATTCTGAGGAGGTCGCACGGCGACCGACGAAGTCCGATTTCAGGACTCCGGTAGAGTCTTCCGAGTCCCGCTCGGAGCAGGGCATCGGACTCCAGAAACGGGAGAATCTGCTTTGGGCGGTGAGAACAGAAGAAGCAGATTCCTCTCTCGCCAGTGCGGGATCGGAATGACAGGGATGGCACTTCATGTCCATTAGTGGGCCGAAGGCCGAGGTACCGGCCTGAAGGCTCTCGCTACGGGTGCGGACCACTGGCTCCCGAGTTCGACAATCGTTTGAGGATCTCCCCCACCTTTTTCATCTCCTCGCCGTAGCCGCTCCAGTCACCTTGTTTCAAGAGTTGCTGCGCGCGCTCGAAGTGCTGGCTTGCCTCGCCGACCAGGGACCGAATGTCCGCCACTGGAGCTTGAGGAGGTAGAGGGCTGGCCGGGGCCGCGACGTTCTGGCCGCGAGCGGCTTCGGCTGCGCCACCGAAGATCCTGCCGAGCGCGGCGTCAAGGGTTGCTTCCATCACGACGTTGTCGGCATAGGCCACAATCACGCGCTTCAGTTGCGGCAGGCCTCCGCCCGCTTCCGCCGCGAGATACAGCGGCTCCACGTAGAGGACGGAGTTGCGCACGGGAATTACCAGCAGCGTACCGCGAATCACTTTGGAGCCCCCCTGGTCCCAGAGCGTGAGCTGCTGAGAGATGCCGGTCTCCTGATCAATGCGCGACTCAATCTGTTGCGGCCCATACACCAGCTTTTGTTTGGGGAAAGTAAACACCAGCACCTTGCCGTAGTTGGGCACGTCGCAACGGGCCGCGATCCAAGCGATCATGTTGTCTTTCTTCGCCGGCGTGAAGGGCACCATGAGGATGAACTCCTCGCTGGTACCCACCTCGGCCAGCTTCATAATGGTGTAATAGGGCGTCATGGGCGCCGCCGAGCCCCGCGCCGCACTCTGCGCCACACGCCACAGGTCCTCACGGTTGTAGAAGACGTGCGGGTCCGTCATGTGAAATGTGGCGTACTTGCTCGCCTGGACGGAGAAGAAATCCTCCGGGTAGCGGATGTGGGCCCTCAGATCCTCGGGCATGGCCTCGAGCGGCGCTAATACTCCCGGAAAGAGTCGCGCGTAGGCCTGAATCAGAGGGTCCGAGGGATCGCTGATGTAGAAGCGCACCTGCCCGGTGTAAGCGTTGATCGTCGCCTTAACGGAGTTGCGAATATAATTGCCCAGCTCGCCGTAAGGCTCCGAGTAAGGGTACTGCTCCGAGACAGTGTAGCCATCCAGCATCCAGTAGAGCCCGCCGTCCTCGGCGATGACCATATAGGGATCGTGGTCGTAGCGCAGGAAGGGCGTCAGGCGCTCGACGCGCTCCAGCACGCGGCGGTAAATCATCAGGCGGCTCTCGGGCGTGATGTCGCTGGAGAAGAGAATGTTCTTCTCGCCGAATTTCAGAGCAAAGAGCAGCCGCCTCCAGAAGCCTTCAACGGCTAGTCCTCCGGCTCCAGCGTAGCTGGTGTAGACGTTCTGATCTCCGGCGGGGTAGTCGAACTCTTTCAAGTGGGTGTTCACAAAGCAGTAGTCGTTTGCCGATTCACCATAGTAAATCTCAGGGCGGGTGACCTTGATGGATGTGGTCGAGACCGGCGGGATGTTCTTGATGAAGAACTCCGGCAAGCCGTCCGGCGTAGACTCATTGACCGGGCCCATGCAAAGCCCGTAGCCGTGCGTATAAGTGAGATGCTCGTTAATCCAGTTACGACTCGGCAGGCTGGCGGAGTTGAGTTCCCGCGATGACAATGAGACCTGACGGTTAATCAGCACTTCTCCTGTCTCCGGCTGCCCGGTGTGAATCCAGTAGCGGTCGTTATCTACGCGCACGAAGTCGTAGTAGGTACGGATCTCCTGCAGGTGGGAGAAAGTGGTTTTCAGCGGCTGGTGGTCCCAAAGCCGGATGTTGCGAATGGTGGCTTCGTTCTGGCGGATATCGCCCAAGCTCAGGTCTTCCACGTCGGAGAACTCGCGCTCCTCGAAACGGTCCAACGCATAAGCCTTGCGCGTGAACTCGATCGCGCGTGCGATGTAGGGCCGTTCCCTCTCGATTTCATTTGGCGCCACGATGAAACGCTGAACGATCTCGGGGTAGATAGCTCCACCGACCACCCAGACCGCCACAAGAACGATAATGGCGAAAATGGGGGGCCGCAGGCTGCGGCGCTGCGTTCCCCATCCGAAAGCCACGGCGGTGACCAAGCAAAGCAGGAGCAGGATCTTCAGCACCGGCAAGGTGGCGTTCACGTCCGTGTAGCCAGCACCGTAAAACAGCCCGTGCGGCGAATAAAGCAGATCGTACATGCCAAGGCGGACCCGATAGGCAAAGAGCACGAAAAACAGTCCGCCGAGAACCATCAGGTGCGCGCGGGCGGCGCGCCCGATAGAGGCACCCTGCTGCGTCACCGAAATCCCGCCTTCCACCAGGTACATGAAAGCCGCGCCTAGCAAGCAGGCGATCAGCGTAAGAAGCGCGAAGTAGTAGACAAACCACCAGAAGGGTAGACGAAAAAGGTAGAAACCGAGGTCGATGCCGAACAGCGGGTCGGCTGCGCCCAGGGGAACGGCCCGGCTGGCCAGCAGGTAGTCGAGCCAGTGGGCCGTGGCCCACTGACCAACCATGTAGCCGACCAGCAGCACACCCAGCCACACCAGCCCGCGAAAGAGGCGGCTGAAGCGATCGAGGGCCGGAAACTCGATAACCTCGCGGTCAATGCGCACCCTGGGACGTTCCGAGAAGCGGCGGGCAATGAGCAAGTTGGCGGTCACTAGGGCCATCAACAGAAGGCTCGCCACGCTGCTCAGGCCGATCTGAGACTTGAGGATTGTCAGGTAGATAACGCTGAATCCCTCCTGGCGGAACCACAACCAGTCCACCAGCAGGTCGATGGCGCTTCCGAGCACGGGGCCGAAAATCAGCAAAAAGAGTGCGAGACCAACGATGACACGCGCTAGCCGGTTGGATTTCATGTCCCCGCAGTCATCTTCACACACGTGGGGTCGGGTGTCAAAGCAGCCCTGAGTCTGAACCAATCTCCTGCCCACCACGGAAACAACTGACTCCTTCTCGGCAGAAGGGTGGCGAGCCCGTTCGCCATTCCGCTGCGAACGGCCCTGAGCAGAGCGAAGGGCTCAGGGTGACCTCCGCGAGCCCGGGTGAGGGGGCGCGAAGCCGTTTTCGAAATTGTAGCCGTGTCGTCTGACTTCCTACCCGCGGTAGCCCAGGTGCCAGAAGCTGGTGACGAGCATTTCACGGAGTGAGTGAAGTGTGCGCAGATAGGGCTCGGATTCGATCGGGCTGTCGGGGCTGGGAGAGCCGTAGGCGGTGATACCTTGAGCGGCGAACATCAGTTTAACGCGATAGAGA
>Ga0306920_100011520_pt1 | contig 11950 bp, 22 predicted proteins | sample flu12Cox44000170_FD_204666 | JGI IMG/M metagenome (GOLD analysis project Ga0306920, IMG submission 204666) | Lab enrichment of tropical soil microbial communities from Luquillo Experimental Forest, Puerto Rico - flux4day.12C.oxic.44.000.170 (v2)... | ecosystem: Environmental > Terrestrial >...
CTGCAGACTGACTTAGATCCTGACACGTTCGGCGGAATCATGAGCCCAGCGTTTCTGAACTATGCGGACCAAACACAGGCGTACGGCGCGGGAATTCTTACAGTATCTGGGAAAAAATGCTCGACGGGCATCCGAATCGTTTCTTCGTCGGCAATGAGGTCAACACATCGACGCCGATGGCGTCTGGCAAAGGAATCTTTTTGGGACTTTGGCGGTTTCTGTACATCCTGACGTGGGGCGATGGCGTCGAGATCGTATTCGATCCGTACAGCCTCGCGGACCAGAATGAAACCGTCGTGCGGGCCAACTTGCTGGCCAACGTCGGTATCACTTTCCCGGCTGCGTTCACCGCTGTCTATCAAAACTAAGAAACTTTGCCGCGCCTCGACCGGCATTAAACACGCGAGGCACTTGTTGATAATGTAGCCACTCGCAATCGGGTTGTATCCCCGGTTGCGAGTGTAGGCAAAAGAAGAACAAAAAACGAATTTTTTCGGCACAACCATTTCGGGTGGTTCCAACCGAGCTGGCGGGCCCGCTGCGAGAGCGGGCCTAGCCAGTACAAAGTGAGTAAGACATTTATGAAACTTTCACCGCAACACCGCTGGCTATCGTTTGAGTCAGGCTCGATCGATCACGACGCGCGCACTGTGACATTTAGCTTTTCCTCACAAGAACCGTACGAGCGCGCTTTCGGGATCGAGATTCTGTCGCACGCACACGGCGCGATGATCGACGATCGTTTCAAGCGCGGCGCTGTTCCCTTTTTGTTGAATCATGACTGGGAGCGTCAGATCGGGACCGTGCTCGAATACGGCGTTAGTGGCACTCGCGCATTCGCGAAGGTCAAGCTTTCGCGATCGGCTGAAGGCGCGGACATTCTCGCTGATATCGAGGACGGGATTCGCTGCAATATCTCAGTCGGCTACGTCGTACATGAGATGCAGCCGCTCGACGAAGAGGGTGATCAGACAACATACCTCGTCACTCGGTGGGAGCCGTTAGAAATCTCCCTCGTCTCAGTTCCAGCAGACGCAACAGTCGGTATCGGCAGATCGGCTGAGCGTAAATCGAACGTACGCAGCAAGCAAGGCAGCGACTCCGAAGCGGTCTTTGAGCTTGCGATTCTGCGTGGCGTTCCGGGACTCGACGCCGCTTGGCTAAAGGCGTTTCCATCAGGCACGCCCGAAGATTTCCTAAAGGCGATTGGTGCGCGCGCTCGCAAGCTCGATGAGCTGTTCGAGAACAACGCGATCCGCTGAGGAGCACGACTATGAGCAACGGCTTATTTGTCGAGAGCCAATATTTGGAAGGCGAAAGCGGAAGGATACTCGAATCGGCGGCATACCACGGCCTGCTTGGATTTGGTTGGATTTTCGCGCGGAAGGGCAAATTATACGCCGAGTGGCTTAACTGGCTAAAAACCGAACGCGCATTCCGGCGAGCCGTCTTCCGGAAGCCGCGTTGGTGTTCGGCGCTATAGAGCTTTCAGGTATATTTGAGTGGAGAGAGTAGAACTCGAGACACAGCGATCGTTGTGGCCGAAATATTCCATCAGCCAATGAAGGGCTTTGCCGGTTTCAAACAGGATGTGGCCCGTTGAGTCCACGACGAGCCAGGCTTGACCGATAGCTTCTTCGACTTCCGAAAGCCGAGAAAAGAGCTGGCTGGTCTGAAACACTTGGAGAAGGTGTGGTATCAGTAAGTCGAGCAGTAGGCGCTCCTCTTCGCTGAAATCACGTTTCCTTCGGTTTAACGCCAAGCCGAGGCGAGCCCCCTCGTTCAGAGCAAGGTATCCCAACTGATAGTTCAGGCCTTCAGCCCTGAAAAGATGATTATAAAGATCCGTGCGTTGCCACTGGCTCATGGTCTTGAAGTCAGAAATTTTTACAGAGCTTCGGATCCGCTCTCTGATGATCGCCGCCATTCCTGGATGTTGATCCACATATTGATTGAAGATGTTCGTGTCCAGGCAAAGGTCGGGCTTGTGAGCCACGCGCACCGCAATTTGATCGGAAAATTCGTGGTAACAGCAATGTTCAAACGAAAGATAGCGCTCGAGGGCAGCAAAAACGCGAGACGGAAGGGCGGCCTGCTGGCCAGGTGAGTAGAGTTCCACCAAAGTGTTGCTGAACGCCTTGAGTTCTGAGTGCTTTAATCGAGCCATACGCGGACGTGAATCGGATTACGCAAGAGGGCGCTGAGCCTGTCCTCTGAATTGTTAAATTCGCGCCGTTCTAGCTCGGCGGTTCACGGGCCTTCGAGAATGCCGCTTGATCTGATGCCGGAGCAACGCGTTGGGAAGGCAGTTTCTGCTGGTCCAGACAGGACGATCAAAGTCCCTCCGGAGCAAACCCAAGCTCGTCTAAGATATTCATAGGCCCTATTTTTCCCTCGATGTCGTGATTTTATCCCACCGTCCGTTGGCAGAGATCGCTCGCAGATTGTATACGAAAAGAAATGTGGTATGTCATGTGCCGACATCGGCGTTCTCCGCTCGTCCTTTAGCTTTTTATTTTCGTCGCCTGCAGTCTTAGCGAGCGGAGGGCCGTCATCTTGGGGGCTGGCGTTAATTGCGGGTTCTCCGGCGGCGGTGGTGGCGGATCGCGCGCAACAGACTGAAACCAACGTGCAGATCGCTGAAAGATCTGTAATTCCTGGCCCATAAACACAACCGGGCGCCCGCATATGCATAAGCGTCAAGCCGATCGATTGTCTAAAGCTCCTCTTGTAAGCTCAGCACCGTGCAAGAATCGTTTTACTATCTCTCGGTGCTGCTCGCGATCGTCCTTGGGCTGGCGATCACGCAAGTCCTGCTAGGCTTGCGCGGGCTTATCCTGACCAGGGCAAAGGTCAAGCTTTATCTTCCGACTCTGATCTGGGCCGGGCTCATGCTTCTCTTAGCCATTCAGGCGTGGTGGGCAGATTTCTCCCTGCGCACCGAGGCCAACTGGACCTTCGGGCCCTTGCATGTCATCATACTGCAGGCTATCGGCGTGTACATGGCTGCGGCGCTAGTCCTGCCCGACATTGCCGGGGATGCCCCTATCGATCTGCGGGACCACTATTTCGCGCATAAAAGTTGGTTCTTCGGTGCCCTGCTGGCTTTCCTGGTGTTTAGTGTAGCGAAGGAGCTCGCTCTTCACGGGCATCTGCCCGACCGCATGGATTTAGCGTTTCACGTGTTCGGGGGCCTTATGGTGACCGTGGCCGCGATCACGCGGCGAGAGTGGTTTCACAAATTGCTGGCACCTGCTTTCGCGTTGGTGGTCTTGCTTTACATCAGCCTTCTGTTCGCGCGGCTACGATAGGACCCGACGCGATTTCGCAACACGCGCGCTCTCTTGGCCAACCCTCGGAAGGCTTTCCCCTTTATGGTGCCGGACATTCCAACCGAAGGAGGAACCCAATATGGCCGGACTGATACTGATAATTCTGGGTACCGTGGTGGCGATTATTGGCGCCGTTCGACACGCGGAGGCTCTCGAAAAAAGAGGCCGCAAGTGACTGCGTTGCTTTTCGCAGCTTTGATTGTGTGCCTGATTCTCGCCGGGATCGGCCGGTACGCGGCGGTAGAACCTGGCGCTGGCCGCGCGGCGCTACTGATAGGAGCGCCCCGCCTGGAACCCGGGCCGCGCTCGCTTCGGGTTATCAGGAGGCGGCGGTAGCGGCAGATGAGCCGGGATCCGGCGGCGGCCTACGCTGAGGCAGTGATTGCGCCAACGCACGCGCAATCTTGGACAACGCGCGAGAGGTTTTTCTCTTACGGCAGGCTTGTTTGAGGTGGGAGGAGAAAATGAATACGAACGGCCTGAGCTGGCTGATTGGCGATGATGACGACTACAGCATCGCCTGGCTGTCGCGCCGTATCATGCAGCTGGATCGCAAGATACTGGAGCGCCTAGCCGAACGCGACAAATGTCAGGCCATGCTGGATCGGAAATTCGCTAAACACAAAGCGCCTAAAAAAGCCACAACGTGCCGAAGTACCCTCTCGGTCTCAGCCACAGAAGAATTAAAGAAAGGTTAAACAATGCAAAACGTATTATTCAACGACTTATTCATCGCCTACACGTTTACGAGTTTGTTTATCGCTGTGTTGTGCGGCGCAGTGGGATTGGTGAGCTTAGTTAGAAAGGCAGTAAAAGATTAAAAGATAGTCGCGCTGCTGAACTTCCCGCGCAGATTCCGGTTTTTCTGAACCGAGAATCGTACCATTCTTGAAGTACACGACAACGTGGCAGTCAATGTGCTGTCTGAACTACAAGATTTTTGGAAGCGCCAAGTGCGTAATTGCTGACTGACTCGGCGGCGGCGGCGCGGTAGCAGGGCGACTCTGGCCTACCTGAAACCGACGAGGACCGGCAGAGGCACTCTGCTAGGGTACTCTCGTATCAATTGGCAAAAATGCTTCTATTAACTCCTTGTTGGACCCGAGGGTCGATACAAATTGCCAGACTTGCCCTGTTACTGTATCGATCTTCCATACCGTCTTGATTGTGATCGTGCTCGGGCCAGAGGTGCTCTCAGGTGCGGCGTGCTCAGCAACGGCATACAGTAGCTGGTATCTACCGACCTGCGTTTTGTCATCCGCACGAACGACGAAGGTGGTAAGGAAAGCGATTGCAAATGTTGCCAGTGTCTTCATGGGATCAATTCTTCCCACGCAGCCAGCGACCGCTCAAGTCGGCCTAGAACCTGCTGTGAGAGCATCGCCATTCAACGAACCCAGAAAGTGTACCTTATTTACAGATTTCTTACGATTCGTCGCAAGTCGTTGATTTTGTGCACCGTGTAGGAATCGAACCTACAACCCAGTGACTAAGAGTCACTTTTGACGGGGTTTCAGACGTTTTCATTGATTTGCTTATCCGCGCATCTATTTCAGCACAAGTAACTTATCATTGCACAATTTTGCAACATCGAGCACGGCTCCAGTCGTGGACCGTATCACTGCGGCGTATCACCCAAGCCGCCCGGGATAACATTCGAAACTCGTTGCTCGGTTTCAATGGTTCCGTTACTCATTCCCGCTGTCGACCTTGCCTGCTGGCGGAGTAAGCGAAATCTGCTTTGCCTCTTCGGTCGCCGGTTTGCCAGGATCCAGTGGTGAGTCAAACCGCGCTTTGGCAGCCTTCTGCGCTTCCACAGCGGTCAGTGTCGCTGGGTGAGCCGTAGAACCAGCAAATTCATCGTCCACCTTATTGCTCGGGGTCTTTTGGGGTATAATCGGGTAAGACGCTGTCGGGCCTGGCAGATGGGCGCATGCCGATAAGGCCAGGAGGGCGAGGATTCCGATACGCTTCATTTTTCTGCTCTCCACCGCTTCAAGTTTACGCCACCGCCGCTCGCGCTCATTCCGGCTGCCTCGCACCTATCGCTTTCGCAGAATCTGAGCCTCTGGCTACCTGTCGCTTGATGAATTGCCAAACTTAGGCTTTCGCTTTGATGAGAGCACCCGGCTTGGCTAAAACCCTTTCTTTGTACTCCACGGTCCATTTAGGAGGATCACCGTGAGGTCTGCTCACACTCTCAACCTCACCCAGCGAAGCAAGGTCATACTCCGCTTGCAGGTTTTCGGGTCTGAAGCATAGGCGGGAGTGCAGAAGCTCAACCTCAACCAGTGAACCGTTTCCTCCAGCGGCTGTTTGATCCATGACCCTAAGAATCATCAGCGCGCTTCGATGCTTTTTCATCAGGCAGACGCTAAAACCAATTCCCCGAATCGGAAAACAGCCCGTTGATCCCGCCGTTCGGCACCCGGCGACTCTTTCATGAAGGCAGGTTCTGCCTTTTCAGGCACCATCGCTCGTAACTTTCCTCTTTGTTCGCTCGTCTTCAGCCTCCGTAAATCTCAAAGCACCCCTAGCTCGCATTAGTCGAAGGCGGGTCAGCGGACTTCTTTTTGCGAAGGAATGGCACCGTCTAAGGTCGTGCGCCCAGACCAAAGGTTCCTGTGCCGCGGGGGACCGGGTTCGTTACCCCAGCAATTCCGCCAATGCTTCCTAACTTATAAAAAAAATAGATTAATTCCTTATGCGTTTATAAGTCTTGGCGGGGTTGCCGGGGCGACATGCGCCACGGGGCCAAACCGGCTTGCCCTTCGACAGATATAAGGATTTCAAAGCTTCGGCGCTTGAATCGCTTTAATACATGGTCAAACCCCACTCGTGGCTTGCCGAGTTGCGCACCAAAAATAATTCCGCTGAGGGTCAAATGATGAAACCGATGCCCCACCGATCTTCCGTAGTCAGTGATCCTGCGCCGCACATCGACGAGCGAAAGAGAATTCAACCGCTAATTGAGTTTCTTGCGAAAGGTCGTAGGTGACTCGCCGGTTAGCTCCTGGAAAACGCGATTGAAATGGGTGAGCGATTGAAACCCAACCGCGTATGCAATCTCGCTGATCCGAAGATGAGGATTCAAAAGAAGGTTCTTTGCTCTCTCCACGCGGACGCGACCGAGATAGTCAGTGAAGGTCATGCCCGTGGCCTTCTTAAACATCTTGCAAAAGTAAAAGGTGCTGACATGTATCGCGTTGGCAACCTCGTCCAGGCCAATCGGATCGGCATGATGGCCGCCGATGTAAGCCTTCGCTCGCCGGATCATTAGTGGCTCTGCTTCCGTGTCCTGCAGCATCATTTTGTTGGCGATTGACGAAAGATGCTTCGCAAAGATATCTAGCAGTCCGATTACCCCGGTATATTGGCGCGTCGAAAGAACCTTAGAGCGGAAATAGGCATCCTTCAGCTGCTGGAGGTTAAGTGTAAACCCCATTCGGCGAGTTTTTGCGGATCCTGTTAAACCCCGTTTCCGAAGGCTCTTTTAGCGCGACCTGACCTGTTTGCAGAAAACCGACCGTCTTCGACCCAAGTTTAATCAGCACCGTAGTGTCACAGAGACCCGCAAAACAGGTGACACTGGCAGGGCCTTCCTTGGCGGCATCCGTGGCCTGTTGTTGAATTTCTAAGCAGGCGGCGCAGGTACGATTCGCGGTTTCTCTCGAGAGGAACACGTTGTCATCGCCACTCCCCTTCCAAATCCTGGCGACAAGCCGTCTTCGATCGCCGGTTGGCAGGTGTTCAAAACCCGGGTCCAGCAACGTTTGCGGCTTGTCACTCACCGCGCTGCCTTACAGGTTTCTCAGCCAGGTTATTCCACGAATCGAGGTCTGTGGCCACGTGCATGCATGTATATCAGATTGCATGCACTCGTCGATCGCTCAGCTTTCAACTATTGTTAAACACAATCTATGCAAGAATCTATTGATGCACGCGATGTTGCCGATCCCGCCGAAGGGTTAGTGCATGCAAAATTACTCTATTGCATGCGCTTTGCTTGACTGCTTAGCGCCAACTCAGTACTTTTTTTCCAAAATTCTACCCGATGCGCCGGCCCTCACCCCCGAGAAACACCGGACAACGAAAAAGCAACGTTCCTCGTGATTAAAAGGATCCGCGAGGGGATTCTCGACGAGGTCTTCAAGCCCGGAGACCATCTAGGGGAGATCGAATTGGCGGAGAAATTCCAAGTCCAGGCGCTCACCGGTCCGCGAAACCCTCCTCGCTTCCTTCGAGAACGAGAAAATTACGTCCTGAAAAACCGTTGGATGCGGGTGAGGAAAACATTCTTGGCCAGTACCGCTGCACTACTTCGCGAATCGGGACTTCGCAGGATCAGAAAGATGCGCTAATGCCGGAACCAAGATCGAAACCGATTGAAAAACGATGCCTTTTTTCTTGGGCAAATAGTCGAAGCGATAACCCTCATTTCGCGTTTTAAGCTCACATAGGCTTCGCGCACTTTGTTCAAAAGCGGCACGATTTCAGACATAACTGCAGCAGCTTGAGAAGCCTGGTTAAGCCATATCACCACGGCCCGTAGCAAAGCTTCCGAATCATTCTTTCTTTGGCCTGACTTTGCGGTGGGTTGGCGTTGCTGTTTGCTTGATATCTGGGCTGAAGGTCGGCGTTGAAAAGGGTGTAGCGGACGGGATCGGCTGGCTGAAGTATTGCAAGATCGGTTGACCAATAAACGCGTAGACTAGGGCAACTACTACGAGATAAAAGAGACCGACGGCGAGCCTGCCTGACACGAAAAGCACGCATGCCAATAGGACCCTAAATGTTTCGGATATTATTTCCCAAAGTGCCTTCATTCTCTTTCTGTTTTCGACTATTCCCCGTGCTTCTGTAGAACTCCTGAACAACCAAGATCTGCTCCGCTGTAGGTTGCTGCCCATAGAACCAGTTCCAAGGTGGGCTTTTCGATTTGATTCTGGTACAAGTCTCAAATGGTTTGCGCTTTCGCGTTTCTTCTGACTGCTACTCCGGTTAAGCATCACATCGATTGGCTAGCAATCGTCACTCTGATATTTGCCGGACTAGCCGCGTGCGGTGGAATGATCTCTGCCGTTTATTCTGCTAGAGTCCAACGGCAAAAAGCGGATCGGGAACTCCTCGCCAGCACACTTGAGAGGTTGTACGTAAAACTCATGGAGGAGGTAACCCAAACCAACGAAGCGGTGCATCTTGTCGCTAAGGCCATCGAGGAAGGAACGCCGTTGACGCAAATCTATGCCGACAACGAAGACAGGCTCCGTCCAGTTTGGAGCGAACCAGGCGAGAAGCGAGATTCTTGTGGGTTTGTATTTTCCAGAATTGACGGCTAACATCAAGGCTCTTAGATCCAATAGAACAAAAATTGTAAGAGTTTCGAGGTTTCTGACGGATGGCCGATCCAGCTGCTCTGACAATATTATCGATCCCCTCTTCTAGTGCTGTCATTGCCCTTGCCAATTCTTTAGCCTCTTCGTGACCTTTCTCCTCCGCCTTTGCTTTGGCACCGGCTATCGCAAATAACGCGACCAAAAGTTGAGGACTTAGCGCATCGTGTAAGAGCCGTCTGATTCGCTCTCGCTCTTGTTCGCGGGCTATATTGGCTGTACCCAAGGCCATCACGCCAACCATCGCGCCCGCCATCGCCTGGATTTCCAACCCTTTTTTGAACTGCACCGGGTTGCTCATCTCAACGGTCTCAACTTCGGAAATAGTAAACCAAACCTTATGATTCCTAGGGCCAAGCTGCCACTTCCGGCTAAACTCGAAAAATGTGGGTTGCACAGTGCCGTCGGAAAGCCTCGCGCTCGTTGCGCTCGGTTTCCTCGTGCGCCTTTGTGGACGCCTTCTGCGCCAGCCGCCTCTGTAACGGCCCGCGCTGGTCGTACAACGGGAGGCCAGCCAGCTCGCGCTTACGAGCATAGTGTTCCGCCCGCTGCTGCACTTTTAGCTTGCGCATCGCACGGCGCATACTGGACAGTGTCAGCACGCAAACGAATACCGCAGTGCTCCAAGTCAAGAGTATGAGCACCAATGTCATCATTTGTCGTTCCTCCTCACAAAAAATTAACGCTTGTCGCAGACCGATGCGGAGCATCCGTTGACAATTCCTTGCCATAAGTTGGCAGGAACGCAGCGGAGCTTATCGCCGGCGCCTTGGTACATTCGTACGCCGGATCTTGGCTCATTTCCTCAAGCCAGTAACGGAACGTCGTGCCGATGCCGATGGCCATCGTCGCCATCGCTCAGAATTGGCCGTAGGGCCGCTTTGACGGCATGGCCTGTGGTTCTTTCGGCGCGGGCTAGTTCTCGCCAACATCCGCATCCTGAGCGACTGGCATCGGAGAAGAAGCGCTTCGAGTCTGAACGGGCCTGTTACGCTTCCCGATTTCTACGGCCACCAAAGGCACCAATGCCAATGACAACAACTAGCAGGATGGCTGTTCGCTTTTTCACGTTCCTCCCCTCCTTGTGTAATTTAGCCAGATTTCCGATCCGATGCTGAGCGTCGATTGACATTTTTTCACCGTAAATACGAGCCTGCCGCTCTGGCACAGTTGCTGCCGGATCCCGGCTCATCACTTCGTCGAGTGCCGGAATCGCGAAATGGACCGCCAGCTTTAACCCGGAGCTTTACCCCCGACCTTTCGCCGTTCCCGGCCAGTGGGATCCTTCGACACTGCGTGGTCAGCAAGACGCCGCCGCGCGGCGGATTGGTTTGTGTGAGGAAATACTATCGCCATCCGGTTTACGAAATCCTCCGATGGGAGAACGGTCAATGGATCCCCCCAGTTTATCCGGGCCGACCGTGACGGGAAAAGAGTCACCCTACCGGAAAAGCTCCGCAAACGTCTTGCCGAAGGGGAGGGCCAGTCGCGTGTGGGGTAAGTTTTTACCAATATCGGTAAAGCTTTTTAGCTAAGCGGGGGTGAAGTTTGTTTCATGACCTTGGACGAAGCACGGGAAATATCGCGCAGAAATGAAGCCCAGCTCCACGAGCAATACGGTTTCGGCCAAACACACATCCTGTGCGCCGAACTAGCCCGGGGGTTGGACAAGTATCAGGATGACCCTCAAAGCTTCCTGCGGATTGTCCGGCGACGACTGCGCGCTATCAGGCTGGAAACAAAGACAAAGGTGAAGGAGGCATCATGATTAGTCCTGACCGATGGTATCACTTCAGGATCTGGGAACGAGATCTGGAAACACCGAGCCACAGCTTTGTCGGAAAGCGGATACAGGAGCCGCAGGGGAAGCGTAGCCTTGATGCGTTGTACCAGGATCAAGAGGGAAACTGGTATTACAGCTATCAGGATTTTCCCAGTAAACCGCAAAACGATCTAGTTAAAATTCATTCGGAGTCGGCTGATTGCGGTCGAACCTTCGAAGAGCTGAAAGAAAATATGAAAGACTGGGTGGAACAGGTTTGTCACGGGGTTTGGCCAGAAATCGTCGACGGTTCATTGTGTTGAATTCCCAGAGTGAAAGATTCGAATTTAATTTTCGGTCTGCATTCCGTGCGAATCATGGCGCAGACCGAAACTGGGAGACTCAAAGCCAAACTGATCTTTGGGTTTAATGTGCTCGCCGGAACCCCTAAACCACAAGGAAGTATGCCTTTCGTCACGGTCGCAGAGTGCAAACGAATGAACGCATCCTGCAATAGCTGGCGTCGCACGACGAATAGCTACCTCCAAGCTGATTCTCCACATTGAGGTGACAAACAGAGCCAGCCCCCATTGCTTCGCCGCGAAAAAAGCTAACGGAACCGGCCCGCAGGGATCAGACGAGCCGCCCCCAAGGCTGGCAGTGCCGGACTGCTGACAGCCTGGATCGACCGTGCCGCTCCAAAGTTTATAATGCCGAGCACCAACGATGATGGGTACTCAAATAGAAATGGCTACCGCCGTGAATAGGATCGGCTAGGACCGAATCTGAGCAGAGCGCCTAGTAGATTACATGGGGTCTCTAGGAGAGCGCTTTTTGCTGCGCTGCGTAAAACAAAGGTCCCCATCAGAGGGGCTGTAGGCTTGCCTTGCGCTGTCAGCCCGTGCAATGGAGGTGGATTGTCTGCCAAGCCACGACGAGTTTCTGACGCGATTTCGGCGTACCCCTGTGCCATCATGATTAGTATCAGCAAAGAATGGGAAGCTGAAGTTGAAGGCGCAGTGCAGGATCTCATCAAAGACGGAATCCTAGACGTTGTCCTTCACGAAAATGGCGAGCAAGTATTGCGCCTCACTGAACGCGGCGAGGCGTCAGTTAAGCCGCTATAACAATGCCATCTACGACGAGGTTGAAGGTGTTGTTGAACGCGTGTCCCGCCGCAAGATCCGCCTGTTGCACTGGATTCATAAGTTGCTGGCGCACCAGCCGCTGCTTCGTAAGTTCCATATCTGACCATCAGAAACCATGAAAAGAACTCATCGATTAGCAGCAGTTGCGATCGCTGCAACCATACCATTCTCGGCGGTTTTAGCCGAAGACACCACTAAGCCTGAGCCAACTGATCAGACGAAACAGCAGAAGGACTGCTGTACGGGAATGATGGGCAAGGATATGGGCATGATGGGAATGGACATGGGAAATATGATGTCCAAATTTAAAGATCA
>Ga0306920_100011524_pt1 | contig 11949 bp, 11 predicted proteins | sample flu12Cox44000170_FD_204666 | JGI IMG/M metagenome (GOLD analysis project Ga0306920, IMG submission 204666) | Lab enrichment of tropical soil microbial communities from Luquillo Experimental Forest, Puerto Rico - flux4day.12C.oxic.44.000.170 (v2)... | ecosystem: Environmental > Terrestrial >...
GTCCTTGTACCAGCTCTTGCCGCAGCCGCGGATGTTGTAGCCATGCAGATCTGCTCCCACCGTAAATGGCATGATCCCGCTGTCGAGAACGCGGCGCGCCGTGTTGAAGCTGATATGGGAGCCGCGACCGACGTCGAAGCGAATGCCGCGATCGAACAGATCGCGGATGATGGGGTGCACCTTGCCCGCCGCAGTGATCACGCCACTCGGAAAACGCGTGAACGGGTGCGCAAGGATGTCGCCGGGCGCAAGCAGCGGCTCGAGCTCACGCAGCACCTCCTCGGCTGTCACTGCCGTGCCCTTTGCCTCCGACCACAATGTGCCGAGATGAACGTAGACCGGCAGCTTAAGCTCGCGCGCAGCAGCAATGGCCAGCCGCAACGGCTCGAGCTTCCAGCGGGAATACCCTCCCGGCTCGGCATGCGCTTTGATTCCCTTGATGAGGTCGGCGTTCTCCCTTGCGGCCGTGACAATGGCCTTGGCGTCGACCCCCCAGGGGCCATAAAGCTCGACATACTTATGTCCGAGCATGCCGCCGGCCAGATAGGTGGACACGAAGCAGTAGGTCCTGGTCCGTGCCGCCTCGGCAATGAATTTTCGAAAAGCCGTAATCGTGATGGCGCTGGGACCGCCCTGATCGACCACCGCCGTGACGCCGGAGCGGACGCCGACGAGATCGGCATTGATGCCGAAATCGCCGGTCACATGCTCGAAGACATGGCAGTGGAAATCGATGAGCCCCGGCAGGACCGTCGCCCCGTCTGCGGCGACGATCTTTCTTGCCCGCATGCGGTCAAGGCTTCCGACCGCCGCAATTTTTCCATCCGACACGGCAATGTCGCCCCGCTCGTCGATGCCCAGAACTGGATCACAGATACGGGCTTTGCGAATCAGAAGATCGCATTGTGCTGTCATGACATCCCTCCGGATGCTGGTGAGCATTCAGCGAGCGACTTTCGTGCACCGCAGCATACACGCGGCATGCATTGCCGCCATCGGAATGATGCGCTCGATACCGTGGCCCCCGCGCAGTACATGCTCTAGAAAAGAAACAATACGCGCGATGCCGTTACCCTGCCGGGCCGCGGATCGCGACCCATCCGGGTACGAATCTTTTTGCATGGACGCCTACGCTGACCGTCAAGAGCGGCGCGAGCCGCAGGAGCTGCTCACGCATCGCCAGGCGATGCTCATCGTTCTCGGCGTCCTGTTGCCGACGTTTATGGGATCGCTGGATCAGACCATCCTTGCCAATGCGCTGCCGACGATCGGACGCGAGGTTGGCAACATCCACGATCTGCCCTGGCTGATCACCGCCTATCTGTTGGCATCCACTGCCGTCATTCCGCTGTATGGCAAGATCGCCGACATTCACGGGCGCCGCTTTACCCTTCGCATAGCGATCCTGACCTACATGGCGGGCTCGCTGGTCTGTGCGCTGGCACCCGGCATGCCGGTCCTCATTATGGGGCGCGTGCTGCATGGGCTGGGAGGGGGCGGCCTGTCCTCGCTCGGGATGGTGGTGCTCGGCGACCTCGTCGCACCAAAGGAACGCGGCCGGTACTACGGTTATTTCGCTGCCACCTATACGACAGCCGGAGGCGCAGGCCCGCTGCTTGGCGGGTTGATCTCCGACCATCGGCATTGGTCGGTCATCTTCTGGATCAACATCCCCATGGGGCTTGCCGCCCTTGCGATCACCACAACGCTGCTGCGGCGCCTGCCTCGCTATGAGCGCCCGCATCAGCTCGACTTCATCGGTGCAGGCCTCGTCGTGGCCGCCAGCGTCTCGTTCATGCTGGCGCTCAACCTCGCGGGCGTGCGCCATCCCTGGCTCTCGGCGCCCATCCTGGCGATGCTTGCAGCGGCGCTGGTATTGAGTGCGCTGTTCGTGCTGCGGCTTATGACTGCGCCGGAGCCGCTCATTCCCATCTCCATTCTGAGCAATCCGGTCGTACGCTGCGCCGTCGTGGCCAATGCCTTCGGCTGGGGGGCGATCGTCGGACTCAACGTGATGCTGCCAATCTATTTGCAGGCCGGGATGGGCCTGTCGCCCACCAATGCCGGGCTCAGCCTGATGACGTTCCTGATTGCGATGAACACCAGCGCTGGACTCGCCGGCCAGGTGCTGGGCCGCGTCCGCCACTATAAGCGGCTGCCCCTGATCATGCTCACCCTTGCCATCTGTGCCGTCACCATGCTTGCCGTGCGTGCCGACGACATGACGCCAGGGATGTTCGCGCTCCTGCTGATCCTCATCGGGGCAGGCTTTGGACCGGTACCTTCGCTTGGCTCGGTGGCGGTACAGAATGTCGTCGCCCGGCACGAGCTCGGCATCTCGATTGGCGCCTTGAACTTCAGCCGCAATCTGCTTTCCACCATTCTGATCGCGGCGTTCGGCGCCATGGTGCTTGCCGGTGCGCCTGCTGGCGAATCGCTTTCCGGCGCGCTCGCTGATACCGCCGGCCGCGCCGCGCACGGCTTTCGCGCCGTCTTCTTCACCGCCGCCGCTAGCTTCTGCATTGCGTTCGTCGCGATTACGCTGATGGAGGAAAGGACGCTGCAGACAAACGCCGAGCTCGACGCCAAATAGGCGTTAAGGCGACGAGCAGCGTGCGCGCCGAACGATCTTGTCACCGAATCGCGCAGCGGGCATCCTGAAACGAGCACGACCTTTTGTGAGGGTCATCCCATGATCATGCTGCGCCTTGTCTGTCTCTTTGCCGCGTCGGCTGCTGTGCTTGCGGCGGCGCAGGCGCAAACCCGGCACCCGCCGTGGCCGCCGGGCGACGAGATCGGAATGGCAAATGCGCTCGGGCCCGAGACGTGGCGGCGATGCGCGACGCATCTCGCCGACCCCAAGGCCAAATCCTACGAGCTCTCGCATTTGCGGTCGAACACCATGCCGCAATCGCCGTTCGGTGTCCCGCTCAAGGAAAAGTATCGGCCGACTGTCGGCATCCCCGGCACGCGGCATGCCTTCAACGGCGAGGAGACCGTGAGCGGGGAGTGGGGCGCGCAGGGCACGCAGATGGATGCGATCGGCCACTTTGCCGTCCTGCCGCAGCCATGGGACGGCAAGGGCGAGTTTCCGGCCGGCTCGGCAACCTATTACGGCGGCTACAAGCAGACGGATGTAAAGCCCACGCCCGAGTCGCCGTTGCAGAAATTGGGCATCGAGAAGGTGCCGCCGATCATCACGAGCGCGATCCTGCTCGATGCCAAGACCCATCTCGGCAGAGGGAGTGCCATGACGCCGGGACAGCTGGTCACCGCCAAGGACATCGAGGCGATGCTCAAGGCGCAGGGGCTCGACAGCCGCGGGCTCATGCCTGGCGACGTGCTCTACATCTACACCGGCTGGGGTGATAACTGGAAAGACCCCGATACCGAGAAGCTCTACTACACCAAGGGGCCGGGGCTCTCCTATGATGGCGCGCGCTATATCGCCGAGAAGCAGGTCGTTTTGCTCGCGCTCGACAATCCGTTCACTGATCCGGTGGCGGACGGATTCCTGCAGGGCAAGGCGCCGCCTCCGGCGGGCACGCCCGACGGCCTGCCGTTCGCCATTCACCACGAGAATCTCACGCAGTCCGGCATCTATCAGATTCAGAATGCCAACCTGGGAGCGCTGGCCAAGGACAAGGTGTGGTTGTCCTGCACCATGATCCTGCCGCTGCGCGCGCAAGGCGATGCCGGCTCGCCGGTGCGGCCGGTCGCCATCGGCACGCCGGCGCAGTAGGTTCCGGAGGCGCTCACACGCGGTTGCCCGCGCTCCAGCGCCAGAAGTCGTTCCCCTCCTCGCGCAGGAGGCGGGCCAGCACCATGTTGTGCACCTCGGAGGCGCCATCCACGAGGCGCGCCTGGCGGGCGTAGCGGTAGATCCATTCGAGCACGGTGTCCTTGGAATAGCCGCGGGCGCCGTTGATCTGGATGGCGACGTCGGCTGCCCGGTGCAGGGTATCGGCGACGTGCACCTTGGCCATGGAGATTTCCTTGCGCGCGCGGTCGCCCTGGTCGAGCTTCCAGGCGGCATGCATGACCAGGAGGCGTCCGATTGCAATCGCATGCGCCACCTCGCCGAGCTTGATCTGCACGCTCTCGCGCTCGCCGAGCTTGATGCCGAAGCCCTCGCGCGCCGCTGCGTAGTCCTGGGCGATCTCCATGCAGCGCTTGGCGAGCCCCAGCCAGCGCATGCAATGGGTGAGCCGCGCCGGGCCGAGCCGGATCTGGGTCACGCGCAAACCATCGCCGACTTTCATCAGGACGTTCTGGTCCGGTACTTCGAGCCCTGCAAAGGCGAGCTCGCAATGTCCGCCATGCTCCTCCGGCCCCATGATCGGAATGCGCCGCAGGATGCTCCAGCCGGGCTGGTCGCGATGGAAAAGAAACGCGGTAAGCCCGCGCCGTGCATCGTCCGACGTGCGCGCAACGAGAATGAAGTGCTCGGCGATCCCGGCACCGGTGATGAACCACTTGTGGCCATGGATCACCCACACGTCACCCTTGCGCTCGGCCTGCGTGCGGATCATGCCGGGATCGGAGCCGCCGCCGGGCGCGGGCTCGGTCATTGCAAAAGCGGAGCGCACCGTGCCGGCGACAATCGGCTTGAGCCATTTCTCCTTCTGCTCGGGGGTCCCAACCAGAGCGAGCAGATTCATGTTGCCGTCGTCGGGCGCCGCGCAGTTGAACGCGAGTGGACCGAAGATCGAGCGGTTGGCCTCCTCGTACATTGCGGCCCAACCGACGACCGGCAGTGCCATGCCGCCGAACTCTGTGGGCGCCTGCGGCGCCCACAGTCCCGCGTTGCGCGCTTTCGCCTGCACCGCGCCCAGCCTGTCGAGGCGGATATTCTCGTGCTCGTCATAGTTGGCTTGATCGGCCTCGAGCGGAAGCACATGCTCCTCGACGAAGCGGCGCGTGCGCGCTCGCACATCCTCGAGCTCGGGCGGCAGCGTAAAATCCATGGTCGCATCCTTCTCCAGCGCTCAGGCAAGACGCGGCAGCGGGTCTCAGCCGCGCAATGCCACCATTTGCCCGCCGTCCACCACGATGGTGGCGCCGGCAATATAGCGACCGGCCTCGGAGGCGAGCAGCAGCAACGTCCCGTCGAGGTCGTGCTCCTCGCCGAAGCGACCGACCGGGATGTCGTGCTTGATCGCGAAGCCGGTGCCGAGCCCGCTCGAAGCGCCGGTAACCAGCCCCACCCGCCCGCTAAGATCAAACAGCTCGCCTGCCCTGGTGCCTTGATTCGTGCCTCGCTCTTCAGCGCCCGCCATAGAGCTGGCGCGGCAGCCAGGTTGCGAGCTCCGGCAGCAACCACATCACCACGAGTGCCAGCAGCTGAATCAGCACAAACGGGATGGTGCCGACGTAGATTTGCGTGGTCGCGATCTCAGGCGGCGTGACTCCGCGCAGGAAGAACAGCGTCGGCCCAAGCGGGGGGTGCATGTAGGAGGTCTGCAGGTTCATCGCCAGCATGATGGCAAGCCAGACCGGATCCACCCCCGGCATCTTCAGGAGCGCGGGTGCCACGATCGGCACCACCACAAAGATGATCTCGAAGGCGTCCATGACAAAGCCGAGCAGGAACACGGCGAGCATCACGATCGCCACCGCCATTGCAGCGCCGCCCGCCAGATCGCTCAGCCCCCGCTGAACCATGTCGTCGCCACCCAGCCCGCGAAACACCAGGCTGAACAGCGTCGCCCCGATCAGGATGAGAAAGATCATGCTGGTCACCTGGGTGGTGCGGGTCACGACCGGGGCGAATACATGCAGAAAGGCTCTGGGTTCGAGCTTGAGCGCGGCAAGCAGGATGGCGCCGACTGCGCCCACCGAGGCGGCCTCCGTCGGGGTCGCCATGCCGGCAAGGATCGATCCGATGACGGCGAGAATGAGCGCCACCGGGGCAACCAGCACCTTGACGAGCCGTGCCACCAGCACGGCGCCGCGTGCAGCATCGCGCACCGGAGCGAGCGGCGGCGAGGCGCCTGGGCGGAGCACCGCGACGGCGATGAGATAAACGAGGTAGAGCGCGACCAGCGCCAATCCGGGAATGATGGCACCCGCGAACAGGTCGCTGACTGTGACCGACAGCGGAGCGAAGATGCCCTGCGAAAGCTGCGCGGCCTGGTAGGCGTTGCTCATCTGATCGCCGAGCAGGACCAGCACTGTTGCTGGCGGAAATATCTGCGCCAGTGTGGAGGTCGCCGCCACGGTCCCGGTCGCAAGGCGCGGATCGTAGCCGTGACGCAGCATGGTCGGGAGCATGATCAGCCCGATGGTGACTGTGGTGGCGCCGACCACCCCTTTGGCGGCCGCCAGCAGGGCGCCAACCAGCAGCACCGAGATGCCCAGCCCGCCGGGAAGCGAACCGAACAGCCGTCCCATGGTCTCCAGCAACTCCTCGGCGATGCGCGAGCGTTCCAGCATGACCCCCATGAAGATGAACAGCGGTATGGCGAGCAGAACCTCGTTGGTCATTACGCCGAACATGCGCTGTGGGAGCGCGCCCAGGAGCGAGAAATTGAGGATGCCTGCACCCTCCCCGATGGCCGCGAAAGCAAGCGAGACGCCGCCCAGCGTCAACGCCACCGGATAGCCGGCAAACAGCACCGTGCAGACCGCAACTACCATCAGGACGGCGACGATCTCGGCTGCGCCCATCATCCGGTCCCGGCAGCCGCCTCGCCGGCATGCTCGCTCGCGAGCAACAGGCCGGCACGCAGTGCCTGCGAAATCCCTTGCAGCCCCATCAGCACTGCGAACAGCGGAATGAGCGTCTTGAGCAGATAGACGAACGGTAGCCCGCTGGTCTCACGGGAGCGCTCCAGAATCGACCAGGAGCGCGCCACGTAAGGAAGCGCGAAACACACGATCACCAGCATGAAGGGCAGCAGCAGGAACAGCGCGCCCAGGAGGTCGATGATCGCTCTGCTGCGCCGCGATACCCTCGAGTAGAGGATATCCACCCGCACGTGCCCGTCCTGCTGCAGGGTCCATGCCGCGGCCAGCAGGAATAATGCGGCATGCGCGTAGAGGATCGATTCCGAGAGCCAGATCCGACCGATCCCCAGCGCATACCGCATCAGCACGACGGCGAACTGCGTCAGGACCATGAAGAGGCAAAGCCACATCACCGCGCGGCCGACCGCGGCGACCAGGCGATCGATGCAGTCGGCACCGGCTCTGATACAGGAGGGGAGAGCGGCGGGTCCCTTCTTCGACATCTTCGCCACGCGGGCCATGGCATGCGGGGGCACGCCCTCGACTTCGCTCGTGCTGCGAAGGATAATGGCATCATGCGCCAAATGGGGTCCGCAATGAAGGCATTTCATCATGGCCACGCACGAGCATGATCACGCGCATGGATCGGAGCTCTCCGACATGCAGCTGCGCGTCCGCGCGCTGGAGAGCGTGCTGACCGAAAAGGGATACATCGATCCGGCGGCACTCGACCTGATCGTCGAAGCCTACGAGACCAGGGTCGGCCCCCACAACGGCGCGCGCGTGGTGGCGAGGGCCTGGAGCGACCCGGCGTTCAAGCAGGCGCTGCTCGAGGATGGCTCGAAGGCCGTGCGCACGATGGGGCATGAAAGCCGGGTCGGAGATCACCTGGTGGTGCTCGAAAACACGCCGGCGCAGCACAACATGGTCGTCTGCACCCTGTGCTCCTGCTACCCGTGGGAGGTGCTCGGTCTGCCGCCGGTCTGGTACAAGTCGGCGCCCTATCGTTCGCGCGCGGTGAAGGACCCGCGCGGCGTGCTCGCCGATTTCGGCGTCAAACTGCCGAAGGAGACCCAGATTCGGGTCTGGGACTCGACGGCGGAGACCCGTTTCCTGGTGCTGCCCACGCGGCCTGCCGGGACCGAGGGCTGGAGCGAGGAGCGGCTTGCGTCGCTCGTTACCCGCGACTGCATGATCGGCACCGGCCTGCCCAAGAAGTCCGAAGAGGTCCGCTGATGGATGGCATTCACGACATGGGCGGGATGGACGGGTTCGGCAAGGTGCTGCCGGAGGCGAACGAGCCGCCGTTCCACGAAGCCTGGGAGGGGCGCGTTCTCGCCATGCAGCGAGCGCTCGGCTATGCGGGCGCCTGGCACATCGATGTGTCGCGCGCGGCGCAGGAGCGTCTTCCTCCGCAGGTCTATTTGACCTCCTCCTACTACCAGCGTTGGGAGCTGGCCATGGAGAGCAACGTGACCGAGCGCGGGTTGGCCGACGCCGACGAGATAGCCGCCGGCCACGCACTGCGTGAGGGCAAGCCGCTCATGCGCAAGCTCACGCCCGACCTTGTGCAGCAAGGCATGACACGCGGATCCTTTTTTCGTCAGGCGCAGGCACCCGCTCGCTTCAAACCGGGCGATCGCGTGCGCACCAGAAACATTCATCCGCGCACGCACACCAGGTTGCCGCGCTACGCACGCGGGCGCGTCGGCGTGATCGAGCGCCAGCATGGCTGCCATGCCTTTCCGGATGCGGTCGCAACCGACCGCGGCGACGATCCACAATGGCTCTACACCGTGGTGTTCGATGGCCGGGAGCTGTGGGGCGCGGATGCGGATCCGATGGTGAAGGTCTCCATCGACGCCTTCGAGCCCTATCTCGATCCGGCGTGAAGCTTTGACTTTGTCACCCCCTCCCGGCCCGAACGAGCTCAGGCAGCACGCGTTTGGCACGGCGCCGGGCATTCCCCGCGACCAGGACGGTCCCGTGTTTCGCGAGCCCTGGGAGGCGCAGGCATTCGCCATGGCAGTTGCCCTGTTCGAGCGTGGCCTCTTCACCTGGCCGGAATGGGCGGCGACGCTGGCCGAGGAGATCAAGCGCGCGCAGCTCGCGGGCGACCCCGACCTCGGCGATACATATTACCGGCACTGGCTCAACGCGCTTGAGCGACTGGTCGCGGCCAAGGGCGTCACCGATGCGCCAACGCTGGCGCGCTATCGCGATGCTTGGGATCGCGCGGCAGGGCGCACCGCGCACGGCGTGCCGATCGAGCTTCACCCCGAAGACTTCAAGCAGCCGCAATGAAGGTTGTCCTGCTTGCAGGCGGGCGTGGCTTGCGGCTCTCCGAGGAGACCCAATCACGGCCGAAACCAATGATTGAGATCGGTGGTCATCCGATTCTCTGGCACATCATGATGATGTACTGGTCGCACGGATTCAGCGAGTTCATCGTCTGCCTGGGATATCGGGGTTATTTCATCAAGGAATATTTCGCAAATTACGTCCTGCACCGCTCCGACGTGACAATCGATCTGGCCAACCATCAGGTCGAGTATGTCAAGTCGCAACAGCTGCCGCCCTGGCGCGTGACGCTGGTCGATACCGGCAGCGAAACGCAGACCGGTGGACGCCTGCGGCGCATCGCACACCTGCTTCCCGATGGCGAGTCGTTCTGCATGACGTACGGAGACGGCGTCTCGGACGTGGACATTCGCGGCCTCGTCGCGTTCCACAAGCGGCATGGCCTCGATGCAACGCTGACGGTGGTGCTGCCGCCGGGACGTTTCGGGGCGACGGTGCTTGACGGAGAGCGCGTCGTGCGCTTCGCGGAGAAGCCAGCCGGTGATGGCGGGTATATCAACGGCGGGTTTTTCGTGCTCCACAAACGGACCTTGGACCGCGTCGGGGGCGACGAAACGCTCTGGGAGCGCGAGCCGCTGGAAGGGCTCGCCCGCGACGGCCAGCTCGCTGCCTTTGTTCACACGGGCTTCTGGCAGCCGATGGATACGCTGCGGGATAAGAATCATCTGGAAGATTTGTGGCGAAGCGGAGCGGCTCCCTGGAAAACCTGGGAATAGAAATTGCTTATGCCTGCCGGAAACGAGCTCCAGCGCATCGTGGTGCGTCTGTGGCGGCAGGTGAGCATTTCCTGAGACACCCATGAAGGTTGTGGTCATTGGAGCTGGCTATGTCGGGCTCATTACCGCGTTGGGCCTGGCGCGGCTCGGCCGCTACAGCGTTTGCGTCGAGAAAGATCCTGCGCGGCTTGCGGCCCTGCGCCGCGGCGAGGTGTTCTTCCACGAGCCCGGCCTTTCCGAGCTCCTTGCGGAGGTCCGTCTCAACCGGCGTTTTGAAGCGACCGACGACCTCGACGCCGCACTCGATGGGGTCGATGTTGTCCTGATTGCAGTCGGCACCCCATCGAACGCGGCTGGCGGCATTGACTTGAGCGATGTGCGCAACGTCGCGGCGGACGTGGGCGCTCGCCTTGCTCGCGCCGACCGCTATGTCGTTGTTGCGGTCAAGAGCACCGTCGTGCCCGGCAGCACCGACGGCGCCATGCGCGAGGAGCTGGAGCGCGCCTCGTCGCTGCGCCTGGGGCAATTCGGGTTGGCCGTGGCGCCCGAGTTTCTGCGCGAGGGAAGCGCCGTGGCCGATTTTCTCGACCCTGACCGCATTGTCATCGGTGCTTCCGACGTTCGCGCCGCCGAGGTGATGGTGCGTCTGTTTGACGGCTTCAGCTGCCCGGTCCTGCGCACCACGCTGCGCAACGCCGAGATGATAAAATATGCCTCGAACGCGCTGCTTGCATGCCTCATCTCGTTCAGTAACGAGGTCACTCGCATCTGCGAGCGGATCGATGGACTGGACGAGGAGACGGTGATGCGCGGCCTGCATCTCGACCGCCGCTTTTGGGTGGGCGAAACGCAGCGCATGGCGCCGCCACTGATGGCCTATTTGCGAGGCGGGGTCGGCTACGGCGGCTCCTGCTTTCCCAAGGATGTGCGGGCGCTGGAAGTGCTTGAGCGCAGTCTGGGCCTGGAGCCGCATCTGCTTGCCGCTGTCCGTGCCATCAACGAGAACCGCGCGGCGGAAGTGATCGATCTCCTGGAACGGTGCTTGCGCCGGCCCGTGGCCGGGCTGCGCATTGCGCTCCTCGGGCTCGCATTCAAGCCGGATACCGACGATATTCGCGAGTCGCCCGCGTTGCGCATGGCACAGGAGCTGATGCGACGCGGCGCCGACGTCATCGCCCACGACCCGATGGTGACGGATGCCGTCCTCCGCCGCGCCGGTCTTGCATTGCCGGTCTGCGCGCCCAGCCTCGAAGCCGCGCTCACCGGTGCTCACGCTGCGATCATTGCAACGGCATGGCCACAGTATAAGGCAGTGGATTGGCCAAGCCTGACCGCAAGAATGCAGCACCCGCTGGTTCTGGATGGCCGCCAAGTCATCGAGCCCGCGCAACGCGGGCGCAGTTTCGTCTACGCTGCAACCGGAACATCGACCCCAATCGGGCCCGAAGCAGAATGGAATGACAGCTGGAATGATGAGCGCGCCGAACCGGATCGAGAGCTGCGAAGTCTGCGGAAATAGGCAGCTTGCGCCCTGCCCTGAACCTCGGCCTGCACCCCATATGCGACGATCTGGTGCCGATCGGCGAGATCCGGCAGTGCGCAAGCTATCCCATCGAGATCATGTTCTGCGAAACCTGTAGGACCGCGCACCAGAGATTCCAGATTCCGAAGGATCGGCTGTTTCCGCCGGGCTACCACTATCGTTCGCGGCAGACCGCCGACGTGCTTTCAGGGATGCGACAGCTCGTCGAAGCATGTGTGCGCGAGGTTGGCCCGCTGGCATCCCGGAAGGTCCTGGACATCGGCTGCAACGACGGCAGCCTGTTGACGTTCTTCAGGGAACGCGGCGCGTGCACGTTTGGAATAGAGCCCACCGACGCCGCGGATGACGCGTCAGCGCTCGGGCACGTCATCATCAAGGATTATCTGAGCGAGGCGCTCGCATCGCAGCTCGTGCGCACGCACGGGGCGCCCGACATCATAACCTTCACCAATGTGTTCGCGCACATCGAGAAGCTTCCTGCGGTAATCCGCGCCCTTGCGGCCCTGAAGTCGGCTGCCACCGTTCTGGTGATTGAGAATCATTATCTCGGCGCCATCATCGAGAAGCACCAATTCGATACGTTCTATCACGAGCATCCCC